>WNGD01001071.1_pt1 | contig 38475 bp, 30 predicted proteins | sample 5400671 | NCBI WGS metagenome assembly WNGD01 (sample SAMN13153369, study PRJNA577476) | soil metagenome | isolation source: 40 cm soil or saprolite under grassland replicate 2 | place: USA:California | collected 2016-06-15 | reverse complement strand
GGCTTCTTGCCCGAGAACAAGCGCATCTATCCGAACGGCGCCGAGGTCTCCCATCTCATCGGCCACGTCAACATCGACAATCAGGGCATCGCCGGCATCGAGAAATGGCTCGACACGCGCGGGCTCGCCGACCTGCATCTGGCGGGGCTCGCCACCGACCGGCTGCAAAAACCGGTCGAGCTCGCCGTCGACCTACGCGTCCAGCACGCGCTGCGCGACGAGCTCGTCGCCGCCCGCGCCAAGTTCAAGGCGGTGGCGGCTGCGGCCCTCCTCACCGACGTGCGCACAGGCGAGGTCATCTCAATGGTCTCGGTGCCCGATTACGACCCCAACAATCCGCGCCAGGCGCTCGACCCGACCCGCATCAACCGGCTCACCACCGGCGTTTACGAGATGGGCTCGACCTTCAAGGCGCTCACCGTCGCGATGGCGCTCGACTCCGGCAAGATCACGCTCAAATCCGCGTTCGACGCCAGCCATCCGCTGCAATACGGCAAGTTCGCGATCCACGATTTCCACGCCCAGAACCGCGTGCTCACGGTCCCCGAGATCTTCACCTATTCCTCCAATATCGGCACCGCGCGCATGGCGCTCAGCCTCGGGATCGAGCACCACAAATGGTTCCTCAGGAAGATGGGCCAGCTCGATCGGCTGCGCACCGAATTGCCGGAGAGCGCCGAGCCGCTGGCGCCCAAGCGCTGGGCCGAGCTCAACACCGTGACGATCGCGTTCGGTCACGGGCTTTCGGTGGCGCCGCTGCAGGCAGTAGCGGCGATCGGCGCGCTGATGAACGGCGGACGCCTCATTCCGCCGACCTTCCTCAAGCGTAGCGAAGCGGAGGCCCTCGCGCTCGCAACCCAGGTCGTCAAGCGCGAGACCAGCGACAAGATGCGCTATCTCATGCGCCTCAACGTCGAGAAGGGCACCGCCACCAGGGCCGACGTGAAGGGCTACTACGTCGGCGGCAAGACCGGCACCGCGGACAAAGTGGTCGGCGGCCGCTATTCGAAGACCAAGGTGCTCACGTCCTTCACCGCGGTCTTGCCGGCCGATCAGCCGCGCTACCTTCTCCTCATTATGCTCGATGAGCCGCAGGCGACGCCCGACACGCATGGCTTCACCACCTCGGGATGGAACGCGGTGCCGGTGGGCGGTGCCGTCATCAGCCGCATCGCCCCCTTGCTCGGGCTCGAGCCGCGCTTCGAGCTGCCGCCCGCCGACAAGTTGATTCTGGCGAGCGTGGGCGGACGGTAGGCCGTTGTCGCTCTTCCGTTTTCGGAAGGCAGCGCGTATCTGTCGGCACTATGCGAAAGCCACGAAGCGGCTGAACGGTCGAGATCGCGTTCCCATGAAGCTTGCCGACCTCCTCACCGCGGATACCGTCACCGACGCGCGCTTCGCCGCGCTCGACCTCACCGGCGTCACCGCCGACAGCCGCAGCGTGAAGCCGGGCGATCTGTTCGTGGCGGTGGCGGGCAGCAACGATGATGGGCTCAACTTCGTTTCGCAGGCGCTCGCGTCCGGGGCCGCGGCCGTGATGGCCGAACGGCCGCCGGCGACGCCGCTTCCTGAAGCCGTCGCCTTCATCAAAGTTGCCGACGCGCGCCGGGCTCTGGCGCTCACGGCGGCGAAGTTCTTTCCGCGCCAGCCGCAGGTGATCGGAGCGGTCACCGGCACGAGCGGCAAGACGTCGGTCGCCGCGTTCACGCGCCAGATCTGGACGGCGCTCGGCCATGCGGCCGCCAGCATCGGCACGGTCGGGCTCGTCTCGCCGAAACGGGAAGTCTACGGCTCGCTCACCACGCCGGATCCGGTCGCGCTCCACCGCTCGCTCGATCAGCTCGCGCGCGAAGGCGTGACGCACCTTGCCATCGAAGCTTCCTCGCACGGTTTAGATCAACGCCGCCTCGACGGCGTGCGCGTGGCGGCTGGCGGCTTCACCAATCTCAGCCGCGACCATCTCGATTATCACCCGACGCTGGAGGCTTACCTCGCCGCCAAGCTGCGCCTGTTCACGGATCTGATCGAGCCCGGCGGCGCGGCCGTGATCGCGGCCGATCACGAGCACGCCGATGCCGTGACGGCGGCGGCGACGCGGCGCCGGCTGTGGCTCATCACCGTCGGCACGCGTGGCGAAGGCATTCGTCTGATCGAGAGCCGGATCGAGGGCTTCGCACAGGTGCTCGAGCTGCGCCATGCCGGTCGCGAATACCGTGTCCGTCTGCCGCTGCCTGGCGCGTTCCAGGTCGAGAACGCGCTGGTCGCGGCCGGGCTCGTCATCGCGACCGGAGGCGAACCCGCCGCGACCTTCGCCGCGCTCGCGCATCTTAAAGGCGCCAAGGGCCGGCTCGAGTTCCTCGGCGAACGCAGTGGCGCGCCGATCTTCGTCGATTATGCCCACAAGCCCGACGCGCTCGCCAAGGCGCTCGAGGCGCTGCGGCCCTACGTAAGCGGCCGCCTCGTCGTGGTGTTCGGTTGCGGCGGCGATCGCGACCCCGGCAAGCGCCCGATGATGGGGGCCATCGCCGCGCAGCTGGCCGACCGGGTCGTCGTCACCGACGACAATCCCCGCAGCGAGAGTCCCGCGGCGATCCGTGTGGCGATCCTGCAGGCGTCGCCCGGCGCGCTCGAAATCGGCGACCGTCGCGAGGCGATCCGCGCCTCGATCGCGGACTTGCGCCGCGGCGACGTGCTGCTGATCGCCGGCAAGGGCCATGAAACCGGCCAAATCATCGGCAAACAGGTGCTACCATTCAGCGACCATGAGGCGGTCGCCGCCGCGCTTGCCGGGAGGGTGGCATGACCGATCGGCCGGTCTGGGCCGTCGAGGCGATGGTTGCTGCGATGCGCGCCGCGCGCAACGGTCGGTTGCCGCCTTCGGTGCCAGGCATTTCCATCGACACGCGCACGATTGCGCCCGGTGAAGCGTTCTTCGCCATCAAGGGCGACAACCGCGACGGCCACGACTTCGTTGAGGCCGCGCTCGCGGCGGGCGCCGGGCTTGCGGTCGTCGCCGCCGACAGGCGCGAGAGCTTTCCGAAGGATGCGCCGCTGCTCATTGTCGCCGACGTGCTCGAGGGCTTGCGCGACCTCGCGCGAGCGTCGCGCGCTCGTGCGCGGGCGAAAATCGTCGCCGTCACCGGCTCCGTCGGCAAGACCGGCACCAAGGAGGCGCTGCGTCTGACGCTAGCCCGCAACGGCGAGACCCATGCCTCGGTCGCGTCCTACAACAACCATTGGGGCGTGCCGCTCTCGCTGGCGCGCTGCTCGGAGAGCGCGCGCTACGCGGTGTTCGAGCTGGGCATGAACCATGCCGGCGAGATCGAGCCGCTCGCGCGGCTGGTGCGGCCGCAGGTCGCGATCATCACCACAGTCGAGCCGGTGCATCTCGAATTCTTCGGCTCGCTTGAGGCGATCGCGGACGCCAAGGCGGAAATCTTCCTCGGGCTCGAGCGTGGCGGCGCGGCGGTGATCAACCGCGACAACCCGCAATTCGCGCAGCTCGAGCGCAGCGCGCAGAACGCAAATGTCGGGCGCATCGTCGCCTTCGGCGAGCACGCGCGCGCGGACGCTCGGCTGATGAAATGCTCGCTGCAATCCGACACCTCCACCGTGCAGGCGCGAATTTTCGGAACCGACGTCACCTACAAGCTCGGCGCGCCGGGCCGGCACCTGGTGCTCAATTCGCTTGCCGTGCTGGCGGCCGCCGCGCTGGTCGGCGCCGACCTCGCGCTCGCGGCGCTGGCGCTCGTCGACTTGCAGCCGGCGAGCGGGCGCGGTGCTCGCCTGTCCCTCGATATGCCGGGCGGTAAGGCGCTGCTGATCGATGAAAGCTACAACGCCAACCCGGCGTCGATGCGCGCGGCGCTCGCCTTGCTCCGCCACGCGAATGTGGGGCCGCTCGGCCGGCGCATCGCGGTTCTCGGCGACATGCTGGAACTCGGGCCGCGCGGTGCCGATTTGCATCGCGAGCTGGCCATGGCGGTGCTCGCGCACGACGTCGATCTCGTGTTCTGCTGCGGGCCGCTGATGCGCGCGTTGTGGGAGGCGCTTCCCTCCCGCCGCAAGGGCGGCTATGCCGAGACCTCGGCTGCGCTCGAATCGCACGTGCTTGCCGCCGTGCAGCCAGGCGATGCCGTCATGGTGAAGGGATCGCTCGGCTCGCGGATGGCGCTCATCGTCAAGGCGCTGCAAAGCCGCTATCGCCGCGAGGCGCCCGATCTCGTGCCCGCCCAAGCTTCGACCAACGGCTGACCCATGCTCTACTGGCTCTCCGCATTCTCGGACACGATCGGTCCCCTTAACGTTTTGCGCTACATCACGTTCCGCACCGGCGGCGCGATGTTCACCGCGCTCGTGTTCGTCTTTCTGTTCGGTCACTCCATCATCGACCAGCTGCGGCTCAAGCAAGGCAAGGGCCAGCCGATCCGCAGCGACGGGCCGCAATCGCACCTCGTCACCAAGAAGGGCACGCCCACCATGGGCGGGCTGATGATGCTGTTCGGCCTTGTAGTGTCGACCGTGCTGTGGGCCAATTTGACCAATCGCTACGTCTGGATCGTGCTCGGCGTGACGCTTATCTTCGGCGCGATCGGCTTCTACGACGATTATCTCAAGGTCACCAAGCAGACCCATGCCGGCGTTTCCGGAAAGCTTCGCATGCTCGTCGAGGCGCTGGTCGCGGCGGCGGCGTGCTACTTCATCGTGTCGCTCGGCCGCCAGCCATTTGCGTCCTCGCTCACCTTTCCCTTCTTCAAGGAGCTGGTGCTTCCGCTCGGCTGGTTCTTCATCGTGTTCGGCGCGTTCATCATCGTCGGCGCCGGCAACGCGGTAAACCTCACCGACGGTCTCGATGGGCTGGCCATCGTTCCGGTGATGATCGCGACCGGCTGTTTCGGCGTCTTTGCCTGGGTCGTCGGCAACGCGGTTCTGTCGGACTATCTGCAGCTTCACTTCGTGGCCGGCACCGGCGAGCTCGCAGTGGTGTGCGGCGCGGTGATCGGGGCGGGACTGGGCTTTCTCTGGTTCAACGCGCCGCCCGCCTCGGTCTTCATGGGCGACACCGGCTCGCTCGCGCTCGGGGGCATGCTGGGGGCGATCGCGGTGGCGACCAAGCAGGAGATCGTGCTTGGGATCGTCGGCGGGCTGTTCGTGCTCGAGGCGGTGTCGGTGATCGTGCAGGTCATATCGTTCAAGCTCACCGGCAAACGCGTGTTCCGCATGGCCCCGATCCACCATCACTTCGAGCAGCTCGGCTGGACCGAGCCGCAGATCGTGATCCGCTTTTGGATCGTTGCGGTCGTGCTTGCGCTGGTAGGGCTCGCCACGCTTAAGCTGCGGTGATGATCGCCGTCACCGCCTTTGCCGGAAAGAAGGTCGCCGTCTTCGGCCTGGGCGGGTCGGGCTTGGTGAGCGCGAGCGCGCTGCTCGCGGGTGGCGCCGACGTCATCGGCTGGGACGACAGTGTGGATGCCGTGGCCAAGGCAACGAGCGCCGGCATCCCGGCCGCCGACCTGCGGCAGGTCGACTGGTCGAGAATTTCCGCGCTCGTGCTCGCCCCTGGCGTGCCGCTCACGCATCCTGAGCCCCATTGGACCGTGGCGCTCGCCTGCGCCGCCGCCGTTGAGGTGATCGGCGACATCGAGCTGTTCTGCCGTGAGCGACGGGCGCAAGCACCGAAAGCGCCGTTCGTCGCCATCACCGGCACCAACGGCAAATCGACGACCACGGCGCTGGTTGCGCATCTCTTGCGCTCGGCCGGTCGCGACGCACAGATCGGTGGCAATATCGGCACCGCGATCCTCTCGCTGGCGCCGCCGGATGGCGCTCGCGTGCACGTGATCGAGTGCTCGTCCTACCAGATCGACCTCGCGCCCACGCTCGATCCCTCGGTCGGGGTCCTTCTCAACGTCACCGAGGACCATCTCGACCGCCACGGAACGCTCGCGCACTACGCCGCGGTGAAGGAGCGGCTGGTCGCGGGCGTGCAGGAGGACGGCATTGCGATTGTCGGCGTCGATGATGATTGGTGCGGGGCGGCGGCCGACCGCATCGAGCGGGCGGGCAAAAAGCTCGTGCGCGTCTCCGTGCGCCGGCCGCTGCGCGCCGGGCTCTACGTGGAGGGCGAAACGATCATGCAGGCTGCGGACGGTGCCGCCCGCGCCGTCGCCAATATCGGCGGCATCGGCTCGCTGCGTGGCGTGCACAACGCGCAGAACGCCGCCTGCGCCGCCGCCGCGGCGCTCGCGCTCGGGCTCTCGGCGCAGGCGATCCAGCAAGGTCTGCGTTCGTTTCCGGGCCTCGCCCACCGCATGGAACAGGTCGGTCGTAAGGCCCGCGTGCTGTTCGTCAACGATTCCAAGGCAACCAACGCGGATTCCGCCGCGCAGGCGCTCGCCTGCTTCTCCGACATTTTCTGGATCGCCGGCGGCAAGGCCAAGACCGGGGGCATTGCCTCGCTCGCGCGCTTCTTCCCGCGCATGCGCAAGGCCTACCTGATCGGTGAGGCCGCCACCGACTTCGCCGCCGAGCTCGAAGGACGCGTGCCCCACGTGGTTGCGGGCACGCTCGAGCGGGCGGTCGAGCTGGCCGCCGCCGACGCCGAGGCGTCCGACGTTGCCGAGCCGGTCGTGCTGCTGTCACCGGCTTGCGCCTCTTTCGACCAGTACCGCAATTTCGAGGTGCGCGGCGATAAGTTCCGCGAACTGGTGCGCGCGCTGCCGGGCCTGATGCCTTCGGCTTAGGGGATGGGCAGAACGCGTCTCGTCGCAGCCGTTAATCCTCTGTCAACCAGCGGCAGGCACCACTGATCGCTCCCGCGTCCATTTCCGAGGGGGTCTCGATGGTCTCGCGTCTTGAACGCACGCGCTTTGCCGCCTGGTGGTGGACGGTCGACCGCTTGCTGCTGGCCGCGCTGCTCGCGCTGATGCTCGCGGGAATCATTCTTTCGCTGGCGGCGTCGCCGCCGGTCGCGTCCCGGCTCGGTCTCGACCCGTTCTACTTCGTCAATCGGCACGTGCTCTACCTGATTCCGGCGCTCGCGGTGATGCTGGCGACCTCGTTCCTGCCGCCACGCCATATTCGCCGGCTTGCGGTCATCGTCTTCATAGTGAGCCTTCTGCTCGTCGCCGCCACGCTGCTCTTCGGTGCCGAGGTCAAGGGCGCCCGGCGGTGGATCGTCCTGCTCGGGATCAATATCCAGCCTTCGGAATTCCTCAAGCCCGCCTTCGTCATCCTCATCGCCTGGCTGTTCGGAGAATCCGCGCGGCGGCCGGAAATGCCGGCGAACACCTTCGCGCTCGCGCTGCTCGCCGTCGCCGTCGCCGGGCTCGTGCTGCAGCCCGATTTCGGGCAGACCATGCTGGTCGCGCTGGTGTGGAGCGCGCTGTTCTTCCTCGCCGGCATGCGCCTCGTTTGGGTGGTGGGGCTCGGCGGTGCCGCCGCGGTCGGGCTTGCCAGCGCTTACATGCTCATTCCCCACGTGGCGCGGCGCATCGAGCGGTTCCGCGATCCCTCCTCCGGCGACACCTTCAACATCGACCAGGCGCTCGAATCGTTCCAGCGCGGCGGTTGGTTCGGACGCGGCCCGGGCGAGGGCACCGTCAAGCGCATCCTGCCCGAGAGCCATACCGACTTCGTGTTCGCGGTCGCCGCCGAAGAATTCGGCATCGTGCTGTGCCTGCTGTTGGTCGCGCTATTCACCTTCATCGTTGTGCGCGCTCTGCGCCACGCCAGCCGTAACGAGGATCCGTTCGCGCGCTTCGCCGCCGCGGGCCTTGCGGTCCTGCTCGGGCTGCAATCGGCCATCAACATGGCGGTGAACTTACATTTGATGCCGGCCAAGGGCATGACGCTTCCGTTCATTTCTTACGGCGGCTCATCGATGATCTCGCTCGCCTACGGCATGGGAATGCTGCTCGCCTTGACGCGCGGGCGTCCACGCGCTGAGTTGCTCGCAAGGGAGGCGGCACTCGCGCCTGCCGAAAGCCCGGCCTGATCCTATTTTTCATCGCCCGAAGGGAACACACTGCGTGCCGCTTGTTCTCTTGGCCGCCGGCGGGACCGGCGGACACCTGTTTGCCGCCGAAGCGCTCGCGGAGGCGTTGAGCCGACGCGGCATCGCCGTTGCGCTTGCGACTGACGATCGCGCCGAGCGCTACGGCAAGACATTTCCGGCGCGGGACATTCACGTCATCGCCAGCGCGACCGTGCGCGGCCGTAACCCGCTGTCGCTGGCGCGCACCGCGGCGATGCTCGGCATCGGCACCATGCAGGGCTTGCGCCTGCTCACACGCATGCGGCCAGCGGCGGTCGTCGGCTTTGGCGGCTATCCGACCATCCCGCCGGTGCTGGCGGCGACGCTGCGCAAGATTCCCACGGTGATCCACGAGCAGAACGCGGTGATGGGACGCGCCAACCGGTTTCTCGCGCCGCGGGTCGACGCCATTGCGACCAGCTTCGCCGGGGTGCTGGATCGCGAGGGGAAGCTTAACGCCAAAGCGACGCGCACCGGCAATCCGGTGCGTCCGGCGGTGATCGCGGCGGCGGCCACGCCCTACGCCGCTCCCGACACGACGGGGCCGATACGTCTGGTGGTATTCGGCGGCAGCCAGGGCGCGCGGATCATGGCCGGCCACATCGTGGTCGCGCGCTCGGGCGCTTCGACGGTCGCAGAACTCGCCGCCATCGGGCGGCCGGCCATCTTGGTGCCGCTGCCCCATGCGCTCGACCAGGATCAATCCGCCAATGCCGGCGTGCTGGAGCGGGCGGGTGGGGCGATGCGCCTGCGCCAGGACGATTTCACGCCCGATCGGCTGGCGGCCGAAATCACCGCGCTTGCCAGCGCGCCGCAAAAGCTCGTAGCAATGGCCGCGGCCGCCCGCTCGCAGGGCGCCACCGACGCCGCCGAGCGGCTGGCCGATTTGGTGTCGCGAGTGGCAGCAACGGCATGAGCTTGCATTCCGGCGCGCCGAACCCGGGACATAGACGGGGAACGAGAGCATGAAACTGCCGAGCGATATCGGTCCGATCCACTTCGTCGGCATCGGCGGCATCGGCATGAGCGGCATCGCCGAGGTGCTCATCAATCTCGGCTACACCGTGCAAGGCTCGGATGCTTCCGACAGCGCCAACGTCAAGCGCCTGCGCGACAAGGGCGCCAAGATTTCCATCGGTCATTCCGCCGGCGCGCTCGGCGATGCCGAGGTGGTGGTGGTGTCGACTGCGATCAAGCGCGACAATCCCGAGCTCACGGCGGCGCGCGCCCGACGCCTGCCGGTGGTGCGCCGCGCCGAGATGCTGGCCGAGCTGATGCGGCTCAAGCGCTGTGTTGCGATCGCGGGCACCCACGGCAAGACCACGACCACCTCGCTCGTCGCCGCGCTGGTCGACGCCGGCGGCTTCGATCCGACCGTGATCAACGGCGGCATCATCAACGCCTACGGCACCAATGCACGGCTCGGCGCCGGCGACTGGATGGTGGTCGAGGCCGACGAATCCGACGGCACCTTCCTGAAGCTTCCGGCCGACGTCGCCATCGTCACCAATGTGGACCCCGAGCATCTCGATCATTTCAAGACCTTCGAGGCGGTGCAGGAGGCGTTTCGCGCCTTCGTCGAAAACGTGCCGTTCTACGGCTTCGCCGTGATGTGCACGGACCATCCGGTGGTGCAGCTGCTGGTCGGACAAATCATCGACCGCCGCGTGATTACCTACGGCGAGAACCTGCAGGCCGACGTGCGGCTCGCGGATCTCGACCATGCCGACGGCCGCTCGCGCTTCTCGGTCGTGTTCCGCGACCGCGCCGGCGAGACGATGCACGAAATCGACGGCCTGACGCTGCCGATGCCCGGGCGCCACAACGCGCTCAATGCCACCGCTGCGATCGCGGTCGCGCGCGAGCTCGGCGTGTCCGACGACACGATCCGCGCGGCGCTCAAGAATTTCGGCGGCGTGCGGCGTCGCTTCACCCGCACCGGCGAGTGGAATGGCGTGCCGATCATCGACGACTACGGTCATCATCCGGTCGAGATCGCCGCCGTGCTGCGCGCCGCGCGCGAGTCGAGCAAGGGCCAGGTGATCGCCGTGGTGCAGCCGCACCGCTATAGTCGGCTGGCATCGCTGTTCGAGCAGTTCTCGACCTGCTTCAACGACGCCGACACCGTAATCGTCGCGCACGTCTATGCGGCCGGCGAAGCGCCGATCGCCGGTGCCGACCGCGATTCCCTGGTGCAGGGTCTGCGCGCGCACGGGCACCGGCAGGTCATTCCTCTCGACGGCGCGCAGGACCTTGCGCGCATGGTCAAGCGGCTGGCGCAACCCGGCGACATCGTCGTGTGTCTCGGCGCCGGCAACATCACCCAATGGGCCTATGCGCTGCCGGGCGAGCTCGCCGCGCTCGGGGCGGTGGCATGATGACCTTCGGCACGATTCGCGCCGCGCCTGCGTCGCCATGAGCTTCCCTGACCTCGTTGCGGATCTGAAAGCGCGCATGCCGGCGCTGCGCGGACGGCTGATGGCGAACCAGTCGCTCGCCGAGCTGACCTGGTTTCGCGTCGGCGGGCCGGCGCAGGTCCTGTTCATGCCGGAGGACGAGGCGGACCTCGCCGATTTCCTTGCCCATCTGCCGGCGCAGATCCCCGTCGTCGTCATTGGGCTCGGCTCCAACCTGATCGTACGCGACGGCGGCGTGCCGGGCGTCGTCATTCGTCTCGGTCGCGGCTTCGGCGAGGTCAAAGTGGAGGACGGCTGGCGTATCCGCGCCGGCACGGCTGCGCCGGATGTGAAAGTCAGCCGCGCCGCGCAAGAGGCGGCGATCGCGGGGCTCGCTTTCTTCCGCGGCATTCCCGGCGCGGTGGGCGGGGCGCTGCGCATGAACGGCGGCGCCTACGGCCGCGAGACCAAGGATGCGCTGATCGAGGCGCGCGGCGTCGACCGACAGGGCCGGCTGCGTGTCCTCAGCAACGGCGACATGCACTACAGCTATCGCCATTGCGGCGCACCCGACGACATCGTCTTCACGCAAGCGCTGTTCCAGGGCGCGCCCGGCGATCCGGCCGAGATCGCCGCAGAGATGGAGAAAATCACCGAATCGCGCGAGGCGACGCAGCCGATCAAGAGCCGCACCGGTGGCTCGACCTTCAAGAACCCGCCGGGTCACAAAGCGTGGCAGCTCATCGATGCCGCCGGCTGCCGCGGCCTGAAAGTCGGGGACGCGCAGGTGTCGGAGATGCACTGCAATTTTCTGATCAATCTCGGCAGCGCCACCGCCGCCGACATCGAGACGCTGGGCGAGACGGTGCGCCGGCGCGTCAAAGAAAATTCCGGCGTCGAGCTCGAGTGGGAGATCAAGCGGATCGGAGTGGCGTGACAGCCGCTTTGCTCCGGCAACGACGTTGGCGGTCGACCGCAGCCGGCGAGCGCCGCGCTGAGACGCTCGACGCAACCGCCGATCTCGACTCTATTGGTTGGTACAAGCGAATCAGCGCCGCAACTGAGGTCGAGCAAGCATGAGCAAGCACGTCGCCGTTCTGATGGGAGGCTGGTCGGCCGAGCGCGAGATATCGCTGCGCTCCGGCAAGGCCTGCGCCGAGGCGCTCGCGCGGCTCGGCCATCGGGTCACCCGCATCGACGTCGGCCGCGACATCGCCGCGGTGCTGACCACGGTCAAGCCGGATCTCGCCCTCAACATGCTGCACGGCCGGCCGGGCGAGGACGGCACGCTGCAAGGCGTGCTCGAAATTCTCGCCATCCCCTACAGCCATTCCGGGGTGATGGCGTCGGCGCTCGCGATGCAGAAGGACGTCGCCAAGAACCTGTTTCGCGCAGCCGACGTGCCGGTGCCCGAGGGACTGGTGGCATCGCGGTTCGAGGTGGCCAAAGGCCACGTGCTGGCGCCGCCCTACGTCATCAAGCCGATCGCGGAAGGCTCGAGCGTTGGGGTTTTCATCGTGCGCGAGGATCATGCCCATCCGCCGCAGGAGCTCACCCGCGAGGACTGGCCCTATGGGGAGCGCCTCATCGTCGAAAAATATATTGCCGGCAAGGAGTTGACCTGCGCCGTCATGGGCGATGCGGCGCTCGGCGTGATTGAGATCGTGCCGACGGTAAGATTTTACGACTATGAGGCCAAATATGTTCCCGGCGGATCCAAACATCTGCTTCCTGCGCCGGTTTCATCGATTGTTTACCAACAAGCCCGAAGACTAGCACTGGCGGCGCATCACGCGCTGGGCTGCCGAGGCGTGAGCCGTGCGGATTTCCGCTACGACGATCGCATCGAGGGTACGGGGGGACTCGTGTGCCTCGAAGTCAACACGCAGCCCGGCATGACCGAGACGTCGCTCGTGCCCGAGCTCGCGGCGCATGCGGGCATCACGTTCGATGAGCTGGTGCAATGGATGATCGAGGACGCCTCGCTCAACCGCTGAAGGGGACGGCGCGATGGCGCTCGCGCCTCGCCGATCATGCGGCGGCGCGCGCAGCGCCGCCTGGGGAAGATAAGGCGATGCGGCCGAGGACCCAGGTCACACGCGTCATCGAGCGCTGGTCGTCGTTCCTCAACAGCAAGTGGCCGCGTGGCGTAGGCGTCACCGCCACCGTCGTCATGATTCTCGCGAGCCTCGCCTACGGCACCGTCAAAGGCGATCATGTTCCGTCGATAATCGCCGGCATCAAAGGCACACGCGATGGGATTGCCAGTGCAGCCGGCTTCCGCATCGTGTCGATCGCGCTCGTCGGCAATCATCACGTCAGCCGCGAGGAGGTGCTCGCCACCGCCGGCATCACCGGCACCACTTCGCTGCTCTTTCTCGACGTCGATCAGACGCGCGAGCGCCTCAAGACCAATCCGTGGATCGCGGACGCCACGGTGCTCAAGCTCTATCCCAACGAGCTGCAGATTGGCGTCAAGGAACGCGAGGCCTTTGCGCTGTGGCAAAAGGACGGGCACGTGTCGGTCATCGCCGACGACGGCACCGTACTCGAACCTTATGTCGCGCCGCGTCTGATCCAATTGCCCCTCGTCGTTGGTCAGGGGGCGCAGACGAAAGCAAAGGAGTTCCTCGCTCTGCTCGATCGCTATCCCACCATGCGCGACTTCGTCCGCGCATCGGTGCTGGTGGGCGAACGACGCTGGAATCTGCGGCTCAAAAACGGCATCGACGTGCGGCTACCCGAGTCCGACGTGGCGCCCGCGCTCGAGCGGCTGGTTGCACTCGACAACGAAAAGAATCTGATCACGCGGGACATCGTCGCGATCGATCTCAGGCTGCCCGACCGCGTGACGGTGCGGCTCTCGGAGGCGGCCGCGCAGGCGCGTATCGACGCGCTCAAGGACAAGCAGAAAAAGAAGGGCGGCAACGCATGAGCGCCCTCCAGTTCGGCCTCACCCCGAAGATGAAGCCGCTGCCGCCCAATCGCTCGGTGCTGGTCGCCGCGCTCGACGTCGGCACCAGCAAGATCGCGTGCCTGATCGCACGCCTCAGGCCGAGTCCGCCTAAGGACTCGCCGCGGCTGCGCAGCCACTCCATCGATGTCGTCGGGTTCGGCCACACGCTCGCCCGCGGCATGAAGGCCGGCACGGTGATCGATCTTGCCGAGGCGGAAGCCGCGGTGCGGCAATGTGCCGATCTCGCCGAGCGCACGGCAAAAATGCAGCTCGACTCGGTCATCATCTCGGTCTCCGCCGGTCGCCCGACGAGCGAGCTCATCTCAGCGTCCATCGAGGTCGCAGGCTCGGCCATCGGCGAGCGCGACATTGCCCGCGTGCTCACCGCCGGAAGCCGCCATTCCGAGCGCGCCGGACGCGCCGTGCTGCATTCGCTTCCGATCGGCTACGTGCTCGACCACGCCCGCGGCGTTCACGACCCGCGCGGCATGCTCGCGCGCGAATTCGGCATCGACATGCACGTCGTGACCGTGGATGCCTCGGCTGCGCGCAATCTCATGCTCGCGGTCGAGCGCTGCCATCTCGCCGTCGAGGCGATGGTGACGAGCCCCTATGTGGCTGGGCTCTCCGCGCTCGCCGACGACGAAGCCGAACTCGGCGCCGCCGTGATCGACATGGGTGCCGGCACGACAACCATCGCGGTCTTTACCGGCGGCCGCTTCGTGCATGCCGACGGCTTCGCGCTCGGCGGCCGGCACGTGACCATGGATCTCGCCCGCGGCCTCAATGCCCGCGTCGCCGACGCCGAGCGCATCAAAACGCTCTACGGCAGCGTGCTCACGGGCGCTTCGGACGAACGCGACATGATCGCGGTGCCTCCCGTCGACAACGACGAAAGCGAGGCACCGCACTTCGTTTCGCGTGCAAGCCTCGCCCGCATCATCAAGCCGCGGGTCGAGGAAATACTGGAAATGGTGCGCGATCGCCTCGCGGCGTCGCCGTTCGCGGCCGAGCCGCGTGGACGCGTGGTGCTCACCGGCGGGGCGAGCCAGCTCACCGGCGTGGCCGAGCTCGCCGCGCAAGTTCTGCGTCGCCCAGTGCGGATCGGGCGACCGCTCGGCATTGCCGGACTGCCGGAGGAAGCGAAGGGGCCTGCATTTGCCGTCGCGACGGGGCTGCTGGTCTATCCACAAGCGGCGCATCTTGAGCATTTCGAACCGCGGCGAACGCGGCACTCGGCAACAGGGGGCGGCTATATCGCACGGGTCGGACGATGGCTTCGCGAGAGCTTCTGATGACTCGATCGCACATTCCCATCGGCCGGCGGCGGACCGGCCCGACCCGGCGGCGGTGACGTCCGCTATGAAGAGGCAAACATGAGCATCAATCTGAAGATTCCCGACGTCCGTGAGCTCAAGCCGCGGATCACCGTGTTCGGGACCGGCGGTGCCGGCGGCAACGCCGTCAACAACATGATCGCGAGCGGGCTGCAGGGGGTCGACTTCGTGGTCGCCAACACCGACGCCCAGGCGCTTACAATGTCCAAGGCCGAGCGCATCATCCAGATGGGCGTGGCCGTCACCGAAGGGCTCGGCGCCGGCTCCCAGCCGGAAGTCGGGCGGGCAGCGGCCGAGGAAGCGATCGACGAGGTCCGCGATCATCTCCAGGGCGCCCACATGGTGTTCGTGACCGCCGGTATGGGCGGCGGGACGGGCACCGGCGCGGCACCGGTGGTGGCGCGTTGCGCGAAAGAAGCCGGCATCCTCACCGTCGGCGTGATCACGAAGCCGTTCCACTTCGAAGGCATACGCAGGATGCGCGTGGCCGAACAAGGCATCGTCGAACTGCACAAGGTCGTCGATACGCTGCTCATCATCCCGAACCAGAACCTGTTCCGGGTGGCGAATGAGAAAACGACCTTTGCCGACGCGTTCGCCATGGCCGACCAGGTGCTCTACTCGGGGGTCGCCTGCATCACCGATCTGATGGTGAAAGAGGGCCTGATCAATCTCGACTTTGCCGACGTCCGCGCCGTCATGCGGGAAATGGGCAAGGCGATGATGGGCACGGGCGAGGCGTCGGGCGAGAAGCGCGCGCTCTCCGCCGCCGAGGCCGCCATCTCCAATCCGCTGATCGACGATGCCTCGATGAAGGGGGCGAGGGGCCTGCTGATCTCGATCACCGGCGGCAAGGACCTCACGCTTTACGAGGTCGACGAGGCGGCGACCCGCATCCGCGAAGAGGTGGATCAAGACGCCAATATCATCGTGGGAGCGACCTTCGACGAGAGTCTGGAAGGCATCATCCGCGTCTCGGTCGTGGCCACCGGCATCGACCATGCCGGCTTGCAGCGGCCGGCGACCGAGCCGGAAGCGCGGATTACGGAACTCACGCAGAAACTGCGCGCCGATCAGCTGCGCACCGAAGGGCAGCAACGCGCCGCAGAGCGCATCGACACGCGCGCTCTCCCGCTCGCAACCCCGACCGTGCCCACAGCGCCGTCGCCGCAGACGCCCGAGGCGATCGAAGCAGCCGCCAAGGCGGCGGTCGCAGCCGCGGTCCTGCCCATGATCGAGGACGTGACCATCCGGCCGATCCCGCCGAAACCGTCGCTGTTCCCGGAACAGATGGCGCCGCCGTCCGAACCGCCGCCGGCTCCGCGCGCCTTCATCCCGCCGGCGCCGGAGCGCACGGTCAATCGGCCGCGCCGCATGCCGGGCATCGACGAGTTGCCGCGTCCGGCGCAGGCCGAACTGCGGGCCAAACGCGGTGAGGGGGATGTCGATCATCCGGAGAAGCGAAAGGTGAGCCTGCTACGGCGACTTGCTGCCGTCGGGCTCGGCCGTCGCGACGATCAAGAGGAGCCGGAAAAAATCGCGCCGAATGTTCGGCCGCCTCGCCCCCCGATGCCGGCCCCGGCCGCACGACCCCTCGATCGGCCCATCGACCGGCCGATCGACCGCGCTCCCCCACCGCCCCGGCCGCCCATGCCGGCGGCTGCGATGCCACGCAGCGCCGAGCCGGTGTCGGAATACGCCAAGCGCCCGCCGCACCAGGGGTTTGATCCCCTGGCTCGGCCGGCGCCCATGCAGAAGCCCGTCGAGGAAGATCAGCTCGACATCCCGGCGTTCTTGCGTCGGCAGGCCAACTGATCGCGCACCCTCAGGCAGCCCGGCGCAAAACCGCCGGGACTGCCGGGCGCGGGCACCGACTCATCCACGTATTTGAATTCAAAGACTAATTCTCTCAATCCCCGACAAGACTCCCACGGCAGCGGGTGCCGCGGATTGGATTGGTTCATGCTGCCCAAGGAAGCGGCAACGGACCGCGCGTGCGCGACCTGCGAGCATGGGCGGGCGCGATTGCGGCCGCCGGGTGGTAACAGTTGGTAAAAAAGCGTGAGTTGGCCTTCCGCGCGACCACCGCTAAGCTTCCACCGTCAAAGGGGTTTTCGTTGGGGGACAAACGCGGCCGGAATCCTTGCCCGCGGGTTTCGTACAGCCTTACCGATGGCAGGAATGCGACCGACGTCGCCCGTCTAATGGAGTCCGCCGCGTCCCGTTTGACGCGCGCGGCGGCGGGAGTGGCTGGGACGGGACTATGAAAGTCGCCAAGCAGACGACGCTTCGCGATCACACCGCGTTGTGTGGGGTCGGCATCCATTCCGGTTTACCGGTCACGCTGACGTTGCATCCGGCCGACGCCGACACGGGGTTACGCTTCATCCGCACGCATGTCGAAGGGTGGCAGGAGCGTGAGATCCCGGCCGACATGAGCGCGGTCACCGCTACCGAATTCGCCACCGTGCTCGGCGACGCCTCCGGGCCGCTGGTATCCACCGCCGAGCACGTATTGGCCGCGCTCGCCGGCCTCGGCGTCGACAACGCTGTCGTCGAAATCGACGGTCCCGAAGCGCCGATCATGGATGGCAGCGCGGCCCCGTTTGTCGCGGCGATCGACGCGGTGGGTCTCGAGACGCTCGATCAGCCCCGCCGTCATATCAGGGTCCTCAAGCCGGTGCGGGTGACGAAGGGAGATGTGTTCGGAGAGATACGGCCCAATCCCCGCGGCTTCCGCGTCGAGGCGGAGATCGAATTCGAGCACGCGCTCATCGGGCGTCAAGCGTTGGCGATCGACGTGAAGCCTGAAACGTTCCGCCGCGACATCGCGCGCGCGCGTACCTTCGGCTTCATGCGCGACGTGGCGTCGTTGTGGAACGCGGGCTACGCGCTCGGCGCCTCGCTCGAGAACACGCTCGTCGTCAGCGACAACCGCATTCTCAATCCGGAGGGCATGCGTTTCCCCGACGAGTTCGTCCGCCACAAAGTGTTGGACGCGGTCGGCGATCTGGCCCTGGCGGGCGGGCCCTTGCTCGGCACTTACCGGTCGGTGCGTGGCGGCCACAAGCTCAACCATGCGCTGGTCTGTGCCCTGATGTCGGATACAAGCGCCTGGACCTGGGTCGAAGGCGTGATGCCGCGGCCCATACCCGGCCATGCCGAGATGGCCTCCCGCCTGGCGCCGGCCTTCGGGCCGGAAATGTCTTAAAGCGCAAGCCTCTGGAACCGGTTCGTCTGCCACATTCCGGGCGGAATGGCGGCCTATTTGCTTGGGGGAACGGGGATTATTGGCGGCGACGGGGGCATAAGGGGGAAACCGGTTGAACCTCGCGTCGGGGACGGGATTCATCCGATCCATGGCTGGGCGTTCAGTCATCATCGGTGTTGAAAGCTGCGCGCGCGCGGCCGGGCGGTTCGCTGCCCTTGCGCTGGTGGCGCTCGCGCTCGGCGCCTGCAGCCTGTTCGACAAGGACACGGTCGCCCCCGAGGAGCCCGCGGACAAGCTCTACAACGAGGGCCTCTACCTTCTGAACACCAAGAAGGACGCCAAGGGCGCGGCCAAGAAGTTCGAAGAGGTCGACCGCCAACACCCCTATTCGGAGTGGGCGCGCAAGTCGCTGATCATGTCGGCCTTCGCCTATTACCAGGCCAACGCCTATGACGATTGCATCAATACCGCCCGCCGCTACGTCACGCTGCATCCGGGAAGTCCGGATGCGGCCTACGCGCAGTTCCTCATTGGCTCGTCCTATTTCGATCAGATGCCCGAAATCTCGCGCGACCAGGATCGCACCGACAAGGCGATGCAAGCCCTCGAAGAGGTGGTGCGCAAATATCCCGAGTCCGAATATGCCATCGCCGCCAAGCGCAAGATCGAGGTTGCGCGCGACCAGTTGGCCGGCAAGGAAATGGATATTGGGCGTCAACTGCAAAATACGCACAACTACGTCGGCGCCATCAATCGCTTCAAGGTAGTGGTGACGCGCTACCAGAGGACGCGCCACGTCGAGGAAGCCCTGCTGCGGCTCACCGAGGTCTATATGGCGCTCGGTATCGTGGAGGAGGCGCAGACTTCGGCCGCGGTGCTCGGCCACAACTTCCCCGAAAGCCGCTGGTACAAGGACGCCTATGCGCTGATGCAGTCGAGGGGCGTTGAGCCGAACGAGAACAAGGGCCACTGGATCAGCCAAGCATTCGCGAAATTGGCCTCGGGCAAATTCTAGACATCGCGCCGAAATCGTTTTCCCACATCGTCGTGTCCGGGCTTGACACTGCAAGTCGCCTCCACCCAACTTGCGGCGCTTGCAGTGCGTAGCTCGGGCCGAGTTCGAGTTCCACTGCGGCAAGCATTCATCGCCTCGAGTGCATGGTCCACCGCCCATTTGGGGGCGGGCTGCAACGGGGTATCGGGTAAACCTCCGCGTCCGCCGCCAAGCGAAAGGCAAGGACAGTCGTCATGCTGGCCCGGCTCTCGATTCGCGACATCGTCCTCATCGATCGACTCGATATCGACTTCGCCTCCGGTCTGTCCGTGCTCACCGGGGAGACCGGTGCCGGCAAATCCATCCTGCTCGATGCCTTTGCCCTTGCGCTCGGCGCGCGCGGCGACGTCACGCTCGTGCGCCAGGGTGCCGAGCAGGGCCAGGTGACCGCGGCCTTCGAGTTGCCCTCCGGCCACCCGGTGCGCGCGCTCATGGCCGAAAACGACATTCCGGCCGAAGACGAGCTCATTCTGCGGCGCGTGCAGTTCGCCGACGGCCGCACGCGCGCCTTCGTCAATGACCAGCCGCTGAGCGCGCAGACCCTGAAAGCGCTGGGCGCGGCGCTGGTCGAGATCCACGGCCAGCACGACGAGCGCGCGCTGGTGGATACGGGCGCGCACCGCCGCCTGCTCGATGCCTTTGGTGCCCTCGACGGCAAGGCCAATGAGGTCGAGCGGCTTTGGAACGAGCGGCGGGCGCGGGCGGGCGCGGTGGCGACCCATCGCGCCGAGGTCGAGCGGGCGCAGCGTGAGGCGGATTTTCTCCGCCACGCGGTCGAGGAGCTCAAGCGGCTTGCTCCCGAGCCGTCGGAAGAAACCATGCTCGCCGACAAGCGCGCCGTCATGATGCAGGCGGAGAAGGTTGCCGGCGACCTGCGCGATGCCCGTGAGGCGGTGGCCGGCGCACAATCCCCCGTGCCGATGCTGTCGGCCGCCGTGCGCCGGCTCGAGCGTCGCACGGCGCAGGCTCCGGCGCTGATCGAGCCGGCGGTGAAGGCGCTCGATGCCGCGCTCGCCGCGCTCGATGACGCGCGCGGGCATCTCGAGGCGGCGCTGCGGGAGGCCGACCGCGATCCGGGCGAACTCGAACGGATCGAGGAGCGCTTGTTCGCGCTGCGGGCGGCGGCTCGCAAATACAATGTCCCGGTCGATGGGCTCAATGCGCTTGCTGCCCGCTACGCCGCCGACCTCGGCCTCATCGATGCCGGCGCCGAGCGCCTCGCCGCGCTCGAAGCCGCCGCGCGCACGGCCGACGCCAACTACCGCGAAGCCGCCGCCGCGCTGTCGCGCGAGCGCAAGACGGCGGCCGAAAGCCTCGACAGCGCCGTCAACGACGAGCTCAAGCCGCTCAAGCTCGAACGCGCGAAATTTGTGACCGAGATCGCGAGCGAGCCGGAGGAGGGAGGGCCGCACGGCATCGATCGGATCGAATTCTGGGTGCAGACCAACCCGGGCACCCGGCCGGGGCCGCTGATGAAGGTCGCTTCCGGCGGCGAGCTCGCGCGCTTCCTGTTGGCGCTCAAGGTGGTGCTGGCCGACCGCGGCTCGGCGTCGACGCTCATCTTCGACGAGGTGGACACCGGCGCCGGCGGAGCGGTAGCGGACGCCATCGGCGTGCGGCTGGCGCGGCTCGGCCGCCGGGCGCAAGTGATCGCGGTGACGCATGCGCCGCAGGTGGCCGCGCGTGCGGACCGGCACTATCTCATCAGCAAGGGCGCGCTCGACAAAGGCAAGCGCGTCGCCACCCGCGTGGCCGAGGTCGCCGCCGACAAACGCCGCGAGGAGATCGCCCGTATGCTCGCGGGCGCCGAAATCACCGCGGAGGCGCGCGCCGCCGCCGAACGCCTGATCAAGGCTGCGGGGTAGGAACGCCGCGTGCGGCGCGCCCGGAATGACGCAGACGATGAGCTCGCAAGCTAGCAGCACAATCCCTGTCGCCGATCTCACCGAGGCGCAGGCCAAAGCCGAGCTCAAACGGCTCGCGGCCGAGATCGGCGCCCATGACAAGCGCTACTATCAAGAAGACGCGCCGACGGTTTCGGACGCGACCTACGATGCGCTGCGCCGACGCAACGAGGAGATAGAGGCGCGCTTTCCCGAGCTGGTGCGGGAGGACTCGCCCTCGCGCCGCGTCGGCGCGCAGCCCTCGCAAAAATTCGCCAAGGTCCGCCACAGCGTGGCGATGCTGTCGCTGGGCAATGCGTTTTCCGACGCCGAGGTGGCCGAGTTCGTGGAGCGGGTGCGCCGGTTCCTGGGTCTGGCGAAAGACGAGAGAGTGACTTTCACGGCCGAGCCGAAGATCGACGGCCTGTCCTGCACGTTACGCTACGAGGGCGGCCGTCTGGCGCGCGGCGCGACCCGGGGCGACGGTACCGAAGGCGAGGATGTGACCGCGAACGTGAGAACGCTCGCCGACACCCCAAATGAGCTGCGCGGCAAAGGAGTGCCCGACGTCTGCGAAGTACGGGGTGAGGTCTACATGACCAAATCCGCCTTCCTCGCGCTGAACGAGCGGCAGAAGGCGGCCGGCAGGCAGATTTTCGCCAATCCGCGCAACTCGGCGGCCGGCTCGCTGCGACAGCTCGATCCGGCGATCACGGCTGCACGGCCGCTCGGCTTCTTCGCCTATAGCTGGGGGGAGATGAGCGCGATGCCGGCGCAGACCCAATCCGGCATGGTCAAATGGTTTGCTGGCCGCGGCTTCAAGACCAACCCGCTGATGCAAATCTGCGACTCGATCGATGCGATGCTCGCGTTCCACCACGAAATCGAGGCACAGCGCGCAACGCTCGATTACGACATCGACGGCGTGGTCTACAAAGTCGACCGCCTCGACTGGCAGCAGCGGCTCGGGTTCGTCTCGCGCAATCCGCGTTGGGCGATCGCGCATAAGTTTCCGGCCGAGAAGGCAATGACCGTGGTCAGGGCGATCGATATCCACGTCGGCCGCACCGGCGCGCTCACGCCCATTGCGCGTCTCGAGCCCGTGACCGTCGGCGGCGTCGTAGTGTCGAACGCGACGCTGCACAACGCCGACGAGATCGAACGCCTCGGCGTGCGCATTGGCGACACGGTGACGATCCAGCGCGCCGGCGACGTCATTCCGCAGGTGCTGGGCGTGGTGGCGGAGAAACGCCCGAAATCGTCGAAGCCTTACAAATTTCCTAGCCGCTGCCCGTGTTCGCTCCACACCGCGGTGATGCGCGACACGACCGCGACCGGCGAGGAGGGGGCGGTCACGCGCTGCACCGGCGAGTTCGCCTGCCCGTCGCAAAAAGTCGAGCATCTGAAGCATTTCGTCTCCCGGCGCGCCTTCGACATCGAGGGGCTGGGCGAAAAGCAGATCACGCTGTTCTTCGAGCAGGGCTGGATCAAGGAGCCGGCTGACATCTTCACGCTCGAAGCGCGCAATTCGAAAATCAAGCTCGAGGAGCAGGAAGGGTTCGGCGCATTGTCGGTCCGCAACCTGTTCAATGCGATCGCGGCGCGGCGCGAGATCGCGCTCGAGCGCTTCATCTACGCACTCGGCATGCGTCACGTCGGCGAGACGACCGCGCGTGCGCTCGCGCGCGGCTATGGATCATGGCGGGCGTTCCACGAGGCCTGCCTGAGTATCGCCAAAGGCGATGCCGAGACGCGGGCCGAGATGGACAACCTCGACCAGATCGGCGAGACCGTGATCGACAGTATCGCCGCCTATTTCGGCGAGGAGCACAATCGCGGCATCGTCGAGCGGCTCACCAAACAGGTGAAGATCCTCGATGCCGAAAAGCTGGCGGCCGACTCCGCGGTCGCCGGCAAGACCGTGGTCTTTACCGGCGCGCTCGAGAGGATGACCCGCGAGGAAGCGAAAGCCATGGCCGAACGGCTTGGCGCCAAGGTCGCGGGCTCGGTCTCGCAAAAGACCGATTACGTGGTCGCGGGCCCCGGCGCGGGCTCGAAGCTCGGCAAGGCGAAGGACCTCGGGGTGGCGGTGCTTAGCGAAGACGAATGGTTCGACTTGGTGGGCCACAGCCGCTCGTAGCGCGCGAGACGCGGCTCCGGCTCGGCGCCAAAGGCGCCAACAAGAAACTCGCCCGGAAGCGCCGGCGAAATGCTAAACGCTACCCAGTCCCGCCGGAAATGACCTTTCGCGAATGAACGACCTTCGGAAAACGCCCTTCGTCGGCCGCTCCATGCCGCGCCGCGAGGATCATCGCCTGCTGACCGGCCGCGGACAATTCATTGCCGATCTCGCTCTGCCGCACATGTTGCACGCGGTTTTCGTCAGAAGCCCGGTCGCGCATGCGCGCATCCGCGGCGTGGATCTGTCGCGCGCCGCCGCGGCGCCAGGCGTGGCCTGTGCCCTGAGCGGCGCGGACCTGCTGCAGCTCTTGCCGCCGGTGCCGGACACGCAGCTCTCGCTCCCCAGCAAATGGACGACGCTCGTCCAACACAAGTTCATCAATCCCCAACAACCCCTGCTGGCTCACGACAAAGTCCGCCATGTGGGCGAGGCCGTTGCCGTCATCGTGGCGGGGAGCCGCTACGCCGCCGAAGATGCGGCTCAATTGGTCACCCTCGATCTCGACCCGCTCCCGGCCGTCGTCGACCCGGAATTGGCGTTGCGCCCGGGCGCATCGATCATCCACGACAAATTCCAGACCAACCTCATCGGCGCCTTCACGATCGGCAAGGGCGACATCGCCGCCGCGTTCGCGCGCTCCCCGCACAAGCTGCAACGCCGCTTTTATCATCACCGCTATGCCGCTGCGCCGATGGAGTGCCGCGGCGTCGTCGGCGTCCATGACCCGCGGACGGATTGCGTGACGATCTGGTCGGCCACCCAAGTCGTGCATTGGGTGCGCCGCGAGGCGGCTGCGGTCTTGCAGCTTCCGGAAGCGCGCATACGTTGCGTCGCGCTCGATGTCGGCGGCGGCTTCGGCCTCAAGGGACACGTCTACCCGGAAGACTTGTTGATTCCATTCTTGGCGCGCAGGCTGGGGCGCGCGGTCCAGTGGATCGAGGACCGCCGCGAGCATCTGATGTGCTCCTGCCATTCACGCGACCAGATCCACGATGTCGAGGTCGGCTTTGACGACGACGGCCGCATCCTGGCGCTTCGCGACCATTTCATCGTCGATTGCGGCGCCTGGAATCCCATCGGCGCCGGCGTGGTTTACAACACCGCGGTCCATCTGATCGGCCCCTACAAGATCGACGCCGTCGCGATCGATGCCAGGATCGCCGCAACCAACAAGGTTCCGAACGCGCCTTATCGAGGAGCAGGCCGTCCGGAAGCCGCCTTTGCAATGGAGCGGATCGTCGATCTCGTTGCCGGCGAGCTCGGCCTCGAACCCGCCGACGTGCGATTGCGCAACATGATCTGCGCCGACGAAATGCCCTATCACGTGGGCATTCCCTATCGCGACGGCGAGCCGATCGTCTACGACGGCGGCGATTATCCGCGCGCGCTGCGGCAGGCGCTCGATGCGATCGGCGGCGTCGCGGCGTTTCGCGAGCGCCAGCGCGTGGCGCGGCACGACGGCCGTTACCTCGGTCTCGGCATCGGCTGCTACGTCGAGGGAACCGGCGTGGGTCCGTTCGAGAGCGCGACGGTGCGGATCGATCCTTCGGGCAAGATCTTCGTGTCGTCCGGCGCCTGTCCCCAAGGCCAGGGCATGGAGACGATTTTTGCCCAGGTGGTGGCCGATGCCTGGTGCGTTGATCCCGCCGACGTGGTCATGTCGCTTGCCGACACCGCGGCGATCGCCATCGGGTTCGGGACCATCGCAAGCCGCAGCACCGTGACCTTGTCGGCGGCCATTCACGGTGCGAGCGAACGGCTGCGCGCGAAGGTGTTCGCCATCGCTACCAATCTGCTCGAATGCGCGGCCGGCGACCTCGAGCTACGCAAGACCGGCGTCGGCATCGTGGGAGTGCCTGGCGCCGACGTCTCGCTCGCGGCGGTGGCGCGCGCGGCCCGTCCCGGCTGGGATCACGGCCGGCCGCCGGGCATCGATGCCGGGCTCGAGGAGACTTACTACTACGAACCGCCTACGGTCACTTGGTCGTATGCGGTGCATGTGGCGGCGGTGGACGTGGATATCGAACTTGGGCGAGTGAATATCGAAAAATATGTCATCGCCCACGATTGTGGCGTGGTCGTCAATCCCATGCTGGTCGAGGGCCAGATCGTCGGCGGCGCCGCTCAAGGCATCGGCGGCGCGCTGTTGGAGGAATTCAACTACGATTCCGAGGGCCAGCTGCTCGCCGGTTCATTGATGGATTACATGGTTCCGACCGCGTGCGAAATACCGAACATGCACCTCATCCATCAACATTCGCCGTCGCCGCTCAACCCGCTCGGCGTCAAAGGTGTGGGCGAAGGCGGGCCCATCGCGCCCCCGGCCGTGATTGCAAACGCTGTCTCGGACGCGCTGCGCCCCTTCGCCGTCGAGTTCAATCGCACCCCGATAAAGCCGCAAGTCATCCAGCAGGTGGTTCGATCGGCATCACAGCCTCGCTGACGGCCGCCTCCCACGCGTACAATTAGCGCCGCACCAGCGTCCAAACGGCGATCGCCGTCGCGATGCCGAACATCAGCATGAGCAGCAGCATCGGCATCGCATCCGATGCATGCGCGATCACGTGGCCCCCGAGCTGCGCAGCCGCGGCGCCGATCGCCATCTGGATAAAGCCGGTCGCACCCGAGGCGGTGCCGGCAACTTGCGGGCGGATGCTTACGGCACCGGCGACCGACGTCGGCAGCAGCAGGCCATTGCCGAAGCCGATGACGATTTGGGGCAGGAAGATCGTGGCCATCTCCCACCCCGGCAGCGCGATATAGACCAACACGTTGAGCAAGCAGCCGATGATGGTGAGCGCGATCCCCCACCAGATCAAAGCATCGATACCGAAGCGCGCGGTCAGCCGCGACACCGCAAAATTGCCGGCCATGAATCCGATCGAGGGAATGAAGAACCACAGGCCGTATTCGGCCGAGGTGCGTCCCAGAAGGGTCACCACCACGTGGGGCGCGGCGCCGAGAAAGCTGAAGAATGGCGCCGATCCGAACCCGGCGCAGAGCGCGTAGCCGAAGAAGCGCGGGCTTGCCGCGAGCGCGGCGAGGTCGGCACGGAAATGACGTTGGCTTGACGATGGGGAGAGCTTGCGCGTCTCCGGCAAGGCCAGCGCCGCCCAGGCGAAGACCGTGAAACTCACAAGGGCGGCGAAGACGAAGATCGCTTCCCAGCCGAACAGCGTGTCGAGGATGCCTCCGATCAGCGGCGCGACCATCGGCATCAGCACCACGACCGAGGTGACGAGCCCGATCATGGAGGCTGCGTGTTCGCGATCGTAGAGGTCGCGGATGATGGCGCGGCCGATGGATTGTCCGGTCGAGGCGCCGAGCGATTGCGCGATGCGCGCGCTGACGAGGCTCGCGATGCTGGCGGCGAAGATGGCGGCGGTGCTGGCGATGGTCGCGAGCGCGAGCCCCGCCAGCACGACCGGCCGGCGTCCGAAGCGGTCGGACAGCGGCCCGAACACCAGCTGCGCCGTCGCCAGGCCCATGAGATAGAGCGAGACCGCGAGCTGCACCGTGGCGGGATCGGCGGCGAATTTGGTCGCCAGCCCGGGGATCGCCGGCACCAGGATATTGAGCGAGAGCGAGCCCACGCCCGCCATCGCGATCAGCAGCGCGAGCAGCCGCCACGGCGTGCGGCGCGCCTCGCTCGCTGCCGAATCCTTTCGCGCCGGATCGAGCAAAGGAATTGGCCCGGGGCTTCAGCGTCGCCCAAGCGGGCGGGTGGAGGCGGTGAGCCACGCGCGGCTATCGGCGTCGAGGAGCGTCGAGAGCGCCTCGAAGACGCGGGCGCGATAGCGGTCGAGCCAAGCGGCTTCATCCGGCGTGAGCATCTCGGCCAGGATCAGCCGTCGGTCGATCGGTGCGAGCGTGAGCGTCTCGAACGCGTAGAGCGCTTTCTCGGCGCCGGGGACCGCCGCGGCGCCGACCACCAGCACCAAATTCTCGATGCGGATGCCGTAGGCGCCGGTTTTGTAGTAGCCGGGCTCGTTCGACAGGATCATGCCGGGCTTGAGCGCGGTGGTGCCGAGCTTGGAGATGCGCGCCGGGCCTTCGTGCACCGAGAGATAGCTGCCGACGCCGTGGCCGGTGCCATGGTCGAAGTCGAGGCCCTGCGCCCACAAGAACTGCCGCGCAAAGGAGTCGAGCTGGGCGCCGGTCGTGCCCTCGGGGAAGATCGCGCGCGCAACGGCGATGTGGCCCTTGAGCACGCGGGTGAAGCGGTCGCGCATCTCGGCGGTCGGCTCGCCGACCGCGATGGTGCGGGTAATGTCGGTGGTGCCGTCCTCGTATTGGCCGCCGGAGTCGATCAGAAACAACTCACCCGGTGCAACGACGCGATTGCTCTGGGTCGTGACGCGGTAATGCACGATCGCGCCGTCGGGACCGGCGCCGGCGATGGTCGGAAAGGAGATGTCCTTGAGCAGCCCGGTGTCGCGGCGAAAGCTTTCGAGCGCCGCGACGGCCTCGATCTCGGTGAGCTTGCCGCGTGGGGCCTCGCGATCGAACCAAGCGAGGAAGCGCGTAACGGCGGCGCCGTCGCGGAGGTGCGCGGCGCGCGCGCCGGCAATCTCGACCTCGTTCTTCACGGCCTTCATCAGCGCGATGGGGCAGGGCGCGCGCGTGACCTTGCCGCCGTGGCTGGTGACGAGGCGCGCGAGCGCGTCCGCCGCGGTAGCTTGATCAAGCCGCACGGTCTGCGTTTGCCGGCCGAGCGCTCCGAGCGCGCCCACGAAATCGGACGGCTCGCGCACATCGGCGAGGGTCTCCACGCGGTTGCGAACGTCGTTCGAGAGCTTTCGTCCGTCGACATAGAGCGACGGCCGTCCCGCCCGCGGAACGATGGCGAAGGCGAGCGGGAGCGGCGTGTGGGCGACGTCCGCCCCGCGGATGTTGAACGCCCAGGCGACGGCGTGGGGATCCGATATGACCAGCGCGTCGGCACGCAGCTTCGCCACCTCGGCACGGATGCGGGCGAGCTTGTCCTCGGCGGCTTCGCCGGCGAAGCGCACGTCGTGCAACGTGACCGCGCCGAGCGGCGGAGCCGGGCGATCGGCCCAAATGGCGTCGATCAAGTCGGGCTCGACCGCGACCAGCGTCGCGCCGGCCGTGGCGCAGGCTTTGCCCAGTCGCTCCGCGCCCTCGACCGTATGCAGCCAGGGGTCGTAGCCGAGCCGATCGCCGATCGCGAGATTCTCCTCGATCCACCGGTCCGGCGGCGTCTCCACCAGGTGCTCGATGGCGAACAGTGAGGTATCCACCTGCTCGCGCGCCTGCAGCGTGTAGCGTCCGTCGACGAACAACAGCGCGCGCTCCATCAGCACGATGGCCACGCCGGCCGAGCCGGTAAAGCCGGTCAGCCAGGCGAGCCGTTGCTCGGACGCCGGCACGTATTCGTTCTGATGGCGGTCGGAGCGCGGGACGATGAAGCCGGTCAAGTCGCGCCGCGCGAGCTCGGCGCGCAGCGCCGCAACCCGCGGTCCGCTCGCCGCGCGCTCGGCTTTATCTTCGAACGACTGGAAGCGGGCCTCGAACATGGCGGCAATCTATTGAGCCGATGACGGGCCGGCAATGCTCTCGCCGCATGGCAGGGACCTCGGCGACCGGTTGCAAAGACATAATGCTGTCAGACACCGCCACGACCGCGCTTCGCCCTGAGCCTGCGCGCCGGACGCACGAGAATGAGCGTCGCCCAAGCCTCGAGCGTCACGCGGCGCGCAAGCGCGAGGCCGCGTGCGCGATAGCTGGCGAGCGCGGCGCCGGCTTGCGCCGTGAGCAGGCCCGAGAGCACGACCTGTCCGTTGGGCGCAACGAGCCGCGTCATCGGGGTGGCGAGCGCTTGGAGCGGCTCGAGCAGGATATTGGCGAAGATCAGGTCGTAGGGCGCGCGGGCGCGGAACGGCATGGCAAGGACACCGGCGGCATGGATGACCTCCACAACGGCACCGACTCGGTTGATACGCGCGTTGTCGCGCGCGATGGTGACGGCGCGGGCATCGATATCGCTGGCGATCACCGGTCGACGCAGGGCCTTGGCCGCGGCGATGGCCAGCACGCCGGTGCCGGTGCCGATATCGAGCACGATGGCCCGTCTCCGCCGCTTGCGGCGCGCCGTCAAGCCAACGCTTTTATCGCGCTGGCGGCGCCGCCCCTTCACGATCCGATCGAGCGCGAGCAGACAGCCGCGCGTGGTGCCGTGGTGGCCGGTGCCGAACGCCAGCGCCGCCTCGATCTCGATGCCGATACGGTTGGCCCGCACGCGCGCGCGGTCATGCGCCCCGTGCACGACAAAACGGCCGGCTTCGACCGGCGCGAGGCCTTCGAGGCTTTTGCGCACCCAGTCCGTGGGCGCGAGCGTCTCGAACACCAGCGCGTGGGCCGCCGCGCTGCCGCCGGCGGACGCGATCAATGCGCGCACGGCTGCCTCATCGGGCCGTTGGCGGAAATGGATGGCGAGCGACCAGCGTCCAGGGACTTCCTCGAAGACCGAGGCGGCGATCTGTTCGGCGTCGAAGCTCTCGGCGAGCGCGTCAGCGATGTTTTGCGCGGTCGAGGCGTCGCTCGAGAGCCGCGCGACCACGGTGGCGATGGGCGAAGGATCGGGCATGGCTCAGCTCCTTCGTCCCATCCCCGACATTCGCCGCGGCTTATCCCGGCCCGCATTCGCCAATTCACAAAATGGTCAACAACCTTATTCGGCACTTGTCCACAGCATGGCCCCGGTTCGCGGGCTCGGTTTTGGGCCTTGGTTGCGCGTCTCTTCGAGGCGCGGCGGCGTTTTTGCACAGGGCTGTCCCCAGCACCGCGGCCTCGCGGCGCGGCCGGGAAAGCGATAGATTCCTCGCTCAAATAGAAAAGACCCAAGGACGAGCGCCGATGATAATGTCTTCCTGAGCCGTGCTCGCCGTCACGGCCCCGCTTGCTATTGCCTCGGACCGTAGCGGCAAATTGCTTCAGCGCATCAAGAGCCGGCAGCACGCCGGTAACAACGACGTCGCCCTCGCGGCGCCAAAGAAGCCACGGCCGAATAATGCATGAACGCATAGGCGTGCCGTCCGTCGAAACCCAGTCGTCCTGGATCATTGCGACTGTGTTGCTGGTGATCCTGGCGCTGTCGTTCGGCGCGCCGTGGATCACCATTGTTGCGCTCAAGCTGATCGCCGCCGAATCGGACGGCCTGCGCGCGGTTCCAGCTTTGGCGACCTCGCTGGGCTGGCTCGGTTTTGGCAGCGGCGGCATTGCCATGGGCTACGTCGCCGAACGTGTCGGGGTGCGCGCGACGGTCATCATCGGCGCACTGATGATTTTGATCGGGCTTGCGCTGTCGACGGGAGGCGAGACCTGGCAGCTCTATGTCGGGCAGGGGCTGTTCGTCGGCTTTTTCGGGGTCGGCGCCATGAACGCGCCGTTCTACGTTTATGTCAGCCGCTGGTTCGATCGCCGCCGCGGATCGGCCCTCGCGCTGATTTCAAGCGGCAGCTACGTCGCGGGCGCGATTTGGCCGCCGATCTTCGAGCGTGCCGTCGCTTACGCCGGCTGGCGTCAGACCATGCTCTATTATGGTCTGTTCGAAGTCGCCGTGGTCGTCCCGTTGGCGGTGGTATTTCTGCGACCACCGCCCAAGCTGCCGCCCTTCGGCGCGCTCGGCCCCATGTCAGCGACCAATACCGTGATGGGGTGGCCACCCAATCTCGTGTTCGCGCTGCTGGGCGCCGCCGGCATCTTCTGCTGCATCCCCATGGCCATCCCGCAGGCGCATCTGCCGGCGTTCTGCAGCGATCTCGGCATCCTGGCGTCCCACGGCGCGGCGATGTTGTCGGTGCTCTTGGGCACCGCCTTTCTCAGCCGGCAATTCTGGGGCTGGGTCGCCGATCGCGTCGGCGGCCTCGAGACAGTGCTGACGGGCTCGGCGTGTCAGATGATCGCAATGACCGCCTTCATGCTCACGCAGGATGAAGTCGGCCTGTTCACCGTTTCCGCCGCCTTCGGCTTGGGCTTTGCCGGGATCATCCCAGCCTATGTGCTGGCGATCCGAGAGCTGTTCCCGGCCGCGCAGGCCTATTGGCGCATCCCGACCTTCCTCTTGTTCAGCGGCGGCGGCATGGCGCTCGGGGGATGGCTGGCGGGCGTGCTTTACGATCACTTCGGTACCTATGCACCGGCGTTCGCCGCCGGCGTTGGCGCCAACGCCATCAATCTCGCGATCGTCGGCACGCTGGTCTTTCGTCACAGGTCGCGGCCGGTAAGGCTTGCTTGACCGCCCGGCAGCGCCGCTTCAATCTGCCGGGCAAAGACTTAGGCTAAAGCGCCGGACGTCGAGCAGGAGCAACCGCCATGACCTTCGGCATCGCCGTGGTGCAACCGATCTGCCATCGGCCGGGCACGGACCTGGCCAATATCGCCGACGCGACGCGCGCCATCGCGCGCGCGGCCGACGAAGGCGCCCAGTTCGTCTGCTTCCCCGAAACCTATCCCGGACCGTGGCGCATGCCGGCGATGTTCGATCCGACCGCGGCCATGGTCGAGGCGGCGGCGAAGCACAAGACCCACGTCGTGTTTGGCACCATCGCGTCGATCGACGAGGCGGCCGCCACCGCCCACAACCTCGTCTGCATGGCCTATCCCGACGGCCGCGCGCCCGCACGCTACCGCCGCACGCATCCCAACGGCCCATGGATCTATACCGGCGGACCGGCGTGGGAATTCCAGTGGGTGCCGGGGGACGAATTCCCGGTGTTCGACACCGTGCACGGCAAGGTCGGGCTCGCGATGTGCAGCGAGGTCTACGTGCCGGAGGTCGGCCGCGCGCTCGCCTTGCGCGGCGCCGAGCTGATCTTCATGCCGGCGGGCAAGGACAAGGGCAAGCTGTGGGCGACATGGCGCACGCTCATTTGGGCGCGCGCCATTGAGAACCTCGCGATTGTCGTGACGACGCAGAACCTGTTCGACCATTCCGAGCGCGGGCTCGCCATGGTCGCGAGCCCGGAGGAAATTTTGTTCGAGAGCACCATCGCCGGCACCACGGTGGTCGACGTGAGCCTCGAGCGCGTGCGATACCTGCGCGCAACCCGCGACGAAGTAGGCTCGTCCGAGATATGCGCGGTCAAGCAGGGCCTGCTCGGCCCGCAATGGCAGCGACCCGAGCTCTACGACCGCATTTATCCGCGTCCGCTGCGCGAAGCGGCGGAATAGCCCCATCGACGCCGCGAGACTTTGCGTTCGCGGTTTGGCTGGGGCTCACGCCCGCGGTATCCCCCGCAGGATCTCGCAGCAATCAGGGGATCGTCGCAGTCGATGGCGCTGACGTTGACTCCGGGAAGCTTGATCGTCGCGTCGGCCTATCCCGACCCGCCCTTCGATCTCATCGAGAACGGGTCGGCGAGCGGTTTCGACATCGAACTGTTGCGCGCGATTTGTGCGCAACTCCGCCTCGCCTTGCAGCCTGTGCGGTACTCGGGCGGCGACTTCAACGGGATTTTCGACGGCCTCGCGAAGGGCAGCTACGACGCGGTCATCTCGGGAACGACGATCACGCCGGAACGCTCCGCTGTTGCGCTGTTTTCGCAGCCGTATCTCGAATTCAACCAGGGAGTGGCGGTGAATCGGCGCTCGACGCCGAAGGTCGCGTCGCTCGGCGATTTGCGCGGCCTGACAGCCGGCATCCAATCGGGAAACACCTCAGATCTCGTCGCCAGACGCCTGTTGGCGGAAGGTGCGATCGCCAACATCAAGTACTATCCCTATCACGGCATCGCGACCGCCCTCGACGACCTCGAGGCCGGGCGCATCGGTCTGGTGATCAAGCTTCATCCGGTGATCTCGTGGCTGGTGAAGGATCGTCCGGCATTGGCGGTCGCGATCGAGGTGCCGACCCATGAGAAACTCGGGATCGCGTTTGCCAAGCAAAACGAGGCCCTGTGCGAGGCGGTCAACGCCGTGCTTGCGATGCTGCGCGACAATGGCGAATTTGCGCGGCTGCAGGCGCGCTGGTTCCCGCGCTCTGCCGGCTGATGGATGGTCCCCGCGATTCTCTTATGGCGATGCCGTAACGCCGTAAAATAGAAGGGCCGCCCGACAGGGACGGCCCTACGCTCACGCCATGACAGGCCACAATCTAATTCTTCCTGACGCTAGCCCTCCCATAGCTGACGCCCCGCCATCTCACGTTCACGCCGGCCGCGGCGGTGTTCGCGCCACCAGCAACAAGCATCGCGCACCAACGCAAACGGAACAACGCCAACCGGGGCGAGTACGCCAACGGCCAGAATCAGCCAAAGCCAGTCGTAGTCCATCGCCATCTCCCCGTATCCACGAACGCCACGCCATCGAGGCGATCAGCCAGAGCGGAACTCATCCGCAAGGCTCGCGGGATCAGGCGCAGGACCAGAACAATCGGGAAACGGAAACATGAACCCCGCCAGCCAGGCGTGACGGTCAGAAATGCGAGAAATTGCAAAAGGTTCCCTACACCGCCGGGCTGCTCGGGAACGATAAGGTATTGGAATCACCGAATTTTTTGTGTGAATTGGTCATGTTTCATCTCGCCGCAGGGCAGCCATGCTTTATGGGATGGCAAAATCCTGAGACAGCGTTACGACGTAGGCCCCCGGACCCCGCTCCAGGGGCGGTCTTGGGAGTGATCCTGAAAAAGGGACGGCGCGGACGGGAAGAGAGGGAATGTGTCCGACGTGATCCGCCGCGCTGGGCAAGCGTGCCGCCGGCCCCTGCTTGCGTCCGTCTTGACGGCAATCGCATTGCCGCTCGCTTGCCCTCCGTCCCACGCCGCCTATCCCGAACGCGTCATCACGCTGATCGTGCCGTTCCCAGCGGGCGGCCCCACCGACATCATTGCGCGCATCGTCTCGCTTGCCCTGCAGAAATCCCTCGGCCAGTCGGTGATCGTGGACAACAGGGGCGGCGGGGGCGGCAATCCCGGCATGGGCATTGCGGCGCGCGCGCCGCCCGACGGCTATACGCTGCTGCTCACCTCGACCGCCATTGCCGTCAATCCTGCGCTCTACAGCAACCTGCCCTACGACCCGTTGAAAGATTTCGTGCCGATCTGCGAACTGGTCAACGCGCCCAACGTGCTGTTCGTGCGCTCTGATTCCAGCATCAGATCGGTCGCGGATCTGATCGCGCGCGCCAAGGCCGCGCCCGGTGCGCTCAATTATTCGAGCCCAGGTGCGGGCACGAAGTCGCATCTCACTGCCGAGCAGCTCAAGCTGCGCGCCGGCATCGACATGGTGCACATCCCTTACCGCGGCGGCGGTCCCGCCACCATGGCGGTGCTCGAGGGCACCGTGGATGTCGGCTCGGTCGCGCTCGCGCCGGTCGAGCCGCTGATCAAGGACGGCAAGTTCAAGGCGCTGGCGGTGACCGGGGCCGAGCGCTGGTTCTCGTTGCCGGATGTGCCGACCATGATCGAGTCGGGCTTTCCCGGCTTCGTCTCCGACACCTTCAACGCACTTTTTGCGCCGGCAGGAACTCCGTCCGAGATCATCGCGCTGCTGTCAAGGGAGAGCCAAGCGGCGCTCAAGACGCCGGAGGCGCGCGAGCAGGCGCACCGCGCCGGTTATCAAATCGTTGCTGGGACGCCGGCAGAGCTAGCCGCGCGGCTCGCGTCGGAGATTCCGGCGGTCAAGGAACTCGTGGCCCGATTGGGGATCAAGCCGGAGGAGAAATGAGCATGCATCGTTTTGCTTTGGCGGCGTTGTTCTGCTCGGCGGTGCTGGCGCCATCAGCGCTTTCGGCGCAGACTTATCCGAGCAAGCCGATCCACTTCATCCTGCCTTACGTTCCCGGCGGCATTATCGACACCGCCGGCCGCAATCTCGCGCTGCGGCTGAGCGAAAGCTTAGGCGTATCGGTGGTGCCCGAGAACCGTCCGGGCGCCGGCGGGATGGTGGGCGCCGACGTGGTCGCGCGCTCGGCGCCCGACGGCTATACGATGCTGCTGACGGATCCCGCGCTCGTCTCCAATCCGACGCTGCAATCGGATGTTCCTTACGATCTGTTCAAGGGACTGCAGGCGGTTTCGATTGTCGGCTCCTCGCCGGCGGTGATCGTTGCGTCGTTGACCCTGCCGGTAAAGACGTTTGCCGAGTTCATCGCCTATGCCAAGGCGAATCCCGGCAAGCTCAACTTCGCATCCGCCGGCGTCGGCACCGCGCCGCATCTCGCGGGCGAAATGATCAAGCTCGCCGCCGGCATCGAGATGACGCACGTGCCGTACCGCGGCATCGGCGCGGCGTACCCGGACGTCATGAACGGGAAGGTACAGCTTGCGTTCTCGAGCATCGCCGGCGCGGTGCCGTTCACCGCCGACAACCGGGTGCGGCCGCTCGCAACCACGGGCTCGGCGCGCAGCGCGGTCTATCCCGATGTGCCGACCGTCGCGGAGTCAGGCCTGCACGGCTTCGATGTCGACCTCTGGATCGGCATTTATGCGCGGGCCGGGCTGCCGCCGACGGTGCTGGCGAAGCTCAACGGCGAAATCAACAAGGTGCTGCAGCAGCCCGAGCTGAAGGCGGCTTTCGCCAAGATCGGCGTCACGCCGCGCGGCACCAGCCCCGAGCAGGCCGCGGCCTTCACGCGTGCGGAGTACGACAAATGGAAGAAGGTGATCGTCGAGGGCAAGATCAAGCCGGAATAGCGGACCCCGTTCAGCCCATTCCAGATGCGGACGTCGGCTCGATTTCGCACATCAGGCGGACTTCGCCGGGTGCGGCATTCGTATACTTGTCCTGCCCGAGGTATTTCTTTGCGAGCGAATCGATGTGCGCGACCGCGCCGTCTTCCGTAACGCGCCGGACGCGGCCACGAATCTGGACGTAACGGTATGGATTGTCGGGATCGACGATCGCAAGCGCCACGGCCGCGCCTTTTTTCAGGTTGCGCGCTTTGACCCGTCCCTTCGCGGTGTTCACCCGAACGAGATCATCCTTGTAATCGCACCAGACCGGCGTCACCTGCGGTGATCCATCCGGCATGACGGTGGCCAGATTCGCAAACGCCTTCTTCCGCTGCAGCAGATCGAGGTACTTTTCGGGAATGATCGCCATGGCACGGACCTCTTTGCGGAGGATAGCGCGACGCGGGCGAAAACGCACCCCGCAAACTTCGCAACTTTTACCACCGCGATGTGGGGATGCTCCAAGCCGGCGCAGGCCGCCCAGGCTCAGCGCCGTCACCGGCGCGCGCAGCTCGGGCGCTGAGGCGACGTAGCCACGCTCCGCGTCGAACGTGACGCAACGTCAAGTCTGTCGCTGCTCATCGCCGTACCGAATAGCCGATGGCAGTGGGGGGATGTAGCTCTTCCAGCATGCGGTCAAGCTTGCGCTCGATCTCGTCGAGGCGGCGCAGGATCAGGGAGAGGCTGTCGGCGGAGGTCATGGCGGAGGAAGAGGCCCCATCCTCAGGCTGGGGGGCGATTGGGGATAGGGCCTCAGTTGGCAGAGCGGATCGGATTCAGTCTCTTCACTCTGCGGTGGTGGGAGAAGGTGCTTGTTCTTTGCTTCTCCCACATCACCTTCAGGCTGATACCCCTTAGTCGCTCTGACCCCTTCCTGGGATTTGTTCGTTTACGCCAAAGATTTGTTTGTGGGAGCCAACGACGGGCCTTTGGGGCCGCTTCATTGTTGGCTGACCAACAGAATAAATGCTCCGGCAGCTATCAACACCGCAATCAGAATACCGACGACGAGACACGCTTTCACTGCTCATCCTTGAGCCTCTGCCAGGACAATTGCCGCCATGGCAGCGACGAACAAATGTTTGGCGCATAGCAACAAGTCCCGGACGGGGGGCAAAGCGACTAATGAAGCGGAACCGCGCGCGAAGTGTCGTCGGCAATCGCATGAAGGATATGAAAATGAAAGCTATCGGCAATCTGATCTTGATGACGCTGATTTGCGTGACCGTGTTCATCGTATTCATGGCCATCCGTCCCGCGCGCACGCAGCACTTGCAATTCACGCCATGGGGGCCGCAATTTTCGATCGCCGCCTACGGGCCCGCGCGCATTCCGCCGGGCTTTCAGGCGCCGCCGCTGTCCGATCTTTATGCCCATGCCAGGGCGGCCAATCAGCATTGTATGGCGAGGAAGATGTGCGATGCCGCGCTGCGATTGTGGGGAATTCTGTGAACGCAATCATCCCCATAAAGCGGCCGTCAGATGACGTCGTGCAGACAGCGCCGGTGAAGTGTCGATATACGGAAAGCGGCATTTGCGCAAACATCGCGGGCTTTTGCCTTTGCACGCAGGCGAATTTCGCGCTGCCGAGCAGCCATGAAGCGACTAAGAAGCGGCGGGTGGAAGGATGGAGCGCCAGCCTCGCCCTCGGGAGCCACGCGAGACTAGGGGCACTCAAGCTACCGACACAACCATGATGAAGTTCTGGGTCTATTTCAGCAATTATGGTTACTACTCCGAGCAGAAATTCGAGAGGCTCAGCGACGCAATCGCTTACGGCAAAGGCCTCCATTCCGAGTTCGCAGTCCACTACCGCAAACCCGATGGCACGTTCGAACTTGTCGCGGTCGGTGAATGGAAGAAGGATAAGCGGTTATAAGAGATTGGTGGAACGAGGAGATGACCGGTCGATACTCCCGCTCATCAACTATCCTTGCCATGCCCCCCTCCGGTCCGATGTTCACTTACTATCGCGGTTTCTCCTTCTCTCGTCATAGAGTGGCGCCAGCTCAACCGCCTTGCTGAAAGCAGCAACATCGGCTTACGCAAGCAGCAATTCAGCTGCCCGTTGCCATTGGGCACGATGTTCCCGATCCTCGGAAAGCGCGAGCATATAGGTGCGGGCGTCCAAGACGGTGCGCAGCGTGCCGCCGTTTTTGGTGCGGATGGCTCGGCTAAGTTTTTGGGAGAGGTACGCGGGACGCAACAACATGGTCGAAAGATAGGCGACTTCGAAAGGGAATGGGATCTGTGTCCCCGGTGTGTCCCCGAAAGCGTTCGGGCGCGGCTCGCACCGCGCCCGACAGCAAAAGGTCCCGATATCAAGCCTCTAGTTTAATCCCCCCGAGGCTCGCGCATCGTCAACAACCGAAAGGAGGTGATCCAGTGTCTCAGCACACCGGGTCCCTAGCGTAATTTAACGGGCATCCGCGCGTTGTCAAAGCCGGCGCGTCACGGCCAAGGCAAAAGGACGCGCGCCATCAGCGGGCGCGCGTCCTTTGAAAGCGTCCGAGGGTTACGCGGCCAGGAGCGTCCGCGCCCGTATGTCGGGCAGCGCAATGCCCGGCCGCGGGCTCGCAACCGGCGATCAGGCCTTGCAGGCGTCAGCGGCCTTGAGGGCAGTTCTCGCCTCTTTCTTGGTCTTGTAGGCGGTGCCGTCGCCCACCCAGGTCACCTTGTCCGATGTCGGCTTCTTGCTCGCGACGCTGCACTTTTTGCTGCTGGCGC
>WNGD01001178.1_pt1 | contig 38487 bp, 48 predicted proteins | sample 5400671 | NCBI WGS metagenome assembly WNGD01 (sample SAMN13153369, study PRJNA577476) | soil metagenome | isolation source: 40 cm soil or saprolite under grassland replicate 2 | place: USA:California | collected 2016-06-15 | reverse complement strand
GTCTCGTTCAACCCTGAAATCGTGAAGAGGACAGACCTAGGGCCCACTCTGCAGCCTTTCATGGGAGATTATTTCGGAATCGCATCCACGCCGTTCACAGCCTATCCCGTCTGGGCTGACAACAGATTCGCATGCGACACCTTCGACGCGACCTACAATAGTTGCGTGGATCAAGACGCGTTCATCGCGCCGATTAGCCTTCCAGACTTTAGCATCTCAGCCACTCCTTCAGCTCTGACAATCCTACAGGGAGGCTCTAGAAACAGCAGCGTAACAATAACCAGCCTCAACGGATTCAATGGCGCCGTAACCGTTTCATCTTCTTCATCTCCTCCAGGTCTGCCGATCAATCCCGTCTCCAAAACCGTCCAGCCAGCATCTGGAGGAACAGTATCATTCAACATCACATTCTCTCCCAACGGTTCGACAACACCTCAGACATACGCGGTAACGATTACAGGCACAAGCGGTCCCAGGACGCATACCGCTGCGGTCAGTGTTACGGTGCAGTCACAAACAGTAGGAGGGATAGTAGTGACAATAGACAAGGCGGCGTTGCTGGCGAGTCTCATAGTACTCGCTGGTCCGATGATTATCATGCTCGGAGTGGGTGCCGGCCTGCTGAAAACACTGAAGAGATGGGCGAAAGAGAACAGGGGTCGGGCTACTTCATCGTCTGAACCGGACCACGGACGGGTCCGCTGGCAGAGGGCGAACCAGAAGCCTTCGACCGGATAGGCTTCGAGATCGGAACAACTATAACGAGGAAACTACTCAAAGGCTAAGGAGACTCGGACGTTCATGAAATGCGTCGAATGCGGAACAGAGCTAGCTCCTAACGCAAAGTTCTGTTCTTCGTGCGGAGCCCAGGTCGGGCTCAAGAAAGAAGTCTTCCAAGTCTCTCCCGAGAAACTGGTTGAGAAATTCAAGGAGATCTCGAAGGACGCGAGTGTGAAGCGTATCGTTGTCAAGAACGAGAGTGGAAGGACGGTTCTCTCAGTTCCTGTAACTTGGGGAGCCGCCGGGGCGGTAGCCGCCCTGGCCCTTGCGCCTTGGCTTGCAGCCATAGGAGTCATCGCCGGCGTCGCAACAAGATGCACACTCGAGGTCGAGAAGACTCCCACTGTAACCACACACGTGTAGGCCCTGGAAAAGGGTCTGGACATACGCTGCGCGAATGCAATAGCGTCAGGCAGAGAAGACTACTCTGAAACAATTCGAGGAAGTTGGATGCTCAGAACCCTTACCGTTTCGGCCTGCGACTAATTACTTTCGAGCTCTGTCGTCAAACACCGTTTCGGGAGGTGAGCTGTTGGAGAAGATGAAGTCTGAGCAAGATCTCACGACCATCGCCAAGGCGTCCAAGGAGACAGGCATCAGTGCAGGAATGATAAGGAAGGCGTTCAAGGAAGGAGGACTCAAACCCGACCTCTTCAAGGCAGGCTGCTCTTACTACTCAGAGACTACAGTCGACAGTATCGTGAAGAAGCTCAAGAAAGCATGAGAAAGAGGAGCATACAACGTCGGAGTCTATGCTCTCATAATCCAAATGCCAAGACAGGAAACGGTCCGCATCGGACATTTGACCAGTAGCCTTCGATCAGCCAAGATGACTGGGTATAGTGACATTTAGTTCCCATCGAGGCAGTAGGTTGCTTCGTAATCAGCTTTTCCGTTTGGATTTGACAACGGCTGTAATGGGCAATTTAGCCACAGACCCCCAAAATCCGCTTAGGAGGCGGGAATAGTTATTACTCGAAACTAGGCATCGAAAGGTCGGCTTCAGATTTCGCGACAGGTGGCTCATTCGATAATCGCTGCAATCCGGAGATTACATTTCTCGGCTCTAGTGTCCGGCGGAAGCCTGTATTCGGCATTCAAGGACAAAGAACCGCCTGCTCCCGCTATCTATGGTGAGAAGTATCTTAGACGTCTTCTCTGGTATCTTCTCGGTGGGACCCGTGGAGGACCGAGCAGGGTTGAAATTCTCAAAGCCCTTCACGAACGGCCCTTGAACGCGAACCAGCTCGCTGGAGCAGTCCATCTAGACTACAAAACCATCGAACATCATCTGCGCGTTCTAGAAGAGAATGGGCTTGTGACCTCATCTGAAAAAGGGACCTATGGCGCAGTTCTGCTTCTCACCTCGGCAATTGATGAAGCATGGCCGCTGGTGGAGGAGATTTGGGGCAAAATTGGAAGAACTAAGATAAGCAAAAACCGACAGGGAAATTCGAGGAGATAAGTAGTTTGGGCCTGGCGTTATGGCTGGCGGCCGTGGTGGCATTTCTCAACATAGCCATGACGCTGATCCTCCTAGCTATCTATCTGGGCACCTACAGAAAGATTAGGTCGACCTTCACAATGGGCCTAGTCCTCTTCGGAAGCTTCTTCGTCGTGCTGAACCTGGCGATTCTAGTGTTCTGGCTCTTCCTCTACGAAAACTCTGCGGCAACGCTCGTCGACCAAGCGTCCGCATACATGCTGCTCATCAACATTGGAGAGGCGCTCGCGCTTGTGAATCTGCTTAGAGTGACTTGGAAGTAGCAAAGACAAAGTTTCGTCTGGACGTTCTCAAGTTTCATCAGAACCCTTGGATTGACCGACATTTCTCCCAGATCTGATGGCAAGGTAATCATGAGGTAGAACGCCTCAGCTGTGGTCACGGGGAGAAACAATTGCGCATCGGTGAGCGGCCGATGCATGTCCCCGGGTCGATCGAGCTAAGACGTGAGTCGCATTCTGACTAGGCTGCCGAATAACTCCGCTTCGGCGACGCCGTTGTCTTGGTCGATCTTAAGGTCAATCATATGGTTCTCGCCAGGTAGAAGCTGCGATCTGTCGTCTATGACTCCGAGAACTCGGGTGACGCTGCCTTGTCGAATCACTCCTGTGACCCGTATAGCGCGGGAAGTGCCTGGAAGCGCGAGCGTCGAATTTTCTGACGGAGCCCCTGCGAATAGGCTCCTAGTCATGACGCCTGTCTTATGTACCAAGTCTACACTGCCCTGGACAACGTATGATGCGTAGACCGGGAAGAGGCTGGATGGGACGCCGGCGACTCCACGGAAGCTAATCTGGTTCTCCGTCTGGAACAGGTTCATCACCCCGGGCACTGGGAGTGTCGATGCCAGGGCCGCGCCGGAGCCCACTCCGACGAGCTTGAGAAAGTCTCTACGGTTGATCTTGTCCATCTGCTCACCTCCTAGTGAGGGGCTGCCATGTAGGGGAAACTCGTCAAGAATGGAACGTCGTTAGCGTTAACTCCATCACTCTTGGGAAGTGGAGAGCTTGCGGGTATTATCACTCCCAACTCGGCGTCTATTACGTCATCGTCAAGGTTTCGCCCGTTGAGGAATGCTGAAGGCTTTGTGACGTCAATAGTCAGCATGTCAGGGAGCAAGACACCCGCGAGAGTCTTCGCAGTAGCCGGGTCATTTCCGAGAGACAGTAGCGTGTTGACAACGTTGTCTGTAAACTGGGCAGCATCGCTTATTGGTTGGCCAGCGTTGAACATGTCCTTGTCCTGCGGAGTATGGTTGAACACTGTGTTGATTGCAGGCCTGCCCATCCGGTCCACTTGGGTCAACACGCCATTCTCGGGAATTAGCGTTCTGGCCCATACGCCGACACTTCCATCGCCGACCATGCTGGTTGGCACTTCGAGAACTATCGCTGTTATGTTAGCACTTGCGAAAAAGTCTGTGCCGGTGAAGTTCAGATCGTGGAGGAAGCCCATAAGGTCGAAGAAGAAGGGGTCGTCCCGTAGCCCTGCGAACAGGTTTACATCACCGTTTGTGATCACTGATCCGCTAGCCCCCGTCGCCAGAACTGTGCCCAGGTTTTCGGGTCCTCTGGACTGTCCGCCGGTGGCGCGCTTGACTGTTACGGTCTGGCCCCCGCCCGAGTTGGCGAAGGTAAAGCGGAAAGCAGCGTCTGTGAGGGCGTCATTGTTCGTGTCGATTTTTATCTCGTATATCGTGCCATCGTCCGACGGTCGAAAGGTGGTCTGACCTACTTTGCCTGCGAAGGGATTGACGTTGAGGGCTAGGACTGTTCTATCGAGATTGGTTCTGTTAGGATGGAATGCGTAAACATCAGTAATGTCAACTCTTTCGTCAATCTTTGATGACGGGGAGTCGAGATGATCAGCCATGATAAATTCGACGTGTTTCTGCTAATGTAATTCATAAAAGGATTTTCCCAGATTTCCCCCAGAATGGCGCAGACATGATCTGAACCCAAATTGCAGATCGAACCGGTTCGTCAGATGCCCGTCTATGGACAATATGATCGTGACCCTGAGGGTTTGACTCCGGTTCTATCCAGTCTCGGCCAGTCGAAGAAGGTTCTTCGAGGTATCTGGGTTGCGATGCAGATCTCGTTCGCCGACACGCGGCCCCATGTTTTGCATGCACGAACGCTTCAGCCTACTAATTTCACGCTCTTTTTCTCATCTAATCACACCCATCCTTCTTACGCTATGAGTGCGAAATATTTCATGAGATGACAGAGCGTATTCCTCGCGACATACCCCGGGGATTCAGGCTTAAATTTGGTCGCGATTTTATGGGGCTATGGCTTCATTATCCAACGCGAAGAGCCTGGGCGGGGTAGGTGGGATTCTCGCCATCATACCAGGAATCAGCCTAGTTGGCTGGATCCTGATCCTAGTCGCGCTGAAAGAGATTTCAGACGTCACTCAGGACAAGAGCATCCTTGACGATGCGCTAATCGCAGGAATAACAGCCGTAGTCGGGGCCGTCGCTTTCATCTTCGTATTGTTCGGGGGACCCCTTGCAGGTCTTATCAGCTTCGGAGCGTTCGGGTTTGGTCCCTTCGGATTCCTAGGCGGCCTATTAGTACTGGGAATCTTCTGGGCTGTCCTAGTAATCTCATCATTTTTTCTGAAGAGAGCCTACGATAAGATTGCGCAGAGGCTGAACGTTGGCGCTTTTGCCACCGCCGGCTTGCTATATCTGGTAGGATCTCTCACCACTATAATTTTGATTGGGTTCCTCATACTAATCATAGCATTGATCTTCCAGATTATCGCATACTTCTCCATCCAAGACCATCCTCCAACTCCAACCTACTACGGCTTCCAGCCTCCACAACCAATGCCCGCCCCATCGCCCCAACTCACCCAGCCACAGCCTATGCAACCCGCCCAACCTTCCACCCCTGAGTTCAAGTTCTGTTTCAAATGCGGGACAAGACTAGCCTACAACGCAAGCTACTGCACCAATTGCGGAACAAAACAGTAGAACCTAGGGAAATCAGATTCGGGACAAAATGTCCCGGGCTTAGGTAGTGCGACGAACCGGAGAGTCCGGGCTCTAGCTACCTGAACCGCTGATCGTGAAGTGCAGTGGTGCTTGTCGCTTAGGCTCGCGTCTTCCGGGTTGCTTCCTTGCCCGTTTCAGGAGTATCAGGGAACAGGTCCTTCGGCATTCCCGACAATACATCAGAGAACGTGTTTGCGGATCCTCCCATTCCTGGATTGTGAGTCTTGACCCGGTTGAACAGGTCGTCTATCTTATCCGCGGTCCTGCTCTTCTCCTTGATCGTCTCGTCCAATTCTTGTCCGTCCGCTTCCAGACGCTGGACCTTGGCCTGCAAGCCCTCGATGCCCTTTGAGACATCCAGCATACCACTGACGGTTGCTAGATTCGATTTCAAACCTGACAGTTCCTTCTGAAGCCCCTGCCGATAGCTGCTCAGCCTGTCAAGGATCGGCTGGTAGAGTCTCAGAAAATCAGCCATGAGACCCTCAAACTGTTTAATCGCAAGAGTATACCTGTCCTCTCTCTTCTTCTCAGCAAACTGCTTCGCAGTCGTGATGAGCTTCTCGCGAAGAGTAACTCTCTCAATAACATCATCCAAGACTTCTCGGATGTTGTAGGATTCGTCGAACATCGTTTCCCGCATACGGACCAGGTAGAATGCCGTAACCCGGGAGCCTTAAGAGAAGCGTCACCAGCAAGATGTAGATCGGGTACTTTGGAGTGTTCAGTTCACATGGTCGATAGCAGAATCTTGCCTGCCCTGCGACTTTTGCGAAAGTAAAGGGCGGCTCCTCCAATCACTACAGCGGCGGCAATAGCGCCTAGGCCCACGTAGAGAAGGAGATAGCTGCTACCACTCGAGGGAGGATTCAACGCGGGTCCTGAAACGTTGACAAGTCCAGTCATGGTGGTTGGATGAACACTGCAACGGTAAGGATACTTGCCCGGAGAATAGAAAGTGTAGGTGAACGTCTGACCCGGGTGCATCAGAGTGCTTTGAAAGACTCCAGCTCCCGATTGGGTCCGATTGTCGGCTGTCACAGTGTGCACATCGCCTGAGTCAGTTCCGTTGGTCAAGAACGTCCATAGTACGCTGGTCCCTGTGGTTATGTTGATGTTCTGCGGGCGAAAAAGGTAGCTTACGATGACGACGTTGTAGGTCGATGAGGCGTTAACACTGACTGCCAGCTGACTTGGACCGAAAGTTCCAATCAATCCGGCCATTATCATGATGATTAAAGTGCGAGTTGTCTTGCCTTTCCAGGAAAAAATCGGGAGAGCTCCGCGAATCTTGCGGAGCCTATGGTGTCTTTGGTTTCCGCATGAAAGCAATGTAGGCCACTAGTATGAGCGTTATTATCGAAACTGCCAGTGCACCGATACTAAATGTTTGAGCGTTGCTGGCTGCGGACTGTGTTGGGTCTGATACGTTGACTGTTGTAGTCGCATTAACGCCGGGGCTGAACTTTTGGTGGTAATCATTGACTAAGTCGAGTCTGATCGTGTGGGTTCCCGGTGACAGGGTCATTGGAATTCCATTATTGCTCGCCCAGATCGTGTAGTAGTTGTTGTCGTCAACCCAGACGTGAATGTGGCCTTCATTGTGCGCAGGAACTCCGCCGCCGGCAGCAACTGTTGTGTTGGGTTGTGTTGCAAATGTGCCAGGTTGTACCAGTGTGAAGTTTTGGACGTAGAATGAGACGAGGAACGATGGTCCGACATTCTGGTTACTGTTGAGGGCACCGCCTGAGCCAGGGCCGAGAATCACAATCTTGCATTTCGGATTGCATGGGGCGGCTGCAGCATTAGCCCGTGGTGTGACTGAAGGAATCCCTAGTAGAAATATAGCTACCAAGATTGAGGCTACGACGAGTTGTTTCTTGTGTTGCATTTTCTTCCTATCGCGCTCGAAGGTAATGGGCTCATTAGGTTTATTCATGGACCTGCCTCATTGGTCGTTCTTGAAGGACATAACTCGAAAGGTTGCAGAGGTCCGAAGATTGCTGATTGATCGTAGAATTGGCGATTCGTCGAAAGGGAAGAATTGTATAGCGATTCTTTATTAGATGGTTTTCTCGCCGCTCGTCGCGCGTGAAGAATATGCACCACAGTAGAGTGGTACATTTCGAGATACCGGCCGACAATGTGGACCGTGCTAAGAGCTTCTACAAGCAAGCCTTCGGATGGGACATCAGCCAGTACCCTGGAATGGAGTACCACATGGTAAACACTGCAGAGGTCGACCAGACGACACGGATGCCCAAAGAGGTTGGAGCCATCAACGGCGGAATGGCCAAGCGAAACAATGACACAAACAAGACTACGGTGATAACGGTGGACGTTGCTGATATCGACGCAGCCTTGAAGAGCATCGAGAAGCTAGGCGGCAAGATGGTCCAGAAGAAGCAGCCAGTCGCAGACATGGGATTCACAGCCTACTTCAAAGACACAGAAGGAAACATCGTAGGCCTCTGGCAATCCGCACGCCGAATGTAGGACGCTGTCAACTAGTCGGTCCTGCCCCCTTTTCTTTTTCGAAACATCATTCTCGTGTCACGAGAGAAAATTCTTTCTGCGTTCATATTGGCAACGGCTTTGGTAACCGTGAATTGTAACGGTGACGGTAACAGGTGGGTGCCGCCCAGGTTGCAAATCACACGAACGTCACCGATGACCGATCCCTGATGGATCGTCACCGATGACCGATCCCTGATGGATTGCTAGGGGAGGTAACCATTCGGAAGAGCAGAACTGGCCCAAGAGATGATCCAGATATTTCGAAGAATTTTCCCTCTATAGAGCTTACCGAAGAGAAGCAAGAGATGCTGTCGTTGGCGTTCAAGTTCGTCTCGCCTGGGAAACCGCTACTCCCCGTCCGTATGACCGCGCCTGAGGTCGAGAGTACTTATCGTGCGTCCGTGGTTGCAGTCTTGCGATCGGAACGGTAGAGGTACACCGAACTTGCCAAGACCCACAGAAAGAGGAGCCCAAGGTATCCGAACCCCAAACCGGGAACGACGATTCCAAAGGCGATAAGAAGCAGACCAACACAGTCGACGGCGATGAATGCAAGTCCTACGTACGTGAGCCAGTTCGGGAAGATCTTGCTCTTCCACATTGACCCGCTAAAGAGCCCGATGGCGAGAGGTGCACCAATGAATACGGCAAAGAATGCCTCCTCCTCGGCTTCCAACACCTGCTCGGAGACGAGGGCTGCGGCCTTGTCAACCGCGGTCACAGTCGAATTGTTGTAAATACCTGCTAGGGTGGCCCTCGCATCCAATGCGATCAGGTTCACGACGACAGGGACCATAGACGCAATTATTGAAAAAACCACTGCAGCTGAAGTCAGGACACTGTCTCTTCTAGGAAGGGCGGCACGTAGTGATATGACGAACAATACAGCGAAGATCCCAGAGAATGTACTCACCACCCCGAAGAGGATGGCCGCTCTGCCGTCGTAGTTCGCGAGACTCTCTGCCGCGGTCTCGGCAGTGTCAGGTATGAAAAGCCTGGCGATGTATAAGACTGCAAAAAGCACTCCGAATAGTGCCCCGAGCCTCGACACGCGATCCTTTCCCTGACTCCCTGGTGTTGTTTTCAATATTCTCTGACCGGCTGCCAAGCAGAAGGTCCTCCGCCTGCTTGACTTGGGGTCAAGCGAGGACGTTGCGCACGGTAAATATGACTTGTTATTTTCCAACATTTTTGTGTGGCCAATTCGAGTTAAATCTGCAAGGCTTTGCTAGGCGATGGCAGTGACCTCTTTCCTGGAGGAGAACTAGCTCATTGCCACATCTCAAGGAAATCTTCGCCAAGCTCTCAACGCCTCTAATTGCAGACGCCTGTCTGCGGCTGAAACAACCGCTCCAAGTCGCTCCCGCCAGCATTCGTCCCTTGCTACCTAGAAGCCGCATTGCGGGTCGCATCCTCCCAGCGCGCCACTATGGAAGCGTCGACATCTTCCTTGAAGCAATGTCAACAGCAGAGCCAGGGGACGTTTTGGTCATAGACAATGGTGGAAGAATGGATGAAGCTTGCATCGGAGACCTAACGATTCTGGAGGCTAAAGCCAATCGATTGAGAGGGGTGATAGTGTGGGGTTGTCACCGTGACACAAAAGAACTCCTGCGAATAGGTTTCCCAGTCTTCAGCCAAGGAGCCTGTCCTGCAGGACCTCAGAGGCTTGATGAGCGCGAGCCGGACGCGCTCAACTCCGCCAGCGTCGGCCGCTTCTCAGTGAGTAAACAGAACACCGTCTTCGCGGATGATGATGGTGTTCTCTTCACTTCAACCGAGAGTGTCGAGCAGATTCTTCCCATTGCCCATGCTATTGCGAAAACGGAGAGAAGACAGGCGGCTGCAATAAGAACCGGAGAGAACCTTCGTGAACAACTTCAGTTTGACGATTATCTGAAGAAGCGTGCCCTCGAATCCACGTATTCGTTCCGCAAACACCTGCAAACCATTGGAGGGGCTATTGAAGAGTAGGAAAGTCCGACGTCGTTTATCTGACGTCTTGACTAAGCAGCAGACAGGTCTACGGATAGACCGGATCCCGCCACGACCGGGAGAAGCTGTAGAAGAGCTCATCCAGCAAGCAATAGACCGGAGAGCTGTCGTCGAGGTCTATGCTGACTCTCCCAATCCAGAGGGTGTCGAGCGATAGCTGCGTGAGATTTTGTTCAGGTCTAGATTGCCGAGATTGAGGAAGGCTCCGAGGATTAACTTTACGGTTGACCGTCTGAATGTTTCATCCAAGATAATCGCTTGATGATGCCTAGGGTTACAACGCCCCCGATTCCCATCAATGCTCCCAGCAACAATAAAGATCTGATATCGGAAAAAACCGACGAGACGATATTACCATAGACAGTTCGCAAAGAGGACAAGACGGTTGAAGAGCTCGTAATTGTCGAATTGCTGCTAGGTTGACCTCCAGAGGGCGGCCTGTATTCTCCAACCATGAGGAGGGCCTGAGAAGTATGAACATACGTGCCACTTACCGCTGAGACCGTTACGATATAGTTGCCTACGGGCGTTTCTCGATTTGAAGAGAAAGATACCGTATACATGGCGTTGTTGGGCGTGAGATGAATGTTGGCCGGCTGAAGAGTCACGGAAGGCGCGTCTGGGAGACTCGGTGAGACGTTCGCCGCCAAGCTTACATCGCCCTGGAACCCGTCGATACTGGTCAACTGTTCCTGGATTGTCACGTTCCAGTCTTGGAGAATCGAATACGAGCCCCAGAGGCGAGTGATAAAGTCCGGCTTTGAAACAGGAACGATCCTTATTGGCAATGTCAGATTGTGCGATACCGAACCAATTGTCGCTGTTATGGTGTACATGTAGTTTCCAGGCGTCTCCTCGGCTGCTAGCATTATGTCAGTGTTCACTTGGTCTCCGGGGTTGAGGTACATGCCAGTGCTGAACCCCGCTCCCAGTCCAGCAACACTCGTACCAAATGACACGTTAATCTGAACCGTGCCTTGGAACCTATTCACGCTCGATACCGTCAGCATTGTGTCCACCCAGAAACCTTCGGGCATGACCACGCTGCTCGGGCTCGCCGATAGGGCAAAGTCAGGACCTGATGCCCGTGCTGGTCTCGCAACTGCCGTAGCACAGGTCACGAGCAGAATCAGCGATAGCACGACAACCGTCATTCGGCGCGAGCCGGGGCCGATCATCTAGACTTGCTCCTGAATCAACGGGAGCATCCAGCCATTTATGCGTCACGTACACAAAACAGACCCTACTGGTCATAGGTCACCATTTGTACGCGGGCACTACGTCTTGCGATTGCGAAACCAGGAGGTTTCAGGTCATGCAGTGCCCGCTGCTAGTGCCGGTTCGTTTAGAGTCTCACTAATTTCGTTCCACCAATCATGAAAGTTTTGGATTGTCTTCTCTGGGTTTCCCTCGAAAGTAAAGTGCCTGACGCCTGGCAGGAGGATTGTGTGGTTGTGGGGCAGTTCGTCCGCCCAGCGCGTGTGCCATTGCTGCTTCGTCATCGCATCCTTCTCTCCGAACTGGATCAGCACTGGTTTGTCGCGGAATGCAGGGAGGGCCCTGTCGAGCGCTTCCTGGGCCGCAGGGTCGAGGAAGCTAGCGTATAGTTTCAGGGTCCGGCTTCTCGAGTCTTTTTCTTTGAAGGGCCTAGTGTAATGGCCTCGTTCGATCTTCGTCAAAGTTCGAGTTCCGAGCGCCATCTTGGATCCCATCGACCACGCGAGAAAGTTCGTGTACCTATTCACCGCGCGGAAGACTCGACTAGTAAAGATCCGGAGAGGCCAGACAACCATTCTGTAGGGTTTGATCGACCAGCCGAAAGTTCCTCCGACGACGAGCCCTAGAACGCGGTCTGCATGATGCGATAACGCAAGCACAGCAGTGGGTCCGCCTCCATCATTCGCCCAAGCAACAACTCTTCGCAGGTCAAGAGCCTCGATGAAGTGTTCCAGAACGTCTGCTTGCTCTTGGAGAGTATAGCCATAGCCTTCTCTGGCCTCTGAAAGTCCGTAGCCCGGAAGATCTGGCGCAACACATCGAAACCTACTCCTCAACTGTTCGATGTGATATCGATAGGTGAAGCTCCAACCTGCGCCCGGGTGCACAAAAAGAAGAACCGCAGCGTTTCGGGGACCCTCGTCCACGTAATGCACACGATGCCCGTCGATGCTTATCCAGTTGTCCTTGAAGGGATAGAGATCGTCATCCACCCAGACTGGACGCTCGTGCATGTTCATGCTGACAGTTTCCAAGTCTCTTACTCAGCCTCTCGTAGTTCGAAGACCGGGTGGCGCCCGGCCTCCTCGACAAACGCACTCGTCGGCGCGTCCGGTTTAAGGGGAAAATGAGAGCCGAAGACCTTTCCCCCTAACCCGAGAAAGGCTGGAGCAATCGCCCCCTTCAACACTTCCGCGGCCTCGCTCAGAGAGAGCTCGATCGGCACCACTCTTCTGGAGCGGAAGCCCTTCTTGACCGACGCCTCCCTTGCTGCTCGAAGGTTGCGAACCCAGTTCACATCGCCGAAAGTAGAGAACAGGTAACGCTTCCTGTTGTACAGGAAGAGTCCAACAGGATTTCTTCGTGTCTTCCCAGTCTTTCTGCCTTTGACGGTGAGAAGGCCCACGTATCCCATTGGGACTCCAATTCGCAGGAATGTCCGAATCGCGTGGTTGAACAATGGAATATAGAGCGGGAGATCAGGAACTGCTGATCCTTTTCTCGTATCGATTTTGGCTATCATGGAATACGGATCGGCGTGGTTGGATTTACTCTCGTGTTAGGCTCGACTTTCGATTTGGGGAGAAGGCAGATTCATCAGTCTTCCAACCATCCAAGATGATTTGATGAAAAAGAGGGAGGAGCCTAGCCCAGGTTAGGCCGGTTGATCAAGCGTTGGTGTGTAGGGTGATGGAGTAGGTGCCCGTCGTCGAGGTGGGACCGGTAGCGCTGAACTCGAAGGGTCCGAAGCCATGCATATCTGTTAACGCACTAGTTGCCTGATTGACCACAAAGCTACCGGCGCCTGTGGCGCCGGTGCCTGTGCTGTGACCGGTTATGACCAGGGTCCCGGGTACTCCGTTTAAGGTTCCTGTGAATGTTCCAGTGTCCATTGCGACGAATGAGCCGTCTGGGTGAATTATCTCGGAGCCTTGCGCGATACGTGTTCCGACGAAGCTGCCTGTCAGGGTAGCTGTTTCGTTGACCGTGATGATCGTGTTCTCACCAGCCGTTGTAACGGTGAGGACAGTGAATGACGCTGTGAAGGTTCCAGTCGCGGTGGTAGGAGGAGTAGCATGCGCTAGTGGTGTGATCAGTAGTGGTAGAGCCATTGCCAAGAGGAATATTGTTTTCATTTCTTCTTCGGGCACTGAGCCTCGGCGGTTCGATTTACTCTCGTGTTAGGCCCGACTTTCGATTCAGGGAGTAATCGCGAAGACTCGAAGGTCGGCTCGAATCTTTCCGTGCCAAATATTCGCTCGATCTCTACCATTCTTTGAGCTCATTGAGGAAGGACTGCTTCGACATTACACGATATCTGCCATGTTCAATGTCCTTCCAAGCCTCTTCAATCATTTTCAATGATATTAGATCCTGCTCTGATAAACCAGAGTCCACTTTCTTCAACACTATCGTTCTCTTTCTAGCGGCAGAATATTATCCCTTCTTTGATCCAAACATCCGATTCAGGGAAGTTTTACTATCGACCCCTGCTCCACTGAATGCGTGGACTCGAAGGACTTCCGACTCTTAGTCGCACTTCACGAGAACGCGCGCCAGAGCTACAGGTCTCTCGCCCAACGAGTCTCACTTTCCGCTCCCGCAGTCCGTGACCGGCTGAAACGTCTCGAAGCTCGTGGAATCCTGCAGGGATACTGGCTCTACGTGGACCCGGTTGCTTTTGATCGTCAGGATTTGATGGTGTTCTACCGGGGCGACTGGAAGCGAGAAGACGCTCTCAAAGCCCTCAAAGTCGAAGACGTAGCATTCGTGACGTTGAAGCTAGACGGAGGCTTGTCAGTACAGACATGGCCTCGAGATCGAAGCAAGCCTGCCAAGGAACTCGCTTCAGTCCTCGGAGTCCGACCCTCAGGACAAACCCGAACTGAGCCTCAGCCCAAGCACAATCTCTCCGCGGCCGACTGGCGAATAATGGATGCGCTCGTTGACGATCCCACGATCCCATTCGAGGCGTTGACAGAGAAGACTGGTCTCAGTCCGAAAACCGTGACGAAGCATCTTCAGTCGATGATCAGAGACGAGACCATCTTCGTGATGCCGCGCCTCGGCTCCCTTTCAGACTCCGGCGAAGTCGTATACCACCTATCAGTCACAGGGAAAGTCAAGCTCAGCGAACTTCGCGAAGCACTCGGAGAGGTCTTCCTAGTGGGAGAGACTCACGAGCCGCCAATGAAGTATCTGCTGTGCAGAGCAAACGACTTCGCCGATGTGACAAACCGGACCCGGGCAGCCAAGAAGCTGCCGGGAGTCGAATCTGTAGAGGTAAGCCTGAACCGAGAACTACTCGTTGCAAAGGACTTTTTCCATTCGCTGATCCGCGAGAAAATCAAAGAATGGGAGAACGCGCTGAAAGACTCAGTTGTGCGCGCGAGACTGAAAAGCTAACCAATAGTCGGACAGTTCGAGTCTTAGGCTATGGTTAACTAAGTCTATAATCCGAACTTAGAGCTTGGGCTAATGAACAGTGGGCCTACTAGTTGTTGCTTTCGAAGATTTCTGAAAACAGCTACCTGAACAGGAGGTGAGAAAACAATTCTGCCCCCATCGCCATTAAGAGAAGGGGATGAGAGAGCAATGGGATGTTTTCGTTCTCTCCGGATAATCAGGATTAGTCAGGTTTATACGTCAAGTGTGGAGGTGAATGAATCCGTTTTGAAGTAAACTATGAAATGGGTGACACGTGAAAAAGCAAAAGTGGATAGGATCGCCTGTCCCTGGCTAATCAAGAAGTTCGTGGACAAGAACCCAGAATTCCTATTCGTCCCACCGGAGACGATTCCGCAAGTTGTCAAAGACACTGGAGCAATAGCCTATGATGCGAAGGGCGTAGAACTGACCCACTACAAAGAGAACGGCGAAGAGCGCGTCAGCTTCGACGCCATCATCAAAAAGTACAAGCTAACAGACCCCGCGCTCCTGGAACTCGCCAAAATAGTGAGAGGAGCAGACGCGAAGATTCCGAACCCACCACCAGAGTCCGCGGGCCTAGAGGCTGTAGCGCATGGTTTTCGAAACCTTGCAAAGGACGACTTTGACAATATGCGACTACAGTTCCCAACCTACGACGCATTGTACAAGTACTGCCAACTCAAGACGGAAGGAACCCAGAAGCTAGAGTACAACATCGCGCAGCCTGCAAGGTAGGTCCCTGATTTTCTCAATCATCTCGGCTACGTAGAACTACCAACACACCAGACGAAGGGCGGCTTCGACCACGCCGCCGTCCACGTCAAATCAGGGACGCTATACGTTGCTCATACCTCAAATGACGCGGTAGACGTAATTGACTCAAGGCACGACAAATATCTTCATTCGATTCCTGGCCTTCCCGGAGTCGCTGGTGTACTCGTCTCTAACGACAAGGACTTGGTGTTCACCTCCAACCGTGGCGAGAAGACCGTGGCAGTATTTCCATTTGGTCGAGAGGGGAAGCTGGAGAAGGTGAGAGTGGGAGGCTTTCCTAACGGATTGGCCTTCGATCCTTCTAGGAACAACCTTCTCGCGGCAAACGTGTCCAAACAGGATGACCCTAATCCAATCACCGTCTCAATCGTTGAGACGAAGAAGAAAATTCTAACTGCCGACATTATTGTGCCTGGAAGAACACGGTGGACGGTCTTCGATAACAAGATGGACCGTTTTTACGTCAACGTTTCCAAGCCGCCACAGATAGTCGCCATCGAAAGTAAAGATCCTGACAGAATAACAGCCAGCTACGATATTCCCGCCATAGGTCCCCATGGGCTCGACATTGACTCGGAGAATCGAAGGCTCTTCTGCGCCTGTGACCAAGGCGGCCTATTCACCGTCGATTTGCAATCGGGAAGAGCATCACACGTTTCAGACTTGAGTGGTCCGCCTGATGTGATATTCTACAATTCCCGGCTTCACCACCTCTACGTGGCTATCGGAGAGCCTGGGGTGATCGATGTCTTCGACACTGAAGCAATGAAGATCAATCAGACGATGAAGACGGAGCTGGGAGCACATACTATCGCCTACAACCCAGAGACAGACAAAGTATACGCCTTCACTCCAGCAAGTCATCGGGCTGCAATCTACAAGGACTTATGAACAATCTACCTTGTCTTATCTTCAAGGTCGTTCCGAGTCTGCCCCTGCGGAAATGATGTGATATGTTTCAGCTAGGCAATATTCTACTGTCAGCACTCGGCTCGGCAATACTCGTGTTCATTCTTCTCTTTTTCTGGAAATGGTCCAAAGATCGTTTCCGGTTCGCAATCTTATCCCTGAGCTCCTTTCTCTGCTTCAGAGCATGGAACTTGTTGCAAAACGCGACAGGCGCTGACCCTCTGCTAAATATTGACTGGCCAGTCTTCCCAATGACCTGGTCTGACGTCGGTAGCGGCGTAGTTGCCTTTGTAGCGACGGTCATCGCTCTAGGTCTGTTGACCGATAGAAATGAGACAGCTTGGCGGGTCGTAGTTGCAGCGGATCGCCGGATTGCTCTCTACACTCATTGACCTCTTCTTTCTTTGACCGCACAAAAGATAGTGCTTCTTGCTAAATTACTTGGTTTGTTGAGTCGACCCAATTTAAAAAAAGCCATCTTCTTTCGGTCTTCAGTAAGCTCGTGATGTTTGATGAGAGATGTTTACGACGTCGCAATCATAGGACTGGGTGCCGTAGGAACCGCCACGGGATTCTTGCTCGCAGAATTCACTAACGTGCAGAGTCTATTGTTTCTGGAAAAGGAAAACAGTGCGGGCCGAATAGCCTCCGATAGGAGAACAAACAGTCAGACTCGCCATCCCTTCGGCGGAGAACTCAACTACACTCCTGAAGTGATGAAGGCAATAAAACGATATTCTGACATGATCCCGTCTTACGCGAACAGCGAGTACGGGCATGGGTACGACATTCTCAGGCGTACGAAAAGCGGCATGGTCCTTGCAGTGGGAAAAAGTGAGAAAGACTATCTAAGGAAAAAATTCCACGACACCGTGAAGCCAGTCTTCCCATATGCAGAATTAATGGAAGACAAGGAAGAGATCGCGAAACTGGAACCGTATATTGTGAGAGGGCGGAAAAAGGACGAGGAGATAGGAATAATCAAACTGCAGGCAGACATGGTTGATTTTGGCGAGCTGGCGAGATCGTTTGAGGACAACGCACGCAAACATCAAGACAAGAAAATCCATGTCAAGCTCAACACGAGAGTGGAACAAATTGAAAATGTCTCAGACGGCTACAAAATCCACATCCCCAACGGTGGAAGTTTCTCGGCCCGATATCTCGTGGTCTCCGCCGGCTCATACACTCTCTCATTCGCGAAACAACTTGGCTTAGGCAGCGACTTCGTCGCCTTTCCCGTAGAAGGCAAATTCTACACCTCCCCCTCAGTAATTAACGGAAAGGTGTACACGTTTCAAGAGGAAGGCGTGCCTTTCGCGGCCACCCATGCCGACAGAGAGTGGGACGGCGCGGTAACCCGATATGGACCCACGGCAACACCAACTTTGATGTTTGAAAAGAACAAGCCAGATATCAAAGAATTCATCGACAACCTTGACCCCGCACTTCTCGATACCGTCATCTCAAAGAGAGCAATCCGAAACATCATGATCAAGAATATCGCATATTCGATATCAGGTGTGGGAAGGCATCTCTTCTGGAAATACGAGGCGAGAAAAATCGTGCCCTCGATTCCGTACGCTGACTTGAAACCAGCTCCAGAATTTGGAGGAGTACGCACCGTGGGTATCAACAAGAGAACACGAGAGTTGAAGCTCGGTGAGTTTACTCTCCCAGAGGTTCCTAAAAATGGAGTAAATGTCTGTGCAAATATGGCGCCGTCTCCCGGTGCGTCCGGATGCCTAGGCATCGCCTACAAGAATATGGTGAAAATTACAAGGGCATTAGGCTTGAACTTCGACGACGATGAGTTTACGAAGGTTTTCGGGAAGTTGCCAGCAGTCTAAGGTTCAATGACCAAGAGCGTTGTGTCGTGGGCTAAAGTGTCCGATAATTCTTCTTACGTGACGGGGCCGAGGTGCGTGGCTCGAACATGAGGAAGGATCCAACTCCCCCCGAGCCTGTGTCGGGCCAACAGTCTGGAAAGCCCGAATCGGCAGCGTCGTTGGCCCGCACGCTCGGGCGTAGCACGGCGACGCTCATGACAGCGGCGATGATCATTGGCACCGGTATTTTTGGAGCGGTAGGGTCAGCTACAGCAAAGGCCGGTAGTGGTATTCTCATCGCAATGGTTCTGGGAGGTCTCATTGCGTTGGCAACAGGAATTAGTGCCGCACAATTGGGGGTGAACTATCCGAAGGAAGGGGGAGCCTTTACCTGGGCACGCGAGTTCAACCATAAGACTATTGGATTCATTGCCGGTTGTGCGTACCTCGGTAAGGGAATCTTTTCTCTAAGTGTCATTTCGCTCGCATTTGCCGCGTATTCAGTCCAAATAATGCCAAGTCTACCTCTACAATTGTTCGCCGGCGTTGCGATCCTTGCCGTTGTAATCCTCAATCTCTTCCATGTCCAACTCACAACCAAAGTGTTGATCACTCTCATGGTCGTGAACGTATCTCTGCTGGGACTCTTTGTCGCATTTTCCGCCCCCGCCATGAACCCCGTTCATTTCTCGAATCTGTTAGGAGACAACGGGCCTTTCGGCGTACTTGCGGGAGCAGCCATCTTCTTCTGGACTTGGGATGGCTTCATGCGAACGGCCATCATGGCTGGCGAAATCAAGGATCCACGACGGACCATTCCAGTCGCCATCGTCGGTGGTATTGCAGTTGCGGCAGTGGTTTTCCTCGCTGTCGCGGCAACGACCCTTGGAGTTCTAGGCTCCCAGTCGATGGGGACAGACGATGTGCCGCTCTTCAGAGCGGCAATACAAGCTGTCGGGACTGGGGGAGGATTAGTGATTCTGGCAGCGGCTTGGACTGCATCTCTGAGCGAGCTAATTGGAGATCTTCTAACCGCATCGCGAGTCGCATACACGATGGGCGAGGCAAAAGAACTTCCTCACTGGCTTGGCTCGGTCCACCCGAAATTTCGAATTCCTCGAAACGCCGTTCTGACCATAGGTCTGATAGTTCTAGTATTAGCCCTGAGCTTCGACCTTCGAAGATTGTTGGCCGTTGCCAGCATATTCACTCTTACCTGGTACATTATCACTCATTTCTCTGCCCTACAGTTGCGCAAAGAACAGCGACTAACGACCCCCATGTTCTCATGGTTCGGACTGGTCGGTTGTCTATTGTTGGTCGCATCGTTGCCGATCTGGGCGACACTCACCGGTGGTGCAGTACTGGCCACACTTGGCGGGTTTCGTTTGATATGGTTTCGCTACCGAGCTCGCAAATTTGCTGGAAGGGTTGGACGTGTTGTGGAGCCCGTTGGGAATACTGAGGAATAATGACTCTCGGATACCTGGTAGAGACTCAGCCCCTCAGTCTGATATCGTTAAAAATACACGCAAAGAACGCGTTTCGCGTCACGGCCGCATACAGCGTGTTCGGGGTCTTCATCGAGGCCACGGTTGGCGGTCTTGTTGGAGCAGGGTCGTTGATCGCCCTAATTTTCGCGCCCTACGTCTGGATAAGCTAGGGCTTCATCTCACTCTTGCCGATCTCTATACTGCTAGCCAACAGGCAGGTGTCTCCGAAGAAACCCGGAGATTTCAACTATGAGCCCAACTTTGAATTGACATCATCTGGACCATTGTGTCATCGCTTCATCGGACTGTGTGAGCCTGCTGATTCTTCTCTGGACACGCGAACTATCGGACGGTGAGACTTCGGACACTTTTCGCAACGAGTAGATCAAGCTCTCCTTTCCAAACTGGGCCGCTGTCTCTCTATCTGCAATAGATGAGTTGAAGAAAGGTCGAAGCGAGATAAGACTGGCGATGAGTAGCGGTATCCATAGAAAGAGTCCAAGCGGGACTAGAATATCCCAACCGCGATTGTCGGTGGCACACGTTCCATACGAATGAGTGTATGGCGGACCACAATTGGTAATTGTGGGATACATCGGCGGCAGCACTAACCATCCGGCGATATAGATCGCGATGACGGGAACCGTTATCGCGAGAACCCGGAGAATCTTTCGAGTTCGAAGCCTCCAGCGGTTGATGAGGGCCGAAGCTATCAGCGGCTTCCACTCTTCTGTTGACAGTTGACCCTGCATGTTCTGTGCGAGATAGATAGAACGACCTCGGAATATTGGAGTGTCCGATGGAATGGGAACGAAAGTTGTTGGCTGTACGGTCGCATATCGACCCCGGTTTTTCCGCACAAACCCTTCCTGCCACTCAACTGACGAGAACGTCTGTAAAAGCCCGAGCTGTCTGGCCAGTTCGTTCCCGAGGCCTACAATCGGATCGAGATAGGAGGCTGAAGGAAGACCAGTCTCGCCTTCGACGTCTCCCCTTACTGTTTCTTCAGCAGGCTTTCCTTCTGGCTCCCACTCGGGTTCAGAGACTTGTTCAAAACCCCAGTCTCACTAATGGCTACGAGGAATATCAACAGGTCGGCCAGCCATGGCGGTTTAGCGACTGGAACAAGGGGGTCTGTCCGGACCTGCCTACCCTAAGTTTTTCAGTTGCGGAGTTCAATTGCATAGTTCGGTTTGAGACCTGGCCAAACGGGCTGCCTAGCAATAATTATCGTCCTAGTAGTGTTCCTCCCAGTCCTCGCCAAAGCACACGGCGAAAGCTCGCTCTTCCAAACAGCACTGCCTACGGACAAGTCCTCCTACAAGCTAGGAGAGACAGTCGAAGCCATGCTCGTGCTGTACAACCCTACCTCGCAGCGGATCGCTGTTCACTTCCCCAATGGCTGTTGGTTCAACTTCATCATCCGCGACCTGTCGGGAAATGTAGTCCATAATAAGACCATGTCAGATTGTGATCCAACAATCAACGGACTCGAAAACGTTACGAACGTGATGACGGTTGACGCGGGTGGCGGCCGCTGGATTGGAATGCAGTGGAACCAGCTAGATCCTTCCGGGAAACATGTGCCCGTGCCTGCGGACTATGTTCTCTCTTGGGGATTCAAGAACCCAGACCAGCCCATCCCAGAAGCTTCCGCAACAATAGCATTAACCGATCAGGTCGGTTCTCAGTTTGAAGCTGTCTCGGGACCAGCGCTAAGATTCCTTCAACTCTTCGCACCCCTTCTTTGGATACTGCTTGTCCCGACATCAATCCCATGGTCGAGAGCGATGAAAGGCGCGCGAAGATCATCCAAAATCAAACTCCTGATACCAATCGCAGTCTCCGCAATTGTGCCAGCAGTGATTATCTTCGGATTCTACCCGGGCCAGATGGTCTGTCTGGCAATCGAGTGTCCCGGAACAATCGCACTCATCAACACCATAAACCTCTACCTCCTCATCACCCCCGCAGTATGGGCCATCATGTTTCTAGCCGCCCGGCAGATTGATCAGAAGAGGATCTGGATCCCGCTGATCATATTCGAGTCTTCGACTGTCGTCGCGCTGGTGCTGTCGTTTCTTGCTCTCCAGGCGATGGGAGAGATTGCGCGAAACACCTTCTACTATGACTGGTGGATCATGTGGCCGAGCTACGCCTTGTTTGTTGTGACTGTTCCCACTTCTCTCTTGTTCTATCGACTGTTTAAGAAGAAACTATTGGCGAGCGGCTTGTTCACGCCCAAAGCACCTAAGCAGACTAGATTCTTCGACATTCCAAAGAATTGACCAATGACGGAAATAGACCTCTTCTGAACCGAGAGCTGATGAGGCCCGCGGTCGAGTTTTTGATGACCCAAGAAAATACGCCCTACGTCTGGAAACTCTGGAGTGACTGGCGACAGCTCTCATAGGCGCCTGTACGGTTCGATGCTTCAACAATCCTGAGCGATGCATAGAAGCAGAGGAGTGTTGAAAGGCGGAGGATTACAAGCATCATCCCGACTATTGAACCGCGATAAGAGCCCGGCATGCTCGCCACATCCAGCCTCCAGAACCGTTGGTTGTAGCACTTGCTTTCCATATCTGGCTTTCCCGAAAGCGATTCGCATCCAGGCATCTTTCCTACTCGTCATCTAAGCATTCTTTTTCTAGACCAGCGGGGTCTCGATTTTTTCGCAGCGCGAGCCCGATTGAGAAACAGTCCCACGGAACAGGCTGAATCTCTCGAATCCGCTTGACCACTCGGACGACTGCAAACGTGTGCTTTTCGTGCTCGTTCTCCTTGCGGCACCTGCTCATTCCCAGCCCTTCCAAAAACCCAATTCAGGCTACAAAACAGCCCAGATCCTGAAAACCAAGCCCGAACCAGAAGAATCCGCTCACCGACCCCCCTCCTAGGGGGCGGGGCCAGTTCCAACTCAAGCAATAACCAGACCCCAGTCTTCGCTCCTCAGCCCAAGGCTCTTCCGCCAATCCGGACCCCAGTCCTCTTCACGACACTACCAATTCGCATAGCCTCCTGTCTATGCCTTCTGAATGCACGAACAACCTTCCCAACTTCACTCTCTGGACAAACAACCACGAGACCTATTCCCATGTTGAAAGTCCGATACATTTCCCTCTCCAAGACACGACCCATTTTCCCTACCAAGCGAAATATTCCGGGCGGCTCAGGCAAACCATCGAGGTCCACTCCAAGACTACCAGACCGTAGAACCCGCTCCAGTTTCAAGAAAGCTCCTCCTCCAGTGATATGCGCGATACCGTGAACAACCGCCCTCCCCACCAGCTCTCTGACCGGTTTCACGTAGATTCTCGTCGGCTCCAGCAACTCCTCGCCAATACTCCTCTCCAACAGTGCAGGTTTGTCGCGAAGTTCATACTTGTTCAACAGTACCCTCCGCGCGAGGCTGAGCCCGTTCGAATGAATACCCGAGCTAGCCACGCCAACCAGAGCATCCCCTGCGACGACTCGGTCCCCCAAAACCAAATCCCCCTTCCTGCAGAAGCCGGCCGCGAACCCGACAAGATCGAACCCTTCGCCTTCCGAAAGCAGTTCAGGCACAATAGCCGTCTCTCCTCCAACAATCGCCATACCGGCCTCCTTCGCGCCTTTGACAAGGCCGACAGCTACCTCGTCAACGATCGCGCGGTTCGGCCTACTCATCGCCATGTAGTCTAGGAAGCTGATGGGCTCCGCGCCTGTGCAGATCAGATCATTAGCGCACATCGCCACACAGTCAATCCCGATAGTGTCATACTTCTTCATCATCTGGGCGACCAGAACCTTCGTCCCGACGCTGTCCGTATGGAGACTCAAGACCCGGCCATGGCCCAGATCCACCAGCCCAGCGTAGTGGCCTATCGGAAATAGCGGCCAACCAACCTTCCCCCTGCGCGTCTGAAACGTTGACTCCAGTCGTTTTGCAAGAACCTTGTGCGTTGCCCGAACATGTCTCGAGTCGACCCCTGCCTTGGCATAGGTCATCCGGGGCCGGGACAATGTCTAACGCTTCAGTCCAGTCAGCTTCTCATACGCAACGATGTAGCGCCTGCTCGTTTCCTGAACAAGGTCCGAAGGAAGGTCAGGAGGTCTAGGAGTAGGCCTTCCCTCCTTCCTCGCCTCGTCCAGAGTCTTCTTGAAACCCACCTTTCCCAGCCAGTCACGAATCACCTGCTTGTCATAGCTCTCCTGCGTCTTCCCTGGTGCATACTCGCTCTTCGGCCAGAGCCTAAACTCGTCCGGCCCAATGGAATCAGCCAAGACAATATTCTCCTGCTTGTCAAACCCAAACTCAAGCTTCAGATCCGCCAAGATGAAACCAGCACCCTCCGCCCGCTCAGACATCTTCCCGTAAATCTCGACAGTCTTCTTCCTGAGTTCACCGAGCTGGTCCTTGTCCAGCCAGCCCTCCTCGATAATCTGGTCCAACGTGACCGGCTCGTCCTTCACATCAGACTTGGTCGTAGGGTCAAAATACGGCTCGGGAAGCTTCGCCGCCAAAACAGGCTCCACAGGCAGTTTCACCTCGCCCTTCTTCACACGATCAAACAAACTACCATAGAGATAGCCCCGGACAACCGCCTCGACCGGTATCATCTTCAGCTTTCGCACCACCATCCGGTTCGCATTCTCGACCCGAACCATGTGATTGGGAACTTTCAGATACTCAAACCAGAATTTCGCCAGCTTGCACAAAACTTCGCCCTTTCTCGGAATAGTCGAGGGCAGAACAACGTCGTAGGCTGAGACCCGGTCTGTAAAGATGAACAGTAGCTGATCATGCCCTAGATCATAGACGTCTTTGACCTTGCCGCGTTTGAACGGCACAGACGGGTTTTCCATGGACTCTTGCATCTTACAACTGGCCACTCCGATATTGGGTTAGTTTCTTGGAGACTTCAGCATCCGACAATGCCAGAATCTCTGCCGCCAACAATCCAGCATTCGTCCCATTGTCGAGGCCAACTGTCCCAACCGGGACCCCCGAGGGTAGTTGGACGATGGCGAGAATCGAGTCGAGGTTCAGCTTTCCAGACACCGGCACGCCGATCACAGGCTTGGTTGAGAGTGAAGCGACGAATCCTGGAAGCGCAGCGGAGAGGCCTGCGATCGTGATGAACACGTCAGCCTTCGACGATTCGACGTACCTGTCAAGTTCTTTGTGGTTCCTATGACTCGACAACACTTTCGTCTCGTATGGGACGCCCAGTTTGTCAAGGATTGTTTCCGCCTTTTTCGCGATCTCTCGATCAGTCTCAGATCCCATCAGAATGCTCACGCTCTTGGTCATTTAGAACGCCTTATCACGCGCGATTCCGTGATGACCATATCGACTGGTACATCAAACTGATCTCGCGGGACCCTGTTGATCAGCTGCAGGTTAAACGCTAATCCAGCAGTTTTCACATGCGGGGGTAGTTTTTTCATGACCCGGTCAAAATATCCTCTTCCCCAGCCGAGCCTGTAGCCGTCCTTGTCCCAGGCAATACCGGGGACAAACATGAGGTCGATAGCGTCTAAGGGTACGGGACGGACAAATTCCGGTTTCGGTTCGAGGATTCCGAAAGTTCCCGGCGCAAGTTCTTTGCCCAGGTCATGGATTTCAGAAAAGAACAGTTCCACATCACCTTTCTTGACCACGGGAATGAGAACCCGCTTCTCATGGTCCAAAGCATTAAGGATCAACACCCGCGTGTCTACCTCCGTATCCTTGCTCACGTAGCAGGCTACTCCCCTAGCCCGGACAAACTCATGCAGGTACAACACTTGTTGGATAATTTCCTCGCTCTTATTTTCCACCTCTAGGGTGGACTGCCGATCTCGGAGACGTAGAATGTACCGTCTCATACTCTCCTTTTCGACGGCGATCTGAGCTTCACCCAAGAATTACCACCATGCACCCATAGGGCAGAACACAGTCCAAGTGGACCGGCTTCCCATTTCTATAGCGCCCGCTGAACTTGAAGATACTCGCTCTCAATCTTCCCACCCGACTTGATGTAGAGTAAAGCGCCCGGTGCCAGACATTCCAGATAGGAGAAAGTGTACACTGTCATTTTCTTCTGGCCAAGCTTCTTCGCCCAGCTAATGCCTTCGTTCATCATGACTCGGCCAATCCCTTTACCGCGAGATTCCGGAACGACAAATGTTCCGCGAAACCTAGCATCTCCAGTCTTGTAATAGTCTGGGATGAGTCCGGTGAGTCCGACCACTTCTCCTCCTACGGACCCGGACAACCATCGCTCACCTTGCCTTAGTCCTCGGCAAAAGTTCTCGGCCACGGCTTCTTCTCCTCCCTGCTCTTCAGTCCTCCAATCCCAGTAAGGACTGATAGATCTCACAAATACATCAGCAATGTCTTTGGCGTTCTTTTCTGTTACTTCTCCGATCTCGACCTGCCTATTGATTGCTTCGGTGCTGTCTGTTATGTTCCAGGTTATTCGAAAGTCTCTTCGAATGGGCTTGAATCCGAAGCTCTTGTAAACATCGACATAGGGCTGCATGGATGGTGTCGTGGCTCTAAAGAACTCGGGTCTCTTCGTCTCGATATACTGTAGTGCTCTACTGAGCAGTTTTTCCACGGCGTAAACTCGTGACAGGGCACTTTTGGCGGCGAGGTATCTGATGACAAGCCAGTTTTTGCGGGGGAGCTTTGTGACCGCCACGGAGCCAACCATCGAACCTTTGTTGTCAGCGACAAAGCAGCCTTTAGGGTCGAAGGCGGGAGAAGAGAGAACGCTCGCAGTACCCGAAAGCTCGACGAATCCCGACGTCCACTCCTGAAGGCTCTTCGGCAATGCCTCAACTTCTTTCGATTGGATGTTCCGAATAACTGATTGGGGCAAGTACTCTGATCCTTATCCTCCTCGTGTTTGGATACTTGCTGCTTGCACTGTGTTTTCCAGCAGACAGGCCACCGTCATGGGTCCGACCCCTCCCGGCACTGGAGTAATGAACCCGGCCACAGTTCGAACACTGTCAAAGTCAACATCGCCACGCAGCTTGCCTCCGACTCGAGTCAGCCCGACATCTACTACAGTCGCCTTGGACTTCACTTGATCTGGTTTTATCTGGAACTCTTCTCTGCCCACAGCGCTCACGAGGATATCAGCTGTCTTTGTCATTTGTGAAAGATTGGCCGTCTTCGAATGGCATATGGTCACAGTAGCGTCTCGGTTGAGGAGTAGGTTGGCCAAGGGTCTTCCCACTAAGGTGGTCCGGTTGATTATTACCACCCGTTGCCCGGCGAACGGGATCTTGTAATGTGACATTAGCTTGACTATGCCTTTTGGGGTGCACGGCACAAGCGTTTCTTTTCCAGCCGATAATCTTCCAGCGTTGATCGGGTGCAGCCCGTCAACATCCTTGTATGGGATAATCTTCTCGACAATCGCATCTTCATGAAATCCCGGAGGAAGAGGCAATTGAACAAGTATCCCGTGGACTCTCGGATTTGTGTTCAGCTGGCTCAGCAACGCTTCGAGCCTGCTCTGAGGTGCGTCAGCGGGGAGATGATGGTGTTCGGATTGTATTCCAACCTCCTCGGCTGCTTTGTGCTTGGCCTTGAGATAGCTAGTGCTCGCAAGGTCATCGCCCACCTGTATGGTGGCGAGGAAGGGATTGTTCCCGTTCTCAGCTAGTTGTTGTGTTTGGCTTGCGACCTGTTTCTTGACTTCTGCCGCGACTAGTTTTCCGTCAAGGATGACAGCTGTCATATTGCTAGCATGACTCTCCTGCCTTCGATCCTGAGCTTTCCCTCGGTGAAGAGGCGTACTGCTTCCGGGTAGATTCTATGCTCTTGTCGGAGGATTCTCTTTGAAAGAGTCTCCACTGTATCATCGTCTTTGACTGGGACGTGGGCTTGGAGGATTATGGGTCCAGCATCAACCTCGTTGGCTACGAAATGGACGGTGGCGCCAGCGACCTTGACTCCGTGTTCGAGAGCTCTCTTTTGCGCGTCGAGTCCTGGAAACGACGGTAGAAGTGCCGGGTGCACGTTCATTATTCGATTATGATATTTCTCGACAAAATGGGGGCCCAGGATTCGGAAGTAGCCCGCTAAAGCGACGAGTCCGTCGCTGGAGCTGACCCCGTGAGCTTCGAGGGTCGCAATCGTCTTCTTGTCATACTCCGCATCCAGCTTTGCCAGTCCCTTGTCGTCAAGCGCGACAGTCGGGACGCTATGTTTCTTGGCGATCTCAATAGCTCCAACGTTTGGCTTGTTGCTGATGACAACTCGGACTTCGCCTTTGGTGATGTACTTCTTGTCGACCGCGTCTAGAATGGCGTCGAGGTTGGATCCCCTCCCGGAGACGAGGACGCCTATTGGCACCAAGGCTATGCCCTCACGGTATTCGACTCTTTCTAAGATGTGCGATATGTGGTTGGTGAGTATTCCAGATCGTGTCGTAAGCGATTACCCGGACAGAGGCGAATCCAAGAAATTTCCTTGCTTCTCTTCTCAGGATCGAGTTGTCTCCGCGTCTTTCGATCTGTTTGTATCCTCTGACCGCGGATCGGATGAGTAGAGCCCATTCCGATGGAAGTTCTCTTAGCGCCCACTTTCCAGCCTGTAGTTTCGAGATTACAATTTTTCCGGTTTTGAAACTGTAGACGAGCCTGCAGAGGTTGAGGACAGCCCAAGAAGGAGCGGTGTCGATAATACTTCTTGTGTATACAAGTTGTCGATAGAGAGCGGTCCTCAACGAGCGCCAATCAGCAGTGGGAAATATGCTGGTTGCTTTGGGACCCAAGAGTCGAATGCAGGCTGACATGTGAAAGTGTTCCCGATGCAGCGGCCAAGCATCGTCAAAGCCTTCAGAATGGACTCTGCCGTGAGCACCGTATACGAGTCCTCTAGGATTCCGAGTTTTTCTCGCCTTGGCTAATGGAATATAGAATCCGTCGAGCTTTCCGCCAGACTCGAGCTTGGCCGCAAGGCTTCGATGCATATGGTCGAGATCGCTGATCTCTTTCTTGGTGAGAGGCTCGTAAACTACAGTGTAGAAGTCTATGTCTCCAGCACGCGGCTCATAGTCTGGAAACGCTACCGACCCGTGCAAGTACGCGCCCACAATGTTTCCTTGAAGCGCGGCCGATAGTTCATCGCGAAACTCTCTCACGAGGGATTGAACGTGTGGATCGAGTCTGCTGGTTCTATTCGCGAGGAGACCCACCTATACCATTTGATTCGGAGCTGACGTTTGCAGTCCTTTTCTGATGGTTTCAGCTATGGTTCTCAGCTCTTCCGCTGAGATCGTCTTTACGTTTCGACCATTGATGAATTCCCCGTGGCCATCGTGAGGATATCTTGGGACAAGGTGGATGTGAGCGTGGGCGACACCCATGCCCGCTACATCAGCAGCAACCCATTCCGTCTTCATAGTCTTCTGTAGGGCTTTCGCGATCTTAGCGGTAGTCTCGAAGTATCCTCCGGCGTCGGGGACGTCCCAAACCCAGCGATAGTGCGCTTTGGGGGCGACTAGGGTATGTCCGGGGTTCATTGGTCGAATGTCGAGGAATGCAATGTAGTTCTTGTCTTCGAAGACCGGGTAGGAGGGAAGTTCTTCCTTGATGATCTTGCAGAAGACACAGTCCTCCACTGGATCTTTCAATTCTGAATCTGTTCCAGTCTTCTACGCCGTATCTCGCCGCTGGCTATGTCATGGCGGTATTGCATTCCTGGAAAGTGGACTATTTCTCCGATCGTGGAGTATGCGTCTCTACGGGCCGACTGTGGGTCGGGGCCGGTAGCAGCAACATTGAGGACCCGCCCTCCTGCGGTCACTAGTTGCCCGTTTGGAGCCGTTGCCGTGCCGGCGTGGAATAGTACAACATTTTGTCGAGACGGTTTCTTGATCATGATTCTGTCTCCAGTCGAGGGACTGGTAGGGTATCCCTTAGACGCGAGTACGATGACCACAGAGGCGGACCGTGCAATTTCTGGCAAGGCTGGTTTTCTGGAATCTTCGGCGACAGCGCTCATATGAGCCAACAGTCCCCCCTCCACTAGAGGTGCGATCCCCTGCGCTTCAGGGTCTCCAAATCGCGCGTTGAATTCCAGCAAGTATGGGTCCTCGGTTCCATGCCTAACTATGATGTTGAGGTAGAGAACTCCCTGAAATGGAATCTCTTCCTTCACCATCGCGTCCACCGAGGGGTCTAGAATCCTCTTTCTGATCCTCTCAACTAGGGAAGGGGTCACCATCGCGACTGGGGAGTAGACTCCCATTCCGCCGGTGTTAGGTCCCGTGTCGCCGTCATTGATGGGCTTGTAATCTTGAAAGACTGGGGCTATCCAATGCGCTCGTCCTCCGGAGACTGTCGCGGTGAAGCTGGCCTCCCACCCGTCTATGTAGTCCTCGATGACAATTCGTCGCGCTTCGCGTTTCAGTTCTCTCCAGATCGCTTCTTCGGCTTCTCGCCTGTCGCCGGTCACCGTTGTTCCTTTTCCTGCGGCCAGCCCATCAGCCTTGACCACCCAGGGTGGACCCATCCGGTCCAAAGCTTCTATCGCAGGATCGGCGTGCGTGAATGTCTGCCAGCTAGGACATGGTATGTTGTAGTTTGAGCAGAGGTCTTTGGCGAAGCTCTTCGAGGTTTCGATCTGGGCCGCCTGCTTGTCCGGTCCGAAGATCATTAGTCGCCGCTTCCGGAAAGTATCAGCGATGCCAGCGCCCAGCGGTGCCTCAGGTCCTACGACCGTAAGGTCGATCTGTTCTCGTGATGCGAAGTTTGCGAGGTCTTCGATATGTGTCGCGTCTATTGGGACACATGTTGCTACTTCTGCAATACCGGGATTTCCTGGGGCTGCATAGATCTTGGTGGCTTCGGGGTCCTTGGCAAGTGTCCATGCGAGTGCGTGTTCTCGGCCGCCGCTTCCGACTATGAGTATTTTCATTCGGGCATTTGCCAGCGTCGGATCCTAGGCCTTCATCTCTTCCCTAGTTCTCATCACAGGGTCCTTCTTCAAGCCGAGATAGTTGCCTGTAACGCAGGCATAGCACATTTCGTCTTCGCGGAGCCCGATTCCCTTGGTGAGCCCTTCTATGTCGTTGTATCCGAGCCCGTCAACGCCTATCTCGTTCCCCACCTTCTTGTTCAGTTCAGGTATCGAAAGATTGTCACCGTCGACTCTGCTAGCTAGTAGTTCTTCTCGTGTGGGGAAGTCGATGCCCATGTAGCACGGGTGGCGGATCGGGGGGAATGTTACGACCATGTAGACTTTCTTGGCTCCGGCGTCGCGTAGTGCTCGGACGATGTTCTTGCTGCTCGTTCCTCGGACGATGCTATCGTCGACTACAATGACTCGTTTTCCATCTACCACAGGTCTTATCGTGATTATTTCACGAACAATCTCTTCTCTACTCTCATCTGTGGGTTCGATGAAGCTTCGAAGGTTCCCCTTTTTTCGGTAACGATCTTTCATCAATCCCTCTTCCATCGGGATTCCGCTCTCTTCCGAGTAGCCTAGTGCGGCAGGCCGCGCTGAGTCGGGGACTGGAATCACCACGTCTGCCTTGAACGGATACTTCCGAGCCAGAACTTTTCCGAGCTGTCTGCGCGTCTCGTAGACGTTGTGGCCTTCGATGTCAGAACTGGGGTGGGCGAAGTAAGTGTACTCGAACGGGCAGTGATAATGTCGGGATGACTCTACAAACCTGGCTACTGTAACTCCGTCTTGGTTGAGACGGACTAGTTCTCCAGGCTGGACGTCTTGGACGAAATCTGCGTGCAGTGCCGTGAGCGCGCAGCTTTCACTAGCTATGATGTGCGTCTTAGTCTCCTCATCGTAGCCGAGGCATAGTGGTCGGAAGCCCGACTCGTCTCGTGCAGCCAATACTTCGCCTTCTCTGGTTAAGATCATGAAGCAGTAGGAACCGTTCAGCTCTTTGGAGAGCCTGTTGAAAGCCCGGGTCCAGTCATGTTCTCGACGGTAGTGCTGGAGTAGCCGGTAGCCGGCTAGCCGTGTGTCGTTCGAATCGTCTAGGATAGGAAACTCGCCAGTCACGAGAGGTGTGACATCTTCGGTATTCGCTACAGTGCCGTTCTGAGCGATTGAGAACTCTCCTTTGATATCCATCGGACTCGCATTGTCGAGGTTTGTCCTTCCTCGCGTGGAATATCGCACGTGTCCGATTCCACGGTTGGCCTCTAGGCGTAGAATCTTCCTTGCGTTAGTTGCGGCTCCTATGCCGATTAGTCCGAGGCCTTTGATGATCGGTTCGCTTGGGACTGCTATGCCCCAGGACTCCTGTCCTCTGTGCTGTAGTGCCGATAGTCCCTTGACTATCCTTTCTGCAACAGGCTCCTTCTTCAGGGAGTAAATTCCGATGAGCCCGCAATGCTCTTCGACGCGCTCTTTCTTGATCTGAACGTCTCCAGATGGGCGATGGATTGTCTTGGAGCGAGTCAGAACATGCCCACTCGCTCTCGCTGTCCCGGTGAGTGCGATGCTCCTCGACATTGAATACAAGCACGAATCAATCTCAGGCCGTGTATAGCTCTTTCTTGACACAATCTTCTAAATAGAACAGGGGGCTCACTTTCTAGAAATACTTCTCATCCGTGGCCTAGGGACTCGCATGAATTGTCTTCCATAATGTCTCTGACCAAGATTCTGTCGCCGCATTGAGGGAGATCGTTATCACCGGGTCGGAGTTTTGTGTGAATTCTAGTTTGTTGCCTTGGACGCGGCCGATCCTCGCGACTTTGATTCTCGCATTTTTCAGTCGTCGGGCTATTCGGCTCGTATTCTTTGGATTTGATTCGAGGATGAATCTGGGTTTCGACTCGGAGAAAAGGAGTTGGTCGACTCTGTTCGTCTTTGCGGGGATCTCGTCTATATCGACGACGAAGCCTTTCTGGCCTTGAATAGCCATTTCGGTAAGACAAACGGCAAACCCGCCTTTGGAAATGTCGTGGGCGGTTTCGACGAGTCCTGCTTTGACGAGTCCAGTAACGGTTCGCATGATAGTGCGCTCCGTGCGTAGGTTGATTCTCGGGATTTGACCGCCGACGATTCCCTGGACGGTCTCATAGTATTCACTGCCGCCGAGCTCTGGCTGTGTTGTTCCGACGATGAGAAGATCATCCTCATCGCTTTTCAGTGTCGAGCCTATTCTTGGTGTCTTGCCGTCTCGTAGTCCAAGTGCTGCTATTACGGGAGAGGGCTTGATCGCTGTCTTGGTCTCGCTGTCTTCATTGTAGAAGCTGACCTTGCCGCCTACGCACGGGACTCGAACCGCCCTGAGATAGTCACGGATCGCATGTATTGCTTCCTTGAACGTCCAGTAAACTTCCGGGTTGCCCGGGTCTCCATATTGGAGATGGTCAACAACGGCGACGGGTTCTGCTCCCGTTGCGACGAGGTTGGAGAAAGCTTCGCTTAGAATTCCGATCGTTCCCCAGTATGGATCAAGATAGGCTTGTTTGCTGTTGCCGTCCGTTGTGATGGCGAGTGATTTGCCGTTCGGGAGGCGTAGGACGGCACTGTCTCCTTGTCCCGGTTTGAGAACGGTTCTTAGTCCAACCTCAAAATCGTACTGCTGATAGATCCATTCTCGGCTGCAAATGTTCGGAGCGGACAACAGAGTAAGGAGGATCTCGTTGAGGTCTTCCGGAAGCGGAGGCGTCGGAGCCTTGGCCAACTCGTCGATGTAGGATGGTTTCCTGCTTGAACGCGGAGCCAGTGGGGCTTCCGCAACGAATCTTGCAGGAGCCTTGGCAACGACTTGTTGGCCGCGCTTTATGAGTAGAATGCCGTCTCTTGTGACCTGTCCGATCCGTGAGTAGCCGAGTTCCCACTTGTCGAGAATTTTTTTGAGCTTCTCCTCGTCGGCTGGTCGAACAATGAGAATCATTCTCTCCTGAGACTCGCTGATCATGATTTCGGAAGATTCCATATTGGGTTCTCTTGTCCGAAGATTGTCGAGATCTATCTCCACTCCCATCCCACCCTTCGCCGCCATCTCCGACAAGCCGCAGGTTAGGCCACCCCCTCCAAGATCTTTCATTCCCCGGACAAGACCCACCTCCGCAGCCTCAAGAACACCTTCAATGATCAGCTTCTTGATGAACGGGTCCGGGACCTGAACGGCCGATCTCTCGGTGTCCGATTTCCCAGTCAGCGTCCTGCTTGCGAAGCTTGCGCCGCGGATACCATCTCGGCCCGTACTCCCTCCGATGATGTAGACAATGTCTCCAGGATAGCGAGCTTCTGCCAATACGAGCCTGTTCTTCCGTCCAATGCCGAGGCAGACCACATCGACGAGGCAGTTTCTCTCGAAAGACGGGTCGAATTCGACTTCACCACCCACGGTCGGGACTCCTATGCAATTTCCATAGTCGCCTATTCCTCGAACGACATTGTCGAAGAGCCAGCGGCTGTGGCTGCTTTCGAGGTTGCCAAATCGTAATGGGTCTAGTAGCGCGATGGGTCTGGTTCCCATTGAGAGAATGTCGCGGACGACACCGCCAACGCCCGTGGCCGCGCCCCCATGGGGGTCGATAGCGCTGGGATGGTTGTGAGATTCTATGTGCAGCGTGGCGACCCAGCCGTTGCCGAGATCGACTACTCCAGCGTCGAACCCGGGTCCGACTAGGACCAGGGGACCCTTACTGGGTAGTAGTTTGAGCAGTGGCTTGCTCGACTTGTAGCTGCAGTGTTCACTCCACTGGGCCTCGAGCATGGCCCATTCTACCTCGTTGGGTTCACGCCCGAGCTTCTTAGTAGCGTAACGGATTTCCTCATCCGTCAGGTTGGGCTTCTGGACTTGGACGACTGTCATTGCTTCTCCGCCTTCGCCCTTGCCGTCAAGAGTGTAGTCCGTGAGGCCACCAGTGCTCCAACGACGAACCCAACTACGAACCCGAGAACACCTGCGAAGAGGTAGCTGACATAGCCCGCGGCTATGCCCGCGATAAATCCGAAGAGCACCGCGCGCGGAATTGGGCTTGGCGTTCGTATTTCGCCTTTGGAACTGTTCAATCTGACACGTCCTTTTTCATGATGAGGGCTAGACCAAGAGCGATCATGACAGCACCATAGCCTGCGCCGAAGAGACCTAGTCCGAAATAGTAGCTAGTGGTTGGTAGACCGATAAGCGAGATGCCCCCAAGAATAATAGCGAAAACGCCGAAGATCATCCGGCCTTTAGAACGAGAAGTTTGGCTCAACGGGCGGGTCGGCCCTTGTCGGTTGAGTAGAAGTAGAGCGCGACCGTTATCAGAGATCCTCCCGCGAATCCCAGGAAGAAGCCTTGGATTGGGTAACTCGGGCTTGTTATCAGTCCAACGATTAGTCCTGCGATGAGTCCGACAACTATGATTCCGAATATCGACACTTGGGTCCCTTGACTACCTCCCCCAACGGAGGTCTCTGGTGTCTCGGAGAGTCGCGTCTTGTCCAAAGCGAAGATGTTCAACTTCATGCACCCAATCCGTTCAGGGTTTCAATCATGGAGTCAAAGATCACTTTGCCATAGGTTTGACCGTCTGGGGACAGGGCTCGGATGGAGGCTCTTTCAGGATGAGGCATGAGACCCATAACATTGCCCTTCTCGTTGCATATTCCCGCGATGTTGTCTATGGATCCATTAGGATTAGAGTCCTTGCTCGGTTCGTGCTGTTCGTTCACGTATCTTAGAACTATCTGTTCTTTCCTTTCGAGGTCGCGAATCTGATTTTCGTCAAGGTAGTAGCGGCCTTCATTGTGAGCTATAGGGATCAGCAGCGCTTGTCCCTTCTTAGCTAGTTTTGTGAAAGGTGTTCTGGTGGTTTCGACTCTTAGTCGTGTCCAAGTGCAGACGAAGCGCAGTCCGCTGTTGCGCAAGACCGCTCCGGGCAGCAATCCCGCCTCTACTAGGATTTGGAATCCGTTGCATATTCCGAGAATGGGCTTGTTCTGATCCACGGCTTCTCGCACGATTTTGAGGCTGGGGCTGGTTGCGCCTATTGCGCCTGCTCGGAGGTAATCGCCATAGCTGAATCCTCCAGGCAGGACATAAGCGTCGTAGTCGTTCTTCAGGTCCTTGTGCCAGACCAGATCAGCGCGAATTTTCTCTACTTTCTGGAGAACTTCCAAGGCATCTAGGTCACAGTTGCTTCCTGGGTATTGTATTACTGCGACTCTACTCATGAACTCGTCATCCTACAGTCCTGACTTGACATGTGTGGGCTGCGGGGTTGTAAATTCGCAGGTCGTCGCAGAGCTTCTTGACCAGATCGCGCGCCTGCTCGGGGGAATCGGCGTCAACTCTCATCCGTAGCAGTTTGCCTACTCGAACCTTGGTCACCTGGCTGTAGCCCCCCTTCAAGAACAAGTTCTGATGAATGGTTTCGCCTTCAGGGTCTCGGGCAAGAGGTTTGTTCTCGATGACAACTTCGATTAGGTAGCTCTGAGGAGGCATGAGCAAGTACGGTTAAATCCCGAGTGGTATTAAGCCCTTTTTTGACACATTCATAGAAACTAGCTGGGAAGAACAGACTCCCCGTCCTCTTTTCGAAAGATGAGACAGTATTGATGATGTCTGTTCCCAACCCAAGCATTGTAGACTCCCAAGGGAAGGAGAGTCTTGTCATCTTGACACCATACTTTCTCATCCTTCGGGGTCCACGCATATGGCTTCTGCGATAAAGTAGAGACGGTGTCGAAGGCTAGGGGGTACATTCGGCCATGAGTGAAAACATTGTTTGTTATGATCGTAAGGTAGCCTTTTGGTTTCATTACTTTGTAAACTTCGTCGAAGAGGCGTTTCATAGCACCCAAGAATGCTCTGTAGTCTTCGATGTTCCCAATGTCGTTAGGATTGCTGCTGTACGCCGTGTCCCAGCCCTTTGCAACGCGTGTTTTCTGTCGGATCTTGTTTCTCTTCAACTGGTTCCAGTAGGGTGGTGAAGTAATGCAGTAATCAACCAAGGGATATTCTCTCTCCTTCCAGATCTCCCAGAGATTGCGCGAATCGGCTTGAACCACTTCGGCCCATAACGATCTACTGCGTCCGGGACCTTGACCATTTTTCGGCCCATTTAGAACTGCCGCGACTCGCCTTCTCGATATCTTGGCATATTTTCCAACAATCTCTAAGCCGACGCCAGATCGGCCAGTTTCAACAGCTGCTACGAGAGTGCTCCCGGTTCCCAGGAACGGGTCAAGTATTACTTGTCTTCTCTTTGTGAAGAAGAGGATGAACTCTCGAACCAGAGACTCAGGAAACGATGCGGGATGGCGAACCTTTTGGTCGCCCCGCGGCTCCGGACGATGGACAAACCATGATTTTGTAAACTTGATCCAGTCTTTGCCAGACATTTCGTTAAGCTTGTTCGGATATCCGGCAAGTCTTCTCCTCTTTCCAATGGATGGGCCAACTGCAATGGTGGATTCGACAGTTTGTTGAATCGTCAAAGGTCGAAGAGCTCTCCCCTAATCCCATTGCCTATCGTCAGCACTCCGTAGCTCTTCTTGAGTGCGGGGAATTTACCAGTCGCGCTGCCTGGGTTGAACCAGAGAATTCCATCTTTCTTCTCATTCTTGGTTCGATGGCTATGCCCATGGATGATAACGTCAACATCTCCGAACTTCGTCCGGATCCTCTTCTCGATAGTTGTGGGAGCTCCACCCTCGGCAGGGTGGTTCACACCTATTCGGTACCCCTCAGCGTCGATGGTATCAATCTCAGGTAGTTCACGTCTAACATCAGGTCCATCGATGTTCCCGTAAACACCTCGGAAGTTTCCCAGCTTACGAAGCGCGTTGACAAGTTGTGGCCCGGTGAAATCGCCAGCGTGGATAATAAGATCCGCGACTGATAGCTCTTCGATCAGCTTCTCAGGTAGCGAAGAGATGGAGTCTGAATGGGTATCTGAGACAACGACTATCTTCAATATCCTTTTTTTCCGAGCAGAGGCTCGTCCAACGCATCGGAGCGAGCTCTCGATATAAACTGCGTAATGGGGTCGATAAGAGACACGAAATTTGGAGTAAGAAAAAGCGTGTTAGGACTCGTCGCTGTAAAAGTCCTAAAGCTACTTCTTGCGTGGTGTGAACGCACCGGCCACCGCGATTACCGCGGCAACCAGGAAGAAGGCACCACCGATGATCAGAGATAGCGCTTGAGACAGGGTCTGGCTCACTGGAAGGGCCGAGGTTTCGATGTTGAGCAAGAAGTACCCGACTGCATAGAATATGCCTGCTACTATGAAACCTTTGAAATGGTCGATGACTCCGGGGAGGGTCTCCGGCAGAGGACTATGCCCTGAAAGCGTCGAGAGTCCAAGGTATAGTGCTGATGCAAATGCGTAGCCTGCGATTATCAACATGGCCCATCCTTGAAGCTCTGTGGTTGTGGTTGTGATGAAGCTCTTGGCGCTTATCGTGAGGTATGCGCTGAAGGCCATGAGTACTGTACCCACGGCCAGGTTTTGCCACTGCTTGAAAGCCGCCGTCAGCGACTCAGCACGGATTTCGGTCGACATTTTTCTTCGAAGTCCGGACTTGGGCCCCGGGTCTAAAAACTCGTCCCTGATCAAAAGTTGGACAGCGAATCTCGAACTTTCTCGCCGCCGGCCACCAATTTTCTCCGGACAAATCACGAATGTAGGTCGTGTTTGCAATGAGTGCATATGGTGTTAAGCCTGGCAAAAGGGCGAGTCAGTGCCGGCTATCCAGAGATATAGACGAGCTAGCAGCGAAGCACCGTTTGTGTCTAAGTGCAAACGTGAGATTGAATCCTCGAACGGTAACGCGACAACGGTAGCAGGGGATCTTCATCATTTGCCGTCGTGATGCTAGAAGGAGTGAGAAATGCCTGCTCTGATAGAGCTGTATTGTTTCACTGTTCAATGCGTCTGACTGAATCCCATTCACCCCGGGCACCACTATATTCTTCGGTAGGGTAAAGATATCGCAAGCTGGCTCAAGATTGCTGATCAAAGTGTTCGAATCTCCTGAACAGGATCAGTTATTTATCGGCAAATCTGGGCGTGGAAGATTTCGTGATGGAAAATGAGGAATCGAACGATTCAACGGTC
>WNGD01002220.1_pt1 | contig 38497 bp, 39 predicted proteins | sample 5400671 | NCBI WGS metagenome assembly WNGD01 (sample SAMN13153369, study PRJNA577476) | soil metagenome | isolation source: 40 cm soil or saprolite under grassland replicate 2 | place: USA:California | collected 2016-06-15 | reverse complement strand
GATACGGATCGACTTTCTCGCGCATATCGCCGGGGAGGAATCCGAGACGCTCGCCCGCCTCGACCGCCGGACGCGAGAGAATGATGCGATCGACCTCCTTGCGCTCGAACAACTGCCCCGCGTGGGCGACCGCGAGCCAGGTTTTGCCGGTGCCCGCCGGCCCAGTGCCGAAAACCAGCGCGTGGCGGCGCAGCGCGCGAATATAGGCGTCCTGCGCCGCGGTGCGCGCGCGCACGGGACGCTTGCGCAGGTTGATCTCCTCGAAAGTCGGCCGCGCAGTCGCCGGGTCGTAGTCGAACAGCGAGCCCTGCGCGATCGCCAAGCGGATCGCCCCTTCGACTTCGCCGGAGACCAGCTCGTTGCCGCGCTTGAGCTGCTCGTAGAGCCCTTCGAGCACCCGCCGCGATCGCTCCACGCCGTCGCGCGAGCCCGCCAGGGTGACGTGATTGCCGCGCTGCTCGGCGACCACGCCGAGCCTACGCTCGATCAGCGCGAGGTTCTGCCCGTATTGGCCGAACAACAGGGACGCGAGCCGGTTGTCGTCGAAGGCCAGCACGACCTGGGTTGCGGAATTGTCGCCGGCGGTGGGCGAGGACACCAACGATCCGCTGTCCGATCGAGATGAGCGCAACGGTTCAGGCCTCCATCAGCATCGGTTCCGCGTCGATGCAGGTGTCCACGCGCGTGCCGAACAGGCTGTTGGCGCCGATGTCGCTAATCGTCACCGCCGCGATGTCGCCGATCATTGTTGGTGGAGCCATGACCTGAACCGGCTGGAGATATGGGGAGCGGCCGACGATCTGGCCAGGATGGCGTCCCGGCTTTTCGAACAGGACGTCAAAGGTACGGCCGAGGCATCGCGCATTGAACGCAGCCTGGTGGCGGTCGATGGCCGCTTGCAGGCGGTAGAGCCGCTCGGATTTCACCGCGTCCGGTACCTGATCGGGCATGTCCGCGGCTGGCGTTCCGGGCCGCGGCGAGTATTTGAAGGAGAAGGCGCTGGCATAGCCGACCTCTTCGACCAGCGACAGCGTCGCGCGAAAATCCTCCTCGCTCTCGCCGGGGAAGCCGACGATGAAGTCTGACGAGAACGCCATCCTTGGCTGCGCGGCGCGCATGCGCGCGATGGCTTTTAGGTAATCCGCCCGGGTGTGGCGGCGATTCATGCGCTCGAGGATGTAATCGGAACCCGACTGCACCGGCAGGTGCAGGTAGGGCATCAGGCTCGGCAGGTCGCGATGGGCCGCGATCAGGCTCGCCTCCATGTCGCAGGGGTGGCTCGTGGTGTAACGCAGGCGTGCGATCCCAGGCAGTTCGGCAACGCGCTCCAGCAATCGACCAAGCGTCCAGGGCGCCCCGTCGGGTCCTTCGCCGTGATAGGCGTTGACGTTCTGACCGATCAGCGTGACTTCGCGCACGCCGGCGTCGGCCAATCGCTCGACCTCGGCGACGATCTTCATCACCGGTCGCGACACCTCGGCGCCACGCGTGTAGGGCACGACGCAAAACGTGCAGAACTTGTCGCAGCCTTCCTGCACGGTGACGAACGCGCAGACGCCGCGCGCGCGCGTCGCTTCGCGGCTCGGTGCCCTCAGGATGTCGAACTTGTCCTCGACCGGAAATTCGGTGTCGACGACCGCGCCATCACGTTCGGCACGGGCGAGCAAACCGGGCAGGCGATGGTAGCTTTGCGGGCCGACGACGAGATCGACCGCCGGCGCGCGCCGGATAATCTCCTCACCTTCGGCCTGGGCGACGCAGCCCGCAACGGCAATGGTCACGCGGCGCCCGTTGCGCGCGGCAGCGGCTTTGAGCGCGCGGATACGGCCGAGCTCGGAATAGACCTTGTCCGCGGCCTTCTCGCGGATGTGGCAGGTATTGAGGATGACGAGATCGGCGTCCTCGAGCTCCGCGGTCTCGGCGAAGCCCTCGGGCGCCAGCATGTCCGCCATACGATGGGAATCGTAGACGTTCATCTGGCAGCCGAAGGATTTGACGTAGAGTTTGCGCGGTCGAGTCATGCCGGTCGAGTCGTTTTGGCCGCTCAGGGTGCCTTGCCCGCGCAGGGTGCCTCAACTCTTTGATGCGGCTCGCAAATCCCGCGCCGCCAGCGAGCAGCCGATGGCCTGGTTTTTACCCGCTTTGCCGCCAAAAGCAAATGGGTTTGGGTCATCCCGTTCACTACTCCGGAGCACGGATGTCGGCGTCCTTGATGACCTTCGACCACTTGGCGATTTCGGTTTTGATGTAGCCATCGAGCGCATCGGGCGTGCCGGTGCCGATTGTCATTCCGAGATCGGCGAAGCGCTGCTGGATCTCCGGCTGGCCGACAAGCCGCGTCACCTCCGCGTTCAACTGCAGGACGATGTCGCGCGGCGTTCCGGCCGGCGCGACCAGTGCGAACCAGGTCGCTGCGTCGAAGCCGGGCAGCGCCACCTCTGCGATGGTGGGGATTTCGGGCGCGGTGGTGGCGCGTTGCGCGCTGGTGACGGCGAGCGCCCGCAACGAGCCCGCCTTCACGTTGCCGATCACGGCGGAGAGGTTGGCGAAGATCAAGTCCAGCTGACCGCCGAGGAGATCGTTGATGGCCGGCGCCTCCCCGCGATAGGCGATGTGCACCATCTTGATGCCGGCCTGGATCGAAAAAAGCTCGCCCGCCATGTGCGGCGTGGTCCCGAGTCCGCCCGATCCGAAATTGATCGCGCCGGGTTTGGCCTTGGCCAGCGCGATCAGGTCCTTGACCGATCGCGCCGGCACCGAGGGATGAACGACCAGCACCAGCGGCGAGACGCCAGCCGTCGCCACTCCGACGAAGTCCCTGGCCGCGTCGATGGAGAATTTGCGATAAAGCGTCGGCGCGACCGCGAGCGTGGTCTGGCTGCCCATCATCAGCGTGTATCCGTCGGCGGCGGATTTCGCCAGTGTTTCCGCGGCGATCATCCCGCTCGCGCCGGGACGGTTCTCCACCACGACCGATTGACCAAGCGTCTCGGTCAACTTCTGCGCCAGAATTCTGGCGGCGACGTCGGTGCCGCCGCCGGCGGCGAAGCCGACGAAAATTTTGATCGGCCTGTCGGGGTATCGTGTGGTCTGGCCTTTGGCCGTGGGCAGGTCTATGGCGGGGGCAAGCCCGAGCAGCAAACCGAGCAAGATCCACGACGATCCCGCTAAGGCTCTCGTCTCGCTTGCAAGGCGCGCCATCAGCGTTTCGGCTTGTCGTCGAGTGGGATCGCGTAGAGTTCGAGCCGATGGTCGACCAGCCGATAACCGAGGCGCCGCGCGACGTCGGCCTGCAGGCGTTCGATGTCTTCCGATTGAAACTCGATCACCTCGCCAGTGCGCAGATTGATGAGGTGGTCGTGATGGCTGTCGGGCATCTGTTCGTAGCGTGCGCGCCCGTTGCGGAACTCATGGCGCTCGATGATGCCGGCATCCTCGAATAGCTTCACGGTCCGGTAGACGGTCGAGATCGAGATGCGGTCGTCGACCGCGGAGCAGCGCCGGTAGAGCTCCTCGACGTCCGGGTGGTCATCGGCCGCCGCCAGCACGCGCGCGATCACGCGGCGCTGTTCGGTCATGCGCATCCCCTTGGCGCTGCATAAAGCTTCGATGTCTCTGGGCTTCGGCGCGTTCACGACGCTTCTCCGTGCGACCGCAATATCATGCCGGGGGGTTGGAATCCATCGGGTCCGTTTCGAGCACTGATACGTGATCACAACAGATCGCGGCGAAGAATGAGCGCGGCGGAGCCACGGCCGGCCGGGTAATACGCGTTCCGCCGCCCGACCTCCCGAAAGCCCGCGCGCCGGTAAAGCCGCAGCGCGGGCACGTTGCCCTCGTCCACCTCGAGAAAGACCGAGCGCGCGCCGAGCCCCACCAGCCGGCGCAGATTGATATCGAGCAGTTGCCGCGCCAGTCCCTTGCCCCGCCGGGTGGAGGCGACGGCAATCGACAGGATCTCCGCCTCGTCGAGCGCCAGCCGTGACACGATGAACCCGATGAGGCTGCGTCCCGCCATGGCGCGATGGGCGATGACATTACGATCGAAGAGCAAGCGCTCGAATTCGCCGTCGCTCCACCCGCGATGGAACGAGACGCCGTGGAGCGCCGCCAAGGCGCGGGCATCGCGCGGGCCGGCTTCCGACAGCACGGGCTCGCGCGCGAACAGGCGGCTGACGATCCCTATCATCGGCGGGGCAGGCGCGCGGCGTCTTGTGGCTGGGCGTCGGGTGCGCGCAGATAGAGCGGCTTGGGCGGGGTGTGGCCCTCTGCAGCGGCGGCGCCGAGCCGCGCGATCCAGTCGATATCGGGCGCGCCGCGCTGCTCGACCGACAGCGGCGGCTCGGCTCCCTTGGGCCAAACCGCCGCCACCTTGCTTGCGGCGGAACCGATGATGCGTGCAGGTGCGGTCATCGCCGCGCGCGCGGCGTCGCGCACGCTCGCGATCCGAGGAGCCACAAGCGTGCGCCCGCCGGTGCCGAATACCTGCAAATAAACTTGCTCGTGGCGAGCGTCGATCGCTGCCACCACCTGCGTGCTATCGTCGTCGGCGATCAGCGGCGCTGCGAAGCCGGCGAGCGTGGAGAGGCCGACTGCCGGCTTTCCCGCCGCCAGCGCGATGCCGCGCGTGGCCGATATCCCCACCCGCAGCCCGGTGAAGCTGCCGGGGCCGGTGGTGACGGCGATGCGGTCCAGATCGGCGAATTCGATGGCGGCCGCGCTCATCACGCGGGCGACGAGCGGCATCACGGCCTCGGCGTGGCCGCGCGTCATGGCCAGAGTCTCGCTGGCGGTGATCCCGCTGCTGGTGTCGAGCACGGCGGCCGAGCAGGCCTCGAGCGCGGTGTCGATCGCAAGGACGCGCATGGCTTGACCTTCGCCGCCGTCGTGCGCGACCTCGGATGACCCGGTCAACGCCGACGCTCGGGTTTCGCTGTTATTTGCTCCGTTGAAGCCTTGTCCGGATCGATCGCCGGCCGGGTCATCCCATGGGTCTGACTTCGACCACGTCGGGCAAATAATGACGCAGCAGGTTCTGGATGCCGTGACGCAGCGTCGCGGTCGATGACGGGCAGCCCGAACAGGCGCCCTTCATGTCGAGATAGACGACGCCGTCCTTGAAGCCGCGGAACGTGATGTCGCCGCCGTCGTTTGCGACCGCCGGCCGCACGCGCGCCTCGATCAGCTCTTTGATGGTGGCAACGGTTTCGGAATCCTTCGCTTCGAAGAACTCCTCGCGTTCGCCCGACGGGGTCGCGTCCGCGCTGCTCACGATCGGAGCGCCGGACATGAAGTGCTCCATGATGACGCCGAGGATCGCGGGCTTGAGCTGCTGCCATTCGCCGTCGGTCTTGGTGACAGCGATGAAATCGGAGCCGAAAAACACCCCGGAGATGCCCGCGATCGCGAACAGGCGTTCGGCCAGCGGCGACTGCGCGGCCGCTTCCTTGTCGCGCATGTCGAGCGTGCCGCTCGTCAGCACGGGCCGTCCCGGGAGGAATTTGAGCGTTGCCGGATTTGGGGTCGGCTCGGTCTGGATGAACATGGCCTGCTCCTTTAATTGCGCAGGATCAAGAAGCCCACGATCGGGTCATTGTAATAGGTGGCGCCGCGCGGTGGAAGTTTCAACCTGTCGCTTCTGGTAGGCCGAAGGGCGATGGCCCGGTCTGGGGCCTGTCCTCGGCTCTCGCTTTGCCCGCGCACTTCACGGTGGGCTAAGCGAGGCGCGGGTCACGACATGGCATCCAGTTCCTCATCGCTGAGGTGGCCGGGCACGATCGCGACCGGGATGGGAAAGTCGCCCGCGGTCTTGCTGATACTGGAAACGAGCGGCCCCGGTCCCTCTTTGCCGGTCGCAGCGGCGAGTACCAGGATGGCGATGTCTTCGTCGTCCTCGATGAGATTGAGGACTTCCTGTGCTTTCTCGCCTTCGCGGATCACGCGCTGCGGCATCACGCCGGTGATGCTCGACGAGCGCGCCGCATGGCGATCGAGCACGGCATTCGCCTCCTCGTGCGCCTCCGCGCGCATGATGTCGGCGACGCCGAGCCATTGCTGATTGCGGTCGTGGGTCTCGATCACACGCAGCATGAGCACGGTTGCGCCGATGCGCAGCGCACGCCGGCTGGCGAAATAAAGCGCGCGATCGCATTCCGGCGAATCGTCGATGACGACCATGAATTTCGGCGAATGACCAGCTTCGTAGCTGCGCCGCTTCTTGCTCATCGGCTCTCCCCAGCCGCCACCGGGATCACATTATTGTCGTGACGCGGTTTCTAGGGCAGACCGGCTTCGCCGGAAGACGCTGCCAGTTGCCGGTGGCGTTGCAAAGCTTGAGAATCTTGCCACGCCCTTCGGGGGCGGCACAAGGCCACGCACGGCAAGCTAGTTGCAAGCAGTCGGATTGAGCTTCGTGTCAGCGGCGCACGAAGCCGACGATGTCCTTGACCGCTTTCATGGTGTCCGCCGCGATGACTTGTGCACGCGCGGCGCCGTCGGCGAGCACGGAATCGATGTAGATGGGATCTGCGATGAGCCGTTTCATCTCGGAATTGATCGGGCCGAGTTTGGCGACCGCAAGATCGACCAGCGCGGTCTTGAAGGTCGAGAATTGCGCGCCGCCGAATTCGTTGAGAACCTCCGCCTTGCTCTTGCCGGCAAGCGCGGCATGGATGCCAACGAGGTTGTCGGCTTCGGGCCGCTGCTCGAGTCCTTTCTCGTCGTGCGGCAAGGGATCGGGATCGGTCTTCGCCCTGCGGATTTTGTGCGCGATGGCGTCGGCATCGTCGGTCAAATTGATGCGCGACTGGTCCGAGGCATCGGATTTCGACATCTTCTTCAAGCCGTCGCGCAGCGACATCACGCGCGTCGCGGGTCCTTGGATCAACGGCTCGGGTTGGGGAAAGAACGCGTCTCCATAGCCGTGCGCCTGGATCGACTTTCCGAAGTCGTTGTTGAATTTCTGCGCGATGTCGCGCGAGAGCTCCAAGTGCTGCTTCTGGTCCTCCCCGACGGGCACATGCGTGGCGCGATAAACCAGGATGTCGGCGGCCATCAGCGTCGGATAGGCGTAAAGACCGACCGACGCATTCTCGCGGTCCTTGCCCGCCTTCTCCTTGAACTGGGTCATGCGGTTGAGCCAGCCGAGGCGGGCGACGCAGTTGAACACCCAGGCGAGCTCGGCATGTTCGGCGACCTGGCTCTGGTTGAACACGATGTGTTTCTTCGGGTCGATGCCGCAGGCAATGAAGGCGGCGGTGACCTCGCGCGTGTTCTTCGGCAGCTGCTCGGGGCCGCCCCAGACCGGCAGCGGCTGGGTGATGGCGTGCAGGTCGACCACGCAATAGATGCAGTCGTACTTGTCCTGCAACGCGACGAACTTCACGATGGCGCCGAGATAATTGCCGAGGTGCAGGTTGCCGGTCGGCTGCACGCCGGAAAACACCCGCTCCTTGAAGGCCATGTCGGAAAACCCTCGCCGATTGCGCCGCCAAATGGCATGACCCGCGGCGCGGGCGCAAGCCCGGCTTAGAGGCGGCGGACGGCTGCGAGGAGGTCGCGCACGCGCGCGACGCCAAGCAGCTCGAGGCTCGCAACATAGACGGCAAGCCCGAACGCGACCAGGAGAGCAAGCACGGCGAGTTGCGCTAGCGACCCGCCCGCGTTGGACGGCGACGCGATGAGTTCAGACATGCCGAAGAGCGCGATTCCCATGGCCATCGTCGCCAGGATGATGGCCGCCGCCACGCCCACATGGCCGTAATGGGGAAACGCAACGAGGGCTCCGATGACGGCGGTCGCAAGCCCCGCGAGCGCCGCAACCATCGGCGTGCGAGTGTCCTCGCGGGCAAAGGACACTGCGCCGAGCGCCTTCTCGAGCGCGTGCCCGGGCAATCCCGCGCAGATCGCCGCGAGCGCCGCCGCGACGGCGGTGGTATCGCGCGGGCCGAAGGCGCCGCGCTCGAACAGGCCGCCCGCGATCGGCACCGCCAACAGCGCGAAAGCCACGGCGGAAGGAAGCGCCAAGCCGAGGGCGATCTCGAATCCACGTGATTGCGCCGCTGCGATCACCTCGCTTTTTGCGCTTCGCACGCCCGCGGCAATGGTCGGCACCAGCACCGCGGAGATGGCGATCGAGACCACGCCGAGCGGCAATTCATAAAGCCGGTTGGCATAGTAGAGCCAGGACACCGCGGCCTGCGAGGATGACGCGACCATTGCGCCGGCGATCAGCTTCAACTGTGGGACGCCGGCGGCGACAAGGCCGGGAACGGCGAGCGCGAAGAACTGTCGTGCATCGGCGGAAAGGCCGAACCGCCGGCTCGGCGGCTCGTCGAGCTGACGCACCTTCTGCGGCGAACCGGTATCGGCTTCGCCGGACAACGCCGTGCCCCGCCGCAGGTGCACGAAGCCGACGCCGGTCACCACCAGCTGCGCGATCCCGGCGAGCACGATGGCATGCGCAAGCATCTCGCCTATCACCGATGGCGGCGCGCCGCCGAAGGCGGCGATCCATGCCAGGACCGCGAGGAGAATGGCGTTGAACGCCGCGATGCCCAGTGCCACCGCGACGACGCGTCCCTGCGCATTGAGAACCGAGGCGACGACGGCGACCACGCCGGCGAGCGCGACATAGGGCGCGGCGATGCGGAAATAGTCCGCCGCCAGTGCATGACGCTCCCCATCAAAACCCGGCGCGAGCAGATCGATGATCGCCGGTGCGAACAGCAGCCCGATCGCCGCCAGCGCGCCGACCGCGAGCAGCATTGCGCCCAAAACCTGCCGGAAGAATGCGTAGGCGCCGCTCTCGCCCTGGGTCTCCTTGATGCGCAACCACAGAGGCACGAAGGCGGCGTTGAGCGCGCCTTCGGCCAGCAGCCGACGAAAGAAGTTGGCGATCTGCAGAACGGCGAAGAACGCGTCGGAAGGAACGCCCGCGCCCAGCGTCGCTGCGATACCGACGTCGCGAGCGAATCCGAGCAGGCGCGACGCTAGCGTTGCGCCGCCCACGGTCGTGACGTCGCGCGCGAGCGACATGGGGGGTTGGCCTCCGCAGCCATTGTAATTGGCGGCCCACCTCGCCGTCATCCTCGCGGTGTCCCGCTCCAACTCGGTGGAAGTCAGCTGCCGCATCCAGCCCATCCGCTGTCTGGCGAGTGGGGTGCGGCTCAATTTGCGGCGCGCGATTGCCTCGAGCAATTCGGTCGCTATAGTGCGCGCGCATTTTGGGTGGGAGCTTCCGCATGGCCGCGACTCGATTCGATGTGCTCGGCATCGGCAACGCGATCGTCGACGTGATCGCGCGCACTGACGACGCTTTCCTCGCCAAGCAGAAGATGCGCAAGGGCACCATGCGCCTGATCGACGAGGCGCAGGCCGCAGGACTCTATGATGCCATGGGTCCGGCGGTGGAGGTTTCCGGCGGCTCGGCGGCGAACACGATCGTGGGCGTGGCGAGCCTCGGGGCGCGCGCGGCCTTCATCGGCAAGGTCAAGGACGACGAGCTCGGTCGCGTTTTTGCCCACGACATCCGTGCGGCGGGCGTCGCGTTTGCGACGCCGCCCGCTTCGGCCGGCCCTTCGACCGCGCGCTGCTACGTGCTGGTCACGCCCGACGGCGAGCGCACCATGAACACCTATCTCGGCGCCGCACAGGACTTGCACCCGAACGACATCGACTCCGATGCCATTGCCGCCGCTCAAATCATCTATCTCGAGGGTTACCTCTGGGATCCGCCGCACGCCAAGGAGGCCTTCCTCAAGGCGGCGAAGATTGCGCACGACGCCGAGCGCGACGTCGCGCTGACCTTGTCGGATGCGTTCTGCGTCGACCGTTACCGCGCGGAATTCCTCGATCTCATCCGTGCCGGCACCGTCGACCTCGTTTTCGCCAACGAGCGCGAACTGCACAGCCTGTACGAGACCGCCGACTTCGACACCGCGCTCGATGCTCTGCGCAAGGATGCGCGGCTTGCGGTGATCACGCGCAGCGAAAGGGGTTGTCTGATCGTGACGCGCGAGGAAACCGACGCTGTTCCGGCGAGCCCCGTGGAGCGCGTAGTCGACGCCACCGGCGCCGGCGACCTGTTCGCCGCGGGTTTTCTGGTCGGGCTCTCGCGCGGCGCCGAGTATCGCGACGCGGCTCGGCTCGGGGCGTTGGTGGCCGCCGAAGTGATCCAACATCTCGGCGCCCGACCCGAGACGTCACTCAAGGCCTTGGCGCAGGACAACGGCTTCGACCTTTGAAAGCTGCGAAGCGCGCTCGCCCTGGGGGCCCGGCTCCGGGCTCAGAGTCACCAGGCGTCATTCTGGAACTCCTGAGCTCCGGCTCTGACCCTTGAACGCACCGCGTTCGGGAGACGGGCTTGTTGTCCACAGCGATTCACAGAAATCTGTGACTGTTGCCGCGTTGTCTCGGAACCGTCGCGGTGTTCTGACATTGGTGCCGGAAAAGTTCCCAGGCGTGGTGTTGCGTTCAGGAGGATATTCATGGGTTCCCTTGCAGACGGTCTCCCCAGCCGGTTCCCGGTCGGCACGCGCTACGTGGTCGAGGGTCGCGGCGGCGGGCAGGGCCGTTTTCGCATCCGTTTGCGATATTTAGAGTTTCCGGATGGCCGCCACGTCGAACTGCCGATCGACCTGGCGTATCGGGGGGGCGCGCGCCGCCGGCGCGTCCGTCCGCGCGGCAAGGCTCGAAAATAATTTCGGGAACAGGAAACCGGATGGAGGCCTCGGCGTTGAAACGATAACGCCGGGTGGAGTGCCCCCCAGCCCCCAACCCCTCACCCATCCGGCGATAGACCCTGGCCCCTTTTGGCGCCGGGGTCTTCCTTTTGTGGACGGTTGTGGAAAACGGCAACGGCAATGGAACTCGGCCGCGCTGCTTGCGATTGAATGCGTTGGCGCGTTACCCCATGCGGGCTGGCGTCGGCGCCGGGTTGGCGGACCTCTCCCTTCGGGACGAAACCCGGCGCGTTCCTTTCTCGATCCCCAGGCGCAACTTGCCGCGCGTAGGAATCGACGCGTGATTTCAGCGTATTGACGGCTGTTGCCCGCTTGCGCGCTAAGCCCGGCCCATCACCAGATCATCCCGGTGCACCATCTCGGCGCGGCCGCTGAACCCAAGGATCGACAGAATGTCGGCGGACGAGCGGCCCTTGATCTTGGCGGCGTCTTCGGCGTCGTAGGCGACGAGGCCGCGGCCGACCTCAGCGCCGTCGGGTCCGCGAATGACGATAGCGTCGCCGCGCGCGAAAATGCCCTCGACGTGGATGACGCCCGCGGGCAGCAGGCTCTTGCCGCTGCGCAACGCCGCGACCGCACCGGCATCGATGGTCAAGATGCCCTTGGGCTCGAGTGAGCCCGCGATCCATTTCTTGCGCGCGGTGACGGGATTTGCCGGGGTGAGGAACCAGGTGCAGCGCGCGCCGCCGGCGATCGCCTCGAGCGGATGTGCGACGTGGCCCGATGCGATCACCATATGCGTGCCGGCATGGGTCGCGATCTTGCCGGCCTCGATCTTGGTCTGCATGCCGCCGCGCGAGAGTCCCGAGCCGGCCGCGCCCGCCATTGCTTCGATCGCGGGCGTGATGCGCTCCACCAGCGGCACCAGCTTGGCCTTGGCATTGCCTGCGGGCGGCGCATCATAGAGCCCATCGACGTCGGAGAGCAGTATCAGCAGATCCGCACTCGCCATGGTGGCGACGCGCGCGGCCAGCCGGTCGTTGTCGCCATAGCGGATTTCGTTGGTCGCGACCGTGTCGTTCTCGTTGATCACCGGCACTGACCGCAGCTCCAAAAGTTTCCCGATCGTCGAGCGCGCATTGAGATAGCGTCGGCGCTCCTCGGTGTCCTGCAACGTGACCAGCACCTGCCCAGCGGTGATGCCGTGGCGGCCAAGCACCTCCGACCAGGTGCGGGCAAGCGCGATCTGGCCGACGGCGGCAGCGGCCTGGCTATCTTCGAGCTTGAGGGGCCCCGCCGGCAGCTTGAGCACGGCGCGGCCGAGCGCGATCGCGCCGGAGGAGACCACGAGCACGTCGCGCTTGTCCCGGTGCAACTTGGCAATGTCCTCGGCAAGCGACGAGAGCCAGGCGTCATGCAATCGCCCGCCGTCGCTGTCGACCAGGAGCGAGGAGCCGACCTTTATCACCATGCGGCGGAAGTCGGTGAGGGAGAGGGCGCTGCGAGACATGTGGGCTTGCGGCTGGCCGGCGGCACGCGACAACCATTGTCGCGCCGGTGCGTTGTTTAGCATGCGCTTTCGGGTCTCCGCCAAGGCGTAACGTCACCCCTGCGGATGCCACGCTTTGGCAGCGACACTCGGCCGTTGCTGGTGTCGCGTTTGATCGATCACGCTCAACAACGCGCGCAACACCTCGGGCACGCCCGCGCCGGTCGCCGCTGAAACCACGAGCGGCGTCTTTTTGGCGGCGCGTGCGAGCCGCGCGGTCTGTTGTTTCAGTTGCTCCGGCGTCAACGCATCGGCCTTGTTGAGCGCCACCACCTCGGGCTTCTCGCCGAGCCCCTGGCCATAAGCCTTAAGCTCTCCGCGCACGGTTTTATAGGCCGTGCCCGCATGCTCGGCCGTGCCGTCGACGAGATGCAGGAGCACGCGGCAGCGCTCGACGTGGCCGAGGAAACGGTCGCCGAGTCCCGTGCCTTCATGCGCACCCTCGATCAGGCCCGGAATATCGGCGAGTACGAACTCGCGGCCGTCGATCTTGACCACGCCGAGCTGGGGATGCAGCGTCGTGAAAGGGTAGTCGGCGATCTTCGGCTTGGCCGCGCTCACCGCCGCGAGGAAGGTCGACTTGCCCGCGTTGGGCAGCCCGACAATGCCCGCGTCCGCAATCAGCTTCAGGCGCAGCCGGATCGTGAGCTCCTCGCCGGGCTGGCCGGGATTGGCATGGCGCGGCGCACGGTTGGTCGAACTCTTGAAATGGGCGTTGCCGAAGCCGCCCTTGCCGCCGCGCGCGACCACCGCCCGCTGTCCTACATCCGTGAGGTCTGCGAGCAAGGTCTCGCCGTCCTCCTCGTAGACCTGCGTGCCGGCCGGCACCTTCAGCACGATATCGTCGCCGCTCGCGCCGTGGCGGTCTTTGCCCATGCCGCCGCCGCCGTTCTTGGCCTTGAAATGCTGCTGGTAGCGGTAGTCGATGAGTGTGTTGAGGCCGTCGACCGCCTGCACGATCACGTCGCCGCCCTTGCCGCCGTCGCCGCCGTTCGGCCCGCCGAACTCGATGAATTTCTCGCGCCGGAACGACACGCAGCCGTTCCCGCCGTCGCCCGAGCGGACATACACCTTGGCTTCATCGAGGAATTTCATGACCCACGATATGCGAGCACCGATGCAAAAATACGAGAGCGTCCGCGGGTGGTCTGCTCGCGCGGCGCTAAAGGAAATTGAGCCAAAAACTTACGGGAAGGGAAGTACCCGTCGGGAGGGGCCAGGGCGGGCCATGCCTCACTGATGCGGCCCAATAGGCCGCTCCCGACGTTACCGTTCGCCAAGTCTGCCGCTACGCCTCGGCCCGAACGCTGCCGCAGCGATCATCGCGGCTAAAGTAACCCGGGGGCATTGCACCTCCCTCGGTTGTCGTGCGCGTCACCCCGACAGTGACCCGTACACGTCATAATCCTGGTCATGATCGGCGCTGCTGTCAATGGCCGGTCGCTCGCAGCCGTTCAAATCATGTGTCACTCGGTTCCAAAAGTCTCACCCGACGCCCCCGTTGCGATCGCGGCGCAGCACCTTGCCCGGTAGCGCGCCGGTGTGGGTCGCGTCCTCGACCACGATGGTGCCGTTGACAATCACGCTGGTGCGGTTGCCGCTCGGATATCGATGCGGATCGGCATAGGTGGCGCGATCTCGGAAGTCGGCGGGATCAAAGATCGTCACGTCGGCGCGGTAGCCTTCGCGCAGCAGACCGCGATCCTTCAATTTCAGCGCACGCGCGGTCGCGCCGGTCATCTTGTGAACGGCGAGTTCGAGCGGAATGACGCCGAGCTCGCCGACATAGTGGCCGATGATGCGCGGGAACGTGCCGTAGAAGCGCGGGTGCGGCATGCCTTGGCTGACGGGGCCGTAGGTGGCAACGCAATTGCCGTCCGAACCCACGAGCGCGAGCGGCGAGCGTACGATGTCGCGGATATCGTCTTCGCAAATCGAGGTGACGAGAACCCGTGTTGCGCCTTTGTCCGTAACGAGATAATCGGCGACGGTGTCGATCGGGTCCTCGGCGCGCTCGGCCGCGAGCGCGCCGATCGTGCGCCCGGCGTGCTGCGGCAGGTTGGGCGAGATCGAAATCCGCACGCAATCCCAGGACGGGATGCGACCCCAATTGTTGAGGCCAGCGCGGGCGATGTCCGCGCGAATGCGCGCGCGCGTGTCCTCGTGCGTGAGCCGCTCCAACATCGCCTCGACGCCACCCGCGTGCACCCATTGCGGCATCAGGTTCTTGAGCGGATTGCTCCCGGCGGCATAGGGATAGGAGTCGCAGTCGACGTCGAGCCCGCGCAGCTTCGCCGCCGCGATCATGTCGAGCGCGCGCGCCGCCTTGCCCCAATTGTCGAGCCCCGAGCACTTCAAGTGCACGATCTCGACGTGCACGTCACAGGTACTTGCGATCGCGATCGCTTCCTCGACCGCCTCCAGCACCTTGTTGGATTCGTCGCGAATGTGGGTGAAATAGCCGGCATTGTAGCGCTTGACCACGCGGCAGAGCGCGATCATCTCGTCTGCCTGCGCGTAGCTGCCGGGCGCGGTGAATAGGCCCGACGACAGTCCGAGCGCGCCGGCATCGAGCGCTTCCTCCAGTAAGACGATCATGGCCTCAAGCTCGGCCGACGTCGGCGGCCGGTCCTCCATGCCCATGACCATCAGGCGCAGCGTATTGTGACCGACCAGCATGCCGGCGTTCACCGCGGTCGCAGGGAAGCTCGCGAGGTAATCCGCGAACGTCGTTGCCTTGAACGGCAGCCACGGCGCGCTCGCGCTGAGATAATCGCGCAGCAACTCGACCTTCCCCGGCAGCGCGGGCGCGACCGAGAAGCCGCAATGCCCGACGATCTCGGTGGTCACGCCCTGGCGCACCTTGCTCTCGGCCTTGGGATTGATTGGCAGCGTGAAGTCGGAATGGGTCTTGATGTCGATGAAGCCCGGCGCCACGGCAAGGCCGCGCGCGTCGATGACCTTGGCGGCCGCGTCGTCGATGCCCGCCCCGACAGCGGCAATGCGGCCGTCGCGGATCGCGACATCGCCGGCCTTGCCCGCGGCTCCCGTGCCGTCGAAGAGAAGACCGCCGCGGATCAGGATGTCATGGCGCGCGCTCAAGTCGCGACCGGCCCTTTGAGCTCGACCCCATTGCCCTCGGGGCTCCTTCTTGGCGGCAAGCTTCACCCCCGCGTACTGTGGAGCGGGACCGCGCTGCCGCTGGATACGAGCCTATTACACTCTTCTCAGGCTCGCTCCACCTTTTGAGCCCAAGAGCGTTCACGCCCGTCTTCGCGGACTATGGCCCACCGCCTGCGGTCGAGACGGAAACGATCGACCGGCGCGGATGAGGCGAGCGCGCGGATGCGATAGAGGCCGACGCCCGTCCACTGGAATCCGCATTTTTCGAGCACGCGGCGCGAGGCCGGGTTGCTCACGCGCGCGCCGCCCGCCACCACGTCGTAACCGAGGTCATCAAAGGCGTGATCGATCACCGTGCGCACGGCTTCGGTGGCGTAGCCCTGGCCCCAGAATGGAACGCCGAGCCAATAGCCGATCTCGGGTGGTTCCTCGCCGAACTGGGCGATCCCGCAAGCGCCGATCACGGCGCCGCCACGCGTGGCGATCAGGAACACGATCTCGCTGCCGGTCGTGTTCGCGGCGGTGATGAAACTTTGCGCGTGCGCGAGCCCATAGGGGTGCGGAATGCGCAGGGTATTCTCCGCGATCCGGCGGTCGTTGACGAGCGTGGCGATCGTTCTCGCATCCTCGAAGCACGGCGCACGCAGGATGAGCCGCTCGGTTGCGAGGACGGGAATGCTTCTCTCACCAAAGCTCTCCGACGCACTTCGATCCAGCAACGTCATTGCACGGGCTCCTCAAAAGCGAGAGGGGAGCCGGCATCCCGTCTCCCCTCTTGGTACCCCGTGTGGGTCCGCCGGTTCGATGGGTGCCGGCAGACCTCGATGAAGTCTACCGTCTTACTGGGCCGCAGCCTCCGTCATCGGCAGAACCGATACGAACACCCGGCCCTTGGCTTTGGTACGGAACTCGACGCGACCGTTGGTCAGCGCGAACAGGGTATGGTCCTTGCCCAGGCCTACATTGGCGCCCGGGTGCCACTTGGTGCCGCGTTGGCGCGCGATGATGTTGCCGGCAAGCACTTGCTCGCCGCCGAAAATCTTCAGGCCGAGCCGCTGACTGTTCGAGTCGCGGCCGTTGCGGGATGATCCGCCTGCTTTCTTGTGGGCCATGGCTTCAGGTCCTTCAGTCCCCCGTTATGTAATCCAACTTTGTGACGAAATCATCACTTCTTCTTGCCCTTGCCGCCCGATTTCGCCTTGCCGGCCTTCTTTGCCGGAGGTTTGGACGGCTTCTTCGCGGCCTTCGCTTGCGTCTTGGCCCCTACCTTGCGCTTGGGCGCCTCGGTCTCGGGATGTTCGGCTTCCTCGGCGGCGGCAGGCGCGGCGGCCACCGGCTTTCGCTCGGGCTTGGGCCTTGCGGTTTTGGTCGGCTTTGCCCCGTCGGTGAGGATTTCGGTCACGCGGATGAGGGTGAATTCCTGCCGGTGGCCGCGCTTCCTGCGCGAATTCTTCCGGCGGCGCTTCTTGAACGCGATGATCTTCGGCCCGCGTCCCTGCTCGAGGACTTCGGCGGCGACCGAGGCGCCGGCAATGGTTGGTTGACCCAGGGTGACGCTGTCACCGCCCACCACCAAGACCTCGCCGAACTGCACGATCTCGCCGGGCGAGCCCTTGACCTTCTCGACCTTGATCACGTCCTCGGCGGCGACGCGGTATTGCTTGCCGCCGGTTCTGATGACTGCGAACATCGTTCTCGTCCTCGTGTTCGATGCCGGCGCTCGGATCAGTCCGGACCGGCTTCTTTCAGTCGGTTGTGGGCTTTGCGGGCGCCAATCGTCCTAACACAGGATGGGGCACGCGAAGGCTCCCGCATCCAATCTCGCCTAAGCCGAGGCGGCCCTTAAAAACGCACGTCGACCCGAGCCGACGTGCGGGGGATGCTTATGGCGGCCGGGGCCGAAACTGTCAAGGAAATGGGCCTTTCGGCGCTTATGATCGCCTGGTGCGCGGCGAGCGCTGCCAAACATTTCAATTTGCCCCTACCGGCCAATTTGCCCATATAAAGCGCCAGCAACGGGCCTCCCATGAGCGCGCTCGCCAACCATGCCTTCGTCAAGATGAACGGTCTCGGCAACGAGATCGTGGTGGTCGACATGCGTGGGCAGACGGGAGCGATCGGCGCGGCTGAGGCGCGCGCCGCCGCGCAACCCAACGGCGCGCCATACGACCAGCTGATGACGCTGCATGCGCCGCGCACGCCCGGCACCGATGGCTATGTCCGCATCTACAATAACGACGGGTCGGAAGCGGGCGCCTGCGGCAACGGCATGCGCTGCATCGCCGAGCTCTTGTTCAAGGAAACCGGCAAGAGCGCATTGACGCTGGAAACCACCGCCGGATTGCTGAGCTGCTGGAAGGGCGAAAGGCCGCTGGTTTCGACCGTCGACATGGGCAAACCGCGCTTCGCCTGGAACGAGATCCCGCTCGCGGAGAAATTCGAGGATACGCGCGCCATCGAGCTGCAGATCGGGTCGATCGACAAGCCGATCTTGCTTTCGCCGTCGGTCGTCAGCATGGGCAATCCCCACGCCATCTTCTGGGTCGACGACGTCGACGCCTATGACCTCGGCAAGATCGGGCCGCTGTTGGAGAACCATCCGATCTTTCCGGAGCGTGCGAACATTTCGCTCGCGCAAGTGCTCTCCCGCGAGCACCTCGTCCTGCGCACCTGGGAGCGCGGCGCTGGCCTCACCAAGGCGTGCGGCTCGGCTGCCTGCGCGGCGGCGGTCGCGGCGGTGCGCCTGGGTCTCACCGGCCGCACGGTGACGGTGATGTTGCCGGGCGGCGAGCTGCGGATCGAATGGCGGGCGCGCGACGACCACGTGCTGATGACCGGCCCGGTCGCCTATGAGTACGAGGGCAAATTCGATCCGGCGCTATTCGAGGTGAGCGCGACCCAATGAGCGTCGATGTCGTCACCTTCGGCTGCCGGCTCAACGCCTATGAGGCGGAGGTGATCCGCCGCCAGGCGCAAGCGGCTGGGCTCGCCGATGCCGTCGTCGTCAATACCTGCGCGGTGACGGCGGAGGCGGTGCGGCAGTCGCGCCAGGCCATCCGCAAGCTCAAGCGCGAGCATCCCGATGCGCCCATCGTGGTCACGGGCTGCGCGGCGCAGACCGAACCCAAAACCTTCGCGGACATGCCGGAGGTCGCATTGGTGTTGGGCAACGAGGAGAAGATCAGCGCGCAGGCCTGGCGCCAGCATCGCGACGTTTTGGCGCGATCATCCTTCGGCCTCGCCGCCGAGGAAAAGGTCGTGGTCAACGACATCATGGCGGTGACGGAGACGGCCGCGCATCTCATCGACGGCCTCGAGGGCCGCTCGCGCGCCTTCGTGCAGGTGCAGAATGGCTGCGATCACCGCTGCACCTTCTGCATCATTCCGTATGGCCGCGGCAATTCGCGCTCGGTGCCCATGGGCGAGGTGGTCGCGCAGGTGCGCAGGCTCTGCGAACGCGGCTATCGCGAGGTCGTTCTCACCGGCGTCGATCTCACGAGCTATGGCGGGAATCTTCCCGGCGCGCCCAAGCTCGGCACGCTGGTGAAGCAGATTTTGAAACACGTGCCGGAGCTCGCGCGGCTGCGACTCTCGTCGATCGATTCGGTCGAGGCCGACCGCGACCTCCTCGATGCGTTCGCCAACGACGCGCGGCTGATGCCGCATCTACATCTCTCGCTACAGGCGGGCGACGATCTCATCTTGAAGCGCATGAAGCGCCGGCATCTGCGCGCCGATGCCATCGCCTTCTGCGAATCGGTGCGGCGACTACGGCCTGACGTCGTCTTCGGCGGCGACATCATCGCCGGGTTCCCGACCGAGACCGAGGACATGTTCGCGCGCTCGCTCGATCTCGTCGATGCATGCGGGCTCACGCATCTCCACGTCTTTCCGTTCTCGCCACGTCCCGGCACGCCCGCCGCGCGCATGCCGCAAATCAGCCGGGAGGTGATCAAGGACCGCGCCCGGCGGCTGCGCGAAAAAGGCGAGGCGGCGCTGCGCCGTCATCTCGATGCGCAGGTGGGCCGCAGGCATCGTGTCCTGACCGAATCCCGTGAGCTTGGCCGCACCGAGCACTTCACGCACGCGCGTCTTGCGGCGCCGATAGAGCCGGGGATCATCCTCGACGTCACCGCCACCGGGCATGACGGCCGGCAACTCCTTGCCGTGTAAGGGCAAGAGCGAAGCTATTTTTTTTGCCTGCGTGCTATAAGCCATGGTCTCTTGGGAGCCTGATATGTCGGATTTTCGCGATCACATCGTTACCAGCATCGAGGCGCTGGAACGCATCTACGGTGAACCCTATGGGCCGTCGATCGCCAAGGAGACCGACAGCATCACCACCCATTACCGCGCCTTCATCGAGGCGGCGCCATTCTTCGCGCTGGCCACGACCGGCCCCGACGGCCTCGATTGCTCCCCGCGCGGCGATGCGCCGGGCTTCGTGCGCATCCACGACGAGAAGACGCTGCTTGTTCCCGACCGGCGCGGCAATAACCGCATCGACAGCCTGCGCAACATCCTTTCGGACCCGCGCGTGGCGCTGCTCTTCCTCATTCCGGGCTGCGGCGAGACCATTCGCATCAACGGCCGCGCCGCAATCTCGACCGATCCGGAGCTGTGCGCGAGCTTTGCAGTGAACGAGAAGGCCCCGCGCGCGGTGCTCATCGTGTCGGTTGATCGCATCTTTTATCAGTGCGCGAAGGCGATCGTGCGCTCGAAGCTGTGGGATCCATCGCGCCACGTCGAGCGCAAGAGTCTGCCGAGCAACGGCACGATTCTCGCCGAGTTGACCGACGGAAAGCTCGGCGGCGAGGCCCATGACCGTGCCGCACCCGAGCGCTTAAAGGCGACGCTGTACTGAGCGCGCAGAAGTTGCTGCATGTGCGACGGCACCGGCGCGCCGACGCGGATCGGCGCGCGGTTCTTGTAGAGCGGCACCACGATCTCGCGTGCGTGCAGGTTAAGGCCGGGAGTGTCCGTCCGCGAGGCGCCGCCATAGACGCTGTCGCCGACGATCGGCCATCCCATGGCAGCGCAATGCACGCGCAGTTGATGGGTGCGGCCGGTGAGCGGCTCGAGCGCAAGCCAAGTGAGGTCATGGCTTTCGTCGCCGCCGGTGGAAGGAAACCGCGTACGCCCCATCACCTTCCACGTGGTCACCGCCGGCTGACCCGAGGGATCGTGCTTCATCCACCAGCCGCGTGTTGGGTCCTTGCGGCCGAGGGGCAGCTCGATGCGGCCTTGGTCCTGCGGCGGCCCGCCCGCGACCACCGCCCAATAGGTCTTGCCGACTTGCCCGCCCTTGAACAGGCTGCCGAGCGCGGCTAGCGCCTTGCGATGGCGGCCGAGCACCAGGCAGCCGGAGGTGTCGCGATCGAGACGATGCGCGAGCGCGGGCGGGCGCGGCAGGCCGAAGCGCAGCGCGCCGAAATAATCTTCGAGACTCTCGCCGCCCTTCGGCCCTTTGTGAACGGCCAACCCCGCCGGCTTGTCGATCACCAGCATCAGGCCGTCGCGATAGATGAGCCGAGCCACTATCTCTTCCGGGGTCATGGACACTTACCAAGATTCGGCGAAACCGCTATCACCACGGTGATCGCGAGCGAACCGGAAGACTATGAACGATCAATCGACAGAGAAGCAAAGCTGGTGGCAGCGGCTCAGCGGCGGTCTCAAGCGCACGTCGGCGTCGATCGGCGGCGCCGTCACCGATCTCGTTGCCAAGCGCAGGCTCGACCAGGCGATGCTCGACGAGATCGAGGAGGTGCTGATCCGCGCCGATCTCGGCGTCGAGAGCGCGGCCAGGATCGCCGCGGCGGTGGGCGAAGGACGTTACGACAAGTCGATCACGGCAGATGAGGTGAAAGCGGTCGTCGCCACCGAAGTTGAGAAGGTCCTCACCCCGGTGGCCAAGCCGCTCTCGATCGGCGAAAGAAAGCCTTTTGTCGCGCTCGTCATCGGCGTCAACGGCTCGGGCAAGACCACGACCATTGGCAAGCTCGCCGCCAAGTTCCGCGCCGACGGCCGCTCGGTGATGCTCGCCGCCGGCGATACCTTCCGTGCGGCCGCCATCGACCAGCTCAACATCTGGGGCGGGCGCAGCGGCGCGTCGGTAATCGCGCGCGCGCCGGGCGCCGACGCGGCCGGTCTCGCTTTCGACGCGCTCACCGAAGCGCGCGGCGAGGACGTGGACGTGCTGCTCGTCGACACCGCCGGCCGCCTGCAGAACAAGGCGGTATTGATGGACGAACTCCAGAAGATCGTGCGCGTGATGAAGAAGGTCGATCCCACGGTGCCACATGCCGTTCTGTTGGTGCTCGACGCCACGGTCGGGCAGAATGCGCTGTCCCAGGTCGAGGTCTTTCGCGACATCGCCGGCGTCACTGGTCTTGTCATGACCAAGCTCGACGGGACCGCGCGCGGCGGCATCTTGGTTGCCATTGCGGCGAAATACGGTCTGCCGGTACATTTCATCGGGGTGGGCGAAGGTATCGACGACCTCGCGCCGTTCTCGGCGAAGGATTTCGCACGAGCGATCGCGGGGATTGAATGAAAATCGTGTCTCGCGCGGGCGACCGTAAAAGTCCCCCGACGAGATGGCAATTGCCGATCGGCCACGCTACACAGCGCCCATGACCGCGAAAAAACCTCAGCTCAACCCCCTCCTCAAGCTCGTGCTCGATCTCGGGCCGTTGCTGCTGTTCTTCCTCGCCAATTCGCGCCCGGCGCTGTTCCTGCCGCTGGTGTCGCCCATATTGCCTGCGGACATTGCCTCAGGCGAGCGCACCGGCATCTTCGTCGCGACCGCAGTGTTCATGGTCGCTGTGGTGGTCGCGCTCGCGGTGTCGTACGCGCTGACGCGGCACTTGCCCGTCATGCCGCTCGTCACCGCGGTCGTCGTGCTGGTGTTTGGGTCGCTCACGCTGGTTCTGCACGACGAGCTCTTCATCAAGCTCAAGCCCACCATCATCTATCTGTTGTTCGGGGCCGTGCTGCTCAGCGGGCTCGCCGTCGGCAAGTCGTTGCTCGGTATGGTGTTCGATTCCGTCTTCCATCTCACCGAGGAAGGTTGGCGCAAGCTGACCTTGCGCTGGGCGCTGTTCTTCTTTGCGCTCGCAATCCTCAACGAGATCGTCTGGCGCTCACAGACGACCGACGTGTGGGTGAGCTTCAAGGTGTTCGGCGTGGTCCCGCTGACCTTCTTGTTCGCCGCCTTGCAATATCCGCTGTTGACGCGATACGCCGCGCCGGAGAAGGCGCAAGAGCGGTAGTTATCGATTGGCGAGCGCCTGCTCGATCGCCGGCTTCAGGGCGGTGTCGAGATTATCGGGCGTGATCGGCCCGATCAGCTTGTAGGCGATGTGGCCGTCGCGACCGATGACGAAGGTCTCGGGCACCCCGTACACCCCCCATTCGATGGCGGCGCGGCCGTTGCTGTCGGTTCCGTTGGCGGCAAACGGATTGCCATAGCGGCCGAGAAAACGCCGCGCATTGTCGGGCTGGTCCTTGTAATTGATGCCGACGACGCGCACGCGCGGGTCCGCCGCCAGCGTCATGAGCAGCGCCGCTTCCTCGCGGCACGGCACGCACCACGACGCCCACACATTGAGCACCGTCACTTGGCCCTTGAAATCCGCGCTGTCGAGGCCGGGAACCGCCCTGCCGTCGCGCTCGAGGCCGGCAAGCGGCGGCAGATCGGTCCGCGGGGCAGGATGTCCGATCAAGGCCGATGGAATGTGCGAAGGATCGCCGGCACCGAGCCGCAGCACGAACACCGCGGCGAGCGCGAGAAAGGCGACGAGCGGGATGAATACGATCATTCGGCGCCGCCACGCGCCCGCATCCCTGTCGACCAGGTTCTTTTCAGCCAACTTCTTTTCGATCAAGCTCACAATGTCTCCTCATTCGCGCGCTGCGAGCGCCGCGAAATCCCCTGCGCTTCGAAGGCGTCGAGCATGCGGCTCAAATGCCGGCGGTCGAACACGATCCACGCGACTAGTGCCGCCACGATTGCGATCGCGGCGGCATACGCAGTCACGATGAACGCGGCGTGTGGACCGAGATTCATCGTCAGGGTCCCGCCGGCGCGTCGGCCCGCATCATCATCATGGTACGCACGCGCCGCCGCATGATCTCGTTGCGCATGGCGGCCAGATGCAGCGTCAGGAACAACAGCGTGAATGCAACGAGCATGACGATCAGCGGCACGAGGATGGTGGGATGGATCGTCGATCCGCCCAGGCGGAGCACCGAGGCCGGTTGGTGCAGCGTGTTCCACCAATCCACCGAGAACTTGATGATGGGGATGTTGATCGCGCCGACGAGCGTGAGGACAGCGACCGCCCGCGCGGCCCGCGTCGGATCATCGATCGTTCGCCACAATGCGATCACGCCGAGATACATCAGGAACAGGACCAGCACCGAAGTCAGCCGCGCATCCCAAACCCAGTAGGTTCCCCACATCGGCCGGCCCCACAGCGAGCCGGTGACGAGGCACATCAGCGTGAACGCCGCGCCGATCGGCGCTGCGGCCTTGGCGGCGACGTCGGCGAGCGGATGCCGCCACACCAGCGTGCCGAGCGCGGCGGCGCTCATCAATATCCAGGCAAAGATGCCGAGCCATGCGGCCGGCACGTGAATGAACATGATCTTGACGGTCGCGCCCTGTTGATAGTCGTCGGGCGCGAGGTAGGCCTGGCTGATGCCGAACGCGAACGCCAACAGCGTCGCGGACGAAAGCCACGGCAGCACGCGGTCGGTGAGGGCCGAGAAGCGAGAGGGATTGGCGAGATCGATCAGGGTCATCGCAACTCTCTTGTGGCTTGAGTTCCTAGTTGTCCTCCACGCCGGCGGCAATGTGGCGAGCTTCTCGCTCCCTCGCCCTTCACGATCGCGTCATTGCGGCATCGCTCATTCCAGCCCTTGCCGCAGCGCGATCGCCGCGGCCATGGGGCCGATGACGAGGCTTATCAGCGTCAGCGCGCAGAGAATACTAAATGGCGTGCCGAACGGGATCGGCCCGACAATCACCGCGTTCGAGGCCGCGACGCCGAAGATCAGCACGGGAACCGTCAACGGCAAGACCAGAATCGCGAGCAGGAGGCCGCCGCGCCGCAGCGCAACGGTGAGAGCTGCGCCGATGAGGCCGATGAGCGTCAGCGCCGGCGTGCCCACCAGCAAGGTGAGTGCAACCGCTCCGGTCGCCTTCGGGTCGAGATTGAGCAGCAGGCCGAGCAGCGGCGCCGCAACGACGAGCGGCAGGCCGGTGGTGAGCCAATGCGCGAGCGCTTTGGCGGCGACGGCGAGTTCGAGCGGCACGCGCGCCGTCAGGATCAGGTCGAGCGAGCCATCCTCATGATCCATTGCCACCAGGCGGTCGAGTGCGAGCAGGCTCGCGAGCAGTGCGCCGAGCCAGAGGATCGCTGGCCCGATGCGCGCAAGCAGCGCGAGGTCGGGGCCGATGGCGAACGGCACCAGCGTCACCACGATGAGAAAGAATAAGACGCCGATCAATGCGCCGCCGCCGACGCGCACGGCGAGCCGCATGTCCCGGACGAGAAGCGCGCAGAGCGCGGTCATGGCGGCGGCTTCCGCTGATCGGGCTGCCCCAGCGGCAGCTCTTTTGCCCCATCCAATCCGATCGGTCCGTGGGCGGCGGCGACAATGAGCCCGCGGCCGGCGAGATGGGCGCGCATGAGATCGGCCAGCATCGCTTGCGCCGCCGCGTCGAGCGCAGAGGTCGGTTCATCGAGCAGCCAGATCGGCCGTTCGACCGCGATCAGCCGCGCAAGCGAGAGGCGGCGGCGTTGCCCGGCGGAGAGGTAGATCGCGGGCAGCTGGGCGAGCCCGTCGAGGCCGACGGCGGCAAGGGCGGCGTCGCGCTTTCCCGCGCCGCCGCCGAGAAAGTGCGCCCAGAAATCGAGATTCTCCTGCACCGATAGCGACGGCTTGAGTGCATCCTGGTGGCCGAGATAGTGGGCCTGTTCGCCGATGGTCAGATCCAGATCACGGCCCTCGAACTCGAGCCGCCCTTGCTGCGGCCGCACCAGGCCCGCGACCAAGCGAAGCAGCGAGGATTTGCCCACGCCGTTGGGGCCGGTGACCAGCAGTGCCTCGCCCACGCCGACCGTAAAGCTCAGCCCGCGGAAGACCTGACGGCCCCCCCTGACGCAGGCGAGGTCGGACCCGACGAGCCGCATCACCTGCCGACCCCCGGCGCGCGCCGTCGTTGCGGCCATGACCCCCGCTGCAACCCCACTGCCGTGCGACCTCCATTGGCCACGTCTTTGGTCCGGACGGGGAGCGGAAAAATCCCTGATTCTATGCCCATGTCGTTGGCAAGCGTCGATTTTCTGGAATGGCGCAAAAAAAGACCCTATAAGCCATCGTCCCGTGCCCGCTATCAACCCGCGCTGGACTCGCGACCGGTGACCGGGGGGGCGCTTCCGGTAGGTTCATACCGTAGAGCCGCTCCTCTCCCGGTTGGATGGGAACCGACCACAATGACGTCACTCGACAGTTTTCGCTGCTGCAAGCCCCTCAAGGTGGGCAGCAAGACCTACGCCTATTACAGCCTGCCGACCGCGGAGAAGAACGGCCTCAAGAGCATCTCGCGGCTGCCGTTCTCCATGAAGGTGCTGCTGGAGAATCTGCTGCGCAACGAGGATGGCCGCTCGATCACCAAGGAGGACATCCAGGCGGTTGCGCAGTGGCTCAAGACCAAGACGTCGGAACGCGAGATCGCCTTTCGCCCGGCGCGCGTTTTGATGCAGGACTTCACCGGCGTGCCGGCGGTCGTCGATCTCGCCGCCATGCGCGACGCCATGAAGATGCTCGGCGGCGATCCGAAGAAGATCAATCCGCTCGTTCCAGTCGATCTCGTCTGCGATCACTCGGTGGCGGTCACGTTCTTCGGCACCAATAGCGCGGTCAAGAAGAACGTCGAAGAGGAATATCGGCAGAACCGGGAGCGCTACGAATTCCTGAAATGGTCGCAGAAATCGTTCGACAACTTCCGCGTCGTGCCGCCCGGCACCGGCATCTGTCACCAGGTGAATCTCGAGTATCTGTCGCAGACGGTGTGGAGCAAAAAGGACAAGGTCAAAATCGACGGCAAGCCGGTTGTGATGGACGTCGCCTATCCCGACACGCTGGTCGGAACCGATTCCCACACCACAATGGTCAATGGCCTCGCCGTGCTCGGTTGGGGCGTCGGCGGCATTGAGGCGGAGGCGGCGATGCTGGGCCAACCCTATTCGATGCTGTTGCCGGAGGTGATCGGCGTGAAGCTCACCGGCAAGCTGAAGGAGGGCGTGACCGCGACCGACCTCGTGCTCACCGTCACCCAGATGCTGCGCAAGCGCGGCGTCGTCGGCAAGTTCGTGGAATATTTCGGCCCCGGCCTCGCCAATCTCTCGATCGCCGATCGTGCCACGATCGGCAACATGTCGCCCGAATACGGCGCGACCTGCGGCTTCTTCCCGGTCGATGACGATACGCTGAGGTATCTTGCGGATACCGGCCGGCCGGCCGCGCACCTCGCCTTGGTCGCCGCCTACAGCAAGGCGCAGGGTATGTACCGGACCAAGTCGACGCCGGACCCCATCTTCACCGACGTGCTCAAGCTCGAATTGTCGCAAGTCGAGCCTTCGCTCGCGGGACCCAAGCGCCCGCAGGACCGCGTCGCGCTCAGGGACGTCAAGGCCGGCTTCACCATGGCGATGGAGAAGGAGTTCAACAAAGGCGGCGACGGGGGCAAGGACATCTTCGATCTCCATCCCTCGCTCGCTACCTCGCTCGACAAGAACTTCTCCAAGGCCGGCTCGTCGAAGCGGGTACCGGCCCCGGGCCGCCAGCACGACCTTGGCCATGGCGACGTCGTCATTGCCGCCATCACCTCGTGCACCAATACGTCGAACCCCAACGTCATGATCGGCGCCGGGCTGCTCGCACGCAAGGCGGTTGCAAAAGGCTTGACCGTCAAGCCGTGGGTGAAGACCTCACTGGCGCCGGGTTCGCAGGTCGTCGCCGACTATCTCGACAAGTCCGGGCTGCAGAAGGACCTCGACAAGCTCGGCTACAATCTCGTCGGCTTCGGCTGCACCACTTGCATCGGTAATTCCGGTCCGCTCGCGCCCGAGATTTCCAAGGCGATCAACGACAAGGACCTCGTCGCCGCCGCCGTGCTCTCCGGCAATCGCAATTTCGAAGGGCGCGTCAACGCCGACGTGCGCGCGAATTATCTCGCCTCGCCGCCGCTCGTGGTTGCTTATGCGCTCGCGGGCTCGATGTATTCCGATCTTGTGAAGCAGCCGTTGGGCCTCGACAAGAAGGGTAAGAAGGTGTTTCTCAGGGACATTTGGCCGTCGAGCCGCGAGATCAACGGCGTCATACGCAAGACGCTGAGCAAGCAGATATTCACCAAGAAATATGCCGACGTCTTCAAGGGCGACTCCAATTGGCGCAGCATCACCGTGAAGGGCGGATTGACCTACAGCTGGGACAAGAAATCGACCTACGTACAGAACCCACCCTATTTCGTCGGCATGGGGCGCCATCCGACTCCGCTCACCGACATCGTTGATGCGCGCGTGCTCTGTCTCCTCCTCGATTCGATCACCACGGATCACATCTCGCCGGCGGGCTCGATCAAGATCGATTCGCCGGCGGGCAAGTATCTCATCGACCACAAGGTCAAGCCGGCCGATTTCAATCAGTACGGTACCCGCCGCGGCAATCACGAGGTGATGATGCGCGGCACCTTCGCCAATATCCGCCTCAAGAATCAGATGGTGCCCGGCGTCGAGGGCGGCGTGACCGTCCACTATCCCTCACGCCAGCGCATGTCGATCTACGACGCCGCCATGCGCTACAAGAGCGACAGGATTCCGCTCGTCGTTTTCGCCGGCAAGGAATACGGCAGCGGATCCTCGCGCGACTGGGCGGCCAAGGGACCCAACCTCCTCGGCGTGCGTGCGGTCATCACCCAGTCGTTCGAACGCATCCATCGCTCGAACCTGATCGGTATGGGCGTGCTGCCGCTGTGCTTCGAGGAAGGCACATCCTGGCAGTCGCTCGGTCTCAGGGGCGACGAACAGGTGACGATCCGCGGGCTGCACGGCGAGATCAAGCCGCGCCAGCGCATGATCGCCGAGATCGTCGCCGCCGATGGCGGCCTCAAGCGCGTCCCGCTCGTTTGCCGCATCGATACGCTCGACGAACTCGATTATTTCAAGCACGGCGGCATATTGCACTACGTGCTGCGGCATCTGGTGGCGGCCTAGAGCCTCGATCGGCTCACCTCGAATTGAGTGGCGGGTGATCGCGAGGCTTATTATGACTGTTGCGGCAGAGGGGGCAAAACGCACCTGGTCTACCGGGGCGGGAAGGATCGGAATGGTACGTTGTTGCCTCGCCTATGCGGCGATCGTCGTTTGCTCCGCCGCGGCGCCGTATTCATTCGCGCAGGCCGAGCCGCGCGCCGTCATCGAGCTGTTCACGAGCCAAGGCTGCTCATCCTGTCCGGCGGCCGACCAGTTGCTCGGCGAGCTCGCGGGTGACCCTTCGCTCGTTTCCGTCAGCGTACCGGTCGATTACTGGGACTATCTCGGCTGGAAGGATACGCTGGCCGATCCCCGCAACACCGCCCGCCAAAAGGCCTATGCGCATGCGCGCGGCGACGGTCAGGTCTACACGCCGCAAGTGGTGGTGAACGGCAGCCTACACGCTCTTGGGAGCGACAAGGCGGCAATCGAGCTTGCGATCGCGGCGAGTCGGAAGAACGGCGCGATGTCGTTGGTGCCGACGCTTGCGCTTGCCGATGGGCGGCTTAACGTCACCGTTCCCGACGCCGCCGATGCGCGCACCCCCGCGGAGGTGTGGCTGTTCGGGTTGGTCAAGGCCGCTACCGTCACGATTGGGCGCGGCGAAAACAAAGGCCGCGCGATCACCTACCACAACGTCGTGCGGCGGTGGGTCAAGCTCGGCGATTGGACCGGCAAGGCCAATTCGTGGAGCATCCCGGTGCAGACGCTCAAGGGCGCTAATATCGACGAAGCGGCGGTCTTGGTGCAGAGCGGCACGGTGGAAAAGCCGAAGACGATTCTCGGCGCCACGCTCGCGGCAATCCAGTAAACGGACGACAGACGGCGAAGGGCGAGCATGCGTGCTCGCTCGTCTGCTCGCCGTCGTCCAATGAAAAAAGGGCCGGCTTCAAGCCGGCCCGAAAGTCATTGGGATTGAACCGTACGCGGAACTCATACTCGCACTGAGCGGGCCCGATCCACCCCGAACTCCGGGGGGCTGGGGGGCTGAAGAATCCGGCGCTGCAAGGCAAGACCGGGCCCTGAGGCAACGGTTTCCTCACTCCCATTCCAGCTTGGCGCGTGCTTGACCGGAATTGGGCAGCATTATGATTCCATTAACGAATCCGTGATGATCGCGGGTCACGATGTCGCAGTCGCATCAGGCTGCGGCGGCGACATCCATTCGCTCTTGCCGAGCTTTGCGTCCGGCGCGATCATTGCCGTCATCGACCTGTCACCTGGAAGGAGGCGCCGGATGAGCTACGGCGATACCGAGCCGAGCGAGTTCCATGGGGGCGAAGGCCGGGGCGCGTTGCCCCTCGCCCCCGCAAGCCGAGTCACTTTCGACCGGCGCGAGCTCAACCGCATTTTCGGCCTTTACGGCCGCAAGGTTGCCGCCGGGGAATGGCGTGACTACGCCATCGACTTCCTCAAGGACCGCGCGGTCTTCTCCGTGTTCCGCCGCGCCGCCGAAGTTCCGGTCTACCGCATCGAGAAAAGTCCGAAGCTCGCGCGGCGGCAAGGCGCCTATAGCGTGATCTCGGCGACAGGTCTGATCGTGCGCCGCGGCCATGAGCTCGACCCGGTGCTACGCGCGATCGACCAATCGCTGAGCGTGGTAGCGGGCTGATCGTCATCGCGAGCGCAGGCTACGGCATCTCCATCGCGCCAGCTCCGAGCGGTCGCTGCATCAAGACGCTGTCGAGCCAGCGGCCGAACTTGAAGCCGACATTGTCGAACGTGCCGACCATCCGAAAGCCGGAGGCGCGGTGCAGCTCGATCGAGCCTGCATTGGCGGAATCCCCGATGACCGCGATCATTTGGCGGAAGCCGCCGGCTTCCGCATCGACGATCAGCTGTTCGAGCAGCGCGCGGCCGATCCCGCGCCGCTGCGAGGACGGCGCGACATAGATCGTATCCTCAACGCTCCAGCGATAGGCCGCGCGCGCGCGATAGGGTCCGACATAGGCGAAACCCAGAATCTCGCCGTCGAGTTCCGCCACCAGATAGGGATAGCCACCGGTCCGAAGCGCCTCGTACCGCCGCGCCATTTCGCGCTCGTCGGGCGGCTCGATCTCGAACGATGCGGTGCCGTGGCGCACGGCATAGTCATAGATCCGGGTGATCGCTGCGAGGTCGCGCGGTTGGGCGGGACGTATGGGGATGCCGGGCATGGACCAAACGACGGATGCGGATGACGGAAGAATAGCCCGTCTCTGGTCCGCTGTGCGGCGTGCGTCGTGCGAACGCGGTGGCGCCCCGGCTCATCGCCGGGGCGCCGCCGCCATTTCAATTGCCGTTCCGGTCGCTCAGCGACGGTCGCCGAGGAAGCGCAGCAGGAACAGGAACAGGTTGATGAAGTCGAGATAGAGCGAGAGCGCGCCCATCACCGCCTTGCGGCCCACGATGGTGCCGTCTTCCATCGGGTCAAACATCTCCTTGATCCGCTGGGTGTCCCAGGCGGTCAGGCCGGCGAAGATTAGCACGCCCACCGCGGAGATCACGAAGTCGAGCCCGGTGCTCTTGAGGAAGAGGTTGACCAGCATGGCGATGATCAGCCCGATCAGACCCATCATCAGGAACGATCCCATCGCCGAGAGGTTACGCTGCGTCGTGTAGCCGTAAAGGCTCAGCCCGCCGAAGGCGGCCGCCGAGATGAAGAACACCCGCGTGATAGAGGCGCCGGTATAGGTCAGGAACACCGACGATAGCATCACTCCGAGCAGGGCCGCATAGACCATGAACAGCGCGAACGCGGTTGTCAATGCGCCAGCTGATGAGAAAGACCAATCCCAGCGTTCCGAGAAACAGGACCAGCACCGCTGGTCCGCTGAAGATCATCTGGCCGAACGAGGTTAATCCGACGATCGCGCCGTTGGCATTGGTGACGACGGCCGCCTGGAACGTCAGCCAAGAGGCGATCCCCGTGAGCGCGACGCCCATGGCCATGTAGTTGTAGACGCGGATCGTGTAGGCCCGCAGGCCCTGATCGATCGCAACTGCCCGGTCCGCACCGACGCCGCGTCTGGCAGCCGCGTAGTTCCGGTCGAAATCCGACATGGAAGTCACCTCTCTCTCATTCCGACCCCGCGGCCGGATCATGTGGCGCCCACCGACAGAGCGGGTGGCGTCCGATGCGCGGAATCTAGTGCGGGATTGGTTCCCGCGCCAGATGCCGCAAACGGGATTTGTTGACGCCAGCTCCCCGACGGCATCAATTCCCGGCTGATTACAGTCTAGCAATGTGACGGCGGCGCGACGTGCCGGCTGGGCGCGGCGTGTTGTCGCTTGAGGGCGGCTTTGCTGAACGCGTCCTATAGGTTGCGGAGCACGGCGGCCGGCTTCTGACCAAGCGCCGTGAAGGTGCCAATGAGACCGAGCACCACCGTTGCCGCAACCGCGCCGGCGGCGGCCGCAAGCAACGGGCCGGCCGGCCAGGCGAAGGACAGATTCATGATGCTGACGATAACGAAAGCAGCGGCTGCCGAGCCGGCCGCTATACCGAATACCGCGGTGGCGAGGCCGAGAGCGAGATATTCGAGCGCATAGGCCGAGAGCAGCCGCATGCGTGTGGCTCCAACGGTCTTGAGGATCACCGCGTCGTAGACGCGATGCCGGTGGCCGGCCGCGAGCGCTCCGCCCAGCACCAGCACGGCCACGAGCAAGGTCAGCACGCTCGCCCCGCGGATCGCCAGCGCCAGGTTCGCGACGATCTGGCCGACTGCATCGAGGGCGTCGCGCACGCGCACGGTGGTGACCGTCGGGAAGGCGTTGGCCACCGCTCTGAGCAGGGCGGCCTCCTCGTCGCTGGTGCTGCCGCCGGGATAGGTGAGGGTGGCGATGTGGCTGTGCGGCGCGCTTCGGAAGGTGGCGGGCGAGAACACCATGACGAAATTGATACCGAGGCTCTGCCACTCGACCGCGCGCAGATTGGCGATCGTCGCGGTGAGGTTGCGGCCGAGCACGTTGACGGTAACCGTGTCGCCGAGCTTGAGGCCGAGCCCATCCGCGATGCGTTTCTCGAACGAGACCAGCGCCGGACCTTGGTAGTGGGGCTGCCACCATTGTCCTTCAACCAGACGCGAGCCCGCCGGCACCGTGTCTCCATAGGTGATGCCCCGATCGCTCTGCAGCGCCCAGGTGGCGTCGGGGGGCGGCTTCAAGTTCTCGGCGGGGATGCCGTTTGCCGCCACGATGCGCCCGCGCAGCATCGGCACGCGCTCGAGCGCGGCGTGCCGGGCGCGTGCGCGGATGAAAGCGTCGAACGCTTCGGCATCGGCGGCCGGGATGTCGACGAAATAGAACGACGGCGCCTTCTCCGGCAGCGCTGCCAGGAATTGGCGGCGCAGATTGCCGTCGACCGCGATCACGGTGACCATGACGGCAAGCCCCAAGCCGAGCGACAGGACGACGCTCGGCGTGAGCGCGCCCGGGCGGTGGATATTGGCAAGGGCGAGCCGAACGACGGGCGCGCGCGGGCGCGGCAAGCGCCGAGCAATCAGCATGATGAGCGCCGCGACCAGGCGCAGCAGCACGAAGACGGCGGCCGCGGCGGCCACGAACATCGCGGCGATGCGCCGGTCATAAGCGAGTTCGACTGCGAGCATCGCGAGCGTGCAACCCAGCAGAACCGTTGCCGCGATATAGGGCCGGCGGGGCCAGCGCTGGTCGCTGGCGACCTCGTCGCGGAACAGCGCCGAGACCGGCACGTCGTGCGCGCGTCCGAGCGGCCACAAAGCGAAGGCGGCGGCGGTGAGCAGACCGTAAAGGAGCGCCAGCGCAAGCTCGCCCGGATGTAGCGCCGGCGCAATCGGCAAGGGCAACACGGCGCCGAAGGTCCAGGCGATGAGAAACGGCAAGGCCGCGCCGATGGCGAGGCCCGGCAGCGCGCCGAGGCCGGCGAGCCCCAGCACCTGGGTGAGATAAATCCCGAACACGCGCGTGCCCGTCGCGCCCAACGCCTTGAGCGTGGCGATGACCTCGCGCCGGCGGTCGAGGTGGCCCTTGACCGCGTTGGCCACGCCGACCCCTCCAACCAGCAGCGCGGTCAGCCCGACCAACGTCAGATACTGAGTAAAGCGCTCGACATTGCGTTCGAGCGACGGCGAAGCGTTGGCGCGCGAACGCGCTTCCCAGCCGGCCTCGGGCAATTGGGCTTGCGCCGCCGCCGTCACCGCGCGCACGGCCGTGTCGGTTGCGTCGTTGTCGGGGAGCCGTAACCTATAATGCCAGCGCACGATGCTTCCGGGTTGCAAGAGGCCGCTGGCGCGCAAGGCCGTTTCGCTGATGAGCAAGCGCGGGCCGAAGCCGATGCCGCCGGCAAGCTTGTCGGGCTCGGAGGTCAGCACCGCGCGAATTTCGATTGTGGCGGAGCCGAGCGTGATGCGCGTACCCAGCTTGAGATCGAGCCGCACAAGCAGCGCGGGGTCGGCAGCGGCGCCGAATGCTCCATCGCGTTGCGCGAGCGCTTGTGTGAGCGGCTGTTGCGGGTCGAGCGCCACGTTACCGTAGAGCGGATAGGCCGCATCGACCGCCTTCACCTCGACCAGCGCCGTACGTCCGTCTTGCGCGCGCGCCATGGCGCGCATGGTGGCGGCGAGCGACACGCGGCCCCGGCGGTCAAGAAACGCGCGCTCGTCGGCGCTTGCTTCACGCAGGCTGAGAGAGAACGCCAGGTCGCCGCCGAGGATGACGCGCCCTTCACGCGCGAGTCCGTCCGCAAGCCCCGATGCGACCGAACCTACGCCGGCGATCGCCATGACCCCCAGTGTGATGCAGGCGATGAACACGTAGAATCCACGCAAGCCCCCGCGCAATTCGCGCGCGGCGAAGCGCAGGGGCAGCGGACCGCCGCTGTGTCCGCGAGAAAGGGAGGTAGATAGCAGCGCGTTCACGAGTGCGCTTCCACGCCCGTACGCTTCGGCGCAGCTTCGATTCGCCCCGAGCGCAATCGCACCACGCGGTCGCAGCGGGCGGCGAGCGCGACATCGTGAGTGACGAGCACGAGGGTGGTGCCGCGTTGCGCGTGGCCCGCGAACAGAAGGTCGATGATCTCCGCCCCGGTGGTTTCGTCGAGATTGCCGGTCGGCTCGTCGGCGATGAGGATGGCCGGGTTCGGCGCCAGCGCGCGGGCAAGTGCTACGCGCTGCTGCTCGCCGCCGGAAAGCTCGGCCGGATAGTGATGCCGCCGCTCGCTCAAGCCCACGGCGGCAAGCTCGCGTGCGGCGCGCTCGTGGGCGTCGGCGAGACCGGCAAGCTCCAGCGGCACGGCGATGTTTTCCAGCGCCGTCATGGTGGGAATGAGATGGAAGGATTGGAAGACGATGCCGACATTGCGCCCGCGGAAGCGCGCCAGCGCGTCCTCGCTCAATGTGCCGAGCGCCTCACCCGCGACCACGACCGAGCCGGTGTCGGCGCGCTCCAACCCGGCCGTAACCATCAGCAAGGTCGACTTGCCGGAGCCTGACGGTCCGACCAGGCCGATTGCCTCACCGCGGCCTATATGCAGGTTGATGTCTTTGAGGATATGAACGCGGGCCGCGCCCCGCCCGAGCGAGAGATTGACACCGCTGAGCGCGATCGCCGGGTCCGTGCGCCCTGACGGCGAGGTGTCGTGCATGTTCCGTTGCTCTTTGGTGCCTTCGATTGCGGGCGGGACGGCGCTGCCCCGGTCATATGGGAGTCGGAGGGCGCGGGTCCAGACATTTGCGCTGGTTGCGATGGCGCTGGCGCTTGCCGTCGCGATGCGCCCGCTGGCCGCCGCGGCTGCCGATCGGCCGGTGCGGATCGTGGCCTTGGGCGATTCGCTGACCGCGGGCCTCGGGGTCCCCGCCGACCAAGCCTTTCCGGCCAAGCTCGAACAGGCGCTCAGGGCCAAGGGCCTCGCGGTCGAGGTCACCAATGCGGGGGTCTCCGGCGATACTGCCTCCAGCGGGCTTGCCCGCCTCGACTGGTCGATTCCCGAAGGGACGGATGCCGTCATCGTCGAGCTCGGCGCCAACGACATGCTGCGCGGGATCGATCCGAAGATCACGCGCCACGCGCTCGAGGGGATCGTGCGCCGCCTTGCCGACCGGCGCGTGGCCGTACTGCTCGCCGGCATGCGGGCGGCGCCCAATCTCGGTCCCGACTTTGGGCGCGATTTCGAGGCGATCTATTCCGAGCTTGCCGCCCGCAACGATCTCCTGCTTTATCCCTTCTTCCTCGACGGCGTTGCCGGCGAAGCCGAGCTCAATCAGCGCGATGGCCTTCATCCGACCGTCGCCGGGGTCGACGCGATCGTCGCACGGATCCTGCCCAAGGTCGAAGAGCTTGTGAGTCGCGTGCGCGACAAACGTGTCATGTAACCACCACTCAAGGCGTGCGAATCTCCGCGAGTCGTCCCATATGCAGATGTAGTATCGCAGTGATTCCCATGCCGCGCCTCTTCACCGGTCTCGAAATTCCTTCCGATGTGGGCCAGTCGCTGTCCGTGCTGCGCGGCGGGCTACCGGGCGCGCGCTGGATCGATCCCGAGAACTATCACGTGACGCTGCGCTTTATCGGCGACGTCGATGACGTTATCGCGCACGAGGTCGCATCCATGCTGGGACGCGTGCGGCGCGAACCGTTCGAACTGCGGGTGGAGGATCTTAAATCGTTCGGCGGGCGCAGACCGCGCGCGATCGTGGCCACGCTCGGCGCGGTGCAGGCTCTCATGGAGCTCCAGGCTGAGCACGAGCGGCTGATGCAACGGGTCGGGCTGGAACCGGAGGGACGCAAGTACACGCCGCATGTTTCGCTTGCGCGCCTGCGCGAATCATCGAACCGGCAGGTTGCAGACTATTTGGCGCTGCGTGCGCCGTTCCGCTCGCCGCCGTTCAAGGTATCGCGCTTCGTGCTGTTCTCGTCGCGCGCGTCGGTCGGCGGTGGGCCCTATGTGGTCGAGGCGGCTTATCCGCTGGCAGCCTGACGCTGGTGTTCGCTGTCATCCGAACTCCACCGGTTTGAGCAGCCGCGACTGCACGTCAAACATGGCCGTGGCGAAGCCGTGGCCGTCGGCAAGAATTTCGCGCATCAGCGAGAGCGGCGTCGGCCGAGCAGCGGCGACCTCCCCTACCACGCTCAAAAAATCGAAGCTCAGCTCGGCATCGTATTTGCGGGCGAGCTGCTGCATGCGCTTGTTGTCGGCGAGGCACGCCATGTGCAGGAATTTGAGGCCGCGGTTGCGCGCGGCGAGCAGCGTGCGCTCGAGCAGCATGGAACCGACGCCGTGGCTCTGCCATGGCTTCTCGATCGAGAACGCGGCCTCGGCTTCACGCGTCATGGGTGATCCGACCGGCCGCAGCTCCGCAGCGCCGCGCAGCGTGTCGTCGACGAAGAAGCCATGAATGAGCGCATCGATGCCGAATGAAAGATCGGCATAGTCGCGCACGAATTCGTCCGATACCGCGCCGGCAAAACGGTTGCGGCGGCTGGCGGCATCAAGACGCAACAGGTGGTCGCGGTAACGTTCGGATTCGCCGATCCACAATTTGCGGATCAGGCCGCCGCGGGGCAACGGCTCGCGCATGAGCGACTCCTCTGGGGCTGAGGTCACGAATCATATTGCGTCGCAATATAAGTCCAACCACGGCATTTTTGCACGCGCATTGATCACAATTAAGTTAATGATTTTTCATGCTAAAGTTACATGGCTGCCATGCGCGCTTTGGCCCGATTTCTGGTGCAGCTTTACCGCAGTGCACTATGCCGATTCGCCGGGTTTCTGCATACCCCTTTCGGCTGGGTGGAAGGCGACCACGGTCTTTGAAATCGGCGGCTCAAGGTGATGGTCGCAGCCGGACCAGAGCATGCGGCGCTCGCGCGATCGCGGCGCCTGCGGCGCAGGACAGCGGTGCCGCGAATTGCGGCAATCCATGGCCATCGAACAGCGGTTGATCGCGACTGCGCCCCCGGTTCGAAAGTTCGGCTTGCGGGTGGCGGTGCAAGGCCGCTATTTCATCGCCCTCCTGCAACGCTCCATTCCTCCCGCTCATGTCGGCCTCCGTCTCAGTGCAGTACGCGGTGCGCGTCGCCGCGGGAAAGATCGAACGCGACGCCGCCCAGCAGGCGGTCCTCGACAGGCTTGCGCAACTCGAAACGCGACTGACCGAGCGCCGTCTCGCGCGCAAGTCGTCCTCCCTCGGCTGGCTGTTCGGAGCGCGCGAGGCGGAGCCAATCAAGGGTCTCTACATCTTCGGCAATGTCGGCCGCGGCAAGACCATGCTGATGGATCTGTTCTTCGCCGCGTCGCCGGTCGTACGCAAGCGTCGCGTGCATTTTCATGAATTCATGGCCGAGGTGCACGAGCGCATCTACGCGCTGCGTCAGAAGGCGAAATTGGGCGAAATCAGCGGCGAAGATCCGATCGCGCTCGCCGCTGCCGCCATTGCGCAGGAGACATGGCTCCTTTGCTTCGACGAATTCCACGTTACCGACATCGCCGACGCCATGATTCTTGGACGGCTGTTCAAGCATCTGTTCGAGCTTGGCGTGGTGGTGGTGGCGACATCGAACGTGCCGCCGAGCGAGCTTTACAAGGACGGCCTCAATCGTGCGCTGTTTCTGCCGTTCATCGCCCTCATCGAGGAGCACATGGAGGTCATCGAGCTTGATGCTCGCACCGATTTCCGGCTGGAAAAGCTCGGCGGCGTGCCGGTGTGGTACGTTCCCGCCGATCGTGCGGCGGACGCCGCTCTCGACGAGGCCTGGCGGCGCCTCACTGCCGGCCACGTGGGAGAACCGCAGGATCTACTGGTGAAGGGGCGCACCGTTCACGTGCCGCGCGCGACCATGGGAGTGGCGCGGTTCTCGTT
>WNGD01000626.1_pt1 | contig 38498 bp, 36 predicted proteins | sample 5400671 | NCBI WGS metagenome assembly WNGD01 (sample SAMN13153369, study PRJNA577476) | soil metagenome | isolation source: 40 cm soil or saprolite under grassland replicate 2 | place: USA:California | collected 2016-06-15 | reverse complement strand
TCGAGCTCCCGTCTCAGCGACCGGATTTTTCCCAGTTGGTCTTCCTTGAAGCGTTGGCCAGCAAATCCAGGGTTAACGGTCATTACTTGAACACAATCGGCAAGATTGAGAACCTTCTCGATGGCAGTGACAGGGGTGGCGGGGTTTACAGCTACTCCTGCTTCTACCTTCAGCTTTCGGATTGAACGAAGAATCTCCGGAAGATCGCGGCAGACCTCTTGATGCACAATGATCCGGTTCGCTCCTGCTCGCGCAAACTCCTCGAGAAAGACGCCGGGATTATCAATCATCAGATGAGCGTCTAGAAAAAGACTCACCGATTTCCGCAGCGATTTAACGACCCCGGGTCCGAAGGTAAGGTTAGGGACAAAGTGGCCATCCATCACGTCTATCTGTATGCCTTCAACTCCCGCGTCTTCAGCTTCCTTCGCTTGCTGGCCAAGCCGAGCAAAGTCTGCGCTCAGAATCGAAGGCTCAATCGCAACTCGTGACTTCATTATGACCGACTCTGGGTCTTATGGAGCGACTCGAACTCCATAACTAGATCTGAATCACCCAAATAGGTTGGGACTCGCTGGACCACACTGGTGGGCTCAACATCCAAGATGTTTCCAGTTCCGGTGCTAGCTCTACCGCCAGCCTTCTCTGTTATGAACCCGATCGGGTTAGACTCGAACTGGAGTCTGTATTTTCCCTGAGGCGCATCTGTTAGTTCTGGATACGCGAAGAATCCGCCCCTAGACAAGACTTGGTTGTAGTCGCCTACGAAAGACCCCCCATATCGAAGAGAGAGTTTGCGCTTCTCTAGACTTTCCACGAACTGTTTCACCGTAGGAGTCCATTTCTCTCTCAGTCCGCCGATACCGAACACCGTGGGCGGTCTGGGAAGCTTGTGTACTTGCCCGTCGGAGATGAACCTCTTGGCTCCGACTCCTCTTCCTGCCGCAGCGGAGAGCTTCACTCCGTCTTTGAGTGCGAGGACTAGCTGAAGGAATGGCCCGTAGAGAAAGTACATGGCGGCGAGCAGGTCCCTGCCCTTCGTAGGGAGAGGCTTGTCATGGTAGACCCCGACGATGGTGCCGATCAGGTTATTGCTTTTCAGATTGGACGAGCCGTCTAAGGGGTCGAGAACGATAGAGTATTCGCCTGATCTCGACTCTGCGACTTCTTCCATCTCCTCCGAGGCGATCCTTCTAACCAAGCCGCTCTTCAGAAGCTTCTTCGTGAAGAGCTCGTTCGACCAGACATCCATCTCTAACTGCTTCTCCCCGTAAACGTTGACGCCTCCTGAGAATCCGAGCTCTCTCGGGATGCGCTGCTGGACCATGACCGCAAGATCCGCGAGCAGCGAAACTAGCTTTGAGAAACTCCTATCTTCCGAGGACAAGAGCTCTGCGAGGGTATTCTCTTTCATTCGGCTGACACTGCTTTCTCTTTGGAATGAGGGTTCATTTCAATTCTTTGATGACATCTGAATACGCATTCCAAGCGGGTTTGGGACTGCCTCTGTTGTCGAATAGTCCAAAGTGGTTTTCTTGCGGTGGGAATGATCTCCAGGCAGTGTCAATGTAGCGCCAGATTCCCATCCCAGTTACACCGTCAAGGGAACAGGCTTCTCTAGCAGCACTCTCCACATACTTGGCCTGTAGATCGGGCGTGTATCCCAAGACAGAGGGTCCGCTAGGGTATCCCGTCTCCGATATCATCACTGGCTTTTCCAAGGCCTTGGCAACCTGATCGGCAAGCTTCAAGACCCCTGTATTGATGGGATGTGCAGACTTGTAGTTGGGGTAGAAGTCCAGCCCGAGAATGTCGCATGAGGAAGAGTAGGCTCCAGGGTCTAGGGTCTTAGCATCAGCTTCCAGATTTATTATCGTGATGGCTCTCGAGTCTTCAGTGTGGACGGCGTTGTTCAGAGTCTGGAGGAGCTCTTGTCTGAGCCCGTGCTCCTGCACCCATGAAAGGCCGGATCGCCATCCACCAGCTTCATGTTCAGCCCACCAGTTGGGTTCGTTCTCGATCTGCCAGCACCTCACTCGATCCTTGTAGTGCCGGACTAGCAATTTGGCATGGATAGATGCTCGCTTCAGGTAGAGGCCTCTGTTAGGGTCCGGTTCTAGTCCTTGAGGCAGCATCCTCTGGTAGCCGCATGCGACAACAGGGACTACGCCTATCCCTCTCCTTGTTAGTGTGTTAACAAAATCGTCCGTAGGCCATTGCGGGTATGATCGATCCAGCAGCTGGTCCAGCGACGATTCTGGCATTGGGAACGGTTCGAAGTACTTCCAGGGAAACCAGCAACGGACGAAGCCAATTCGAGCCTGGATGAGATTCTCTGCGAGGGCAAGCACTGCTCGACCAGCGACGGTGCTAGGCTCTTGATTTCCGTGTGCTCTGATCTCTTGATCGTCAGCCTCGTCAAGAATCTTCCCTTCCGGCAGACTTACTGACAAAAGATGTGGGATTATGATCGATCTTGGTGGAACTATCCCACTGTATCTCCACGGATCGTCGAGGTTCATTCCGAAGGAGAAACGCGTTGTGAGATCTAGCAAGTCACGGTGAGGCGAGCACGTCCAGATTGTAAAGCCTTCATTCGAGTCTCAGAATAGGTTTCATCATGATGCTGACGATTGCGGATTGTTGCTGTCCCTTCAATTTTGTCTGTTCAGATACCTAACCCATTTAAGTTCCGGCGAACCCCTAGGGTTAAGTGTACTGGAGGATGCTTTCTACTAGCCAGCAAGCTCCGATGGGGAATCGTTCAACCCTCGTCACAATAGGGAAGAACGGGGAGCTTCGCCATCTGTTCTGGCCAAGCCACAACTATCCACAGCATGTCCGTGGGTCTTTGCCAGGAATCCTCTTCAAGATTGACGGTAAGGAATCGTTCAGCTGGTTGACAGACGACCCGTGGATTCGAAAGCAACGCTATCTTCCAGACAGCACAATCTTAGAGACGAACTTTGCGCATCCAAAGGGAATCCAAGTAAAGGCGACAGACTTTGTCCTACCAGACCGCGACGCGCTCGTCAGAGTCTTCGAGGTTGCAAACGGTAACGGCGGTGCTGTTGATGCCAGTCTTCTCTACTACAACGATTTCGACATTGCCGAGACGCCGCAAGGTGACGCGTGCTACTATGACGAGAATCTGGATGCTATGGTGTCTTACAAGCGAAACTATTGGTTCATCTTCGGAGCGGACAGACACTCCACAGCCCACCAATGCGGGGTTCACGAGGAAGGCTCGGACGCCTTTGTTGATGCGAAGGATGGCAATCTCTCAGGCAACTCGCTCGCGCTCTACGCCGGGACGAAGGGCGTGAACTCGTGTCTGAAATGGGACCTAGGCAGTTTGAGCCAAGACCCGAAGCAGCAATTGACACTTATGATGTGCTTCGCCAGCACCAAGCAGCACGCCACAGACATCATCGAGGCGACAAGACGTAGTTCATTGCCCGAGATGGTCAACAACGTAAACCGATACTGTCAGGATTGGCTAAGGCGAAGCAGAGCAATTGGTGTCCGAGAAGAATGGAATGACCTGCTGAGAAGATCACTTCTCACTCTACGAACACTCGTCTCACAGGACGTCGGTGGAATAATCGCTGCTCCCACGCTAGACCCTGACTATCGCTACGTTTGGTCGCGGGACGGTACATACGTGGCCTATGCTCTTGATCGTTGTGGCTACTCCGAAGACGCTGACGGCTTCTACCGTTGGTGCAAAGATGCGCAAGAACCGGACGGAGGATGGTACCAAAGATATCATGTCGAAAAGAGCCCAGGCCCCTCATGGGGCGAGCAGGAGGATCAATGCGCCACGATTCTTTGGGGCATCGGCCAGCACTATCAGCTCACTAGGGACGAGAATTTTCTGACCGATATCTGGCCAGCGGTGAAGAAGGGAGTTGACCACCTACTTGAGAAACGGGATGTCGAAACGGGTCTCATAGGTCCCACTTTCGACCTTTGGGAAGAGAAGAAGGCCCTTCACACTTACACCAACGCTGCGGGGTGCGCGGCGTTCAGAGAAAGTTCGAAAATGGCATCTATCCTCGGCCATGACGCACTTTCAGTCGCATGGCTAAAAGAATCGAAAACCCTGCAAGATGCAATCGTTAAACACCTATGGGATGAGCAGAACCGTCGTTTTGTCAAATCTGTCAAGCCTACCGACTCAGCAATAGACACGGCGCTCCTCGGTCTAACCTACCCGTTCTCTGTCTTTGAAGCAGATGATCCAAGAGTCCTGAGCACTTCCCGGCAGATCGAGACCGCGTTCAGATTCGCGTCGGATGGAATCGGGAGATACCCTGGCGACCTCTACCACGGAGGAAACCCGTGGTTCATCACAACGCTCTGGATGGCCTTGTACCAATGCGAGCTTCGAAACTACGACAAGGCACGGGTACTCATCGATTGGTGTGCAAAGCACGTAGATGAGCTGCAGCTCTTTGCGGAACAGGTGCACAAGGATAACGGAGAGCCAATATCCGCCTCACCGCTCGCCTGGTCCCATGCCATGTTCATACTTTCCCTCCTAGACTACAGGCAAGCCTAGCAGGTTGAGTCCTGAAACGTGTCCTCACACAATTTTGGTGAAGACAGATTTCGCAGTGGCTAAAATCAGAACAGCTCGGACCTTTGGTCGCCAGGGAAATCAAATGAGCGTGGATGAGAACAGAAGAAGGCGGGCCCACCAGATAGCCGAAGCCCGCCACACGTTCCGATGGCACTTTTCAGCATATCTCATTGTCAACCTCGTACTAGTGTTGATCTGGTTCTTCGCGGGTTCAGTGTACCCGTGGCCTCTGCTCCCCATAGTCTTCTGGGGAATAGGGGTGTTCGCACATTACATCGCGGCTTACCACAGCCCGGGCGGCGACTGGACAGAGACAGGGAAAGGAAGCGGAAAGATACTCGACGAAGACAACCTCTCGACCAAGTCCGAATAATATGCAGTTTCTTACAAAATGTGCTCCTCAAAAGAAAAAAGAAATGAGTGGGAGTTCGAAGTAAAACCACCTAAAGAAATCGGTTCTACTTCTTGCTCTTCTTTTTCGGCTTACTTCGCGTCCTGAATTCACCGTATATCACGTATTGCAATTCTTCATATAAATCTATTGTATTCTACGCAGTGTTTGAATGGATGTCATGATTTTGTGGCTTACCACCCGAAATTACCGTATTTCGCTAACTTTCTCACCGATCCTACACATCCCTACGAATTTTGGAGAATAAGTTATCTGAGGAGTAAATCGTGAGTCGGTCAAGGATCCGACTCCTTCAGGATTCACAATGCCGTATCAATCGAACAACGGAACTTTTTAATTTCAGATCTGTGCACCGCAGTTGCTGCATCGCTGGCTTGTCTCAAAGTTTAGCGTGTTGCATTATTCGCATCCGACCTTCACGATTTCTCTAACAATTTCTGTATGGGTCTGATCGGGCTGCTTTTTTTGGTGTCCATGTCAACGACGGCTCCCACCATGACGAGCATGATCCCAATCATTAGGACGAAGAATGCGAGCCCGATCGCTAGGAAGTTTGAAGCGTCAAGCACGACCACCATTATTGAGAAGATGAGGAGAAAGATCCCAGTGCCCATACTTAGGAGCTTGTTGGGCATGGTCTTGGGATCGGTTGACAAAGTAGACGGTCACATGTTATGCGGTGTCGCTGAAACAGTGTCGTAACTGGGTCGAGATTTCATTTAGTAACAGCGTTCGCCTCGAGGGGTGGCTCTCAGAGAATTCTGCTTTGTCGAGTACGGGCACGGTCTAAACGGCAGAGCGACGCACAACTCTCCTAGACCTCGGCCATTGACCGAGGAAAATGGGTATGCGCAAAGCTCACTGCTCCTCCTGGAACCATCCAGGGAAGAAAACGGTGCACAAAGCGCCCCGCGCGGACAGCAGGATCCTGATCCGCTACCACTCTCACCTCGTCCGGTGAGCCCCTATAGATCTCCAATCCTCGAACATCCTGATCTGGCAGACCTTGCAACGGGCCCGCGGCCAGCAGAACTCCTTCGTCGTGAAGCTTTGCAAGATGCGCCATGTGAGCGTCTTGGAGAACTTTCGCTTCTTCCTCTGTGAGCTTGGGCGCGTTCGGATTCAGGATCAACAATCCGATCGTGAAGTGATCAAAGTCCATCGACAGGTCCCCGATAATTTCGCAGTAATATTCACGATAGTATAAACGTGCAAGTGAGCCAAGCATGACTGGAGAAAGCTCAAATTTTCCGATTTTCTCACCCGCAATCGACGCTTCGCACAATTATCATAGTCTCCTCTTGTCGATGGACCGCATCTAACTCTCACCGCACCAAGAGCGCTTTCGACCTCTCTCATCCGAACGGTTTTATCCTTAAGACGAGGGGAAGGGTTAGAGAGCCCAGATGCCAAGTGGTGAGCGTAGACTTGGCGCCATCATGTTCACCGACTTGGTCGGGTATTCCTCCATAACCTCGCTTGACGAAGGGCAGGCTCTGAAGCTTCTTGAAGCTCACAGGGGCCTCTTACAGCCCATCTTTGGGAAACACGGGGGAACTGTGGTCAAGACTATTGGAGACGGCTTTCTGGTCGAGTTCGCTAGTGCGGTGGAAGCAGTGGACTGCGCGGTCAAGGCGCAGGAAGAGATGCGGCATTCTAATGAGAATCGGGCGCAAAATGAAAGGGTCCTCATTAGGATTGGAATCCATGTGGGCGATGTTGTTCACTCTGGCGGCGATATCTTGGGAGATGCCGTCAATGTGGCTGCCAGACTTCAACCACTGGCGGCCCCTGGCGGAATATGCGTCACCAGGCAGGTCGTGGATCAGGTCCAAGGGAGAGTTCGATACAAGATTGTCAGAGTAGGGATCCGCGAGCTTAAGAACATCAGGCACCAAGTCGAACTCTACATAGTGGAAGTGCCCAAGAGGCTGACAGAGTCCGAAGAGCCTATCCTCGACCCGCATCGAATAGCCATTCTGCCGCTGGCGAATCTGAGCGCTGACCCTAACGACAGGTACTTCGCCGACGGCATGACCGACGAACTAATCTCGACCGTCTCTAGAATCAGTGAGCTCAGCGTCATATCTCGAACATCCATCATGCGCTACAAAGATACTACGATGCCCATAGGAGAGATCGGCAGAGAACTATCAGCAGGAACACTTCTAGAGGGGAGCGTGAGGAAGGCCGGGAACAAGGTCCGAATAACAACCCAGCTGATAGACGCGAAGAACGACAGGCATCTGTGGACACAGAGCTACGATCGGGACCTCACCGACATCTTCGCGATACAAGGCGACATAGCCGAACAGGTCGCAGGAGCCCTCAAGATCAGACTCCTCTCCAAAGAGAAGGAGGCGCTGGAGCAGAGGCCCACTGGCAGTCCCGAATCATACTCACTCTACCTCAAAGGACGGTACTTTTGGAACGAGAGAACGAAAGAGAATGTGAAGAAAGCTATCCGGTATTTCGAAGAGGCAGTACGGTTGGACCCCAGCTTTTCGCTAGCATATTCGGGCCTCGCCGACTGCTACTGCATCCTAGAGGACCGGGCGTGGGCATCCCATAGCGAGGCATGGCCCCTCGCAAGAAACTATGCGCAGAAGGCCTTGCAGCTAAACAATGGCTTGGCTGAAGCCCACGCCTCAATGGGTCTGGTTCTCCACAATCAGTGGGACTTTGCCGGGTCGGAAAGAGAGCTGAAGCAGGCGATCGAGCTCAAACCGAGCTACTCAACCGCGTACCACTGGTACGCAAACCTGCTCTACAACTACGCGGAAAGACAAGAAGAAGCTCTTGAGCTTGAGAAGCGTGCGCTCGAACTCGATCCTTATTCAAGCACGTTCAGCCAAGGAGTCGGTATAGTACTGCTCCTCAACGGCAGGGATCGAGAGGCGATCGCTCAATTCGAGAAGACGGCAGAAGCAGATCCCGACTACGGGTCCGTCCACTTCTGGAATGGATGGGCACACGAGCGTATCGGAGATTTCGAAGGAGCGATCAGAGAAGCGACGAGAGGCGCCGAAACGCCAGGAGCCCCCAACGTAGCAAAGCTTTTCCTCGCCTCGACATTCGCCAGAGCAGGAAAGAAAGAGCAAGCCGTCAAATTGCTCGGGGAGATCCAGAGCGAGACGTCCTCAGATTACACCTCACCTTCTATTGTCGCAATGGTCAGATTTGACCTAGGCGAGAATGACGAGGCGTTCAAGCAACTCGAGAAAGCGTACAAAGAGCACGACGGGTTCATACTCTATTTCAGGCGATTTCCCTGGTTCGCAGATTATCGCAGAGACCCCAGATGGTTGGAGATAGAACGAAAAATGGGGTTGCCTAGGCCTTAAGGAAAAAGAGTGAGGCCTCCAAGCCTTACACTCAGTTCCCTACTCTCCTCGCGTTTGCTTAGCTCTTTTGATCGCTAAACGGCGATAGTTCGATGGTCCCTAGCGACTATTATTTCGCCGTCAAATGTTGAGGCAGCCTCCGCGAGGTATCTTTTTTCAGCGTTCTCGTTTGATGGTGAGATATGGGTCAGGACTAATCTCTTGGCCCTAGCATTTCTAGCCGTGTTCCCCGCGTCTCGGGCGGTAGAATGCTTCGTTACTGCTGCGATCGATTCCTGACCGTCGAGAAAGGTCGCGTCGTGAATGAGCAAGTCACATCCGTCAGCGAATTGAGCAATCTTCTCGAATTTCGCGGTGTCGCCCACATAGACAAAGTCGCCATCCTCGGTTTCGAATCTATAAGCCAAATTCTTCGGATTGTGGATTGTCGTCATCCATTTCACCCCGGCGTCTTTCGGACTCTCAAAGTCGACCCTGAACCTAACGAACGCGCGAGGAGTTGATTGAAGCTTGAGAATACTTCGCAGCACAGCGGCTACGCTGGTCGAGCTTATCACTCTGACTGGCCTGGTCCGATTCTCCATAGCCATCGCCCAGATCAGCCCGGTGAAATCACCAATATGATCGGAATGAGTGTGGGAAACGTAGATTTCGTTGATCGACTCGAGCTTTGTCCCGGACCTTATCAGGTTGGTTAGGACGCCGAATCCAACGTCGATCAGCTTGTCCCCGAATAGGATCCCTGAGCACATTCTTTCCTTTGTGACGACAGAACCGCCGGTTCCAAGGAAAGTGATCGACCCCATGAGCGATTTCGACCAAGAGCGAGTATTTGGATTTGTGCAGGAATCGGGTCTCTCTTCTAGGCTGAAGTATTATCCTGCAAAAGTCTAAGGTTGGGAACGAGGGCTAACGCTTTAAGTAAGCGAGGAAAACTGGTCTTTTGCTAGCGGCGAGCATCGTTGGATAAGAAAGATAATCCACAGATAGCCAAAATGTTGACTGAGGTTCCTCTTTTTGCAGGTTTGAAGGGAAAACAGATCAAGTCAGTTGCAAGCGCATTCGCAAGAGAACGCTCCTACGATTCTGGCGAGGTCATTGAGAAGGAAGGGGGCTCAGCGGTGGCCTTCTACCTAGTAACAAACGGGTCCGTTGAGGTTCGCAAGGGGGAGAAACTGGTTTCGAAGCTGGGTCGCGGCCAGTTCTTTGGCGAAATGGCTCTGATAGACAAGCAGCCCAGATCAGCGACCGTCGTAGCGGCACAATCCGGTACGAAGTGTCTAGTCATGCCCGTCTGGAATTTCAGAGCGACTGTCGAAAGCGACCCCAAGGTGGCTATGGGTGTCATGAAAGAGCTCGCGAGACGACTGCGCGAGACTACAAACGCTCTCACCGAGTAGGAGCAAGTCTCGATTCGATCAGCTCACGTGTGCTAGCTGACCAGGGTCCTCGCTAATCCTGCAAACAGGTTCGTCTCTTTTCGACCCAACCTATTCAGACCGGATTACATCTATGACGATGAGAAGAGGTCGGGCCTTCCTCTCAGAGCGATAAGTGATCGTGCAGGCACATGGGCTCGTTTCTCATCCATCCATTAGTAGAAACGCCCTTGAGAATCTCGGCAATGCCGAGATATACGCCGACGAAAGCTACGAGGACGAGCAGGAAGCTGTTGGGTGGAATAATGAATTGGAAGAGCGAGCCGAGCGGTGTAAATGGAATGGCGATTGCAAACGCGACAACGCCCAGGGTGGTGAGGAGTAATGGTCTGCTGGGCCTGCTCCTGTAGAACGGTCTTGTGGTTCGAATAACGAAGACAATTGTGGCCTCAATTGCGTCGCCGAAGAAGACGGAGACCACTTCCGCAAAAAAGGAGCAATAAGACTAAGACTATGGGGTGCTTGAAATGGGAGAGAGACTTGAGGGGAGAGCTGATCTTCTTCTCCTTGGCTAGAACGTTCGGGCCGTAGGTCTTGAGCCGCCTCGCCGCTTCGTCTGAAGTTAAGCCCTGCTGAGAGGCGTTAAGGTCTTGGAGTATCTTGTCGAGAGGTAGCACCAACTCCTCTCCGTTTCAGCTACCAGACTGCAAGCCGAACGCCGCCTCCCCAAGTTCCCTGCTATAGATTATCGCGTTACTCTCGACGTTTTCGGTCATCGAGCCGATAACGGTCGATTCTAGCGGATCGCCGCCCCATCTTAACCATCCAACGGCGAATGTATTACTTTGTTGGCTATCGTGCGCTGGCTAAGCTGAATAACCTAAGCTGGCGATCTCCCCTCATGGGGGTGATTTGTGCTGAGCATCAGTGCGGATGGCGACCCCGGTCCACCACATCCAGATCTCCCATGGCCGATCTGGCCTTTGCCGGGATAGCAGGCGAAGCTTAAAGAAACAATCGATCCTCCCTCTTTCTTTGAATACAATTGAGCGTTTTTAGCGCCGGCGAGTGGTACGCTAGGTTGCACCGTGTCATGTCGCTCCTCGACGTGGAGAACATCAAGATTCTTGAGACGATGAAACAGTACGGGCCGAGAAATCTGCAGGAGATCGCGCGAAAGTCAAAACTTCCCTATACTACGGTATACGGGCGAGTAGCTAAGCTCCAAAGCCTCAACGCGCTGAGCTCCCATATCCACCCCTCATATTCCAAGATTGGACTGGCGCGCGCCGTAGTCCTAGCCAGGCCATTCCCAGGAAAGGAACTTTTAGTGAGAGACGCGCTAAAGGTCCCTGGCTACTGGCTCAAGATAATACGCTGCACAGGAGAACCAAACGGATACTATTCTCTCCACGCGATCCCTGCTTCCAACCAGCAGGACTTCCGTCTCTACCTCGACCAGCTAGTGAACCGCAGCGTCATCAAAGAATACCAACTATTCTGGCTTGGAGAAAGCTACTCTCCTCTACCGAACTTCGACTACTACAATCCCAAAGAGAGAAGCTGGAGGTTTGAATGGAAGGAGTGGGCCCACGCAATAGCGTCCGGTCGAGCTACAGATGGCAGGAAACCGGTCTCCACTAATGGCAACGGTTTCGACAAGAAGGACCTGATCATTCTCAAAGAACTCCAGCTAGACGGAAGAGTAACCCTCGCTGCGCTTTCAAAATTGTTAGGGATGACCCTGCCGGCGACGAAGTACAGGTTCGACCGTCTTGTCGGACAGGGATACGTTGCAGACTACGTCATCAGCCTCCTTCCGTTCATACCCGAGGTCTCCGAGCTCTGCGAGCTTCGCCTCGACTTCACCAACGAGAGTTTCATGAAAAATGCGGAGAAAGTGCTCTCCAAGACGCCCTTCGTGCTTACAATTACGCCGATCATGGGCCTCCACTCGCTTGCGGTGAGAATCTATCTCCCACGACAGGAGATGACTAACTTGATGACTTTTCTCTCAACTCTAGCAAGGGAAGAGGTACTTGCAGGGTATTCCTACCTCCAGCTGGACCCTTCGACCCAGCTAACCCAGACCATATCCTACAAGACCTACGCTGATGGAACGGGCTGGCACTATGACAATAGAGAATACTTGCAATCCGTGACAAACCTCGTGTCGAAATGGTCTAAGCTGGAGGTCGAACAAGCCACCCAGCAAACCGCTACCCTAGCGGTCGAATAGAAGATCTAGGTACAAAGCTTACGGGAGATGTTAGAGAGGTGAACCAAAGGTAACATCAAGAATTTCCTTCCCATCACTTGTTAGCCCTCCACGTCAGCTTTGGGCCCCCGCTCTCATCGGTCGAGTAACTGCAAGGCGTTGCTTCTAGTTCTGGGGTTGTTTCTCGGCGGCCTTTTGGTTATTCACACTCAGCCCGTCGGAGCATCGAACAGCCCAGGCATTCCGCTCTACCTTCACCATCTTCCGGGCAACGTGACAGTCTCAGGGGTTCAAACAAGCAACATCCTGAATACCACAACCCTCTGGGACGGCACGGTGCAGAGCCCGAACCTCAGATACAACGTCTTCAACTTCACACTATATCCCACCCTGACTTCGTCCCTAACTTCTATCGGTCCAGGATCCATCGTTCTTTGGGTGACAGTCTCGGGCGCACCGGGATCGCTCAACGCTACTATCTACGACGCGAGTGCCGCTGGCCAGCTCGCGGTCGTCACCACGTCTGCAGTTATCTCGCTGAACTCTAGCCCGACTGTCCCATACAAAGAGACACTCGGATTCAACATCAACCACACGTTTTCTCAATCCTCCACGATCAAACTCTCGCTAACGGTCTTCAAGGTCTCCCAGCTCTACGTCTGGTACGACAGCGCAAGCTATTCATCTGCGCTGGTCATTCCTGTCTCGAACATTCCTACAGTCAATCGAATCGAGACCTTCAATGCGAACTTCACCCTGGCGACCAGTTTCAGCCTCAACTGGACCAGCTCTCAGAGAATCGTCAATGTCATAGTGCATGTGTCAGACCCGTTCGGAGCCTACCATGTCGCGAACGCTAACATAACCATAACCGGACCTGGGTCCGCGACCGTCTTCAGCGGAATGGGCAGTTCGCTTACAACCAACCCCGCGGCACCGAGCAAACTATTCGCGGTGAGCTGGCCGTACAGCGCGAACCTTCCAAACGGAACCTATGCCATCAGCTCGACCGCAAACGATACCTCTGGAGATACAGATGCGAACACTGTCAACATCCTTCTCACCTCCGTTCCGGGATCTCCCCAACCATCGAATCCCCCACCAATAAATCCGCCTCCATCCCTCCAGCCGCCCAGCGGCTCGTTCCCGACTCTCTACTGGCTGATAGCGTCAGGTCTCATCGCAGCACTTATCGGCGCTCTTCTAGCATTCCTGTTTCTCACTAAGAAGCACAAGATCAGCTGTACAAAATGCCACGCTAAAGTGGACCCAAAGCTCGAAAAATGCCCGTACTGTGGAAATATCCTCAGCCATACGAAGGAACCGGAGAAACAGATAAGCTCACAGCCGATTCAACAACCAACACCGAACGCCCCCATCATTGGCCCTAGCCCCGGCCAAACTTCGGTGGCCACCCCAGCTCCGCCTCTTCCGATTCAGGATCAGACCCAGAAACCGGTTGCTACCGAAAATGCCAACAAATCTTCCGCAACCTAGTGTGTACCCTCCAGATTTATCTCGCTGATCGCACGAGTTGAATCAGCAAGCTCAAGATAGATCCGAGCTCCCCCAACCATAGAGTTCGAGCTCGCATTTCACTGCTTTCCATCAGCTTGGGGCGCGTTGGAGCGACGAGTGGGAGCGATAGACACCAGATACGCGAGCCCGACCAAACCGATCGCCAACATCCACAGCGTTACTGTTGAGTCGACCCACCCCAACGGGAAGCTCGCCGTCCCTGTCAGGCTCAAGACGCCGGCCGCAATCACGTACAATGTGAAGACCATGAAGCCCAACAAGAGAATTCCAAACAATTTTTTCCTGCGACTCAAGTCCTTGAATCTCACCCGTATTCTCTCTTGTCCGCTCGTCTCGTTCTGAAACCTCCTCACGAACCAATAGATGAGGCCGATCCACACGGGGAATTGTAACCCTATGAGAACGATTTCGACTAGATTGTCCATCGTCCGGTTCAGGTGACATAAAGTCGCCCAGGCTCATTAGGATTCCTGAAACCTCGCCACTCGCTATCAGAAATTTACTCTGGATAGAGAACCATCTTCATCATCTCGGAGGTTCCGGGTCCTCCAACGGATTTGTGAGTCGGAGCAGAGTCTTTTCATCATTGTATCGGCGCTGGTTTATTTCTGCCCGTAAAGAAACGGGTACTCTAGAGGGCTTGAGTCTCCTTGGCTGGAAACGAACTCGGTGTTGACTATGGTGACCGTTTTCCGACTGTCCCAGACGATGGAGTGAAGGGCCCAGCTCAGAAAGGGACTGACAAAGGTTCAGAACCGAAACTTCCAATCTTCTCAATCCTAGACTCGATTGACTTCTCGAAACATTTCCTAATCATCGGTGATGTCGGGACAGGGAAGAGCACTGTAACGCCGATTCACGAGTACGAACTGTGCAAGGGGCAGAAGCAGATCATCATGCGCGAGCCATCCAGGGCGGCTTGCAACGCTCTCCATTATTCGCTTCAGGCGCTCTATCCAGAACTGGATGATGAACTGGCAGTCATTACGAAAGACACTCAGATCAATGTCAATGGCGAGATCAAGATAGTCACGGACGGCGTCTTGTTGAGAATGTTGGCTGAGAACTCGATCTATGAGTCCTCCATCTACTTCGACGAAAGCCACCAGATGAGCTCCCAACTGGAATTGTGCATGAGCCTCGCGAAGAAGGAGGAAGACAATGCAAAGAATCTGTTTCGAGTAATGAGCGCCACGATCGACCCGAAGGAGTTCCTATCCTTCCTAGGCATCTCGAATCTCTACCGGATGAGCGGTCGCAGATACCCCGTCAAGATCGAGACGGAGCTTGCAGGCGACCTGAATGGAATGTTCCGGATCTTAGACCGCTATCTATACTCGCAGCCCCCCGACGAGTCCTGGCTAGTCTTCCTCCCCACAAGGAAGCTGGTCGAAAAGTACGCCAGCAACTATCGAGGGGTCTACATCCATGGAGGCCTTGAAGGGTCGGAGATCAACAGGATCCAGCGCCGAGCCGAACAGGACAAGAACCTGAGAATCTTCGCGACAAACGTAATCGCCTCCTCAGTCAACATCTACGTAGACAACGTGTTGATATTCGACGACGTGATCGACAGCAAGGACAAGCTAGGCCAGAAGACCCTCCACTATACGAGCATAGACAACAACAGTCTGCTGCAGATGATGGGCAGAATCGGCCGCTTCAAACCAGGCCGAGCCGTCATCCTCACCGATTCGCCCCTCCCGAAGAAGATCAACCCGATACCAGTGCGCAAAGCTCTCGAAACCGAGACACCGTTTGACCTAGTGCTCCTCATGTCCAAGTATGGTCTGAAACTCTCCAAGCTAGAGTTCATGTCAAAGGTAGACCACCGCGAGGTAGCCTTTGCAGAAAACTGGCTCGTTGAAATTGGAGCAATCGACCGACACACCCGCAAGACCACCTGGAAGGGCCTCTTGATGAGCGAAATCCCATACGAGCCCGACTTCGCACACATGATCTCTGGCGCCCTAGTCTCTGGAGACTATGATATCGCAAGGTTTCTGCTAGCAAGCGGCTCGTTCGGCGACTCTCTCAACCATGCCTACAAGTCAGACATGGAGCGCGCCGGTCGCCGGTTCCTGTACGGCCTCGACAGAACAAACGAACTTAACGTCAAAGCACACCTTCTCAAAAGATGGGCGGAAGACAGCAACGGATCATTCGTCTCAAAGCTGGAGGCGAACGGACTCTTCCCCGCATATGTTGAGGAAGCTTGGAAGAACTATGAGGCGGCTAGAGAAGCGCTGAATGACCTGCTCGAGGTGTCAAAGAAGAGACCCGTATCCAGAGAGGTCGTGGTAGACGCAGATGTTACCAGGCTAAGGCCGTACCTGGAAAACTGTTTGTCGTTCGAAAGATTCGGCCCACACGAAAGAAAAGGCCACGAATTCAAAGAAATGAGCATCGAAGGACCCTTCTACGCAAGAGCCCTGACGATAAACTACAGACGCATACTATTCGACATAGTCGCATTGCATTCTCCGAACAAACGCCGCCATCAAACCAGGCATTAAGACCAAGAATCAATCTAAACATCCATAAGTCCGCACAGTCTGCAAGACGGCGAGTGATTAGTTCGCACTAATCACTGAGCTCTTGATAGGTCCCACGGGGAGAATAGAACTCGCGTCGTCAGTAACGCCGTCGGGTGTCTCGTTAGTGTTGTATGCTTTATGTTACAACATGGGGCGTCCACCGGAGACACAAGCTAGTCAATTTTGACTTGAAACTCGATCACCGATAACCAGGCGATGAAAGGTCGAACTCGCGATGTTTGAATCCATGTATTGGATTTCTAGAGCAAGTTACAAAATTGCGACCGAAATCCAAACTGAGCCCTCTTCGCCCAAGGAGCCGCCTAGATGGCTTCGACGTCATCCGGCAGCGTTAGGCATCATCATTATGTTCACGGTGCTGGGCGGTGGAATCGCTGCAATCGCTCTCAATTGCGAGATTAACATAGTAAACTCCACGTTCTCGATCCAGCCCGGAAATTATGTCTCATACTCTTTCACAGAAAGCAGTACCAGTAGAAATGGAGTTTATGGGGGCTTTTCTTCCAATACACCCATTTCAATGTACTTAATGAACGCGAGTCAGTTCGCAATGTTCACCTCGACAAAAACTGCCAACTCAACGCTGCTCTCGGCCGGTCCGGTTGCCTCCTACAACATTCCGGAAATAGGCTGCCCGAAGGCGTGTGTATCGACAGTCTTCATCACACAGGGAGGTTACTACCTCGTGTTTAACAACCCGAGCAACTCAGTGTTGGCTACAGTTACGATAACGCAACCCGTGCATGCCGACTCTTGCGGTTGAAACCCTTGACCATGTGAAGCAGAATACCCGGCAGACTCGAACTTCCATCAACGGATCTCTCCCTGGCTTGAAGTTCAAACGATCCCACTTGCCAGGCAATTGCTTTCGCCGAAAACCCCGAAGCCGGGACCCCTGAACCATTCAACTAATCAAGCTCCAATCATCAACATACTTCGCTAACGAGAGGATGGCGTCCATGGATGCTGACCAGGGTTTACATGACTCCGAACGCGAGACACGCCCGCGTGGTCAAAGCTAGAGAGGACTATTTTGAAGTGAAAATCGATCGTAGGGCGATAGGTTGCCGAGCAAACAAGTGACTTTTGCAGATTCTGGGCGAGCACTTAGGTCACAAAGGGCTCGTCGGGTGGTTGTTTGGCAGCGATCGCGAATGAGCCCACAATTTGCTTCTTGCCCAAGGTAAACTCAATAGATCTGAGCGACCATGGCAGGGATGGGGTGCGGTGCAGATGGTCCGAGTTGACTCCATGACCCCGCATCTTCGCAAACGCCTCCCTCCGGGTCCATAGCCGATAGAAAACGAGGCTGCGTTCGCGCAGGGACGAGCGCCGCACTCGATCGATATCTTCAAGGGGAAGACAGGTCTCGCTAATTGCTCGGGCGTCCAGATTCGGATTCATGACCTCAATGTCGACCCCCACATGACGGCCTAACGCTGTAGCAACGCAGAGGCAGTTTTCGGAATGCGAGACACTGAACTTTAACGGGCTCTCTGATGGTGGATGCACCGCAGCTGCTGGCGACGTCAGGTAGGGCTTGCCACACTTGTCTCTGAATATCTCTAGATTTTCGGGGAGGATGCCTGTCAGGCCGTTCAAGACGCGTCGAGTGGATACGTTGCTAGCCGTGTATCGATGACGCTCTAGTGGGCTTTTCAGACGGGCCGCTCTGACCTTCTCGCTGGTCGAGAGCCATGAGAGTTGGGCCGTCTCAGTCTCTTGTTGATCTAGGTCCGTGGATACGACGCGAATACTCCCGTCGTCATCTGGCAGATCATCGATGCGATGAATAACAAAGCCGGAGACCAACTCTGTGATCGCCGTTGTCAATCACTCCGTTTAGCCGGTATACCAGCCCAGGCAGTATGGGCGGGCAGCGTCTCGCCTTTCATTAGGAGGCTTAGCGAGTCGAGATGGGAGTGGTCTTCCATCTTACTGTCGTAAAGGGCGATGGAGTAGGCGCCGATGTCACACCAGTCCCCAACGGCAAGATTGCTCGCTTTCAAGACGCGATCCTCAAAAAGATGGGTCTGCAGAACAGAGGCCTGGTTGATGCAGCAGTAATCTCCGATAGTAACGAGGTCGAACTCGATCAGCCCTGTGGTGTGAACATAGACACCCTTGCCAACCTTCGCGCCCAGCAGACGGAAATAGAGAGGGAGCAGGGGTGTGCCCTGTAGCGCATCAAGGGTTAACGGTGTGGCAAGGAACTCGTACAACGCGTTGACCGCCTCAAGCCGCCAAACGTAAGTCGTGTAGAGGGGATGAGTGAAGGGACGGAAACGCCCCATGACGAGCCACTTGGCTAGGACGACAGCTAGAGCAACGACCGTACAGGCTACTCCATAGGTAATCGGTAGAAGGAGCAGGGCTCCGACGAGTCCAAGACGGTCCATGAGGGCAAAGGTTGCGGTGAGGACGGTCGTAGTGACGATGATGAACCCGGCTGACGGGAGAGTCACACGAAAGGCTTCGACCATGGCGCGGACGAGGCGGGCTCTACGGTTGGGTTGGTAGGTTCGTTTCTCCGAAAAGCCTGCGCTCGACTGTCGGCGCGGAAGGCGGACCGGCGGGCTACCGAGCCAGGAGCTGCCGGGTTGCGTGGCCTGGCCAGGATCAGATGGCGGAACAGTAAGGACACCTAGCAGCGAGTTCTCGCCGATAGTAGTTCCTGCTGGGACGACCGCGCTATTGCCCAGGAACGTTCGTTTGCCAATTTTTGTCGGCGCCATAGTCATCCATCCGTTTTCGACACGGGAGGGTCCTAGCGCGACCTCGTCTGCTATCGTAGCGCCTTCCTCGATTGTAAGCAGATCTGGGGCGGGAGTGGTGGCGGTCGAGAGTTCGACGTTGTGGCCTAGCTTGGCTCCTAAGGCCTTGAACCAGGGTGCGAGGTAGATGGTGGCGCGGAGCTGTGCTGTCAGATCAAGACTCAGCGAGTAGAGCTGTTCGACCAGCCAGCTGCGGATGTAGAAGGATCCGTGGACCCGGTAGGTTCCAGGCTTGACGCGTTGGACTAGGAGCCACTTGACAATCACGACCTCAAGCATGATGAGGATTGTGAAGGTTGCTCCCATCAGTGGTACGGAAACCGCGTAGGTGAATGGATGGGCAACGGGGTCGATGCGGATTAGGACGAGGACCCCAGGGAGAATGGCGGCGAGGACAAGAACCGGGAGGACAAGGACGAGACCGATGTAGACTACTGGTGTCAGCGCACGTCGAACGATGCCGGACCGAGGCCGTTCAGACTGCGACGCATCATGGCGCGGGGCTTTGGATGCGGGAGACCCTGCCCAAGTCTCTCCCGATGGGATTCGTGCTCCCGGCTGTAAAAGTGAGAGATCTTCGAGACGTGCGTTATCTTCCATCTCCGTCTCTTCAGACAGAACGCTGCGTGTCCCGACGAAGCAGTCACGTCCGACCTGAATGGGTCCTATGATCAACTTGCCTTGTTTGACGGCGTAGCCGAGAAGTGACGCGTCATCATCGATGCATGATCCATCTCCTATCGTAATCTGGTCGAAGGCGGCGATGTTCCTAGTCGCAAGCTGGACATCACGGCCGATGTGGGCGCCGAAGAGCCGATAGACGAATGGGAGAAGCGGGGTCCCTTCGAGATAGTTGAGCGGTATGGAACTGACTATGGATTGCACGAACCACCAGCGGACGTAGTATGTGCCCCACAGTGGGTGGCGGCCAGCTTTGACGTGACCGATTAGGAGCCACTTCGCTGCAACCGCAGCAACGAGAAGGATAGGAAAGATGAGGACGGCACTGGCTACCGTCCAGGCGATAGATGAAAGGATTGAATGTCCGGCTAGTTGGAGATAGAAGAAGACCAAGTACGGCGTCATCCACTCAAGGGCTCGGAAGCCGAAGACGAAATACAGAAGAAATGTCTGGACTAAGCCCGCAGCAAAGTTCCCTTTCCGCCTAGACTGGACTTGCCCATCGTCCGAGACTGTGTCACTCTCAGAAGTTGGTCGCCGAATTGATGATGCGTCAAGGTTCGAGGCGAGGCTCGCGATTGTCGGGTTTTCGTAGACATCAGCCACCGAGACGCGAGAGTAAGCCGGGTCTTTTCGAAGCTCGGAAACCATCCTTGCGGCGAGGAGAGAGTGACCACCGAGATCGAGGAAAAAGTCGTCGTCAACAGAGACATTCTGAGGATGAAAGATCGTCTTCCAGATCTCCAAGATTTTATCCTCAGTCTTGTTTTTGGGAAGTTTGAGATCTGACCGATGAGATGAGACAGTCCCCTTAGGAGAGGGCAGTGAAGCACGGTCCAGCTTGCCACTCGGGAGCCTGGGCACCGCCGTTACCGTCTCAATAAGCGCTGGAACCATATAGCCCGGCAGACGTTCTCGAAGGTGAACTCGCAGACGGTCCGGATTCATTTTGGCGCCATCTCGGGGAACGACATAGCCGACGAGCTGCTTTAGGCCCGGGGTGTCCTCTCGGACGGTGCAGGCGGCCGAGAGCACCCTCTCATGCTCCATCATGACGGATTCTATCTCAGCTAGTTCTATCCGAAAGCCCCAAAGTTTTACCTGGCTGTCTTCACGACCTATGAATTCGAGGTTTCCCTCAGCGTCAAAGCGGCCCAGGTCCCCGGTTCGGTAGAGTCGAGATTCGACCTCGTCCTGCGAGTATGGATCCTGGATGAATCGGGCTCTCGTCTCGTCCGGGCGCCCAACATATCCGCGCGCCACTCCAATTCCACCGATGCAGATCTCTCCTATCGCGCCCTCCGGAACTGGTTTGAGGTCCGCGGCAAGCAGACGGATGACGTACCCCGGGAGCGGTCGTCCTATTGTTACCGGTCTTCCAGGTGTAAGATCCGCATGGGTTGCGGTGACGGTGGTCTCGGTTGGACCATAGGTGTTGACCATTCTCCGACCGGGACGTGCCCACCGGGCGACCAAGTTTTCAGGGCAGACCTCTCCGCCAAGAATCAAAAGGCGTAGCGTCGGAATCTCCTCATCAAGCATGCTGAGGAGCGTTGGGACGCAGGAGAGGACCGTTACCTGGTGCTCAGTCAGGAATTTTGAAAGGTCAGGGCCTCCGTGCGAGAGCTCGTGGGGTGCTGGGACGAGGCTTGCCCCGGCCTGGAATGCGAGCCAGATTTCTTCAACGGACAAATCGAAGGACAACGAGGCTATCTGGCAAACCCGGTCTTCGGGCGCAAGCTGGAAGACTTGAGCCTCTGCCTTGACCAGGTTACAGACGCTCCAGTGTCCGACCTGTACGCCTTTCGGCCGGCCAGTAGATCCTGACGTGTAGATGACGTAGCAGAGATCATCCGGTCCCAGCTCGATCTCGCCCGTCGGCAACCGTGTGTGTGTTTCCGATCTGATTGAACTGGCCTCTGCGTCAACCGCAATGACGCTACCGTGGAATCCGGGGTGATGAGAGGCGAGGCTGGCTGTAGTGAGGAGCGTTTCAGCATGAGAGTCACGGAGAATGTAGGAGATCCGGTCTGCGGGGTGTTCCGGGTCCAGAGGCAGGTACGCTGCCCCAGCTTTGATGGTGCCGAGAATCGCCGTGTATGCGTTGAGTGATCGGGGGAGAAGCATAGCGACGAGAGAGCCGGGGCCGACTCGGCGTCTCCGCAGGTAACGGGCTAGACGATTGGCTTCTTCTTCAAGCTCGCTGTAGGTTATCCGTCTACCTTCTATGACTAGCGCAATGGCTTGAGGTCGTGCGTCAGCTTGGGCTTCAAAGAACTCGTGGAGAAGGTTGAATCGGCCAGCTTCCTCTGCAGGACTTGTTCTTGGAAGCATTTCTCGAATCTGACCATGTTGTCAAACTTTTGATCTTTGTCCAACGTTGTATATCTTCAGATATACGGGCTCGGCTACTCGCGTATCACCCTACCGATCATCGCGATCGTGATATAAATCAACGGATTTTAGCGACCACAAACGGTTACAAGCGAGGAAAAATTGGTCCAATTTCACTCTATGACTGCCCGCCGTTACCATTAGTGATGAACATGCTGATCAAGGTCTACGTGACTGCGAACGCGAAACAGGCCCGTGTGGTCAAGATCACTGAGGACTATTTTGAAATCTGGGTCGATGAGAGAGCGGTGGATGGCCGAGCGAACAAGAGACTATTGGAGATACTGGCCGAACACTTCAACATCCCAAAATCGAGAATAACCATCGTAAAAGGAACAAAGTCAAGAAACAAAATAGTCCAATTAGTCCTTGCGTAATACAAAGCTATGGTGGCTCGCTCAAATGTTCTATAACCTGCGTTTGCACTTCAGTAACTCTACCAACGTTAAAGCTCTCGATTACGCCCCATAATGTCAATGGGTTAGGGAAAGAGGTTTGAAGTGTCGGTCCAGAATCCAAGAACTCGTATGATCTATGTTGTGATTTGGGCTGGTGGTTTTCTTGCTCTAATGCTATACGCTCAGAATGGCCACATTGGAACCGGGTCATTTATCATCCTTGGAGCCTTACTTATCATATTCTTGGCAATTGTAGGAATCGTACTTGCTCTCTATGAAGAATTGGGAAAAGGTCACGATTCGAGTCACGATCCCCAGTGGGGACGTACTCCCGCGTTCGTAGCCTCTTGCCCATCACGTGAGCGAGGCCAGCCTGCCGAACCTGGAACTGCGGAGTCGTAGTCGTGGGCCGTTCATCTCATACTGACCCTGATGAGAGTGACCTATTCTTCGCATCAAAGGCCAGCGTAACAGGCGGTTCTGACGAGCAAACTAAAGATTGGCCGCGATCTTAGTAGGCGAACTATGGAAGCGAGCAGGATCGAATCCCCTGTGCGATTGAAGACACCACGGCTGTTGCTTCGAGAATTCGAAGAAGAGGATTTGCTCCAGGTGCATGAATATCTCTCGGACCCTGAAGTTTTCCGCTACATGATAGGAGGGTCTGCTGACCTACAACAGAGTAGAGAGTCCATTCGAAAAATTATCGATGTCAGCAACGAGAAACCCCGGCTGGATTATTCACTGGTAGTGACCCACAAGGAGAAGGATCGAGTGATAGGTGGCTTTAGGGTCCGAATACTTGATTCTACTCTGAACCCAGTGTATAGGCTTCTGGGTCCAGCCTATGTTGGCTTCTGGCTCAATCGACGGTTCTGGGGCCAGGGATATGGCACCGAAGTCGCAAAGGCGCTTCTTTCTTTCGGCTTTGACGAGCTTCGCTTGCATCGAATCTTCGCGTGGTGCGATGCCGAAAATGTCTCGTCTGCGAAGATTATGGAAAAGATCGGAATGCGGCGAGAGGGCGTTTTCGTGAAGAATTGGATGATCAGGAATAACTGGCGTGATGCGTTTCTCTATGCTATGCTCGACTCCGAATGGCGCAAGATTGAGGAACCAAAATGAGCTCTGGTTACTGAGTCATTCATCTCGAACGCAGAACCTGAACATAGCTGGTAGTCGTGAAGTTCGTCCCGTCCGAGTGGTGTAGATCAATCAGACCCAAGCTTAGGTATCAGACAATCATCAGGGCTTTTCCGCAACGAAGAAACATCTTCCAACCTCTTGTAGGCCCAAGGCTTTTCGCGAGTCGTATTCCCTCGTTTTGATGAAGCCTACTTTCTTGAGGGCAGAAGAGATCTCAGTCTTGTAGTAGGACTTCTCCTTCAGGTCGACGTCTGAACGGGTCCAATCCGGTCCCTTCTTGAAGAACATTGTGATGTCCATTCTGCCGATTCTCTGTTTAGCGTCATACTTGCTTCTGACAACTAGAGCATGATCGTCTTCAACAATTCCAAACGATCCGCGCCATCGTGTCTTGAAGCCTTCCTGCGTGTTTAGGTCGAAAATGAATATACCTCCCGGCTTCAAAGCATTGTACGTTTGGTCGAATGCTCGCTTCAATTCGCCAATATTGAGGATGTGGTTGAGACTATCGAAGGCGGACACTACACAGTCAACAGATTTTTCCAGATCAAAATTTCGAGCGTCAACTAGGATGAATTTGCACTCAGGCGCGTTTTTCCGAGCAAAGCGAAGCATTTCTGGTGAGCCGTCGATACCCTCGACGTCGAATCCTTCGGATGAGAGAACCTTTGCTAATTGTCCGGTCCCACAACACAAGTCGAGAATTCTAGCTCTCGGAGGAAGTCGACCGAGCAGGAGCTTCTCCAAGACTCTCTTTGCTGTGCTGGTGAACACATCGCCCCAGTGCTTGTTATAGATCCAAGCGAACTTGTCGTAGTCAGAGTATAATTTCACGCATAAGTAATCCGACAAACCTGATTTCAAGATTGTCTCGAATCACAGCTCGCCGCTAAAGCAAGCGGCAAAAGTCTGGGGGATAGATCCGGACCCCCTTTGACTTGTGAAAGAGCCTATTTCGTTCGACTTGGAACTCCTCGATCTGACGATGCCCTTCTTCTCCAAGATGCGAGAGTTGCTTCAGAAGCTTGAGCTGCTTCGCCGCCCTTGGATTGTTTTCGTTAGAAGCGATTTCGAGTCTATTGAATGGGGGTTCTGTGGTATCGAACTATAAGCTACTGGTCAGCTTTCATACCACCGTGTGATCGAGTCACTAGTTCGAGAAAAGGCTAGCTTGAAGCTCTCAGAGCCCGCGATGCTCATCTACGTTTACATACAGTCCCACTCTGGGGACGAGGTCCGGCTCCGTGAGGTTCAGCACGCGATGGGCTTCGCAAGCCCAAGCTCGGCACTGTTTCACTTGCAGAAGCTTGAGTCTGCTGGATTGATCTTGAAGGATCCGATAGGGAACTATCGGGTCAAGACACGGGTCCGGGTCGGTCTCGTGCGAAACTATGTTCTAATCAGAAACATCTTCGTGCCACGCCACGTTTTCTACGCGATAGTGATGACGATTGCCTCGAGCCTTTATCTCAGTCTACTGAGAGATTTTCTTTCTTCTCCCTTCACGATCATCGCGCTACTGCTAAACACGGTGTCCGCTGGCTTGTTCTGGTTCGAGTCCTGGCGTGATTGGAAGGACAAGCCAAGGTTCTCAGGGGATTGAAATGAGGATTCATTGTTCAAGACTCTTCGACAATATTTCGACAGCATCGAACTATATCGGAGAAAGAGCAATAGTATTCTGAGGACGATGTAGTTGACACGAATATTCTTGGCGGTGTTTCTCGCGGCGATCGTGTTTTCTGCGGCGTTCTTCCAGTCGCCCTTTTCTGCTCGGGCACAGTCGTCATCGATTCCGATATCGCAGGAGTATGCAAGCGGAGACCTCCAGGTGCCATACTATGGTGGGGGAAACCTGAGATTGTGGTACTCTTGGGTTAACGTCAACAATACTCACATGGTATCCTTCGCGTTGCATTTTCTGAACCAGAACCCGATCTTTACCTTCGTCGGCCAAGCGTACAATTCGTCCACAGGCCAGAGGGTCTTTGTGGGGAACTCATTGCTGGCTCTAGAGGTGTACAACGATACGAACCACAATGGCTACCTTGACGCTGACTACAGTGTCCCCGGGACCGAACTCAGGTACACTCTGATAATGAACGCATCCCAGACCTTCACGACTGACGCCGTGAACAAGACGATCGTCGATGGAGTCCCACATTATCAATGGGGTGTCACATACGGCTCGATCCAGGCCTTTCTCATCAAGGCAACGCCACCAGGATACGGTTATGGAGGCGGAGCAAGCGCGGCGAACGCGCTTGTCGATCACGTGTCGATGTTCTATGACTACTCAATCAAAGGGAATAGGACATTTCTGAAGACAAGCTTTCAGATCGGAAGCATAACGCTGTCCTCTTACACACCACCAACTCCCAGCCTACAAGGCCTGAGCCTCTCATTGCTTTACGCAACATCAACTGTTGCATCTAGACAGTTGACCGTTGCCACCGGTGGTTCGCCCTACGATTCTCAGTCGAGTCCCGTTGCGTCGACTTTCACTGCTGCACAGGTCAACGTGGACAACATCCTCGCTTACGAGTTTCGGTTCAAAGACAACTACACGCTACAGACAAGTTCTCCAACGACGCATCCAGCGGTGTACCTTGCTTCACCTATCGGTTCAATTCCTACGAACGCTTTGGAAGGCCAATTCTACGACCCACTCCTCAGAGTCCAAGACTTTGTGAGGGGCCAGCTTCCCGATATCGCGGGACTTCCTTCAACCTCGAACATCAACTACACCGCGACCAAGTTTCTCTACAGGATCAACTATCCTACCTGGTCTGGGACCGCGATACTGCACGATCCTACCTACGTGGCGTATCTGGGCAACGGAATAGCCTCCACGAGTCCGATTCCGGTGCCATCGTGGATCCTCTACACGGCCGTGTTCACAGGAGGGTTGGCGTTACTGGCCGCTTTCAATGGGTTAAGACGAGCTAGAAAACCATCCGGTCCGACAGATGGTCCGGAGAGCATCGAAATAGTATCGACATAGAATCCCGGCGAATATTACGCGGGCCGATATTGTCGACGAGCGAGAAGCTTGACGTATACTGTTAGCCTCGTGTCCTCCAGTTCGTGTGCGAATCGTTCCAGGATCGAGAATGCTTCCACTATACCGCCAGCTTCTGGTCTTCAATATCTAATGGTGAATGGTCGACTGGGCCTCGGCGAGGCTCGGGTAGGAGATTCCTGAGCACACAACAGTCGCATGTCCATTTCAGGTGCCAGTACCAGGTGACAAGATTCTTGGCCGCGCGCCTAGAAGTTACCGCGGAATCGAGTATATTCGACCTAGGCGTATGGTAGTCCGGGGGAGACTCGACCTCTAAGTCGAATATACCGTTCCCCTTGTTCCAGTTTTGCTTTTTTTCACCGGTGAAGCCGGAGAACATAGCGATCATCTTTGGTGACGTTTAGCCAAGCTTCCATAAAGTGCAATCGCAAAACCCGAAGTGAGTAGTGCGAAAGCGACGATCATGATTTCGCCGGCTGTTTGTCCTATCCAGATCGTGGTTCCTGGAAACGTGTGGTCACAAGGAGGACTTCCGACTGTTGCCAATGGGCAAGAACCAAAGTTCGCCCCGTTGATGATAACAATCCAGGCTACGCCAAATCCCACACCCGCAATCGTCAGGGCCAAAGCCAAGGTTCGAAGTTTCATTTCCGTGAAATGGTTAGGCTCATCCAGTTATGATTCTGGTGTTACGATAGGCTTGGAGTTTTTCACCAATGACCACTTCCCTTTCAGCTAGCAGTCAGCTCCTCGACACTCTGCCACAAATCCGGTCGTAAATTCAGCGAGTTCTTGATTGAATTGTATGTTTCCCTTTCGAGTCCTGTTGGCGGTATATTCGAAGTGGGTTCGAAGTGGGCCTATGGTAGCCCGGGGGAGATTCGAACTCCCGTCGATGGGTTTCTTCCTGGTTAGAGAGTCCAAAGCCCATCATTGGCCGGGTCATTCTCGACCCTTGCTAGTCCACTACACCACCGGGCTACAAGAGACCCGGGTCCCGGGCCGAGTCCCAATAAGCCTTCTCTGGTAGTCCGCTCTCGTGTTTGAGCAATAGCCGCTCTATGGTTCAAGTTCACAAATGTCGAGTCAGTGGGTAGAGTTACAGTCTGTCTCTTGATGGAGTTACGCATGGCCATTATCCTGCAACGATGACTATGGTCATAATGAGCCGAGCATGAAGCACTCGACTTTCACAGGCCTCGTCGCTCTCGCTCTAGCCTTTGTAATGTTTCTGGGTGCGGAGTGGTGGTATCTGCGCTCGCAGCTCTCCGGCGGATGGTTCAGCGCGACGGGTGACCCGTCTACGGTTCTCCCTGCACTCGGTATGGTATTCCTGGCCGTCGCAGTTCCACTCTTTCTCAAAGGTTCAGGAAGATTAAGTGTCCCACTGATGAGGCGAAGAGTGATTATCCTTATCGCTTCTATCGCATTTCTTGTAACCCTCTCAATGGGTTGGCTCCTTACTGAGGAGTTGGTTACTCCCGCTGCGGTTGGGTGGAACGGTTACGGATTCCCGCTCGCGTGGAGGGTTGACATCATGCGCGGCTGTCCTCCATGGTGTAGTCTGCCGTCAAATACGACCACGTTCAACGGGCCATTCTTCGTAATCGACTGGGCGTTCTATCTGGCAATTGGTTTCGCGGCATTCCTTGCTTACAAGCCAGTCGGTCAGAGGTTGATTCACGTTTCATCTCCGCTTCGACGGTTCCTCACGCGTCACGGACAGTTGAGCATCAGAACTTTGGTGGTTGCGCTGATAGCGATTTTATCACTTGCCATTGTCGAGACAACTCTCTTTTGGACCGCTGCAATACCGTCCGGACCATGCACTAGCAACTTGCTCTGTCAGCCGCAAGCGGCCAGACTTAGCATGGTGCAGTTCTGGGCTAACTCTCCAACAAACTCGACAGTGAAGATCATGAATTTAGGCCCGACTAGTGTGACAATATCATCGTATAGCGTTACGGACAATGCTAACAACCAGTTCGTGAGCTCCTCCTGGTCAGGACCGACGATAGGCCCTGGAGTTGCTGTCGCGTTCGACGTGACAATTGACGGGCTGGGTTTCGATTTCCACTGGGGAGGAATGTACACCTTGAAAATAGTCGACTTGCGAGGAGACCAGTACACGTTCTCAACTGGTCAGCTGGGAATAGATATTCTGTACGTCTCGCTCAACACAACTACGTCTGCTATACTGAACATAACCAACACCGGGCCCCCGTCAATCACTTTCAACGCCTACAAGGTCAAAGATCCAGTCGGCCACTGGTCAAACAATACCAGCTGGTCAGGTCCGACCGTAACTCCTGGAACGGGCCAACCTGCGAATATAGTGATAGACGGACAAACATTCACCTTCCAGACCGGAACAACCTACACGATTTACCTGTTCGACACGACTGGGACAGAATGGACAATCTACATCACGCCCTAAGCTAGCCGTACAACCCCCTCGACCAGTTTTGCTCCTGGAGGACCCGTGGTCTACCAAGTACGGTGTGTTAGGGGCGCGGTTGGCAACAGCACCAAACGGCTACGTTTGTTAGTAAATTGGAGCGGGTCTGACCTGCCGAATATGCGTCAACTCATCCACCCTTTCACCAGAACAACAAAGGCAAGACGCTTCCTCAGTTGAGAAAAAGCTCGGGCTGGACCCGACAGTTATCCAAGAACTCTACCCTGGACTTGCGCAAAGCGGAAGGTTTATTTTCTATAGCCATAGTTATAGACATGTTGATAGTGATTGCCGACAAGCGTCCAGGTCTCTGAACGGACCCTTCAGCTGCTCAACAAGCTCAAACAGGAGGAGGGCTTCAAGTCTCTCGACCAGCTGATCAGGGAACTCGTAGCGGAGAGAGGGAAGATACCGAGGTCGATGTTCGGTTCAAACCCCAAACTGCGGAGTTTCACGGCCAAGGACGAGGCTGAATCACACGAGCTATAGCCACGTCATAGATAGCTATGCATGGATAGAATATTTCAAAGCGTCTCCAGAAGGAGAGAGAGCCAGGCGATTCATAGAGGGCGAGGAATCTGCAACCCCCAGCATAGTCGTGGCCGAAGTAAGCCGGAAACTACTGACGGAAGTTGAAGCAGGAAAGGAAACGGCAGAGCAGCGCAACCGCCACATAGAGTTCATCAGATCCTCGAGTCAGATCCTTGACCTCACCTTCGACACCGCAATAATCGCAGGCGAGAACGCTGTCGAGATGAAGAAGAAAGTAACAGGATGGGGCCTCGCCGACTCGATTGTTTTAACACACGCACGAGAAGCAAGCGCCAGAGTAGTCACGGGCGATGAACACTTCCGCAAGGTCAAGGAAACACTCTTCATCAAAGACCAGCCCTAGGCCCCCTTCAACTCTCAAGCACCGGCTTCTCTCCGTAACCAGATCTAACCTTGATGAACGGTCCCTCTCTCTCACTGATGCCCAGCTACGTGGCCTGGATAATCAATCTGCTACCGCTTACAATCCTCAACAACGGTCTCCGAGACGCGATGCTCTGTGGAAACATGACAGGGCACTGACTAGCCTTGCAGTCGTTGGAGGCCTGGCCATCCTCTTCTTCGGCTTGTCTTCGAAACTAATGACTTGGAAGGAATGGTAGAACACGGAACTCGAACCCCTTGCGCCCATAGCTAGTCCACTACACCATCGGGCTACGAGAGACCCGAGTCCCGGGCCGAGTACCAATAAGCCTTCTGCGACATCCTAACCAACAGTTTCGTCCTCATCTTAGCAACAACCGATTGATAGCACACCATCGAAGATGTCAAGCAGCAGAGCCACCGGGCGGGAACGACTAGGTCCTGTTGTTGAACGGAATTGTACGATCGTGATCAGCTAGCCCTTTGGTTATTGTACGGTTATTTCTCCTTGCATCCAGGGATGCGGCCTGCAATAGTAACAGTAGGTCCCAGCCAATGTGAAGGTGTGTGTGATGCTAGCCCCGCTTGCTACGCTCATGTCGAAGCTGTCCAGGCTTGACGCGTCCAAGGCTGGACATTGAGAGACTGAGTGGTTCGAGTCGCACGTGGTCACGGTATGGGTCATCCCACCGCTATTCATCCAGGTGATAGTGGTGCCCACTGCTACGGTCTTGACATTGGCCACGAAGCCACAGTTTCCAGGCTTTGTGCAGAAGCTACCGTTCCAGATAACTACGTTGGGTCCGCTCGGAGCGGCTGGCGGAGTGAGAGATTGGCTCAGAGCCTTGATGGCCCGGTTGTCTCCAGCGACAGAATCTTCGATGAGCTCAGAGGACTGAGCTGAATCTGGTGGTTGAGACCCATTGCCAGCCAACTTTAGGCTGTGGGGTCCTCTAGTTTTACTGCGAATTTCTTCTCGGTGACTTGTTTCAGGTCGACTAGGTCCTTGTCGTGTGTGCAGAGCACCGGTACGTTGTTGGCCATTAGGTTGGCGAGGATTAGAGAGTCGCGGCCGCCTAAGCCGTGCCGGACGGCCACGTCGAGAGCCAGGTTGGATATTCTTCTTGATTGGTTGTAGAATTCGACGTAGGGATGATTCAGAAGGGAGAGTAGTCGGAGCCTAGCCTCGCCGGGATCCCATTCTTGGTCAAAGACTAGTACGTGGTATGCCTCGTGAAGGACTGTTGGGTTCAGTCCAATCTTCGACTCGGCCGAAAGCCCTAGAATGGTTTTTTTGCATCTTTGATTCTCTGGGAACGCAGGATCGAGTGCATAGCAGAGAATGTTAGTATCTAAACCATGCATCAACGAAGGACTAGGACAACCGTTCTTTCCAGATCTTCTTCATCTTCGAAGGGCTCGGGTTGCGGGGCTTGCCAGTCCTCTTCGGGGGAGTCTCGATCAGCTCTCGAAATTTCGAAAGATAGTCTCTCTTCCGGGGCGGAGTCACGACAAGCCCGACCCGCGTTCTCTTTAACGAAACGCTGTCCCCCGGTTCGAGATCCAGCTCACTCCTCAAGCCTGATGGAAGCAGTATTCTGCCCTTTGAGTCGATCCTTGCGCTGGACACATCCGATGCCGTCATCTGTCCCACCATACTTCAGTGGGATGGTTTCCTAAGGGTTTTCTGGTTCCGGCGGCGACCTCTAAAGGCTTCTTCTCCAGGCTCAGACCCCAAAGCTCTATCTAGTCAACACCAACCGAGAAATTCCTAGCAGTTCTATTATGGAACCAGAAAACTTCACTTTCCTCGGGAGTGCCATACTCCTTGCAGGATTCGCTCCCGCCGCCATCGGTGGGTTTGCTTTTCGGCGAAAGTCTATTTTTGCCTAATCAATTCCACGAGTTGCCCACTCTCTACCACTGACGCTGCAGCCCAGGTGGGCTATTCAATTCCACTTCTATTGTTCGGCAGCTTTCTCATTGTCACAGGCGCGATCTTTACGGCAGCAGGACACATTACCGAGCATCTTCATCCCGCCAATGTCTCGAACGAAGAAGAATCCGACGAGAAATCCTCAAGACCGTTACCGGTCTGCGTGAAGTGCGGTCGCCAAGTCGATCCTTCAGCTAGCTACTGTCGGAACTGTGGAAATCAGCTGTCCAAGTAGCAATACCTCAAAAGATGAGGGTCCCCGATGGTCCCTAGGAAAACGCCTGCAAAACAACCTAGGACTCTTATTCACGGCAAGGTCCAGCAGCTAGCAATCGCACGCGCCCCCTCTGATTGACATAGTCCCGTTAACTTCCAGCCGTCAAAGTCCATTCAAGAAAAATTTCGGGTATGCGTGCCCGTCTCGCGACACAAAACTGCCTCTATCGCGGAGTTAGAGCTTCATTACCTGAACGTGTGGCACGCCTGCTATCCGTATCACCGCGTCCGGGTGTACCAGTCCATTAGCGATGGCCGCGTCCACAATCTTTTTCCCGACAAGATTCAGAATCTCCGCGCCATTCATCATTACTAGCGCCTCCGACAATCCCATGACAGCACTCCCGTAGAACGTCGTCTCCGGCGCCAATTTCAAACGTCCCTCCCGGAAAATCCGGCCCATACAATCCTCGTCACAGCACGCCACCATCAAGCCCTTCTCCGTCTTGTACGAGGCAGCGTAGACGAGATCCAAGAAACACTCCCTACGTCGTCAAAATTGAAGACCTAGCGCCACACGCCTCGCAGACGAGAAAAGACAAGCGCCCACCCCGGACGATCCGAGTATCCGGACGATGACAGACCGGACATATCACAAACCTGTGAGAATACACACCAATCAACCGGTTAATCGTCTCACGCGAAAACTTGCCCTGGAAATATCCCCGGCCACTCTCGAAGGACCCTGCGGTCGCCATCTCCTTCGCCAGATACTTCAACACGTGATGCGGATCCCTATTCAGCCGATCCACCACATCGGAAAAGTTGACCACGATAGTCCGCGCCCCAATAACCTGCACCTGTGCTACTGGAACCTCGAAACGCTCCCCGGAACCACCCGGCTGCGTAATCTTCGACAAAGCCCGATCCAACAACCCATCATAGTTGTCCATCAACAACGACATACATCGTAAATGGCAATCCACCTATTTCAACAGTATCCCACCACAAACGCTTATGAAAAACCAAGAACAGCCAAACCATCCAACCAAACAGCGGGGATGAGCAACGACTGGGAAGATGGGTAGTCTGCAGCGCCTGGCCCTACGCCAACGATAGACCCCACCTAGGAACATTCACACACCTACTATCCGCAGACGTCTACACCCGCTACCTCCGCCTCAAAGGCGAAGACGTGGTAATGGTAAGCGGAAGCGACGAGCACGGCGCCCCCATAGAGGTAGAAGCACTCAAACGCGGAATAACACCCCGCCAACTAACCAACAAATACCACCGAATCTTCGTCCAAAGCCTCAAAGCCTTCAACATACAATTCGACAACTACACCCGAACAGAAAGCCCTGTCCACAAAACCTTCGTCCAAGACTTCTACCGAACACTCGATAAGAACGGATACGTATACACTGGAAACACTATCCTACCCTACTGCGAGAACGATCATCGTTTTCTCCCAGACCGGTTCGTCGAAGGAGAATGCCCCTATTGCCACTACATTCCCGCTCGCGGAGACCAGTGCGACAACTGCGGCCGAGTACTCGACCCTAAAGACCTGATCAAACCCTACTGCGTACTCGACCATTCGACACCGATAATGAAGGAGTCGAAAAGCTGGTTCTTCGACCTTCCCAAAGTCGCAGACCAGCTCAAGAAATACGTTGAAGACAACCCAAACCTGCCCGAGAACGCGCGAAATTTCAGCCTAGGCTCCATACGTGACGGGCTAAAACCCCGCTCACTAACCCGCGACCTAACGTGGGGGATCAAAGCACCCTTCAAAGGCGCAGAGGACAAGACGATCTACGTCTGGATGGAAGCAGTACTCGGCTACATCTCAGCAACAAAAGAATGGGCAGAAAAAACAGAGAGACCCAACCTGTGGAAAAAGTACTGGCTCGACCCGAACAGCCGCAACATCCACTTCATAGGAAAAGACAACATCTTCTTCCACGTAATAATCTTCCCCGGACTCCTACTCGCCTCGAAACTAGGTTATGATCTCCCGTGGGAGGTATCCTCAACAGAATGGGTCCAGTTCGACGGACAACGATTCAGCAAGAGCCGGAAGATCGGCGTCTGGATCGACGAAGCGCTCGGGCTAGAAGAAGCGGAATACTGGCGCTACGCACTCATCAGCCTCCGACCAGAGCAGAGAGACACGAACTTCACATGGGAAGAATTCGAGAGAAAGATCAATACAGAGCTGAACGACGTCCTCGGCAACTTCATCCACCGCACAGTCACATTCATCACCACGAGATTCAAGAACAAGATACCAAACTTCAAAGAAGATCAACAGAGAGATGAAGAGATTCTTCGAACACTCTGCGAATCACCAAGGATCATAGGTGATAGTCTAGGCCACTTCCGCCTCAAAGAGGCGCTCGAACAGATCGTTCAGCTCGCTAGAGAAGGAAACCGCTATCTCAACGAAAAAGAACCATGGCACACAATCAAGTCGGACCCGCTCGAGGCGGAGCAGACCCTCGGAATTGCAGCCCAAATCGTAGCCACCATCGCGATAGAACTCCAACCGTTTCTTCCCAAAACCGCCCACAAAATACAGAGGAGCGTACTAGGAAACCAGCGAATCAACTGGAAACACGCAGGCAGTACGAGTCTCAAACCTGGAAGTAAGATTCGACAAATGCAACCACTGTTCCACAAAGTCTCAGCGAAGAAAATCCGCGTCAGACTGGAAGAAATCCGGAGCCAGACAACCCCTGAAGCTCAGGATTGACCTTCACGTCCACACTGACAAGTCGACCGACGCTCACACACGACGCGAACAATTGGTCCCAAACATTCGGCGAGCGGGGCTAGACGGTCTTGCAATAACCGACCACAATATCCTTTCGGCAGAAGTAATCGATGAAGCTCTGATCATTCCAGGCATGGAGATCTCAAGCCTCGACGGACACGTAATCGGGTTGGGAATCCCAGATCCAGTTCCTAGAGGACTGTCAGCTGATGAGACGATTCAACGAATCAGGCAGCAGGGAGGCATCTCCATCGTAGCTCATCCATACGACATGTATCGGTCCGCAATCAATCCAGAGAAATTGACAGTTATGCCCGACGCAATAGAAGTGATCAACTCCGCAAGCATGTTCCACTCCATAACCTGGAAAAAAGCGAGAGAATTCGCCGAGAGAAATCATCTGCCCCAGACAGCCGGGAGCGACTCTCACATTCCGGAAACCATCGGTAAAGCGTATACGACGATAGACTGCGAACACAGAACCCTACCGTCTGTCCTTGACGGGATCAAGAATGGTTCTACGATAGCAAATGGGCTTCCCTACACGCTTGAAGACCGGATGCGAAAACTGGTTCGCCGAAAATAAGAACCGCTACGAGTTTTCCATCTGGTAAAGTTCAACCAGAAGCTTGGATACCTTGGCTCTTGGTCTTGCGCCGTCGCCTTCCATATTGAAGATACCGACGAGAATCTCATGATCTGCCATTACCATAAGCCCTCCATCTGGTACAACGGAACCGGTAGTCCAACCTCACTAGAATGTGATTCGATCCCATATTCCATGTCGTAGAGACCTTCTATGAAATCGACGAAGGTGCCCAGTGCCGTGTCGTACGAGTATCCCGTTAAGAACACTGACAAGCTTGGCGAGGAGGTGGATCTAGTAGCAAGCTGGACAAACTCAACATCATGTCCAACAAACGAGGCCACTGTCTCGTAAGCATGCACAGCGTCCCCTGAGCTTAACGGTTCCGGCCCACGAAACAGAAGGATAGCACCCTTCGTCCTTGACAGGGGAATATCGGCGGACGGTGTCTGAAGCGCCTCGATCACGGCAGACTGAATTCGCTTATTCGAGTTTAACGGAGCAACACATACAGTCGCAACCTGCCCGAGTCTCAGAATACCGAGAATCTGGGGACTTACATTAGGGCTTCCCATAGCCACAACTTCTGATAAACTCCTCACAGCCAGGGTAGCTGTCTGGTCCGCACCGCGTTCGGAACTTGATGTGGGTTTGAAATCGATAGCATTGTCGACGACTACAGTACAGTCACAGGATTCAACCATTCTTTTCAGTCCCCTTAGGGCAATGAATCGTCTCTCTCGTTCATGTATGAAAGGGAGCGCAACGATGGATACAACCGGTCGCCCCTGGTTAAGGTTCAATTGGGCGATTGCTGGCCCCGCCATTGTACCAGTCACACCGCCAAGACCAGTCAACAATATTGTGAAGTCGGATTCCCTAGTAAAAGGAGAAACTCTATGAGCCAACATACCAACTTCACTCAAATCTTCTCGAGTCCAACAGCCTCCCGCAGCGGTTGTCTCCTCAACTAGAACCTTGTTTCTAGCCTGGGACGCCGACAGTTGATACCTATCAGTGTTGACCGCTACACAATTCCTAGGACTAATACCCCCCGATATTGCGCCACTGAGGAGATTGTTTCCCGCACCCCCTATCCCGACGATTGACACCCGTAATCCCGAGGACACTTTTTCGGTCGTCAGCTCTTCAGCGGACATTGCGAGATCTCGACTACTCGCATGGATGTCGAGCATATATTCAGAACGTAGTCAGTTGTATTACATTAATAATACGATATATCCGCTGACCATTTTGCGTATATAAGTCTATAATTGTGCCCTGACTCGACCTTGTGAAAACCGACCAGCCGATACGCGGGACAGCCTAAGGAGATAATGTCAATTCTAGGCTCAGCACTTCGCTTCAAGAATATCCTCGCGAGCAACATTCGAATGCGGGGTTTGAGAGGGACTGTTCCAGTGAAGAGTCAATGTCTTGGGATGCGACGCCTTCACATCATCTATACGTCCCACAGAAGTAAAGTGCGGCGCAGATTTTGCGACATTCGGATCGGTCATGGCCTCCTTGTAGACGCCTACCAGCGAATCAACTAGTTGGTCTAGATCCTGAAGGCTTTCCGTCTCAGGCGCCTCTACCATCAATGCTTCATCCACTATCTGAGGGAAGTATGTCGTTGGAGCGTGAACTCCTCTATCGAGCATCCGCTTGGCAAGATCCATTGCCCTAACTCCTTTGGCATTGTTCAATCGCTGGGCACTTAGAACGAACTCGTGCTTTCGTTCGCGAGCGAAAGGAAGCTCATATAGGCCGCTCGCCAAGACTTTGGAGAGTACGTAATTCGTGTTGAGGACTGCAGTTTCGGCGACCATTTTGAGACCTTCGTCGCCCAAGTTCAAGATATACGCGTATGCTCTGAAAAGAATCCCGACGTTGCCGAGATAAGCCCTGATCTTGCCGACTGAGTCGGGAAGGTCATAGTTGTAGGAGTACTTCTTTCCGTTGAACTCTATAAGCGGAATCGGCAAGAACCTTTCGAGCGCTTTCGTTACCCCTACGGGACCAGCTCCAGGTCCTCCTCCACCGTGTGGAGTGGCGAAGGTCTTGTGAAGGTTCAAGTGGACGATGTCGAATCCCATATCTCCCGGCCGGACTTTTCCGAGCAAGGGATTGAAGTTGGCTCCGTCGTAGTAGAGTAACCCGCCGGCCTCATGAATTATTCTCGCGATCTCGAGAATGTTCTTTTCGAATATTCCCAACGTGTTGGGATTTGTAATCATAAGGCCCGCAGTGTGTTCATTCACCACCTTTCTCAATTCGTCGAGATCGACCATTCCCTCAGAGTTTGATGGAACGACCACAACTTTGAAGCCCGCCATGGCCGCGCTGGCCGGATTGGTGCCATGCGCCGAGTCCGGGACGATCATTTGCGTCCTCTGAGCCAGTTCATTATTCATCCGGTGAAAAGAGCGCATAATCAAACAGCCCAGATATTCACCGTCGGGGTGAATCTTCTCAAGCTTGACGGTCTGGACGGCTAGCTCTGAGGATTTCGGATTGTATTTCATCGTGCAACTGCCGAGGGGATAGATGCCCAAGTCAGGAGAGAAATTCTTCTGGGAAAGGCGGGTGAAATGCCTTATGACCTCCGGTTCCGAGAGTTCTGGAAGATTAGGAGCACTGTTTCTACGCAGAGAATGGGGTATAGCCTCTATGGCGTTTCCGACGATCTTCCTCTCAGTTTCCGAAGGTTCGGTCGGAAGATGCCCGATCTTTCCCGGCTGCGACTTCTCAATAAGTAACGGCTCGTCCCAACTGGCTTGGTGATACGTCATCTCTTATCCCCTGAGAACGTCGTTCAACGTTGCCACAAGACCATCTATTGCCTCCATCGCGTGAGTCTCAGTGACACACATGAGCGAACTCTGGCCAAGCTCAGGAAAATCTTTGACGAGGCTCTTTCCTCCGTGCATGCCTGCTTTGAGCAAGTCCTGGTTGACTTCGGCGACGGTATTGCGGTCTCGCAGTGTGATGACGAAATCCTGGTAGTGCTGACCGCTAAATCTTGGAACAGAGGCAGAAGGCAGGTCTCGGAGACGTTCAATCGCGTAGTTGGTTTTGACCAGTATCGTTTCGAAAAGCTGTGACAACCCTCTCGGTCCAAGCAGTGAGAGATAAGCTGCCGCTCCGATCCC
>WNGD01000614.1_pt1 | contig 38511 bp, 34 predicted proteins | sample 5400671 | NCBI WGS metagenome assembly WNGD01 (sample SAMN13153369, study PRJNA577476) | soil metagenome | isolation source: 40 cm soil or saprolite under grassland replicate 2 | place: USA:California | collected 2016-06-15 | reverse complement strand
GCGCAACTCCTCTCGGTTCGCCCCCTCTTGTTCACGACAAAAGCCCCCGCGGATGTGCCCAGCTGAGCTTCGCTCCAAGGCCATCCGCAGATGAGTATTGCCAACCCCAGCCCCCGTTGCGATTTTTGGTAATCACACCTCCAACAATTGCGAGTATAGCAATTGGGCTTTATTCGCTCAGGTGGACTCGCCCAACTGTGAAACAGCACGACCCTGAGTTCGAACGATCTGCCGCTCACGTCTTTGTTCGGTTTACCAAGCGCTGGACTCGGCGGGAGTATGGGCGGTGGGTCGTATCGGCCCATGCTTCAACGTCCAGCCTTCGCAGATCGAACTCTTATTTCGTCCGCGAGGTTCTGGCAGTTCGGTAGATAAAGAAGTTTGTCCGGCTGTTCTCCATCCGCGACCGTTTTGAGGTATTTGTGGGCATGAATCCATAGCCACGATGACCTCAAACCGTCGGCCCCCGGCTCTCTCTACGTAGAAAACAGCAATTCCGTCCTCGATCTGTGAAATAGCCTCGTCTTGGGTGAGTGACCAATGACACCCGTCCGGCTTGATCCCACAAATCGCTTGGATTAGCTCATGGGTGTCGGATCGGTCGGTCTTGACGACGTGCCGCACGCGGAGGCATGGAGCCATTTTGCCCCTCCTCAGAATTTCCATTTCGAACCTTGAGCCGGACCCTTCAAATCAGCTTCGAACGCTGGAAGCGGAAGTACTTGTAGGGGTATCCGTGGGAACAATGCCGTAAGCGTATACCTACGAATCTTAGATGTCCAGCTACAAACTCTCCCTCCCGGCTCTCCGAGCCTCGCCGATGCAACTTACCCCTCGAATCGATCCGGTTCGCCCGGTGAATACATCATTCAAAATGAGGAAACGGGAGAGCGCGTGGTTATTACTTCAAACGGGGGTGGAGGGCATGTTCGCTAATCAGGACGAATAGCGAAACCTGTTTATCAATGCTCCCAGTCGCGGACGATCTTCCTCAGTTACGGCTGTGAATTTCATTGCCAATCCACTACCCGGCTCCGTACGCTTCACAACTGCGTCGGCCCTGATCTGTCCCTCCTGGACAAGAAATTCAAGCTTGACCGTCGAACCCATACTCCTTGACTTGGCTGTTTCGACAAACAGACCATCCAGGCTCAGATTCCGAACTCGTGAAATGTCTTCAAGTCCAAAACAGCACCAATCGACGAAGACGCCGTCGTGCGTCTCGACTCGGGGGGTGAACCTCCTAGATGTATGCACGACGTAAGGACATTCCGGGAGAAACAGAAGTTGGTCAGGTTGATGTGTATCCGCGACCGTCTTGAGGTACCTGTGGGCGTGAACATCCATTGCGACGATTACGTCATATCGCTTGTCTTTAGGTCCCTCTATGTAAAACGCACAAATCCCATTCTCGACCTGGGAAACTGCGTCCTCGTGCGTTAGCGTCCAATGACTTCCATCTCGCGTCAGCCCACAAATCCATTTGATGCGCTGATGTGAGCCCGTTCGCTCAGTCCTCACGATGGATCGTATATGGAGGTATCGAGCCATGGTTCCTAGCCTCCCGACGATTCCAAACCCGTGGATATCGGGTCGTTTTCCACAGAGGCTCTATCACCCGGGAAGGAAGGCCAATCCAGCAAACACTGTGTGTTCGGCTAGGGTTTGTACCCTAGCCAGAGACCTGAGGGGGCTATACGTGTTCCTGCTGGACAAGATTTTGCAGGCTCCTGATCCGGCGATACTGGACTGTTCAAATCGAGTCCATTTCTCCGCTCCGATCCGAATCCGGACCCCGATGCCCGAGACAAATGGCAGCGGCAAATTTTCATTCGGAGGGCGGCAGGGAGTCTCGCGGTCTTCAATGCGGGATGGTGGCTGGATGGAATTTTTGCGTACCACACCTCACTTGACAATCAGAAGTATAATTTGAGGCGTCGGAAGGCCAAGCCAGATTCCGGCTCAGTCGTTCCGACCGCGTAGCCCCTCAGGAAAACCTACACGCTGGCTAGCAGTGCACCAGCCCCCAGCCTTCGACTGGTTGCACCGTCATCCAGACAAATAAGACTCGAAAGGAGAATTTCAAATGTCCCCACAGTCCGCCACAGCGCTGCAGCCCGTCAAAGGACCAGCACAGACGAGTATCTTCAACCGGATGGAGGAGCTTCACCATGCAATTGCCCGAAGAGCGTTCGAGATTTTTGAAGGCAAGGGCCGATGGCCCGGTCGTGAATTGGATGATTGGCTGCGTGCTGAATCCGAGCTGCTTCACCCCATGCACCTTGAACTCATGGAGTCGGATAACCATGTTACCGTTCGGGCCGAGGTACCTGGTTTCAGCGCCAAGGAGCTTGAAATTAACGTCGAACCTCGACGCTTGACCATCAGCGGAAAACGCGAAACCAAGGACGAAGCCAAGAAGGGCAACACCGTTTATTCCGAGTTGTGCGCAGGCGAGATTTTGCGGGTAGTTGACCTGCCGACAGAGGTCGATATTTCCAACGCGGCCGCGACGCTGAAGGACGGCATCCTTAACATCAAGATGACAAAGACTCCGACTCCGAAGTCAGTTCGCGTTGAACTGAAAACTGCTGGTTAAGGAACGCCAAAGGGAACGAGGAGACTTTTGTGCCCCAATCTGACTTGGGTCCCTTTCCAAGCTGACGGGATTCCGTAGAATTCTTTCGCGCTGTTGAAGCGCTACCAGCAGCCCAAGTGCTTTGCCGTAGGCTGCTATCGCTCCAGCTAGACTGTGAAATTCTGGAGAGTCCTTCGCAGCCTTCCTGTCCATGGCGAATTACTGAATTGGGCCAAAATTAGGTGTTTTTTCGGGTTTTGATACCATGCCTGGATGCGCGATGTCCTCATCCCTTTGATTCATTTGATTGTCACCGTCGTCCGGCTTGCACGGCCGGGAGGCCTCCGTTCCGTCCTTGCCGAGTCGCAGCAGTTCGCAAAACCGTTTAACGCTCTCACTGGCAGGGACGGCGCCATCTCGTGCATCCGCATTAGCCAAGAAGCGGGGCGCGTCGTCTAGCAGGTAAGTGTCTTCGGCGCCGCCAGGGGCATAAGCCCAAGCGCCGTAAGAGCGCCAGCCAGAGATCGATCGGCCAATTTTCTCTCGCACCCACAAGATAAGTCCTTCATGCTGTCGCTGGGATGGCCAGTATTGCGCAGCGCGCTAAAATGCCCGGAATGCGAGGGTCGATTAAAAAAGATGCCGGAGCCGGGCGAACCGCTAGGGCCTGTTTTTGGATTCTGGCCGACATCCATCAGTGAAGGCGGGTGGATGGAATGAGGGAGGATGAAATGAAACCGACAACGGAGTTGAAGCTGCGACCCTATCATGAGTGGCCGCCCTGTGACGGACACCCGCGACCTGCCGTATTTCCCGAGCTTGCCAAAATACTGGAGCGCGGAACGATCACCGTGTTTCTTGACCCGATAGAAAACGACTACTTGCCCAAGCCGGACAGCAGTGCTCTCCCACGGTGCGACAGACCTCTGTTCTGGGCCATCGCTGAGCCCCGGCTCAGAGGATGGGTATGCCATCACTGCATAGAAGTGAATTAGGTGCGGCGTGGGAACACATGATTGAAATCGCAGACCAGGGAAGCAAATGCAGCAAGTTTGCTGTAGGTTTGGATGGGACAAGCCGCATTAGCTCGTCGCAAAAATCAGTCGAAAAGATTATATGTGGCGGGTCCCCGTGGGTTCGGACTGTGCCTTGTTTTCCCCGCCGAGATCCTGAGTTTCTTGCGAGGCCAGGCCTACCAGGTCCTCCTCATTCGTGCGTCTCGCGCCGCATTGCGGGCATGTCCAAAGGCGGAAGCTTCTCTTTTCCGGATGGATTTCCGCGAGATACATCGGCATCCCGTCAAGGAAACATCTGACTTTGGGCAGCATGTCCATCTCATCCCCGTTTCCGTTCTGGCTCAGCATGAAGTATCCACGATAGGTGTTGTAGCGGACGAGACAATCAGGCTCCGTACAGCCATACGTGGTCGCTTGAGTTGCGTCATCCCCGTTATTCAAGAAGCTCCGATTCAACCTCATTTCCAGAAGATGTTCGTGACAAAGCGGGCGAAGGTCTTTGCTCGGCTGAGTAGCAGGCATATCCCCTCCTCCAGGACACCTCCAAACGTGCTTCTGCCGGACACCGTGAGTCAGTGGAACACGCTAGGTCCGTTAGGTTTTGGAGTTGTACCCCAGTACGTAAATTCATATGCCAGCGACTTACGGTTGTCAAGAGTTTATTCCCCATTTATTCCCTGAAGGTGCATACGGGATTAGCGTCGTCTTGAGGAACACCGCATTGCCGTTCTGTCCTGAGCGAACTGCCATAATCAGCGAACGATGCCCCAAAGCCACACTAAGCTACACTAAGCTACCCCTTGACACTCGACAGGAACCGATGGCATTCTCTTGTCGAATGCCGAGGGGAGAGATGAAGCAATCTACCGATCTTCTGCAAGGGACGCTCGACTTGCTGATCTTGAAGTCGCTGGCGGTTGCTTCCATGCATGGGTGGGGAATCGCCGAACGTATTCAACAAGTATCGAAAGACGCACTACAAATTGGACAGGGGTCCTTATATCCCGCACTGCACAGATTGGAATACAAAGGCTGGATTAAAGCCGACTGGGGTGTTTCCGAGAACAATCGTCGCGCAAAGTTCTACTCACTCACTCGTGCAGGGAAGAAGCAACTACAGGCCGAAATGGAAGATTGGAATCGACTCACAAACGCAATAGCCCTCGTGTTGGAGCGAGTCTGACAGGCCACGAATGCTCACCGAATTTCTAACACGTCTCCGGTTTCTGGTCGCACGCAAGGGTCCCACCGATGTAGATGAGGAGCTACGATCTCACCTCGAACATCTCATCGAGACGAACATAGCCGCAGGGATGTCCGCTGAAGAAGCGCGGCGACACGCGGCAATCGCTTTCGGAGGGGTTGAACAGACACGCGAGGAGTGCCGTCAACAAGCGCCTGGATGGCTCGCGGAGACTGTTGCCCAGGACGTGCGCTATGGCTTACGCATGCTCCGGAAAGATCCGGGCTTCACGCTCGTGGCTGTCCTGACCCTTGCGCTCGGTGTCGGCGTGAACACAGCAATGTTTACAGTGATCCGAGCAGTGCTCCTGAAGCCGTTGCCATACCGTGATCCGGGCGGACTGGTGCGTCTCGTGCTGACCGTCCCCAATCGCAACATAATTGATCAAGCATTCAACGAACTGCGATTTGAGGAGATGCGAGCCACCGCTAAGTCCTTCAGTGAATTGGGAGCCTTCGGACCGCTAGAGAATTTCACTCTTTCCGGTGGCAGTGAGCCTGAGGTTGTGAATGCTGCTCGCGTCTCCGCGAATTTCCTGGCGATTCTAGGCACGGAGCCCATGCTTGGACGCAGCTTCCTTCCAGAAGAGGACAAGCATGGAGGGGATCCTGTGGCAATGATCAGCAGCGAGTTATGGTGGCGCCGATTCAACGGTGATCCACATGTCGTCGGTAAATCGGCCACGGTTGATGCGGTCCCGTACACAATTATTGGCGTCTTGCCAGCGGGTTTTGCCTTTCCGACGGCTGACGTAGACATTTGGGTGACCCGCCCGTCCGAATGGTCGGCGCTTCCATCTGGAGCTTGGCGCACGGTAGGTTTATTGAAGGGTTTCGCCCGCTTGAAGCCGCAAGTCAGCTTCGAACAGGCGCGCGCTGAGATGAATGTACTACAACGACGCTACGCTACCGCTCATCCCAATCCCAATGACGCAGATCCACGTGTAACCATGAACGTAGTGCCGTTGAGGGATCAAATAGTAGCCAATGTCCGCCCGATGCTCTGGATGCTGTTTAGTGCGGTGGGGTTTTTACTTCTGATCGCTTGCGCCAACGTGGCTAGTCTGTCTCTTGCACGGGCGACGACTCGCTCCCGTGAGTTCGCAGTAAGGGCAGCAATAGGTGCCACGCGCGGTCGACTCCTTGCCCAACTACTGGCGGAGGGCCTGATACTTGCGACCATTGGAGGAATTGGTGGTCTCTTCTTGGCGAAATGGAGTTTGCATTCCATCGTCCGCATTGAGGCACTTCATCTGCCGCGCGTCGCAGAGATTCGCCTGGACAGCATAGTCCTCGCATTCACATTGGCGCTTTCCATCGCGACTGTCGTTCTATTCGGGCTTTTCCCGTCCCTCTCGGTGTCGCGGCCTGATGTAGCGGGGATATTGCGGGGGAATGTTCAGGGAGACCATGAAGCATGGAAACTGCTTGGCAGTCGTGGGCTGCTAGTAATAGGACAAGTCGCTCTATCGACGGTGTTGCTCATCGGTGCGGTGCTTCTTCTGAGGAGCTTCGCTCGCCTGCACAGCGTCGACCCAGGATTTCGACCATCGAATCTCCTCACCGTAAGACTCGCTCTACCCCGCGCACGATACGACACAGACGTAAAGAAACACGCTTTGTTCCAGGAATTGATGCGGCGCTTGGCAGCCATTCCCGGCGTACGCAGCGCCTCCGCAGCACTCTCGCTTCCCACGAAAAACCCCTTGTACACCAACATAATGAAAGTCGAGGGAGTCCAACTCACCGACCAGGATTACGGGCTGTCAGACATACAACTGCAGAGCATTACACCAGGATATTTCGAGAGTTTAGCCATTCCGCTGCGGCAGGGCCGCGAATTTACCGAACAGGACAACGATTTGGGCGCCCCACCGGTGGTGATACTTAATGAGAGCTTGGCTCGCCTCCTCTGGCCTGACTATCCACGAACCATAGATCTGATTGGTCGGCACATTTGGGAGGGTGCCGATAAGATGATCGGCGAGCTGAAGATTGTAGGCGTAGTAGGCGACGTGCACGAACGTGGGCTGACCAGCCAACCTCGGCCCGAATTTTATGTACCGTTTGTGGTCCATCCTCCCCAAAGGGTCTACTTGGCCGTGCGCTCTCAGGCCGATCCGCTGAGCCTGGCCACCGTCGTTCGCAACCAAGTGCTGGCGATTGATAGCGACCAGGCCATCTCAGACGTGCATACGATGGAAGACGTAATCGATGAATCTGTAGGGCAGCAGCGCTTAACAATGCTGCTAGTCAGTTCGTTTGCTATCCTCGCCCTGCTACTGGCCATCGTTGGCATTTTTGGCCTTGTTGCCTACTCTGTATCAGTACGAACGCAAGAACTAGGTATCCGACGGGCATTGGGGGCACAGCGGAGGGACATCCTGGGGCTCGTGCTCGGCCAAGCCTTTACACTAGCTTTTCTTGGGGTTGGGCTCGGCCTCGTCGCAACATTCGCGCTAACGCGACTGATGAAGGATTTTCTGTTTCAAATAAGTGCCACTGATCCGGCTACGCTCGTAGGAATAGCGCTGCTGTTTTTTATCGTGGCCTTGCTGGCCAGCTTCATTCCGGCTGAGCGGGCAACGCGGGTCGAACCAATGACGGCCCTGCGCACGGCTTGATCGCGCGATATGCCTTTAATCCCGGCCCCTAGCTTATCGAGTTAAGAGAGCCCACTTACGCACACGCGTCAATGTTCCTCGTGCTGTCACTAAATCGCCACAAGACGGTGCCTTCCGCAGCTGTCACTGCCATCTTCGTGCTGGCGGGTTGCTCGGCAAGGAAGCCCATTGCTGCACCCTACGCTCCGTTTCGGCTCGAGTCTGTAAGGGGTGATTCCGTTCTTCTTACGCCGCCTATTCCGGAGGGCAAGAATGAGTGCGCGTTAGTTAAACTAACGCTCAAGAGCAGTCCTGCGCCCTCGGGAGTTCATTGTTCCGCGGAGAGAGGTCATTTCCGTGTCGAGCAAGCAAATAACGACCCCAGTTCTGTCCACATTACACTGCCAGCCCTAGCGACATGGCTCGGCGATTTAGAAGGCGGTTTCGGCTCCGATGGCAAGGATGAAATCGCAGCACTGTTCGCACTTCTGGGTGATTTAGACAAACTGCAGGAAGCAGGATGTTTTCCGGACACCAAGCTCTCGATTCGTGATTTCATCCTGCAAAGCCTCCCCATGAAGCCAACCGACAGCCTATTCAATTATTACGGTTACCTCGCAGATCACAGTGGACTGAACCTCAAGCCTGGGATGCGCTTAAAGGTCGAGCACGCCTATTTCCGACCCGCTGAAGAAGGAGAGGAAGAGCACACCGCCAAGCTTTTCCTTGGGGTCAGCACCGCGTACTTCAACCTGCAGTTGACCAGTGATGGCAGGATTCGCTTCCGTCAAAATGGGACTGCCAAGTACACACCGCCATCTCTGGTTCACGGGGTACATGATGAGATCTCAGATCTCGCCATCAGTTCCATTCCGCAGGAGCGTTACTTCCGGCTTCTTTTCAAGACATATCTCGTGCCCCAAAAACACACCCGCTCCACAGCTATCATTGGAGCAACGAAATCCAGCCAATTAGATGAACTCGACAAAGAACTCCGCGCCCATCTTGCTGAGGATTGCAAAAATACCGCAGCAATCTACGGAGCCGTCTGTTTCGGGTTCGAAGGGTTCGTTACGCTTACCCCACAGGTCAAGGTAGAGTTGAACGGAAAAACCAAGTTCATTGATTCGGGAACAAGAATCAAGGACCTTTTATCCCGGTCACAAGCAGACGGCCTCAAATCTCTTAAGATCCAGCGGCAGTTTCTCAATTCCTACTATGATCTGCAGTTCGACCCTGCCGACCCCAATGTGTTATCACTCGCGCTTGTAGCTCGTGATCGAGTGACTTGGTCCAACAGTCCCCGAGCGCTTCATTGAACCAGGAAGGCGTCTCCTATCCCATGGTAAAAAGAAGACGAAAAGTCAACGGTCTCAGCCGTCGCGAAACCCAAATAATGGCCGTTCTTTACAAGTTGGGGAAAGCTAGCGTTGCAGACGTTCTCGATAAGTTACCGGACAGAAGGAACTATTCGACCGTGCGCGCCCAACTTCGGGTGCTTGAAGAAAAACGGCTCGTACGACACGAAACGAAGAAGCTGCGGTACCTCTACGCTCCGACCGTGCCGCGTCAGATTGCGCAGCGTTCCGCTCTCCGTCATATGATCGAAACTTTCTTTGATGGCTCCGTGGAAAATTCGCTCGCTACGATCCTAACTGAAGACAACCCTCCTAGAGCTATTGTAATTGTAAGCGCTCTTGTGCACGTGGTCAGGCTGCGTGGTGCGGATCATTACGTTGACTTATCAAACGAGGCTGACGTGCGCGAAATGAAATCCCTCCTCAGCACTTTTCGGTAGCAACGCTGACTGGCCACTCACAATGGACCATTAACCCGCTGTCGGTAGAAGTGGTCCCACTGCATCATCCGAACTAACTTTCTACTCGAAGAGCGAGGTGTGCGGTTCCGCTCGCCGAGGCATGTGTGGCTTGCGCCCCGCCCCATCACCCCAGAGTCTACGGAACACCTCGACAGTCGAAGGGCCAAGTCCGGCGTATAATGTCGCCTTCCGAATTATGCCGAATTGAGTCTCATAGCCAACCGTCTTTCCTCTCCATAGCTGGCTGTCGAGGCCCAAGCGATGCTTTATTTAAGTCGGCATAATCCCGCGTAAATTGATCCCAGTACCAACTCCTCATAACACGGCGAACCAGAGCCCAGTACCCACTTTTGTGGAAGCTTATAGAACTTCTTGAGAAGTCCTCCTCAAGAAACGAAATTCTGCAAGTTCTGCTCGGACGGGAGGGCCTTTGTGTTCTGTTTCGGTGTCGTCTCCCGTCGAAAGATCGCTGGCCACTGCAAAATCAGGGTAGGCACAACCCAAGCCAGAACGTTACAAATCCAGTGTGTCGGCTCGCACTCTACGCGGTGGGTTGTCCCCCTCTTGTGTGCTTTCTTGAGATCAGCGCTCTCACGGGGGGCTCTGCCCCCCGAACCCCCCGGCATTTATTTCCCCGCCCGGATGCAGGGCGCGGTGCGGTAAGTCATCGGCGATACAGGCACATCCGCCCGTCAGGGCGGCTGCTACACGGTGCCCGGAAGACGCGCACTGCACTCGTCGCCCGCCAAGTTCCCGTTCCCGTTCCGCCGCGCATACACGGGCGTGCGGGAACGGCGGGAACGATCGCAAGAATCGCTGGAGAAAACGATCCCCACGGCTTCCCAACTTGTCCCACAGCGGTTCGGGATTTGCGAGGCTTGTGTTTTGAGACCCTTACAGACTGTCCCAGGTCGAATCGGAAAATCCGCATCTCGCCCTGTCCCATTCCGCGATCCCATGGAGGAATTCCGGTGACCGGAACGGCTTCCATCACGCGATTCCCGACGATACTCCGGGACGCTAGCCCTTCAAACCGCCGCGTATAATTCGCAACGGAACATCCAGATCATGCTGGGGTTGGTGCCCGTATCCAACCGGCCAAGGACAGGGATTTCGTCGCGCGATTCGGGTGATCGATGGCTAGGTCGGAGATTATGCCGACTTAATCAAGCATCAGTGTGCGTGGAAAGACAGGAATGGAGGGGAAACGGTGTTGACGACATGGGGGGATTCGGCATAATCCGCGACGCGGCATTATATGCCTTGAACTAAACCGCTACGCAGTATGGGTAGTGCTACAGTCGTCTTGTCCTGACAGGTTGTCCTCGCCGCTGCTTCAGTTCCCTCTCCTTTGCGAAACCATGGCGTGGCTGTTTGCAGCCTATTCCATCTCGCAAAGGAGATTTCCATGACTTCTCTTCGGCAGCGCATGATCGAGGACCTGCAGGTCCGGAACCTTGCCGCGAACACCCAAGACTCTTACGTCCGGCAAGTCTCGCTCTTCGCCCGATACTTCAATCAGTCACCCGAACTGCTAGGACCGGAGCAGATCCGCGCCTTAGCTCTATTTGACGAACGAGAAGAAACTGGCAACCGGCTCCATCGTGATCGCCGTTTCCGACCTGCGCTTCCTCTATAACGTGACGCTCAAGAAAGGCTGGAGCTTCGAGGAAGTCATCCCCGCACCCAAGAAGCCCCAGAAGCTGCCTATCGTACTGAGCCCCGAGGAAGTTCTTGCGTTTCTGGACTGCGTCCGGAGCAGGAAACATCGTGCTATCTTGACCACCTGCTACGCCGCCGGCCTTCGTATCTCCGAGGCCATTGCGCTCACCCCTTCCGCGATCGACAGCAAGCGCATGGTCATCCGGGTCGAGCAGGGTAAAGGGAGAAAAGATCGCTTATGCGCCGCGGTCCATAATGCGTAGTGATTGTTGGCAAATGCCAGAATCATGATTCGCCGCTCTTGAACCTTCTTGTGAAGACTGACCCACTCGGAAAGATCACCTTGGCGATCAACAATCACCTTGTCCCAAGTTGTCCTTTTTTCCTCGATCCCTTTCCGGTCCCCCAAACCACCGAACGTAAGTGAAGTTAGACGTTATTAGATCGAATTTGTCCTTCATCTCCCACGGCCGCGGCATCCAGCCTTGATCAATTAGCGTGAGAGCGACGCCGTGCTCTCGCAACACATCTCCACAGTGTCGAAGTGCTGCGCGTAGTAGCTGAGGTAGTCGGCGGGTCGCAAACCCCTCGGATAGAACGATCCCTGCCATCCAGTGGCCGTGAACGACGAGGTCCCGAGGAGAATCGGCGGATGGTTCACGGAAGAGAGTATAGCGCCCACCCTCGCCGGTTCGTCGTTTTGGATTGCTCAGAACTTGCCAGGTCATGCGAAGCCAGGATATTGCTCTGTTCATCGACCAATCGGAACCAGTCACGGTTGGAACGATTACTCCTATGAAAATAGCTGCCTATCGCGTTGAAAACAAAGCATAGGTGCCTGGGTCCATTTTCATCCTTCGTTGTGGCTCTCCGAGAGCCATGAGTTACTCATAACGAAGCGCGACTAGGGGATCGGTTCGCGCCGCGCGGCGGGCGGGCAGCAGACAGGCGGCTAGGCCGACGAGCAGGATAATAGAAATCACGGCAGCAAATGTCGATGGATCCGTGGTTGAAACACCGGAAATTTGGCTGGCGAGAAAGCGCACGAGTGCATAGCTCCCGAGAAGTCCGGTGAAAATGCCAGCCGCTACCAGACGGAGGCCGTTGAGAAGCACGAGCCGAAGAATGCTTCTCTGTTGTGCTCCCAGCGCCATGCGAATGCCAATTTCGTGGGTGCGCAGGGAGACGCTATAGGCCATCACGCTAGAAATGCCAATTATGACGAGCAGAAGACCAATGCTGGCGAAGGAGCCAAAGGTGACAACTTCAAATTGTGGTCCGCGGTAGAACTCTCGCAGCGAGCCTTCGAGTGTTCCTGATGCTGAGATTCCAACATTTGGATCAATCGCCCGCACTTCCTGGCCAACGGTTTTCAAAATCAGTGTTGGGTCAGAGGCTGTCCTTGCCATGAAAGTCCGCCAGCTATATCCCTGAACGCTATAGGGGATGAAGGCTTGGGGAAGGGCTTCCCAAGCGGGGTTGTCAAAGTTGCGAGTCTTGTAGTCCCGCACGACCCCAATGATTTCGAAATAAGTGTCGTGCGGCGCATCCAAAAAGGTCCGGTCGAGAACGTCCATCTTGATTCGTCGGCCGAGCGGGTTTTCGTTCGGAAAATACTGGCGAACAAAAGCCTGATTTACGACCATAACTTGGCGAGCAGCACTCACATCGTCTTCGGAGAACAATCCGCCGCGAATCAAAGGCCGGCCGAGCATTTGGAAATAACCTTCGCTAACCGACTCAAGTGTGGTCTGCCAACGTTCCGTGTGAGGCTTGCCGGGAATGATCGTGTCGCTCCATTCGTCTTGCAGCGGGGGTTCCTCAATCGATTCGGAAACGGAGATCACGCCGGGAAGAGCACGAAGCCGGTCGAGGATTTGCCGAGTGAGGGCATTTTTCTTTTGCCGAGTGACATCGACATCGGTGTTATATGCCTTGGGCAGAGAGAGACGAAAGTAGAGAACGTTTTGGGGATCGAAACCCAGGTCCACGCGTGTCAGCACAAGAAAGCTGCGCATCAAGAGGCCAGCGCCCATCAACAAGACGATAGAGAGAGCAACCTCGCCAATCACCAGAGAGGCCCGCAATTTGCCATGACGAAAAGTCGTTCCAACGCCTTTGCCGCTGCCCGTGAGCCGCGGCTGCAAGTTGCCGCGCATCGTGTGGAGAGCCGGGGCAAGACCGCACAGGATCGTCGTCAGAAGCGTTATGCCCAGTGCTAACAAAAGAACTGGCACATTCATGTGAATTAGGGTTTCGTCTGGGAGTGTTCCAGCAGGGATGAGCGCCACGACAATTTTCAAAGCAAAATACGCCAATGCACAGCCAGCGATTGAGGCAGCGGCAGCAAGCACAAAGCTCTCTGTAAACAATTGTTGGATAAGGCGAGCGCGGGAGGCACCCAGTGTGGAGCGCATGGCCATTTCTCTTTCGCGCGCGGTCGCACGTGCCAACAAGAGGTTCGCAACATTGGCACAGGCGATTAGTAGCAAAAGCAGGACAGCGGCGAGCAAGCCATATATTGTTTTCTTGAATCCCCCGATAAGACTGTCGAGTAGAGTTTGCGGCACAATCGCGAATTTTTCCGGGAGTGGAAATGGTCCGCCAGGATTGGCCTTCTGGTAGCGGTGCGCAATGGCATCAAGATCGGCTCCTGCGGCCTGCACGTTCACACCCGGCTTAAGGCGTCCCATAACTGAAGCGTCGCTCCGTCCGTCACTCATTGGCAGCCAGAAGTTGGCCCTAAACGCGTTGAACCGCGAAGGCATGATTCCGACCAGAGTTGTGGGCTTGCCGTTGAGAATGAAAATTTTGTTGAGAATGTTTGGATCGCCGCCGAATTCCGATTGCCAGACGTGGTAGTTCATCACGAACACTGGCGGAGCATCCAGGCGGCCATCATCAGGCGAGAGGGTGCGCCCGAGGAGCGGCGGAACGCCCAGGAAATCGAATGTGTTGGCCGTGACAGTCTCACCTCTCGGCCAGTAGCGGATGGATTTGCCGTTGTCGTACTGGAGGCGTATGCCGTTATAGGCGATGGTTTCCTCAAACACGTGGTTTTGTTCGCGAAAGGCACGGGTTTCGTCCGGCAAGAAAAAATCGCGCCCTTTCCATCCACCAACATTTGCGAGATTTTGGACTCGAAATACGACAGAACGCTCGAAATTCTTGTAGGGAAGCCCATCGATAACAACACCATAAATAACACTGAACATGACCGTCGTCGCGCCGATGCCCAGAGCCAGGGCGAAGATGGCGACTAGGGAGAAACGACGATTCTTGCGGAGGTTGCGCAGGGCGTAGAGGAAGTCGCGGGCAAGACCATCCACGTGGCTTTCCATAGGAGCAAACTCTACACCGAAGCGACTGTGAATTGTAGGGTCCCCACCTGTAATGAGAAGGGTAGCTAGTTTCCGTGGCGAAACGGCAATTGTTTTGCCTTTCAAGACAGAAACTAGCAGCTAAGCTAGTGCTGGAGGAAGATAGACACTGAGCCGTCGTTGAGATTGGCCGTGGCAAAGCCGAGCCGGCCGCTGCCGTTGAAGTTTGCGACCGTGATGGAATACGGCCCTTTGCCGACGGCCACAGGTGAGCCGGCCAGTTGCGTGAACGTCCCCGCCGGGAAACCATCTTTCCCGGCGGCCAGGTTCTTGTAAGACCCGAGCTTAGCCCAGCATCATGTTGTTAGCTTTAGAACTCGTAGCGCAACGCGAACTGCATCACGCGCGGGTTGGTAAGCAACCCACCGTAGTTCCCGAACGAACCGGAAATATCCAGTTCCGGCGCGATGGACTGCGAATCAAATTTTGTGGCGTTGGTCACGTTAAAAACTTCCCATCGGAACTGCACACTATGGCCTTCCGACCATGGCATCTTCCACCGTTTGCTGAGTCCGAGATCTACTCCGAAGAAGCCATCTCCCCGGACTTGGTTACGGGCTCCAGCTTCGCCGGGGAACGGCGAACGGAACTGAGTGATAGCGCCGCTGGGCCCCGCCCCCTCCTGAAAGACGTTTACACTGCCGTCCGGCTGTTTGAACACACCTGTATGCACGCTGCCCGTCCGAATGGCTTGCCCGCCAAGCTGCCAGTTCGTTGGCCATTGGAAACCATTTGACACGTTGAACGGGAAGGCCGACGTCCAGCGGTAGAGACCCGAAAGCTGCCAGCCACCGATGATTGCGTCCAGTCCCCTACCGGAGTTTCTTCCCAGCAGCCTGCCTTTGCCGAAAGGAAGCTCAACAATCCAGTTGGCGTTGAACTGGTGTGTTGCGTCATAGTCAGACACTGCTCGGAGTTGCTTCGGCGACCATGAGTTGATGATCTGGCCTCCCAGCCCACCCCACGCTCCGATGCGTTCCGCGTCCGACGCTAGATCAATTGACTTCGAAAATGTGTAGTTGAAATCAAACTGAACGCCGTGTTCCATTCGATGCCGCAAGTTCACCTGCATAGCGTGATAGTTCCCGTTGGACGCTGAACGCCACGCGTACAGTGATGAGTACTGCGGGTTAAAGAAGGAGTTCGGGCCGTCCTTCGGGAAATACTGAGTTCCCGAAGCGCTTCGCATGCCGAGCAGATCCAGGACAAAAAGCGCGGTTGTCTCGTTTTGGTTGAATCCGCAGAAAAGGTCATAAGCGGCTACAACCGGATCGGAAGTAAAGTTCACAGCGTTGCCGGGAGTGCACCTGCGGATGCGGTACTGATCACCCGAAGCAAGCGGTTGAATCATGTCCTGCCAGTACTGAGCCACATTCGCCGGCACCATTGACGAGTTGAAGCTTAGTGTATCCAGTCCCGTTCGGTAGATCTTGGCCAGTTCGGTGGTTGCAGTGAAGTAGTCGATTTTGGAAGCGGGATCCACAAGGTCCGAAGGCATCGCCACGTCTTCCTGGATTAGCAGCCGGTGCGAGAGTCTCCCGACATAGGAAACCTCCATCGAAAAGCCTTTGCCCAAGTCACGGCCGATTGAGAAGTCAATCGCGTAGGAGTATGGCGTCTTAATGGTGTCGTCAAGACCCCAGGCGATCGCAAACCCGCCTGTGTCAAGGGTGCTTGGAAATGTTTGAGGGAACGTGCCTGGGGGTGCGGGAAGGAAGAGTTGATGCCCGTCGCAACCACTTGCTGCATCATTGATAGCATTTGTTGGAATTACATGTACATCCGTTAAACGCGGTGCGCACTCTAAGCTTTCGACGCCTGCTGGATTTGTTAACCCGGTAGATAGCCCAAACGAGCCGTTCTGGTCGAAGGTGTTCAGCAGTCCTGCTCCAATCCGGTCGTAGATCATGGAAAAGCCTCCCCGGATCGTCGTCTTGTCTCCTTCGCCAAAGAGCGACTTGAAGAGACCCGAATGCACCCGTGGCGAATACGCAATCGCGAGCCGCGGGCCGAAATTGTGATAATCCCAATCGTAGTAGCCCTTCTTGCCGCCATTTGCCGGACCAGCCAAGTCGAACTGGACAAGTTTATCCTGGTTCGCCGGGATACCCTGGGCCATGTTTCTCCCGCGCTGCAGGAGCCATTGGCCCAGGCTGAAATTCGGAGCGACCTGCAGACCCTTGGTTTCCCACGGCGGCGAGAACAGGGAATACCGAAGGCCATAGGTGAACGTGAGGTTCGGCTTGATCTTCCACGAATCCTGCACGTACATCTCGTAGCTGTCGGCTCCGAAGTGTCGTTGTACAGGCGCCCCCTGCGGGAGGACGCTACCGTCTTTTAAATAGTTGTAAGAGGCATCCACTTCCGTGACGATCCCCATCAAGGCGATGAGCGGGAAGTCATAGGAATTTCCGAAATCCGCGCTTACGTTACCGGGATCGAGGGCGGATCCCGTGCCTGCAATTGCTGCGTTATCCAGCCAGGATGCGTTCGTTACGCCATCGCTGAAAGATGTGGTCGTAAAGTTGCGTGGATTGCGGATAAAAGCCAGCCCTCCGCCAAACTGAAATGTGTGGTTACCTCTCACCCAGGACAGATCGTCCGAAAAGTTGTGCAACGGGCGTTGGAAGGAACGTGTGCGTGTAATGCGCTGGCTTAATCCCCGGAAGAAAATCCACTGTTCATTGGAGTCGCCAACATCGCCAATGCTTTCACGAGTGAAGCCCCAGCGGAAATTGTTGACCAAGCTAGGACGTAGAATCGCCGAGTATCCCAGCGCAAAACCCTTATTGAAGTTTATGATCGTGTGCTCCGGTGTTTTTCCAGGATAGGAAGGCACTCCCAGACTCGAAAAATTGGAGAGCGCACCCCGCCAAAAAATCGAGTGATTTCCGTTGGAAGTAAGTTTGTAATCAGCTCGCGCGATGTAATACCTGTAGTTCTTCTGGATCGGCCCCTTAAAACGGAAGCCGGAATAGTCGTAACCAAGCCCATCGCCCTGAGTGTTGTCATTTGGCAGCGGAAAACTATTGAAGTAGGCGATCATCGCCGGATTTGGCCCCTGATGGACGGGGTCCATGTTCGCTAGATCGGTGGGGGAAAGCCCGGCAGAACCTGCCGGAACGGTGTAGCTGGCGCCGCTTAGCCCTTGTACGCTGCCTCCCGGGCAAGCGCTGGAAGCGTCGCACGGATAGAGAATGACACCGTCACGCAAGGAGGCTGTTGGAACGATGCGTAGCGCGGCGTTTTCCTCGCGCTGGCGTGCCTCCTCATAATTCAGGAAGAAGAAAAACCGATTCTTCACGAACGGTCCACCCACCGAGCCACCGAAGATGTTACGAATCAGCTTGGGAGGTTTGTTCGGCTCGCCGCCCTGCAGCTGCGACTGCTTAATGAAATAATCGTTCGCGCTCGTATAAGTATTGCGATTGTATTCGTACGCTGAGCCATGAAACTGATTCGAACCGCTCTTGGTGACGAGCGATACCTGCCCGCCCGACGACGCCCCTTGATCGGCGTTGTAGTTTGTTGTCGTGACGCGAAATTCTTGTACCGAGTCCAGTGTGACTGGCAGCGCCGCAGTGAAGGCATAACCACCGGATGTATTCACGTCCACGCCATCCAACGTGATATTGCTCTGGTCGCTGCGTGCCCCGTTCACCGAGCCGCTGCGCGTGTCTACGTCAGTGTTGATATCGGCGCGATTGCCCGTATACACGACCCCGGCCTGCAATGATAGAAGGTCGGGAACGTTGCGCCCGTCCATCGGCAGCTCCTTCACCTGATGCTCGTTAAACGCGATACCAAGCGATGCGTCGGTTGTATTCAGGGTGACCGCCTGGGCAGAGACTTCCACGGTCTGATTAGTTGCACCGACCTCCAATGTGACATTAACCGTCGTTGGTGAATTGACGAGCAACTGAACATTCTTGTTTTCGAATTTGCGGAATCCCGTCATCTGCACAGTCAGTGTATAGCTGCCAGGAGGCAACGCTAGAAACTCGTATTCACCTGTGCTGCTCGTGCTCGTCTCTCGAGTTAGGGCCTGGCCGACATTGTTCAGGCTCACTTTGGCAGCGGCGATAACCGCCCCGGTCTTGTCTGTGACAACCCCCCGTATGGACGTTGTGCCAACCTGCGACCATGCAGGTGTAGTGGCTAGAAGGAGAGCAACCAAGAAAATAAGGAAATTGTGTTTCAGGGAGAACCGCTTCATGAACTGCTCCTTTCGCGCACCGTGACTGAAGATGCAGATAAAGAGCAGGCGGAAGGTGCCGGTAAGATACAAGTAAACTGAACCGGCCTACTGCCCGGAAAGCTAAACCGAGCATAACTGGAACTTCGGCAACCTTCGCCCGCCACCCGACTTTAGCAACCGTTGCCTTTGCTTTTAGGACAGATTGAGGCTTTCTGTCAAGGAAAGTTCTTCTAAATTTTGCAGTTCAGACATAAGAAGGGGCAAGAGCGAGCGGATGGGACTCGGCAGGCCGAGCGAGAGGTTTCATAAGGGCGGCGGACTATTAACCAGCCCCGCCCTCGTTGCCAAACCGGTTAGCGACACTTTCGTTGATGTACCTTACATTTATGTGGATCTTCATTGTCGAATTGGATTCGTGCAGCGATAGCGGCCGCGACACTTATTCTGCTAGGGATCATCCTACTAATTGCGACGCTGATCCACTTTGGAGTCGCAAGGTTCATTCAGCAACTGAGAGCATATCCTCAGGGATCACTCAAAACCGGCCAGTCAGGGTCACTTCAAAACCGGCCAAGGGTGAAGGCTCGGGACATTGACTCCGACGGGAGCCCTTATAGGCTCTCTCGGCATGAGCAATGCCTTGAGCGAAGAACAGAAACAACAAGGCATCGCACTGGGAAAGCTCGGATGGTCTTTACGAAAGATCGAGCGAGAAACCGGTGTACGGCGTGAAACCGCAGGCGCGTACCTAGTAGGGCGGTCGGGATTGCGGTACGGACCCGGGTGCCTGGCGCAGGCAGGCGCCGGCAAAACGGGCCAACGAAGTGACCCCCGACTTTGTAGGCCTTTTATCGCAACCGCCAAGCTCCCCCGCGGGCAGGGTCAGTGCCTGCGAACCCTACCGTGACCTCATCGAGGAGAAACTGAGCCGTGGACGGAATGCCAAGGCCGTCTGGCAGGATCTGGTCACCGATCATGGTTATCCGGGTAACTACCAGACCGTAAAGCGTTTCGTACGCAAGCTTCAGGGATCCAGGCTGCCCCAGGCGCTGGGATCATCCTCACCGCGCCAGGGGAAGAAGCCCAAGTCGCGCCCTCTGGTACGCGACCCGCAAACGGGCAAGTACCGGAGGACCAGGCTGTTCGTGCTGACCCTGGGGTACGGCCGCACATGCATCCGTTTGTTGACGTGGCGGTCCAGTGCCCGCATCTGGGCCGAACTCCATGAGAAAGCGTTTCGCGAACGTGCAGTGGGATGAGCTGCACGTGCGCATCCTGAAATAGTTGCTACATGTGCTTTGAGATCAACGTCTTCCGCAGTTGCCCAGTTCGCAGACAGAACCTCAGCTTGCTCCAGAACCGTTAAAGTCGCCTTCTCTTGCTTGTCGGGTGGGTAGCCGTACTTCCGCAGGATACGCTTTACGAGCACCCGCAAATGCGCTCGGATGTTTTCTCGAACTGTCCAATCGATCGTTGTGTTTTTCCGCACTGTTTCCACTAATTCTCGCGCAATGGTCCGAAGTGTTTCGTCGCCCAGCACTTTGACAGCGCTGTCGTTCACCTCCAGGGCGCCATAAAATGCTACTTCGTCATCGGTGAGATGTAGCTTTTCTCCGCGCTCAGCAGATTCGCGCATCTGTTTCGCTAGCCCGATAAGCTCCTCAATCACTTGAGCAGCTTCGATTGCCCGGCTTTGGTGCTTGCGAATGGTCTCCGCGAGCATTTCTGAAAAACGGCGAGACTGAACAACGTCGGCCTCACGCTCGTGGCTCCTGGCAATTCTGTACAGGACATGCGAATCCACGCGGGACGAGTTAAATCCCGCTATCGGTATCCTTGGGTATCCTGACGCTGAAAAATGCACCGAGATCGGAAAATGCGGTCGTTGCTGTAGAATCTTGCTTCCTTGATATTCGATCGGCGGAGGTAAGATTGCAGCAAAAAACAACGGCGTTTAGAACGTGAAACGCCTGCTACTTTGGTAGGAGCCAGACGCGGGCTGTTGCTCATTTCACTGCCGAGACCGGAAAGGTGTTGCTCCTCTGACCACCGTCCTAATCGTGTTCTAGTGAGTTCGCTCTAAGGTCGCTAATGCTCATCTCAAAATCCAAATTCGTTGCCGGAGTGCAATGTCTCAAGCGCCTGTACTTAATCGTGCATGAGCCCGAACTGGCGGCGCGGCCAGACGAGTCGGGACAGGCAATCATTGACCAAGGGCAGGAGGTCGGCCTGCTGGCGCAGCAGATGTTTCCATGCCGCGTAGCCGTCGAATCCAGAGACCGGGAACAGGCAATCCGTGCAACTCGGGAATTGATCGAGAACCCCGAAATCCCGGCGATATTTGAGGGTTGTGCCGCCAAAACGTCGTACACCTGCAGAATGAATGACTTGTCGAAAAGCTGCATTCGGATTTTTCCGCTAAAATTCTTGCCACGATCGTGTCGCTCCGACATTTCCTCGGCTGGTTGGTCAGCGCTTTCCATTCCCGGGAGGACCTCGTCCTCGAGAACCTCGCTCTCCGTCGGCAATTGCTGGCTCTGCACGCACAACAACCTCGCCGTCGATTGACTGCCCCGCACAAACTGTTCTGGGTTGCGTTGAGAACGTTCTGGTCCGGGTGGACCAAGCCTCTCATCTTGGTCACTCCTAGAACCGTCGTGAACTGGCATCGCGCGGGGTTTCGTTTGTATTGGACGTGGGTCTCCAGAGTCAGCCAGGTAGGAGGACGGAAGCGTGTCAGCAAAGAGGTTCGCGCCTTGATCTTTCGTATGGTTGCCGAGAATCCGACCTGGGGAGCGCCGCAGGAGTAGGACGTGTTGTATGAAACTTCGCCGTGGTTCTGCGCGTATGTGAGCAGAATGCTGCGCATTTGTGCACTCACGTGGAGTGCCAACCGGAATTGAGTATTCCTATTCTCGGTTCTCAACTGTTTGCTCCTCGATGCAGGAACACTCTTTCATTTCGATGGTGTTTCCAATTCCCTGCAGACTTTAGTGAAAACGGCCTCGTCCATTTTCTCGTACCACCCCGTTTCCTTGAGCCGCATAAATAGGTCTTTCACGCTGCTGGACAATGAAGTTCTTCCTGAATGAGGTTACCCGCAGTCAGAATCTGGTCAATCATCTCCTTTGAGGTAAACAGAAATTAATCTTGTTTTAAGTCTGAGCCACGATGAATCCACTATGCTCTCTTGGGTTGTCCTCTTGCGGAGCCTGTGTCGTCCAGGAGCTCTCTCTCTTTTGCAATGATTGGGAGAGCGGAATCTTGGCCCACGCAGGATTCTTAGATAAAGCTTGCTGCCCGTGGCAGGAAATGACCGTCTGGGCACAGCCTGCGGCGAGGTAGTCCATCGCAGGGACCAGGCAGGATGAATCAAGCCATCGCTGGCAAAATCAGATTGACATGAGAAGCATTTCATCTAGGGAGAGCAAATGAAGAAACGGTATTTAGTCCTAGTCGCGATCCTCGGGGTATTCGTGGAGCAAGCGCAATGCCAAGTTACTGCGCCTATCAAGCTGCTCCAGACTTACGAGCTGCCGGCAGAAGTGAAAGGGAACTTCGACCATTTCGGAATTGACCTCAAAGGCGGGCGCCTATTTGCTACTCCGGAGGGCTACCACGCTGTTGTTGTCTTTGATCTTAATACCGGCACTCTGCTCCATAAGATAGGCGGAATCGGCAAACCGCACGCGGTGCTCTATCGCGAAGATCTGAACCGCATTTACGTAACGGATGGGGATGCGGGCGACTTGAAGATCTTCGACGGCACAACGTACAAGCTTGTATCGAGCGTGAAACTCTTAGAGGATGCCGATTCCATTGGCTACGATCCGGCAACAAAGTTTCTGTACATTGACAATGGCGGTGGTGACGTTCATCAAACATACTCTATGCTAAGCGTCGTGGATACGACTGGAGGAAAGAAACTGGCCGACCTCAAGATTGACGGGGAAACTCTGGAAGCCATGACTCTGGAGAAATCAACCTCAAGAATGTATGTAAATAACAGAGCCAGGAACCAGGTGTCCGTCGTGGATCGGGAGAAACGGGAACTCGTAGCAAGCTGGCCTGTGACACTCTGCAAGAACAACGTCGCCATGGCCCTCGACGAAGCAAGCGATCGCTTGTTCGTTGCCTGCCGCACCTCGCAGATTTCGGTACTGGACACTCTAACGGGCAAGGAAGTTACGTCTTTCCCGATCACTAAAGGGGTCGACGATATCACCTACGATGCCGCCACTAAGCGCGTCTATGCCGCTTGCGACGGCGCGGTCGATATTTATGAGCAGTCCGGCCCTGATAGTTACAAGCTGCTCGCGAACGTCCCCACAGGCCCTATGGGAAGGACAGCGCGGCTAGTGCCGGAACTGAAGCGTTATTTTGTGGCCGTGCCGCAGCACGGCGCCGAAAATGCTAAGGTACTCGTATTCGAAGTCCTGTGAAGAGGCACGGATTCGGAATCGACGAAGTTCAATTCCGACATGACTCGAATCGGCCCCGTGCCATCGTTGTGAGAGAATATAGGGCGGGCTATGCGAATCCTCCTAGTTGAAGATGAACGGAAGGTAGCCAGCTTCATCGCCCGCGCCTTGAGAGAAAACACTTACGCTGTGGATGTAGCGGAATCCGGTCAGAAGGCCCTCGAACTAGGGGCGGACGTTCCCTACGACGCGATTCTTCTCGATGTGCGTTTGCCCGACCTCAGCGGAATCGAAGTGTGCCGCGAGTTGCGTCAACGAGGGATAGAGGCTCCCGTGATGATGCTTACAGCGCGCGGTTTGGTCGAGCAGCGCGTCGAAGGCCTTGATGCAGGCGCTGATGACTATCTCACCAAGCCATTTGTTTTGGCGGAGCTCCTGGCTCGAGTCCGGGCACTGATTCGTCGGGGGTTTCATAGCAGCAACGCAAAGCTTCGCTACGCGGACCTCACACTCGACCGCCACCGCCGGCGCGCCACGCGCGACAAGGAGACCATCCCGCTGACTTCCAGGGAATTCGCTCTGCTTGAATTGCTTCTCCTTCGGGCGCCTGAACTTATTACCCGAAGTGAAATCGTGGAGCATGTCTGGGACTGCCACTTCGACAGCGAAACCAACCTGGTCGAGGTTTATATCAACCGTCTTCGCCAGAAAATTGATCAAGACCGCCCGGTCAAACTCATCCATACGATCCGCGGCGTGGGCTACCGCCTGGGGACACCGGGGTCATGAAAATTAGAACGCTCCGTCTCCGGATGATGTTGCTTTTCTGCACCGTCGTTGGTGTAATTCTAGCGGCGTCCTACCTGGCGTTTTGGGGCTTGTTGGCCCACGCGGTCCATACGCAGCTCAATCGTCAACTCCTTGAGACGGCGCGCCCCATCATTTCGGATCTGGTCTCCGAACCCAATGCGAAAAACATAAGCCGTCTGGACCTCCCGGGTGAGTTCTTTGAGCTTCTGGATCAAGAGAGGCGCGTCCTCCAGCGGTCCAAGAATCTCGCGGCGCCGATGAAACTAGATGGGACGAACCGTGGCGATTCTAGCCCTGCTTTCGGAAGGGCGGCTCTGGATAGTGGTGAAACGGTGCGCGTGGCCCTCATCCCTTTTCAGCAGGCAGGCCAGAATCGGGTCTTTGCGGTAGCGATCCCCACCTTTGGCACCAACCGCGTGCTCGACAAATTTGGAGGAGTTGCATTGCTGCTTTTTCCGCTCAGTCTCCTGGTAACCGCGGGAATCTCCGCATTGTATGTTGGGAAAAGCCTCGGGCCCATCAAAGAGCTAACCAGGCATGCGGCGGTGATGGCCAAACGCGTGACGAACCGTCAAGGATTTTGGAAGCCCTTGCCGGTGTCTTCTCCTCACGATGAGCTTGGGCGATTGGCGGAGACGATTAATCATCTACTGAAGAGCGTTGATGCAGCAGTGGTTCAGTTACGTCAGTTTGTGACGGATGCTTCGCACGAGCTGCGCACTCCGCTCGCCGTTCTTCATGGCGAGACAGAGCTGCTGCTCTCCAAACCGCGAAGCGCGGAGGAATATCGCCAGACGCTCTGTGTATTCGACGATGAGTTCAAGAAACTGACTCGCATCGTGGAGGGTTTGTTCACCCTCTCGATGGCTGACGCCGGGCAACTGCATTTGGCTCGAGAGCCCCTTTATATAAACGAGGTTCTTGAAGAAGCGTGCGCCCTAGCCTCGTCTCGCGCACGCGCGAAGAATATCTCCATCATGCGCGATTTGAATCAGGAACTTGCTTGTACTGGAGATGAAGCTTTCCTGCACGAACTGTTTCTAATTTTTCTCGACAATGCGATCAAGTATTCTCCCAGTGCTACTTGTATCCACGTCACGCTGGAGACTCAAGATGGGTCGATTCAAGTGCGCTTCCAAGATCAAGGCATCGGCATCCCACCCGAGCATATGCCATTCATATTTAATCGGTTCTACCGGGCTGCACCGTTGAATAGCGGCGAGGCCCAGAGCGGAGGGCTTGGTCTGGCCATTGCCGAGGCCATCGCCACTGCCCAGGGCGGCACCATCGAGTGTGAGAGCACGGTAGGGGTTGGTTCAACCTTCACGGCAAAATTACCCATTGCCCCGCCCCAGAAAGCGGTCCTCGAAGCCGTACCTAAACAGAAATTAATCCTCCGTTAAGGCATCCGCTTCCCTTCTGCACTAGGCTCAACCGCAACTTGGAGGTGATTTAGTGTCCTCTCGAAAGTTCTCTACACTGCACTTGTATCTTTCCGCGGCAGCGATTGTATTGATGCTTGCGATTTGTTTTTCAGCGCCAGCCAGGGCGCAGGTGGCGGGCGGAACTCTCTCCGGCACGATCTCCGATCCCTCGGGTCGATTGGTCCCGCAGGCATTGATTTCGATCCAGAATATCGCGACCGGGATCACCACAACAGTCACAACGAACTCGGACGGCTATTATACGGCCGCAAACTTGCTCCCTGGAGAGTATCAAGTCACTGTTTCTGCAAAGGGATTCGCGACTGAGGTAAGAAAAGGCATCTCCCTTACCGTTGGAGCCCAGCAGGTCATTGCTCTGACACTACAAGTAGGGTCGGCGGCGAAAACGGTCGTAGAGGTGACCGCGGAAGCTCCTGCGGTGCAACTCGCGAGTTCGGACATCAGTGCGGTCGTGACCGCCAACACGGTCCGTGAGTTGCCGCTCAACGGTCGGAGTTGGACGGACCTGGCAGCCTTGCAGCCGGGAGTCAATACAATCCAAACACAACCGACGTTCGCAGTAGGTGCGGACCGCGGCAACCGCGGATTCGGGCAGCAGATGACCATCTCGGGAGCGCGGCCACAACAGAACAACTACCGCCTAGACGGCGTCAGCCTAAACGACTACGCGAATGGCGCGCCAGGTAGCGTGCTAGGTGGAAATCTGGGTGTGGACGCCATTCAGGAATTCTCGGTTCTGACCAGCAACTACTCGGCGGAGTATGGCAAGACCTCTGGCGGCGTAGTCAACGCCGTCACGCGTTCAGGAACGAATAGGTTCCACGGGAGCGCCTACGAGTTCCTGCGCAACAGCGCACTGGACGCGCGGAATTTCTTCGAGGATCCCACCGCTCCCAAGGCGCCATTCAAACGGAATCAGTTTGGCGGCGCCGTTGGCGGACCGATCATCCAGAACCGCACGTTCTTCTTCGCTGACTTCGAAGCTATTCGCCAGTCTAAGGGCATTGCCGTGGTTGACACTGTGCCTTCCAATGCTGCAAGGGCAGGCCTGCTTTGCTCGAATCCCGCAGGGGCGGACCCTTCGAACCCGTGTACTACAAATCAGCTCCCGGCGGGCGCGAATACTGATGCGAACGGCGTGGACCTAAAGGCAAAGGCGTATCTCCCCCTCTATCCTGTCCCCAACGGAGCCATCCTAGGGAACGGCGATACCGCTCTATTCACATTCTCTGGTCAGCAGGTTGTGAACGAAAACTTTGTTACCACTCGGCTCGATCATAAGTTCTCGCAAAAAGACAGCCTGTACGGAACTTACATGTTTGATAGAACTCCTTATTCGGCCCCTGACGGCATGAATAACGTCAAACTTGGCAGCCTCAGCTCCCGGCAGCTCCTGGCGGCCGAAGAAACCCACAGCTTTTCCCCTACCCTTGTCAATGCCGTCCGATTCGGGTTCAACCACGAAGCCGTGAATAACAACCAGAGCATAGCAGCAATTAACCCGGTGGCGGCGGATAGTAGTCTGGGTTCCTTCGCAGGTCGAAATGCCGCCCAGGTCCAGATTGCCGGCAACTCTCTTATGCCTGGCGGTGTCGGGGGACTGCCAACTTACTTGTACCGCTGGAATTCTTTCCAGGTGTATGACGATGCTTTCCTCAACCGAGGCAGGCACGCCATCAAGTTTGGGATGGCAGTCGAGCGTATGCTCATGCAAGCCACGGCGCTTACCGATCCGAGCGGCATTTGGCAATTCGCTGATGTAGGCAGCTTTCTGACGAATAACCCATCCAGATTCCAGGGAGGAATTGTCAGCACGCTCTCACCCCGTAATGTTCGACAGACCATCTTTGGCGGGTATCTGCAGGACGACTGGCGCTGGCTCCCGAATCTCACATTGAATCTGGGGCTGCGCTACGAGATGGCCACCATACCGACGGAAATTGATGGCAAGCTCGCCAACTTGAGAAACCTCACTGACGCCAACCCTCATCTCGGCGACCCGTTTTTCGTCAGCAACCCTACAAGGAAAAACTTCGAGCCACGCATAGGTTTTGCCTGGGATCCGCTCCGCAATGGAAAGATGGCCGTCCGGGGCGGCGCTGGCCTGTTTGATGTTCTTCCGCTGCCGTATCAATTCATTCTTCTCGTGACCCAGGCAGCTCCCTTTTTTGAATATACCTCGATCAAGAATCCAGGACCTGCGACATGCAACTGCGTAACAACACATGCGTTTTTTGACGGCGTTTTGCCTCCTTTCCCGGCCAACAAATTGCGTCAGACCTACACGGACCCCAGCCCCAAGCGCAACTATGTGACGCAGTGGAACCTGAACGTCCAATACCAGCTCACCCCGAGCTTGGCTGCCATGGTTGCTTACGTTGGGTCGCGTGGCGTCCATCAGCCCTTCCGCGTGGACGATGCCGATATGGCTCTTCCAACCATTACTTCAGCAGGCTATTTGTGGGATCCCAACGCGAGCCGGCTCAACGACAACTACGGCTCTATTCGAGGAATGTTCTACCAGGGACGGTCTTACTTCAACGCGCTCGAGCTACAGTTGGCGAAGCGAATGAGCCACGGCTTTCAGCTGCAGGGGACTTTCACTTGGGGCAAGAGCATGGATACTAGTTCCGCCACGGTGGCAGGCGACGCATTTGGTAACTCCATTTCGAGCCTCAATTGGTTCGATATGAGATTGGATCGTGGGCTCTCCGATTTCAATGTTGGACGCACTCTCGTTGTGAACGGCACATGGGATATTCCCACAGCCAAGTCATTCTCCGGACCGGAGAAGTGGATCGCTGATGGTTGGGAGCTCGGTCTGATCCTCACAGTTAGTGACGGAGTGCCTTTTACTCCCACATGGGGTACCGGCGACGACCCGGCTCTTACGCAGAACAATGATGATTGGGCGTTCCCGAACAGACTTGGTGGCCCCGGGTGCAAAACCCTTACGAATCCTGGAAACCCGAACAACTATATCAAGACTCAGTGCTTCGCTATCCCCACCGCACCCGACGCTGCATTTTTTACAGCAAATAATTGTCAAGGCGGCGACCTGACCAACCTGCAGTGCTTCAACCTCCGAGGCAATGCCGGCCGGAACATCCTAAGCGGTCCGGGCATCACGAATTTGGACTTCTCCGTCTTCAAGAACAATCGCATCAAGCGTATCTCGGAAAATTTTAACGTGCAATTTCGTGCCGAGATCTTCAACATCTTGAATCATCCCAACTTCGCGCCTCCCACGGTCCCCGACAGCAGCGACATCTTTTTGTCCGATGGGACGCTGAGTGGGGGGGCAGGTTTGCTGACCAGGACGACGATCCCGGAGCGGCAGATCCAGTTCGCCATCAAGTTTATTTTCTGATCGTCGAGGAGGCAGCAAAGGGGCGCGTTCCAGAGCAGTTTGGCTGTGAACGCGCCGGGCTGACTGCCCGGCAGCCCAGGCTGCCAGCGAACGAACTCGGGACTTTCATTTCAAGGAGGAGAGGACGTGAAAAAGGTGCTCAGAGAGATCTTGTGGCTGATGCCTGCGATTGGTCTTATTGGACTGTCAACGAGCGCACAAGTGAAGCAGCCGCTACAGTTGGTGGCAACGACCCCGTTGCCTGGGTTCTCGGGCGATTTCGACCATTTCGGGTTGGATCTCAAGGGCAAGCGTCTGTTTCTTACGGCTGAGGACCACAAGTCCGTTGAAGTTTTCGATCTCGATGGCAAGCACCTTCATAGCATCACCGGATTCGGTCAGCCACACGCCCTGGTTTTCCTTCCCGACCAGAACAAAATGATCGTTACCGACGGGGATGACTTCGGGATGGTTGAGCTTGTGAGTGGAGAGAATTATAAGATTCTCGACACCATTAAGCTTCCCCCAGGCGTTGACGGTGCCGTCTTCAACCCGGTAAACCAGTATTACTATGTGGAAAGCGGCGGTGACGAGCCCGGAGCGAAGACCCACGACCTCAGTATTATCGACACCAGGACCTTCAAACACATCGGAGACATTACCCTTCCCGGCAATCAGTCCGAAGCTATGGCCATCGATAGAGCCGGCAAAGTGATGTACGTCAATCTAAAAGGCACGAATGAGGTGGGTGTCGTTGACCTCGAGGCGCGCAAGGTTATCGCGAGATGGCCGATACCCGACGCCGGAACCGCGAACGCGCTGGCTCTCGATGAGCCGAATCATCGAGTGTTTATCGCCACGCGAAAGCCGCCGACATTCTTTGTGTTTGACACCGATACGGGCAAGGTCGTCACGAAGCTCCCTTGCACGGCGCAGAACGACGACATGTGGCGCGATCTTCAGCGCAAGCGTATCTACGTAACGGGAACAGAAACAACAACCGTTTTTGAGCAGAAGGACGCTGATCATTACACCCATATTGGGGATGTGCCAACCGGATTTCGCGCCAGGACCTCTATTCTGGTCCCCGAGTTGAACCGCCTTTACATCGCCGTCTCCGGCAAGGGCAAGCCAGATGCAAGACTTTCGCTGCAGGTTTACGAAATACAGCCCTGATTCAGCCCAACAATCGAAACCAGAAATTCCTGCGTGTGCTCGTTCATCCGCTGGGGGGTGCACCGACTGGCTCCGTTCCCGAGTGGGTCACTTTCACTCCGGACGGCAAGCATGTCTATATCTCTAACTCCGGCGGTCGCTCGGTGTCCGCCATTGACACAAAAACTTTGAAGCTTGTGGGTGTCATACCGATGGGAGAAGTGCCCAAGCGGATCAATACCTTGGTCGTTCGCTAAATTCAGCAGTCGCCAGATTCTTCTCAACTCCGCCGGACTTCACCAAATGACTTTCAGCGCCAGCTGAATCTGCCTCGACGGCGTCTGCGTGGACGTAATCAGCCCGGCGTTGGCGATCGCGACCCCCGCCGCGTCGAAGATGTTTCTGTTGTCCAGGGGCGGGGCAAAATTCGCCCGGTTAAATACGTTGAAAAACTCTGTCCGGAACTGCACATTAAAGGCGTCCGAGACTTTCTTGATGTAATTGTTCTTGACCACGGAAAAATCAAAGTTCAACAGTCCTGGGCCAGTCAGTGTGTTGCGGCCCAGATTGCCGCGAAGCGTAATCGGATTAGGCACCTCGAAACACTGCGTCCTAATGTAGTGGTTGGGATTGCCCGCGTTGACGTAGGAACCGCAGCCGGGACCTCTCTTCACATTTGGTATGTCGACGTTGGGGTCCGTACTTCCCACGCCGAGAGAATCTCCCGCAAACCCTGGAGTAAAGGGAACGCCCGTAGTCGCCTCGAACACTCCGCCCAGTTGCCAGCCTCTCAGTGCCCACACGCCGAACCCCATTTTCCACTTGGGGGCCCCGAGCACCCAGGTGTAATTCACATTCAAGTTGTGGCTTACATTGAAATCCGCAAGACCCCGATTCAATTTAAGATCAAAGAACAGCGGACTGGAGATGGAATTCGTGTACTCATCGCCCACCATGCTTCCTGAGCCTGTGTCGATGGTCTTGCCCCAGGTGTAGGAACCGGCGAACTGAGAAGAGTTACCGATCTTCTTTTTGATCTGCACTTGAAGCGCGTCGTAGTACGAGCGGCCGTCCCAAAACCCCGCCGTGATCCGGCCTGCATTTGGATTCAGGCGCGTTCCGCTGCCCACCGGGGAAGGCCACAGATAACCCTGTGGAGTCAAAGTTGGAAGAACGATGTCGGCATCTTCCGTGCGGAAAGGCTGATGCACAGCACGGGAGCCTACATAGCCAACCCGCAGGCTTAGACCTTCGAGAAGCTCATGTTGCATCGTGAGATTCCACTGCATCACGTAATTCCGGCCAGGTTTCGGCTCGAAGTACGCTTGCCGAAGCGTGTTAGTTGAGGCAGTCAGCGCCGCGTATGCCGCCACCGGGTAAGTTCCTGCAGCCAAGTTTCTTGCGCTCGCGGACTCAAAGAATGGCGCCGAAAACAGCTCGTTCATTTGAAACAAATAGGGTAGTGGCAAAACGTCGAAAATCCCGAAGCCTCCACTCACCGCCGTCTTGCCATCGCCCATCGGGTCCCAGGAGAAGCCCACGCGCGGCTCAAAGTTCCCCAGGGTGGGATTCGAAATCAGCGGATCACTAAGGTGTGGTAGGGAGTCGGTGATCTGGCGGAGAACCGTCAGCTTTCCGTGCGCCTCTGTCATTACCGTGCTCATTTCATAGCGCAATCCCAGGTTCATTGTCAGGTTCGGTAGCCAACGCCAATCGTCTTGAAGGTAAGCCCCTGCGATGGTTTGCCGGAATGCCCTCGGGCTGACAGCACTCGGGATCGCCGCCGCAAGCGAGAATGGTTTGTTGGTGAGAAAATCAGAAATGGAATTGAAAAGAAACTCGCCCCCGGGCGTGGAAACGCCCAGGATATTGTCCCGAATTCGTTCGATCCCAAGGCCGAGTCTGAGCGAATGCTTCCCTTTCACTAGGGAAACATCGTCATACGCCTGAATCGAGGTCCAATGAAAATGATAATTCGTTGTGCTGCCCAGGCCGCCCGTGAACGCCGTGATCCCCGGCACGGTCACCTCCGCGGCATTGTGTCCGGGCACAGTTCCGAAGGTTGGATCGCCGGCAGACTGATTGCCACTTGCGAAGGTCAGTCCGGTGGTCGCCACCACGCGGTATATCCCGAACCGGAAAGAATTGAGAATCCACGAACCAAACGTATGCGCTTGGCGCACCGTGAAGAATTGCCTTCGCGAATCGTATCCCGTCAGTTTGTTGTTCAGCTCATCGGGCTGTCGCACGGTTCCGCTGTCAAACATATAGGTTCCCGAGACTTCGTCTCTTGTCGAGAATTTATGATCCATCCTCGTCGTGAAGTAATTCTCCGGTGTCACCTGCTGGCCGGAGAAGGTATAGATCCCGGTGTCGCCCGAACCTAGAAGACTCCCATTGGGCAGTGGGAAGAATGCATTCACAAAACGCAGCACGCTTGGATCAACTGCAACCGGTCCAGTGGATAGGTTCCCGGCCCTCGCTGCTGCCGATGGCACAGTGTCAACCTGCGTGATGCCGGTGCTCGCTCGCAGGCCTTCATAATCCCCGAAAAAAAAAGTGTGGTCCTTCCAAAGGGGCCCGCCCGCCGACGCTCCAAATTGATTACGCCGGAAAGGCGGCTTTGCGGAATCGAAGAAATTCCGCGCATCCAGCGCACTGTTTCGCAGGAACTCAAATACATCCCCATGGAAACTGTTCGTTCCCGACCGCGTGGAAGCGCCGACCACTCCGCCAGAAGACCGTCCTACTTGTGCCGGATAGTTGCTCGTCAAGACCGTGAACTGCTCAACCGCGTCGACTCCAAGGTTTACTCCCAGCGCGCTTCCGGGCGAGCCGTTCGCATAGTCGTTTACGCTGATGCCGTCGAGCCGCGCGTCATTTTGCCGTGGCCTTCCACCAGAGATCGTCATTTGCGTTCCGAAGCCATATCTTCCCTGCCCTGAAGATTGCGTGCGCGCCGTCGCGACGCCGGGCTCGAGGGCCGCCAAATCGGAGGCCGAGCGTCCGTTCAACGGCAACTCCGTCACATTTTGTGTATTGACCACCCCGCTTACGGTTGACGAGCCCGCTTGCCCTTTTCCCGCGTGCAACACGAAGTTCGCCACGGCATCAGCATCAGCTCGAATCATTACCCGCACCCTGGCTGAATCGAAACCCGGAGCACTGGCCGTGAGCTCGTAACTTCCTGGCGCGAGGTTGGATATCTTGTAGGAGCCGTCTTCTCTTCCTATCGCTGAAAGGCTACTGCCATTGTCTGTATTGAGTACGGAAAGATGCGTGTTCGGAATTCCCGACCCTGATTCGCTTGTTACTTTCCCGGAGAGCGTTCTCGCGGCCACCTGTGAGAAAACCAGAGACGGTGCCACAAAAATCAGCAAGAAGGCGATGGGCGCTAGAGCATGAACTAGTTTTGGTTTAGACAATTCAAGATGGTACAGCCGTGCCCTGCGGATGTATTCTTCCTTCCAGATTTTCCCGGCGCCCCAGCCACGCTGACCCTCAACCGATTTTGGCGTTATACCGGACATGACAATTTCAGTAAGCTCTAAGAGTCGCCCTACCCTGCGTTCCAGCCGTCGGCAGGCGACTCCGTTCCAAGTTCCCGGTCAACGGCTCTATGGAATTACATCGTAGACCAAAATTTTGGCCTCTTCGATAGTTGCTTCCTTTGATTGGGGGATGGGGGGCACCAAGATAACCAGCTTCGGGACCGCCGCGTAAAACCGCTTGAGTTCCGGCACCAGCAGCGTGGTCTTCGCAATCGGCCCGGTCGCCACTCTTCCCAGGCGATCGTAATGGTCGGCGTCAATTTGTTTGAAAACTTCCACAAAACCGGTTGTTCCCGTGTAGTAGATGCGTTTGCTTGGCGCGTCAAACACGAGCTCGTCCACACCGCCTTCTGTGTCTATCGCATCGATCACTTTCCCGCTGTCCGAGTCCATCACCACCAATTTACCGGGCTTATAAATATGTGACCGTTTCACGCGGCTGCCGATAAACAGCCGGTGATGGGCTGCATCCATGTCCACGGCATGGGGCTCCGGCCCTCTCGTGATGGGCCACATGGCGATCACCTTGTGCTTTTCGCGATCAATAACCACCATCTGGCTTGTGTCGCCCATCACTACAAACATTCTTGGTGATTCTGGATCGAGCACCATCCCCGCGGGATTCAGCCCCTCGACCTCAATGCTTCCCGCCAGTTTGCCTTTCTTGACGTCGACGATTTCGATCGAACCTTTCACACCCTCCTTTTTGAGACCATCGGCTCTATCCCCCAGATAAAATAGGTGGGTCGCCGGATCGTAAACCCCGTTGTCTGGCACCCTTCTTGAATCCTTATCCAGTTCATGTCCCGTCAACGGGATATTCTTGATGAGCTCGTAAGTGTCTCCGCTGAATGCTTTGCACGTTGCATCTCCATCGTCCACCCAGATTTCATTGGTCTCAGGGAGATAGATGGTCTTGCGCGGATCTCCTCCGAAACCCGTGATCGTGTGGATCACCTTGCCCACGCGCAGGTCTACGACTTCAATCGTCCTCTGGTGCTCGCCGGGAACGAACAGGCGCTGGCCTCTTACGTCCACTGCCATGTGGTCGAAGTAGCCCTCAACATTCGGCAACGAGATACTCTCGATCAGTTTCATCGGTGGGCTGCTCTGGCTCTGCGCCCCCGGAACTAGAGCCACGCACAAGGCGAACAGAACCGCCAGATACGTTTTCATTTTTTCGTTCTTCAGCTTATATTTCTCGAACATCATTCTCTCTCCTTGTGAAGACCCAAGCCCGCTCTCCGGTGAAGATACGCCCTTCAAATCCGTTGCAGCGCCGGCCGGAGTTCGCGGATATCCTTCACGTCTTCGAGAGCCAACACTTTGTTGATCAGGGTCGCGCAACTTGCCGCTCCCAGGATCGGCGCGATGAGGTCGTGCGCTTTCGCAACAACCTCCTCGCGCGGCAGGGGATTCTCCGCCGTGCCCCGCACGTCTCGGACCCACTCGCTCAGTTGTGTGCCGTCGCCGAGCGTCACCTCGACGATGGCCTCGCGCCTGGGGCGGCGAGCATCGATCCGCGGGTCGGCGACAACCTCTACCTTGGCCCGTTGCTTCAGCACGGCTGGATCTTTCATCCGCGCCTTGTCATGCGCGGATCGGAACGTGACCGTCTTATCCAGCAACATCACCGCGACCATGTGCTGCACGCAGATGTCCGGCATGTCGCGATTGCTTACCGTGTTGGCTTCGTCACTCGCGATCCGCACCACCACTTTCTTCGCGTCGTCAGCTGTGAATGAGCGCTTTTGAAAAAAACCGGCTAGCGCATCCAGCGGAGCCTGGATGGGAGAGCCCACCGTCCACTTCTTGATGTTCGTCCGGGTTATCTCGTAGCGTTCTCCGAGCTTTTCGACGAGTTGCGTGGGATTGGCCTTGACAACGCCATTTTCCCTCGGCGCCAGAGCATCGAAAAAATTGTCGGGGCCCGAAAAAATCCTCAACACCTGTCCAACCCGCGCGGATCAGCATTCCGGCAATGACGCCGCCCGCTGCAGGCCTCCCCCCAAAGAGGAAAGCCTTCTCCATATGCTCCGCATCGCGGCTCCACGCTCCAATTCCCGATGTTTGTTGAGCACTGTAATCCAGCAGCAGACGCATTTGCTGGGCCTCAAGGCCCGCAGCGCACCCGGCCGCCGCACCCGCAGCGAAGGCCGCAACAGTGCCGTGGGTGCTCCTGTGTGTCGCCACCTGATAACCGGGCCCACCCATGCTCATCGTCACCCGCGTCCCGATGTCATAGCCAAGCGTGACCGCGCGCAAGAAGTGTTTCCCGGAAATTCCAAACTGCTCGCCAGCAGCCAGCGCCGCCGGAACCGCGGAGACACCGGGATGCGATCGGGACGGGCCGTGCGAATCGTCAGTCTCGTCAGCGTGAGCCAGGACTCCGTTGGCCAGCGCTGCTTCGATGGGGCCGCACACGATGTTCGAAGCGACCACCGTCGCAACCTCTTTACCCCCATAGGCGCGCACAAATTCTATCGCCGCCCGGCCAGGACGTATTTCAGAACCGGAAATCATCGCGGCCAGCGTATCCAGAACGTGATGTTTCGCTTTCTCCGCTACGTCCTCCGGCAGTACCCGCTCTCGCGCCTCACTCATATACCTGCTGAGCTTGTCCAAAACCGGACTCACGGCTTGCGCCGACTCATCCTGATTGTGGACTGTCTCAGCGAACGCTGTCACAGGCGGGATGGCCCTCGTTGCAAACGCCAAACCCGCGAGTTCAAGCAGGCTTCGCCGCGTCAAAATCGCCGCGCCACTTCCTGTGCGCTCATCTTGGCGTCCGTCATGCCCCATTCGTCTTCTTTTCCCCCGGCACCTTGCGCTAAAGTGAATTTGCTAAGGAATGCGGGAGCACCACAGATCCGACCCGCAATTGAAGGTATGTCATCAACCGAAGCAAATACCTGAAAACAGTATTAATTCTTTGTTAGCTCAGAGGGACATTCTGTTCTACGGCTGACCACTTGGTTTTCCGTCAGCGTTTTTCATAACACGGAACAATTCGCCCTTCGCCTCGAACCCCACACCCGGAATATCTGACAGCTTGACGTAGCTGTCCTTGACCGGTATGCCGTCAGCAAATCCACCGAACGGCTGAAAGACTCCTGGATAGGATTCGTTGCCACCTAGCCCCAAACCCGCTGCGATGTTCAACGACATCTGGTGGCCTCCATGCGGAATACAGCGGGCTGGCGACCATCCGTGGTCCTTCAGCATTCCCAAAATTCGGAGGTATTCGACCAATCCGTAGCTCAACGCGCAGCCGAACTGCAGGATGTCGCGATCCGGCCGCAGTTGCGTATAGCGAATGAGATTTCGCGCGTCTTGCAACAAGAATAGGTTTTTTCCCGTCGCCATTGGCCCCGCATAATGATTCGCCAGCCTGGCTTGCAGCTCAGAGTCCAGCGGATCACCCGGCTCCTCAAACCAACGAAGCCGGTACGGGACGAGCGCCTTCGCATAAGCGATAGCATGCTCCAAATCAAAGCGCCCGTTCGCATCCACCGCCAATTGGTCAGAACTCTTCGCGACCTTGAGTACCGCTTCTATGCGTCGCAAGTCTTCCGAAAGCGGCGCTCCACCGATCTTCATCTTCACCACGGAATAGCCAAGATCGAGATACCCTTGCATCACCTTCTGCAGTGCTGACAAATCCTTGGCCGGATAGTAGTAACCGCCTGCCGCATAGACGAAGACTTTGTCGTCGAAGACTCCTCCGCGAAAACGGTCTGCGAGTAACCGGAAAAGAGGCAGCCCGGCGATCTTCGCCACGGCGTACCACACCGCCATATCCAGCACCCCTACCGCAACCGATCTTTCGCCGTCCTCCTGGTTTCTCATTCCGCCTGACTACGTCCCAGACTCGCACCGGATCCAGGTTTTCGCCGCTTTCGTCGACCGGCGTTTCAGGCCCTGCAGCCTTAAGCCGCGGAATGAATCGCTCGCGCAGCAGTTCGCTTGGTGCGTATCTGCCGTTCGAACTGAATCCGAAACCAACCACCGGCTTGCCCTGGCGAACCACATCCGTAACCAGCGCGAGGACACTCACGGTCATTTGGCTGAAATCAATGTAAGCGTTTCGAATTTCCGATTTGATGGGCACTACGGTTTCGCGGACATCTATAATCCTCACCACTCCGCCTTCCCGACAAAAACCTATTTTGCTCGGGCTCGCTGCAGTAAGGGTCGCAGTCCCCGGATATCCTTTACCCGTTCCAGGTCGAACACACTCTCAACGAGCTTCGCGCATTGTGTCGCCCCCAGGACCGGTGTTATCAAGTCGCGGGCCTTCGCAACAATTTCCTCACGCGTCATGGGGTTCTTGGGCGTACCCCGCACACTATCAACCCGTTGTGTGAGGTGCGTCCCATCCGTCAGTTGGATCTCCGCAATCGCCACGCGCAAAGGCATCACGCGCTCTAATTGCTCATCAGGAATCAGTTTCACCTTTTCGCGTTCCCGGAGCGTCGCCACATCCTTCATGCGTCCTTTGTCGTGCGCCGAATGGAACGTAACCGTCTTATCCATCAGCATCACTGCGGCCATGTGCTGCAGGCAGATGTCCGGAATCTCGCGGTTGTTCACGATCGCCGCCTCGTCCGTCGCCAGCTGCACCGATACCTGTTGCACTTCATTCGAATGGAAGTCGCGCTGCTCGCGCAGGATTTCGAGGGCGTCCAGAGCCGCCTGGATTGGCGAACCTACCGGCCATTTCTTGATGTTCGTTCGCAGGATTTCATAACGCTCGCCTAGTTGTTCGATCAGTGCTGCCGGATCAGCATGCGGGTTGTATGCTTGAAGAAATTATCCTTCCCCGACAAGATGTCCTCGACGCCCGTCCATCCCGCTTGGACAACCAACGCAGATGTGACTCCGCTGCGCGCCGTCATGCCGCCGAAGTGGAATGCTTTCTGGATGTGGTCGGTGTCGCGGTTCCATGCGCCAAGGCCGGAGGATTGATGGGCCGTATATCCCAGAAGAAATCGCATCTGCTCTGCGTTCAACCTCGCGGCGCTGCCGGCGGCCGCTGCCGCGCCGAAAAGTGGCGAGATGCTGTGAGTGCTCCAGTGGCTCTCCGCTTCAAACTGCTGCCCAGAGTCATTGTGAAGCGCGGTCCAACGTCGTAGCCGAGGGTCACGGCGCGCAGGAAGTGTGCCCCGCTGATTCCGAACCGCTCCCCAGCCGCAAGCGCAGCGGGCACGACCGCACACCCCGGATGTGATTGTGATGGCGCGTGGGAGTCGTCGGTCTCGTCGGCATGGGCCAGCATCCCA
>WNGD01003250.1_pt1 | contig 38525 bp, 36 predicted proteins | sample 5400671 | NCBI WGS metagenome assembly WNGD01 (sample SAMN13153369, study PRJNA577476) | soil metagenome | isolation source: 40 cm soil or saprolite under grassland replicate 2 | place: USA:California | collected 2016-06-15 | reverse complement strand
CACGCTCGACCTGCCTGCGCCCGTAGGGCGGGCTCGAGCGCCATACTTCGGGCTGGGCCCCCGCGAGCGCCGGCGGCGCGGGGGCCGAGATCAAACGCCGGCTGGCCGCGCGAGATCTCGCCTGCGGGAGCGAGCGCGGTGAGATCAAAACGCAGGCTACGCACGTAGATGCGCTCGCGGATGCACCTTCGGACGGGGGTTCGATTCCCCCCGCCTCCACTCTCTTAAGTAGCTGATCTCGCTGCGCTTCCACCGTTGATTTCGGCGCTGGGGACGCCACGGGGGACGCATCGGGGGGCGGGTTCCCCCCGCCCACGGTCTCCAGGACGCGGCTCACCTTCCGCCCGGCGTCGGGGTTGAGGCCGGGAATCCAGGTGCGGTAGTGGCGGAAGATCATCTCCTCGGACGTGCCGCACACCTTGGCGACCCAGCCGGGATCTTCGCCGGCTGACAGCGCGATGGAGATGAAGCTGTCGCGGACGCTGTACTGACCCCGGGCACGGAGGCCCGCTCGCCGCAGCGTCGGGAGCCACACCCGCTTGTGGAGCCATTCCTGCGAGAGCGGCTGCCCGGCGGAGTCCGTGAACACGTAGTCGTCCGGCCCGGCAGGCCTCTTGGCGTTCCGGATCGTGTCGAGCCGGGCGAAGATGGCCGGGTCGTAGGAGCAGTCGACCTCGCGCGGCCCGGTCTTCGGCTCGGCCTCGATCCCGCCGAAGCGCGGCATCCGGCCTGTATCGACGCGGATCACGCGACGGCCGAAGTCCAGGTTCCGGAAGCGCAACGCGACGATCTCCGAGGACCGCCAGCCGAGCCGGAACCATACGTCGTAGAGCGGACGGTAGACGACGGGAACGGTCGCGAGGAACTGCGCGATCTCCACCGCCGTGAGCGGGTCTGACTGCGCGCGGACGCGCGCGCCTGCACGGCGTCGTCGGCCACTTCGAATCCGGAGCACCGGATTCGTCGCGATGAGCCCCTCCGCGACGGCGTCGGCCATCGCCTTGTGGAGCGTCCCGATGAGGTTGGTGATGCTCTTGCCCGAAAGGCCTGCGGCCACGAGGCGGCGGCGGAACTCGTTCGCCCGCGTGACGTCGACCTCGCGAAGCGACAGTGGCCCGAAGGCGGGTACGAGATGGCGGCGGATCGTGCTCTCGTCGTGCAGCCAGGTAGAGGGGTGCAGGTCGACGTCCTTGGCGACGGTGCCATCGCTGCGAAACGGGGAGCGCAGCCGATGCCAACGCAGGATGTACTCCTGGAAGCTCATCAGCCCATCGGGGCGTGCCTCGGGGCTGAACAGGCGGAGCCGGGACCCACGGGGGAAGAAGACGCGGTAGTCGAAATCGCCGCGGCGGATGGCGGCGTCCACGAGGCGCATGGTGTGACCGCAACGCCGCCGATTCTCCGGCGTGTCGGGCAGCCCCGTGTATTCCTTGCAGCGGACCCGCTGCCAGGTGAAGTCGAAGAAGAGCTTACCGGCTTTTGCGCGTACGGGCATGGTGGCTGGGGATGAACGGTTCTGGCATCGAGGCTCGCTCCTGACGCTGGCGAAGCCATCGTTGCATGGCTGACCAGACGAACACGACCTTCCCATGACGTTGCCGCTGGAGGAAGTGCTCCCCCTTCTTCAGGACGCCCTGCGCGATGAGGTTGCGAATCGTCTGCGGTTGGTAGGGAATGCGAGCGCAGAGCTGGTTCAGGGACAAGTAGTCTTCCGGAGGGCTGCCGCTCACTGTTTCCTCGGACGCGCACTCTGTCGCCAGGGCCTGCAAGTCCTCGACCCCGGATTGCAGCCGCGCTGCGATCGATGCCAGCCTTGCAGCCACGGGCGTAGATTCGTCGGGCTTCACGCCTTCCCCTCGCGTCGACGCTTCGCCATCAGCTCCCGCTGATAGGCACGATAGGCGTCCTGATGTGTCTCTCGGTAGCGCTCTGCCCGGGTCTTCGCATCGCGCGCGCGGCACTTCGCCGAGCATAGGCGCGCGATTCGCCGTCGGGGTTCGTAGAAGAAGCGTTGGCACTGGCCGCACTGCTTGATCGTCGTGTACGGCTCGACCGTCATCGCGGTCGCAAGCTGCGCGTAGAGAGACTCTTCGAACGAGTCGTTCTGCGTGGCGATCCGAGGGAACGCCCGGCCGGTGCCTCGGACGGGGGCCCATCCCTTTAGGGTGCCGCGGGCACGCGCGCTGATGATGCTGAGAATGTCGGAGAACGCGATCTCATTACCGGGAGGCGTGTTCACCAGCCGCGCCAGGAGCGCCCGGAAGTCATGGAGGATCGGTTCCACTTCGGCGAGCGACGTCAAGCCGAACACCTTCTCGCCAGGTCCGGGCCGGATCCCCTGGAACTTCAGCAGTACAGAGGGCCAGGTCTGATCCGTCGGACGTGCGTTCGCAAAATGCAGAACGGGTGCCCAGGCAAAGGGGGGCCGGGCGGTGGCCGTGCGGACGGTTTTAGGCATCGGTACGAGTTAGTAACATTGCGTTTCGAAAACGGTATACTAACGTCTCGCCTACTGGTCAAGCGAAGGAGGCGGGATGGTGGAAGGCAGGCCCGAGGACAGGCCCGACGGCCCAGAGGCGCTCGGCAAGACGATGGAGGTGCTGCGTCAGGCCACGGCGCTGCTGCGCGGCCTTCGCGACCGCATGTGAGAAGTCGCGCCTCCTGAATCCAAAGGGGGCATCCAGACTGATGGATAACTAAACATGCTACGGGATACCCCCATGCGAAATGATCAGATCAGGCGTTCCCCCAGCGATGCCCTGGTTCGAGCGGGTTGGCGTCTCGCGCAGTTGGCGGTTCGCAGTGTGATGCGGCCTGCGGACGGCCGGGGTGTGGCCGCGCCAGCCTCTACCGAGGGGAAGACATCCAAGGAGGAGGACAGCTCGTCATGACCCGACCAGCCATCATCACGTTCGCCCACATGGCGCTGCTCGCCGTCGGCTACGGTCGACAGAGCACCATGGGGCAGTTCGAGAAGAATACAGGGAGCACGGAGCATCAGCGTGGGCAGCTCCGCTACCCACGCGAGTGGGGATGGGCGGAAGCGTTGCTCCTGTGGCTGGACGACTTCGGGTTGAGCGGGACGGCCCCCGAGCACCGTCCGGGTTATCTTAGACTTCGCCGCTTGGTGCAGGCGGGAAAGGTCGGGCTGGTGTGCGTGTCAGACATGAGCCGGCTCGGGAGGAACGCCGCCGAGTTGCTGTCCTTCCTCGCGGACTGCAGCGCACATGGAGTCCTCCTCGCGGTCGATGGCAAGATCCTCGATCCGCGGGACTCGAGCGACTGGCTCATCAACGCCGTGCAGGCTGTCCTGGGCGAGCACGGGGGAAACAACATCCGTGACACCCTCCAGCATGGCAGGATCGCGAAGCTGGAGTCCGGGATCGCGGTGAGCTATCCGCCGATCGGGTACGACCAAGGGCCGCGTAAGGAATGGCGCGTCACGGAGGATCCGGCGGTCCGGTCGGCGATGGCGACCGTCTTCCGCGTCTTCCTGGAATGCCGAACGCTTCGCTCCTCGGTCGTTCGGCTGCGCAAACTCGGCGCAAAGGTACCGCGCCGGAAGCCCGGGCACCCGATCCACTGGCGGGACGCCACGGTCAACATGTTGCAAGACATCCTGAACAACCCAAACTACACGTCCGACTACTACTATCGCCGGCGTGTGGACGACCCCACGAAACCCCGGAGTGCCAAGGGACGGCGGCGCGTCCGGAAGGCGCGGCCAGAGGAGATCCGGATCATTAGGGATCACCACGAGGGCTACTTATCAGCGGAGCAGTGGGCGGAGATCCAAGGCATCTTCGACAACAACGGATGGTCGCAGGAGCACGCGAACGCGGGCGTTGGAGCGGCGTGGGTCCAAGGCCTCATTCGCTGCAGACAGCATGCCTGTCGGCGGATGAGCGTTCGCTATAAGCACGGCGAGGCCCGCTGGCCCCGGTCGTATTCCTACCGCTGTATGGGTGAGTACTTCGAGGGGCTCCCACAGTGTGGGCAAGTCTCGGGCGCACGCATCGACGAGGCGGTCGCGCGGGCTGTCATCGGTCGGCTGGAGCCGCCGAGCGTGGAGGCCGTGCGCCTCGCCTTTGAGCAGTCGGTCGCGGACGCTAGGTCGGAGCGGCGGCACCACGAGATCGAGCGGGCACGGCTGGCACAACACGTCGCCGACCTCGACGGCAAGCTCGACGCGCTCGATCGGGACTGCTTTAACGTCATCAAGTCGCTGGGGCAGCGTCTCGAACAGGCCAAGCGCGAGTTGAATGCGCTCGACGCGGTCGACGATGCTAGCCGTGATCGAGCCGTCCAGGCTGACCTGCGGATGCTGGCGGAGGCGGCGGACGTGGCAGCGAATGTTTGGAGGATATGGGATGCGCCCACGACTCAGGATCGCGACCGGAAGGAGCTGCTCCGCATTCTCGTGCGCGGTATCATCGTCGAGGAGCGAACGGCGGAGCGGCTTCGATTGCGGATTCAATGGATTGATCGCGCGGAAGATGAATTCGTTGAGGTATGGACGCAAAGGGGTGTGGATCGGCTCATGAACGAGCTTTTCGCCGATGGCGTCTCGAGTGAGGCGATCGCGACGCGGCTAAACAGCATGGGGCTCAAGACGCGGCGCGGAAACGTGTTCACGGCGAAGCGCGTGCGGCAGGCGGTATGGGCACGCGAGCGACGGGGGCGACGGCAGGGGATGGGTGGCGCGGACGAGCGGGACGGTTGAGAACCTAACGCCGCCGGCCTCGGCTTGAAGGCGAGGAAAGGTGCCGACCTGGGACGGGAGAGATCAAAGCACTGAGGGTCAGGCGTCGGGAAGTGCGAAAGGGGGGACTTGAACCCGATGGCGACGCCCGCAGAAGTGAAGGCCGGCTCGCTACGATCCTTCTCACCCCCGTTCACACGCCGCGCGTTCCCGTCGCGCTCGAGGGCTGACCGCCTCGCTCACGCGTCGGCGGCGCCCGGCACCGTGTCAGCCGGGCGCGCAAGCCGTCGCCGCCGTGGGCGTGTCCCCGCTGCGACCGGCGCGGCGACCTCGGCGAGCGCCATGCCGGCGAGCATCGCGAGCGCGAAGAGAACGGCCGCCGGCGCGCCAGCCCCGAGCGCGACGATGGCGGGGCCCGGACAGTAGCCGACGGCGCCCCACCCGAGGCCGAAGACGGCGGCGCCCGCGAGGAGTCGGCCCTCGACGGCCCGCTGGGCGGGCACCGCGAACGCCGATGCCGCGAGGGGAGCGCGAAGCCGACGGATGAGCGGGTAGAGGATGGCATACGTTCCGGCAGCGCCGAGCATCACGAACGCGAGGCTCGGATCCCAGTCGCCGGCGAGGTCGAGGAAGGCGATCACCTTGTCCGGGCGCGTCATGCCGCCGACGCTCAGCCCGACCGCGAACAGGATGCCGGAGGCTGCAGCGCCGAGGAGCGCGGCGCCCTTCATCGCTACCCACCCATGACGTGCCCGACGACGTAGGCCGCGCACGCGCCCGTAACCATGAACACGATGGTTGCGACGACGGAGCGGACGGATCCCCGGCTGATCCCGCACACGCCGTGGCCGCTGGTGCAGCCGTTTGCGAGCCTGCTTCCGAAGCCGACGAGCAGGCCTGCCCCGACGATCGTTTCCCACGAGCGCGCGACCGTGAACGCGACCCTCTCGGGGAAAGCCGCGTGCAACAGGGCTCCACCCGCGACGAGACCGAGCACGAACGTCACCCGCCAGGCGACGTCTCCCGCGACCGGCCGGAGGAGGCCCCCGACGATGCCGCTGATGCCGGCGATCTTGCCGTCGGTCGCGAGCAGCATCGCCGCGGCGAGACCGACGAGCACGCCGCCAGCGAGCGAAGTCATCGGCGTGAACCCCGGCATCTCAGGCGACCGCCGCCCGTGCGGCTGATTTCGGAGACTCGCCGGCGCCCCGCAGTGCGCGATAGGTCGTGTACCCGCCTGAGAGGTTCGCGGCGCGAAAGCCGTGCTGCAGGAGGAACCGCACCGCGTAATACGCGCGCTGTCCGACTCCGCAGCACACGACGATCTCCCGCCCGCGCGGCAGCTCGCCATGGCGCCGCCGGAGCGCCGAGAGCGGTAGGTTGAGAGTGCCCGGGATGTGGCCGGCGTCGAACTCGGCCGGCTCGCGGACATCGAGGATGAGCGCATCGTCGGTCCCCACCGTGGACCAGTCCGCGAGCGGCATGTCGCCGTCGAGGTGGTTTGCCGCGATCATGCCGGCAACGTTCACCGGGTCCTTCGCCGCACCGAACTGGGGCGCGTAGCAGAGCTCGGCCTGGGCCAGATCGCGCACCGTGGCCCCGAGCTGGATCGCCGTCGCGATCACATCGATGCGTTTCTCGACACCCTCGAGGCCCACCGCCTGTGCGCCGAGGACGCGGCCGTCCGGCACGGCGAACAGGAGCTTCAGGTGGATCGGCTGCGCGCCGGGATAGTAGCCGGCGTGATGACCGGGATGCAGGTAGACGCGCTCGAAGCGCGTCACCCCGGCGCGTCGCAGACCCTTCTCGCTCGCGCCCGTGCAGGCGACCGTGAGGCCGAAGACGCCCACGACGGCCGTGGCCTGGACGCCGCGGAACTCGCTGGGCCGTCCGCAGATCGTCTCCGCCGCGACCCGCCCCTGGCGATTGGCCGGGCCGGCGAGCGGGAGGATCGTCTCCTGGCCGGTCACGACATCGCGTACCTCGACGGCGTCGCCCATCGCCCAGACGTGGGGATCGGACGTGCGCATGCGGGCGTCCACGAGGATGCCACCCCGCGGACCGAGCGGGAGCCCTGCGCCGACCGCCAGGGCGGTCTCGGGACGGACACCAAGCCCCAGGATCACGAGATCCGCCACCACGCGCGCGCCGCTCTCGGTCACAGCCGCGATGGCATCACCGTCGGGCTCGAAGCCGGCGAGGCCATCGCCGAGGCGGAGCTCGATACCCTGCGCCCCGAGGTGCTCGGCCACCGGCTGCGCCATCTCGGGGTCGAGCGGCGGCATCACCTGTGTCAGCTTCTCGATGAGCGTCACCCCGAGCCCCCGATGCGCGAGGTTCTCGACCATCTCCAGTCCGATGAAGCCCCCACCGATCACGAGCGCGCGCGTTGCGTGCCGTTCCGCGATCCAGCTCCGGATGCGCACGCTGTCGGGGATGGTGCGGACCGCAAAGATGCCGGGCAGATCGATCCCCGGCAGGGCGGGGCGGATCGGAATCGCGCCCGGCGAGAGCACCAAGGCGTCGTAGCGCTCCTCGCGTTCCGCACCGGTGCGGATGTCTTTCACCACGATCGTCCGTCTGTCACGGTCGATCCTCGTCACCTCGTGGTGGGTGTGGACGTCGATGTCGAAGCGCTCACGGAAGAGAGCGGGTGACGCGATCACCAGCCGCTCCTCTTCGCGGATGACGTCGCCCACGAAGTAGGGGAGCCCGCAGTTGGCGAACGAGACGTGCGGGCCGCGATCGAAGACGACGATCTCGGCAGTCTCGTCGAGCCGGCGGAGGCGCGCCGCACACGAAGCCCCGCCCGCGACGCCGCCGACGATGAGGACACGCTTGGCCGCCATGACCACGGACATCGCAATCGGCGTGCCACCAGAGGCCCGCGCTCGGCCCCTCGCCGTTCTTTGCAATCTTGCACCCGCCCACGATCGTCTTTTCCCGTTCGTCGGAACGACCGAGCGCCACGCAGCCGATCTCCCTACGACGATTGTCGCGTGACTGACCGACCCGCGGCCTCAGCGTTCAGGCGCCGTTCGCAGCGCGGTACCGAGAGGGCGCCCGTGCCGCCAGCCCCACAGCTGCCGCAGGGCGGCGGCGCAAGCGGCCTCTGGGTCGCCGCTGGTGTCCACGACGAAGTGTGGCTCGTTGGGCCGCAAGGGCTCCAGCCGTGCGCGTTGGCCGAGGTAGGTCTCCCAGCGCGCATCGGACAGGGACGACGCGCGGCCCCGCGCGTCGAGGCGGGCGCGGATGACGTCCTCGTCCGCCCGACACTCGACGAAGATGCACGGGCGTCGGTGACGGCGCGCCACCGTGGCGAGTCGGTGCCGGTCCGCCGCGCGGATGAAAGTGGCGTCGGCGATCACACCCTGGCCCGCTGCGAACGCCGCGTCGGCCTCCGCGCAGAGCGCCTCGTAGACGGCCTCTCGTGCGCTCGTGGTGTAGCGTCCGCCGCCGTAGGGGGCGACACCGGTCGGGGTGGGGTCGGCGAGACGTCTTCTCGTCGCGTCCGTGCCGAGCAGCACGAACCCGGTTCGCCGGGCCAGCTGCGCTGCGAGAGTCGTCTTTCCCGATCCGCTCAGCCCGCAGCACGCGATCACGGCGGAGCCCGCCGCCTGCCAGGCGTAGCGGACGGCGAGGGCAAAGTGGCGGCGGGCGCGCGCCTCGGCGGCGGCGCGGTCGGCGGTCTCGACCTCCGGCTCGAGGCTCTTCAAGCCCTCGACCTTGCCCCGCACGCACGCGAGATGGCTCGCGTAGAAGGGCAGCAGCACGTTCACCATCGGGTCGTCGGCGGCCGCGGCGTAGGCGGCGACGAGACGCCGCGCGAGGTCGGGCCGCTCGAGGCGCTCGAGGTCCATCGCCAGGAAGGCGACCTCGTAGGCGACGTCGTTGCAGCGCAGGGGCTGCGAGAACTCGATGCAGTCGAAGACGTAGATGCCCGGGGCGAGCGGCGGCCGGTCGCCGTTTCCGACCACGGGCGCGTCGAGGAAGCAGACGTGCTCGGCGTGGAGGTCGCCGTGCCCCTCGCGGATGCGCCCCGCCCGCTGGCGCGCGCGGAGCAGCGTCTCGTGCTCGCGCACGAAGGTCGGGCCGAATTCGGCGAGCACTTCGTGGTCCTCTGGGGCAAGGAGACGACCGACGAAGGCGCCGGCGTCGCGGAGGTTCTCTTCCCAGCGAGCCTGGAGGCGCTCGGGGCTGGCGTGCGCCGTGATCTCCGGGCCGGTCGGCGCCGCGGCGTGGAACGCGGCGAGCGTCGCCGCGACGGCCTCGATCATCGCGGGAGTTGCCCTGCCGTCCGCGATGAGGCTCACCAGCATGCGATCGGCCGGCAGGCGCCGCATCCACACCACGTGCTCGACGGCATCGCCCGTGCCGCCGAGGGCGAGGCGGCCGTCGGCGTTGCGGGTGATCGGGACCACGCCCAGGTACACGGATGGGCAGAGCCGGCGGTTCAGCCGCACCTCCTCGGTGCAGAAATGCCTGCGGCGCTCGGCCGTGCCGAAGTCGAGGAAGGGGAAGCGCACCGCCTTCTTCAGCTTGTACACGTACGGGCCGACCAGGAAGACATGCGAGATGTGCGTCTGCACGTGCTCGATGCCGGCGGGCCGGTGCGGGTAGAAGCCCGGGTCCTCGAGCGCGCGGACGATCGTCTCCTGCATCGTCGGAGTCCGTGCTCCTACGAAGTCTGCTTCAGCCGCGCGCGCAGCAGCGCTGCCTGGAGGCCGACGTGGGGATCGTTCGAGAAGGCGCCCGCGGCTTCGGCGAGCCGGAGCGCGTGCGCGGTCGGTTCCGTCATTTCCGGCCGATCGGCGGCGGCCAGGAGCGCGTACCTAAGGGCCTCGAGCTCCGTCATCTCCAGATCCAGCGCGGCGGCGAGCTGCCGGTCCGTCGGAGCCTCGGGGCCCAGATCCTCGGCGGCGACGAGACACCGCTGGACCTCCTGCGTGGCGTCCTCCCACCCCTCGAGCTGCGTCTCGCCAGTGACGCCCCTCCGGCCCGCGCGCGCCCTGGCAAGGGACTGGGCGTGCGCCTCCTCCTCGCGGGCGAGGGCCGTCCACAGCGCGCACAGCGAGGGTGCTGAGCGCGCGGTCGCCGCGAAGGAGCGGTAGACAGCGGCGGCGCGCTCCTCGAGCCGCTGGCAGCGGGCGAGCATGCGGTCGATCTCCATGCTTGCCTGGGACCTGCAAGGTCTCTGCCGGGGCAGGGATACGCCACCCGGGCGTGCCGTTCCCGGGGCTGCGAAGCGACGTCCTTCTCGTATCCCAAGCCTGGGAACCAGGTCGCACACGGGCCCCCGTATCCCTGGCACGGCACGTGCACAGGTCAGCCGCGATGAGAAGCGTCACGGAGCACCTGCACCAGGAGCACGAGCTGATCACGCAGGTGCTCGCGGCGGTCGAGCCGCTGAGCGCACGGCTCCGGCGGGGCGATCGGGTGGTCTTGTCCACGATCTCCGGCGCGCTCGATTTCTTCGCCGCCTTCGTTGGCCGCTGCCACGATGCAAAGGAGGAGCAGGGGCTCTTCCCCGTTCTGAGCAGGTGCGGGGCGGACGCCGCCTTGCTCGCCGCGCTGGGGGCCGAGCACGAGGAGGGGCGACGACTCCTGGCCATGCTGCGCCCGGCCGCCGCCCACGGGCTGGACGCGGAGGCGATCGACCTCCTCGCGGCGTACGCCTCGCTGCTCGGCCGGCACGTGGCGAACGAGAACACGACCCTCTTCCCCCTGGCCGATCGCATCCTGTCGACCGCCGCGGAGGCGCGGGTGCGGCGGGCCTTCGATCGGGTGGAGAAGCGGGCTCTCGGCCCGGGGGGGCGCGACGTGCTCATCGCGCTCGCCGGAGCCGTGACGCGCGCCTGCCGCGCGCTCGGGGCGAACGGCAAGGACGGGAGGCCGGAGATGCTGGCCAAGCACGTCGTGCGGCCCAAGCGCGTGGCGCTTGCGCCGGGCGACAGCCTGGCCCGGGCGGCGGATCTCATGGAGTCGCTCGGCGCAAGGGAGCTGCCGGTGGTCGACGGGAGCGTCCTCGTGGGCATTCTCGCGCAGAGCGATCTGCAGCCTCATCGCGGGCATTACGAGTGGACGACGGTGCGCGCGGCGATGACCCTCGACCCGGTGACCGTGGAACCCGAAACGCCGATTCGTGCGATTTCCCGGCTTCTCCTCGAGCGCTCGTTCAACAGCGTTCCGGTGGCGGCGGGTGGTGTCCTGATCGGGATGATCGGGAGGTCCGACCTGGTCCGGCTGCTGGCCGAGGAGACTCCGGCGCCCGCCGTGACCCGGCCTCCCGCGAGACACTAGTCGAGCAGCTCGGGCACGTCCTCCCCGGGCGGGAGGATCAGGAGGGCGCGCGCCGGGCCGATGACCGCCTCCGCGAGGTTCCGGCAGGCCTGGTCGCAGATCGGCGGGCACTCGGGGTGCATCGAGCAGCGGAGGACGTGCCACGGGGCGCCGGTGGGTCCCATCATCAGCTCGATCTCGGCGTGCTCACCCGTGTGCGGGCATCGCATCGCCGAGCGGCGCACGAGACGAGGCCGGGGTCGCCGCGGCCACAGGCGGGCCCAGAGGCGACGTAGGGACTGTCTCTCGTGTTCCATGCCACATCGCCGGCATAGATCGTGCCGTTCGCCTACAACGCGGGCGGGCTCGCGCTCGCGACGGCTGGCGCCCTCACGCGACGTGCCGCTGCGCTCGTGGCCGGTCCACCACCAGCTCGGGATGCTCGCGACGGAGGCTCTCGGCGAGCAAATCTCCTCCGGACGCCGCTGGCCGCAGTCCTGACGCTCGGGCCAGTGAGAGCAGCTCGTCACCCGCAGCTCGGGCTCGTCCAAGCCGGCGGGCAGGGCCGCACGGCCGGTGTCGAGCTCGAGCGCGGCGGTCGTCTTCGTCTCGGGGCAAGTGTCGACCCTGCTGCCCCGGAACTTCAAGTAGGCGCCCACGGCGTCGCGCACCACGACACACAGCGCCACCCGGGTGACGACCGCGAGGCTCAGGGGAATCGCCTTCATCCTCGTGCGGCCTCCGCACCGGCCTCAGTGGGCCGGGTGGAGGCACTCCTTCTCGCATGTGGCGGAGCCGCTCTCCTCGAGCAGCGAGCAGCTCACGACATCATCCTTCGAGCCGTCCGGGGCGCGCACGAACACGACCGTCGCCTCGCGCCCCTTCACGGGGCACTGGAGGCGCTCGCTCGTGCGGAGGAACAGGCGCGTGATCACCCACAGGATGACGACCCACGCGGCGAGCGCCGCGGCCATCATGAGCCAGGTGGGCAGGTCCCCTTCGTAGAAGAAGCTCGGGATGGCTGCCATGTCACACCTCCCGGGGACCCTCTCGTCTCCCGGGTCCCCACCCGTCAGGGGAGCAACGAGCATGCCGAGGCCCGCCTCCCAGCGCGGCCTCGACAGGGCCGTGAGCGTTTCCGAAGAGCAGCACGGCTGGTCGCCGGGATTCGTGGTTTTGGGAAGCCACCGCCTTCGCCGGCGCTTGCAGAGGGGTCGCGTTCTTGCACACCGGTGGCAGCATGGTCGCTCGATGGCGTGCCGAGCCGTTCCGGCTCTTCTTCCCTCTCGGCGTGGTGCTCGCCTGGGTCGGCATTGGCCACTGGCTCCTCTACGCGACCGGCGCGACGGCCACGTACTCCTGCCAGATGCATGGGCTCGTGCAGATGCAGGGCTTCATGATGGCCTTCGCGTTCGGCTTCCTCTGGACTGCCATTCCCCGTCGGACGGGCACGGACCCCGCGTCGATGGGCGAGATCGCCCTCGCGGTATCCGGGCTCGGCCTCACGACGGCGGCCGCGGTCGTCGAACGCTGGGCGCTCGCGGAGATCGCCTACGGCGCTCTGATCGCGTTGCTTCTCCTTTTCGCCTTGAGGCGCTTCATCGCCGGGGAGGCGCGCCGCCGTCCGCCGGCGGCCTTCGTCCTGATCCCGCTCGGCGCGCTCCATGGCCTGGTCGGTGGCGCGCTGATCCTCGTCTCGACGCTGCCGAGCGGGCCTGTCTGGATGATGGGGCTCGGCCGGCTGCTCGTGGAGCAGGGCGTCTTCCTCTGCTTCGCGATGGGGGTCGGCGGCCTCATCCTGCCGCTCATCGCGGGCGCTCCGCCGCCGAGCGACCTCGGCTCCGTGCCCGGCGAGGGCCGCAAGGCGGTGGCCTATGCGGCCGCCGGCAGTCTCATCTTCGCGAGCCTGGTCCTAGAGCGCGCCGGCTGGACGCGCACGGGGCCGCTCGTGCGTGCCGGCGTGGTGGCGCTGGGGTTCGCCGTCGGCGGGGGCGCGTGGCGCGGCCCCGGCCAGCCGGGCCTGCATCGGCGGCTCGTCTGGCTCGCCGTCTGGCTGATGCCGCTCGGCCTTGCGGCCTCGGGGCTGTGGCCCGATTACCGTGTGCCGGCGCTACACATCCTGTTCATCGGCGGCTTCAGCCTGCTCGCGTTCGCCGTCGCCACGCACGTGGCGCTCGCCCACCTCGGGCTCGAGCAGCTGACGCGCGCCCGTCCGCCTGCGGTGATCGCGCTCGGGGTGACCTTCATGCTCGCCATGCTGGCGCGGGTCGCGGCCGACGCGAGCCACACTTACTTCGCGCATCTCGGCTGGGCGGCAGGCACCTGGATCGCCGGCTCCGCGATCTGGCTCGCGTTCCTCGGCCCGAAGCTGCTCGGGCGCTGACGGGCCGCGGCGCGTGGCCCTCAGCGTCGTCGTTCCAGCTGCACGTCGAGGGGCTCGACCTGCCCGTCGCGCACGACGACGGGTATCTGCCGTTCGGCGAGGCTCTCGTGCCAGACGCGCACCTGGTAGCTGCCCGCCGGCACGCCGGTGATGGTGTACCCCCCGTGCGCGTCGGTCACCGCGACGTACGGGTTCGGGTGCACGACGATGAACGCCTCCATCTTCGCGTGCACGTTGCAGCCGATGCGCACCACCCCGGGGGTGTCGAACGTGACGCTCCTCGTCTCTCCCGGGTCGTACATGCCGAGGTCGAACTTCTTCGCCGGCGAGGCCGAGAAGACGTTGTGCAGCACGGGATCGTGGTTCGGAAAGTCGACGGTGGTCCCGGTCGGCACCGCGAGCACGCGGGGAGCGAAGGTCTCGTGCCGCTGCTCCATCACCAGGTGCGGCGCGGACGAAGGGTCGGGGAGCGACGGCCCCTCGATCATCACGACACTGTCCGCGACCGGCGCGTGGTCGCTCGTCGTGACGGTGCCTTTCACCGCGCCGCCGCCAGCGTGCGCGCTACTCCCGAGCGCGAGCACGACCAGCAGCGCGAGCGCCCGCGGGCTCATGGCGACGCCTCCGGGGCGCGGGCCGGGTACGTGACGTCGACGGTCGCCGTCTGCCCCGGCGCGACGGTCACCCGCTGCTCCCGCGTTCCGAGCTGCTCGTGCCAGACGCGCAGGGTATAGGTGCCCGGCGGCAGCTCGCGGATCTCGTACGCGCCGTACGCATCCGTCACGGTGTGATAGGGCTGGTCCGCCACGGCGACGAAGGCGCTCATCCAGGTGTGGCGCACGTCGCAGGTGAAGGCGATCAGGCCCGGGCGCGCGAGCGGCTTGCGCAGGCGGCGGGCCGGCGGCAGCGCGACGTTGAAGAGCGTCTCCTGGCCCATCCGGGCGTCGGCATTGTGCAGCACCGGGTCGCTGTTGCGCAGCTCGAGCCACTGCCCGACCTCGGCGACCTGCACGTGCGGCTCGAAGCGACAGGCGCGGTTGTCGAGGACGAGCGTCAGGTCGCGCTCCGGCTTCTTCCCGCCCCGGACGCCGTCGATGGTGACGACGGCGTAGCGCACGCCGCCAGCGGGACCGATGACGAGCCGGTCGTCGGGGACCGAATCGCCGCACACCTCGGGGTGCTTGAAGACCGGCAGCCCGGGTCGTGCCGGCGGGCTCCCGGCGAGCCGAACCGTGCCGCTGACCGTGCCGGTCGCGGCATCGGCGCCTGGAACGGCGGCGAGCAAGATCACGGCGCATGTCGTGCAGACGATCGCGGCTGCCTGGCGCATCGATTCTCCTCCTGAGGCTGCGGCTTGCGGTCCGCAGGGCCGCTCGCTCAGGCCGCCTGCTCGGTCTTTCGCGGGAGCTCCGCGACCAGCTGCTCGAGCTTCGCCACCCGCCGCTCGAGGCGCGCCACCTGCTCCGCGGTCGCGGCATGGAAGCCCTTCACGACCCGGCGCTCGAGATCGCGGACATCCTTCAGTACCTCGGCACGGCTGCGCGCGATCAGCGCTCGGGCCTCGCGCTGCACGCGACCCACGAGGCGCTCGGCCTGCCCCTGCATCCGGTTGACCGACGCGCGCATCTTCACGAGCGGCGGCCTCGACCTTCTCTTCGGCATGCTTCCTCCTTTCGGACCGTTCATCGGGACCGGCCCTGATCGTCTGAGCAGACGGCGTGCCAGCATGGAACGCTGTGGCAACCGGCGCCGGCGGGGAGGGCGCTTCCCAGCCTTCGGAACGCCGGCGCGAGCAACCTCGCGAGAGTGAGGAAGCGCACGCGGCACGCCGGTTGCTCAGCTTGACGTTCAAGTGACCGGCCAGAGCCTCGCCTGGAATCCCATGGTCGCCGTCTGGGAGGTGACGCGGGCGTGCGACGTGTGCTGCGTCCATTGCCGGGCGAGCGCCAGCCCGGAGCGCGATCCGCGCGAGCTGTCGACGGCGGAGGCCTTCGAGCTGATCGAGCAGCTGCGCGAGCTCGACCCCGGCGTGCTCGTCCTCACCGGGGGCGACCCCTTCGAACGCCCCGACCTGGACCTGCTCATCGGCCAGGCGGTGGCCCGCGGCCTCCGGGTCGCGATCGCACCGAGCGTCACGCCGAGCCTGACGCCCGCCGCGATCCGCCGCTTGGCCGACCTCGGCGTGTGCCGCGTCGCGCTCAGCCTCGACGGCCCCGACGCCGCGACCCACGACCGCTTCCGCGGCGCCCCCGGGTCGTTCGGTGCGACGCTCGCCGCGATCGACGCCGTGCGCGCTGCGCGGCTGCCGCTGCAGATCAACACCGCCCTCACGCGCCAGACGGTCGAGGCGCTCCCGCGCACCGGCGGCCTCGTCGCCGAGATCGCTCCCGTGCTGTGGAGCGTCTTCTTCGTGGTGCCGGTCGGCCGCGCCACGCCCGTGCAGCAGCTCGCCCCGGACTCCTGCGAGCGCGTGTTCCACTTCCTCTACGAATGGAGCGAGCGTAGTCCCGTCGGCGTGAAGACGACGGCGGCTCCCGCGTACCGGCGCGTCGTCCTGCAGCGTGAGGCGGCGCGCCGCGACGCCCGCCGGCCGCGACGCCCGCGCCCCGCGGCGGTGAACGACGGCAAGGGGTTCCTCTTCGTCTCGCACACGGGCGACGTGTACCCGAGCGGCTTCCTGCCCCTCACCACGGAGAACGTGCGCGAGACCCGGCTCGCCGACGTCTACCGGCGGGGCCGGCTCTTTCGCGCGCTGCGCGACGAGAGCCGCCTTGAGGGAAAGTGCGGCTACTGCCCCTTCCGCTGGCTCTGTGGGGGATCGCGCGCGCGAGCCTATGCGACTACCGGCAACTTCCTGGCGGAGGACCCCGCCTGCGCCTACGAGCCCGCCCGTCCATCGGTATGAGTGCGGGTCGCGCGCGTGGGCGGCTTGCCAACCCTGCGAAAGTCGCGGCCCCAGGTTCTCACGCCTGCCACGCGACGTCGGCAGAGGATGGCGCCCCGCCGGCGCCGGCGCTGGCGCGGGATATGCTGCGGGACCCTAGCATGTACCGGTGATCCCCGTCGAGCTGGGCGGCCTCGGCTTCGGCGGCCTCGAGCAGCACATCCTGCTCGAGGAGCTCGGCTGGGGGAGCGCGGACCTGGCGATCAGCATCGGGGTTGCCGGCTTGCCCTTCGTGATCGTCGCCGGCACCGGCAACCCCGAGCTGATCGACGCCTTCGTGCGCCCGTTCGTCGCCGACACCGAGGCCAGCCACATCGGCTGCTGGGCGATCGCCGAGCCCGATCACGGCTCGGACACGCTCATGATCGGCACGCCGCAGTTCCACGATCCGCGCATCTCGGGGCAGGCCATCGCGCGCAGGGACCGTGACTACTACGTCGTGAACGGCCAGAAGGCGGCCTGGGTGGTCGAACGGCACGATCGCGACGCACGCCCTCACCTTCCTGACCCTCGATCCGGGGCAGGGCATGGCGGGCGGCGGCGTCGCGCTCGTGCCGCTCAACCTGCACGGCGTGGCGCGCGGCAAGCCCCTCGACAAGATGGGCCAGCGCGCCCTCAACCAGGGCGCGATTTCGTTCGACGAGGTGCGCATCCACGCGAGCCAGATGCTGACCGACCCGACGCTCTACGAGTTCCTGCTCGACCGCACGCTGGCGCTCGCCGGCGCGGCCATGGGCGCGATCTTCACCGGCGTGGCGCGCGCGGCGTACGAGGCGGCCTTCGCGTACGCGCGCGAGCGCGTGCAGGGCGCGAAGCCGATCTGCGAGCACCAGCTCGTGCAGAAGCGCCTGTTCGACATGTTCACCCGCGTCGAGGCGTGTCGGGCCATCTCCCGCGCCGCGATGGTGTACAACCACGCGACGCTGCCGCCGGCGACCGAGTACTCGATCGCCGCCAAGACGTTCTGCACCGAGACGGCGCTCGCGGTGGCGAACGATGCGCTTCAGGTCTTCGGCGGCAACGGCCTCAGCCGCGAGCACCCGATCGAGAAGCTCTTCCGCGACTCCCGCATGTCGCTCGTCGAGAACGGCAGCAACGAGGTCCTGGCGCTGGTCGGCATGCGGCGGCTACTCGAGAGCGCCCCGCGCGTGGCGAGCGGGCTGCGCGGCGCGGCGTGAGAGCGCGTGTCGCGGTGATACACACGCTTCGCCGTGCCGATCTTCCCGAGAACGGTGTCGTGACCTTCGAAATCGCCGGCGCTCATTACCTGGTCACCGACGTCGAGGGTGAGGTCCGGGCATTCACCGTCGTCGGCCCGGCGACGCAGGCGCTCGAGCGCGCCGTCGTTGCCGAGGGTAGGCTCCGCTGCCCAATGCACGGCTGGCCGATCGATCCCCATGTGGGGCGGTGTGGCGCGGCGGACTTGTGCCGGTACGATCCCCTGCCGGTCGAGGTCGAGGGGGAGGAGATTCACGTGGGGCTGCCGAGCCCCTGTCAGTCATAGCTTGCCAAGGTACTGCACCAGCGCCTCGATCTCCTCGGTCGACAGGTTCTGGTTGGGCATCACGATGTTGCCGTACGCCGCCGGCCAGCTCCGGAGGTCCGAGTACGCGCGGATCATCGCCGCGGGATCGGCGAGCCACCGCCGCAGCCAGTCGGCGTCGCGGCGCGCGCCAACGCCCTTCAGGTCGGGGCCGATGACGGTGCCGCTGCCGACGCCGTGGCAGCTGTTGCAGCCGCGCGTGACGAACACGTCGCGGCCGGTCTCCGCGCCCGCGATCTGCGGTGCGGGGGCCGCCTCGCGGACGCCCTTCGTCTCGCCGGCGACGGCAGCGACCGGCGGCCCGGGAAGGTAGCGCGGCGGGAAGGTCTGGCGACGCCAGCTGAGCAGCAGGAGCGCCAGCGCCCGCGCCTCGGCGGGCTCGAAGTCGAAGTCGGGCATCGCCGTGCGCGGGCTCACGGTCTCCGCATGTGTCAGATGCTGCACGTGCCAGGTGAACGCAGTGTGCGGCCCGCTCACGTGCGTGAAGTCGAACAGCTCCGGGTTCTTGTCGCCGATGTAGGTGAGGTCGGGCGCCTTCAGGCCACCCCGTCCCTCGACCATGTGGCACACCAGGCACTTGTTCTTCCGGAAGAGCTCCTTGCCGCGGTCGATCAGCTCCATCCCCGGCGTCGATTCTTCCCGACGATGGCAGCCGTTGCAGCGCAGCTGCATGAGCTCGGCGGCGGTGAGCCCGTAGCGTTGGGCGAGCCGGCCATCGAGCAGCGGCTCGTCCCAGTGCGCGACGTCCCCATGCGCGGTCGCGGTCGTGGTCGCGAACCCCTGTCCGCCATGACACGGCGTGCAACCGAACTCTTCGAAGGGGTGTGCCTCGAGGTAGGGCAGGGGGGGATGGGGCGCCAGCGGCGCGGGAAGGCTCGCGGGTAGCGTACCGCCCCACTCGTACCCCAGATGGCAGGTGACGCAGCGATCCACGCGCCCGAGCTGCGGCAGCCAGAGCTGCCGGATGCCGGGCGTGAAGGCCCGGGCCGCGCGGACCTGCCCGTGCTGCTCGAGGATGCCGCGGAAGCGCGCCTGGATCGGCCGCCAGTCGCTGCGCTCCTCGTAGACCACGCCGGCGATCACCAGCCCGAAGAACAGGACCGAGAGCAGGACGAGAAGGGGGAAATCGAATGACTCGAAGCGGGAGAACGGGCGGGACACGCTAGAGGCTCGTCGGCAGCTGCGGCCACGGCTGCCACGGCCAGTAGAAGCCCCACGACGGGCCGCGGAAGTAGACGCTCACGAGGATGAGCGCAATCATGCCGAGCGCGATCAAGGCGAAGACCGCGTCCTGCCGCCGACGCTCGCGCGCAAACCACACGCCCTCGGTGGTCCGCGGGCTCCGGTCGAGGAAGGGCCAGACCGCCGCAAGGAGGAGCAGCACACCGGGCACCAGGATGCCGCCGATGAACCCGCCGCTCACCGAGAGGTCGCCGATGCGTATCGTCGTGCTCGCCACCAACTCCTGCAGCCAGAGGAAGTACCATGGGGCCTTCGCCGGATTCGGCGTGATGGCCGGATTGGCTGCCTCTTCGAGGGGGGCGTTGAAGAACACACTCAGGAGCAGCGTGACGTTGAACACGAGCAGGAAGACCAGCACGCCCCGCCGTACGAGCTCGGGTGAGGAGAAGGCGACATCCTCCTCCTCGAGGTCGGTCGAGGCGAGCGTCTGGATCGTCGCCCCGCGGGTGACTCCGAAGATCGAGTAGCTCTTCGTCGGCGAGGGCGGCGTCACCTGCTGCGCGCGCTCGCGCCGTAGCGGCTCGACGGCGGCGAGCCCTCCGTCCTTGCGGACCCGCCACATGTGGTAGGCGAAGAGCACGAGCACGACCGTCGGCAGCACGAACACATGGAGGACGTAGAAGCGAAGCAGCGTCGACTGCCCGATCGCCGAGCCGCCGAGCAGGAGGAAGCGCAGGGACTCGCCCACGACCGGCGCCTCGCGCGCAATGTTGGTGCCGACCGTGACGGCCCAGTAGGCGAGCTGGTCCCAGGGGAGCAGGTAGCCGGTGAAGGAGAGGAGCAACGTCGCCAGCAGGAGAGCGATGCCCACGAGCCAGTTGAGGCTCCGCGGGCCACGGTAGGCGCCGGTGAAGAACACTCGTGCCATGTGGAAGAACGTCGTCCCCACCATGAGGTGCGCCGCCCACCGGTGCTGGTTCCGCAGGAGCCAGCCGAAGCTCACGGCGAACGCGATGTCCTTCATGCTCCAGTACGCCTGCTCGACGGACGGGACGTAGAAGAACATCAGCAGCATGCCGGTGACGAGGAGGATCAGGAACAGCGAGGCCGTCGCCGTCCCGAGCCAGAGCGAGTAGCTCCAGCTCGCGCTCCGCACGGTCACCTTGTTCGGGAACCAGTGCAGCCAGAGGTTCTGGACGATCGCCTCGCCCGCCTCGCGCTCGCTCTCCGGCGCCCAGGTCCACGTCGACCTCCGCCAGAGGGCCCGGGCCCGCTCGGTGAGCGTCACGCCTGCCCCTTCCGTGGGGTGAAGCGGAAGCCACGCGCCACCGTCTCTGCGGTGTCGACGTCGAGGTAGCCGTCGGGCGAGAGCGCGACCGCGTACCAGGCCAGCGGCCGCGGCGCCGGCCCGCCGATCACGGTGCCGTCCTCGCGGAAGCGGCTCCCGTGGCAGGGGCAGTCGAACTCTTGCTTGTCGGGCTTCCATTGCACGGTGCAGCCGAGGTGCGTACAGGTCGCCGACACGACGTGGAAGTCGTCCTCCTGGCGGACGACGAACAGCCGGTGGTCCGGGTTGAACGTGACGCCCTGCGGGTAGTCCTTGGGCTTGCGCACCTTGAAGCGCCGGGACGGCTCGTAGAGCACGTTGGGCACGAAGGCCCTGGCGGCGGTCACGAGCTGGGTCAGGAAGGCGAGGAAGACGGAGCCCTTGCCGAGCAGGCGCAGGAAGCCGCGACGGCCCTCATCCATCGCCCGGAGCCTCCTCGAAATGGAACCGCTCCATCGTGATGGCGGCCGTCGGGCAGCGCACCGCGCAGAGCCCGCAGCGGATGCACTTCTCGCCGTCGTAGAGGAACACCGTGACCGGGCCCTCGCCAGGGCGGTCCGCGAGCGCGCGTCGCCGCTCGGGATCCAGGTCGAGGGCGTCGAGCGGCGCGAAGCGGAGGCAGTGCTCGGGGCAGATGTCGGTGCAGCGGCCGCACTGCACGCAGCGTTCGCCGTCGTAGATCGGGTGGATGTGGCAGTAGAGGCAGCGCCGGGCCTGCTCCTGCGCCTGCGCGGCGGTGTAGGGCAGCTCCACCTCCGTGATCCCGCTGCGGCGCTCGAGCGGGACGACCGGGATGTGCCGGGCGATGGTCTCGCACCCGGGGGTCAGCCGGTAGGTGTCGGTCGGCAGCTGCTCCGCGGTGACGCGCAGGACCGGCGGGGCCGGCGGCTCGCCGCGGAGGTAGGCGTCGATCGAGCGCGCGGCGACCTTCCCCTGCTGTGCCGCGGTGATGATGATGGCGGGCGGGAAGGCGCCGTCGCCGCCCGCGAAGATGCCGGGCGCGGTCGTCGCCAGGGTCAGCGGGTCGACCTTGAGGGTCCCCGACGGCGTCGTCTCGATCCCGTCGTCGGGCCGGAGGAACGAGACGTCGGGGCCCTGCCCGATGGCGAGGATGACGGCGTCCGCGTCGAGCACCCGCGTGGTGGCCTCGTCGAAGACCGGGTTGAACCGCCCGGTCTCATCGAAGGTGCGGACGCAGCGCACGAGCTCGATGCCGGTCGTCTTCCCGCCTGCCCCGAGGATGCGCCGCGGTCCCCAGGAGGGCAGGAAGCGGATGCCCTCGCCCGCGGACACATCCAGCTCCTCGCGTCCCTGCACCGATTTGGCGGCAGGCATCTCTGCCGCCGACTCGAGGCTGACGACGGTCACCTCCGCGGCGCCGCGGCGGACCACCTCGCGCGCCGCGTCGAGCGCCACCCGCAGCGTCGTCGCTTCGATCGCCGCTTCCTCCTCGGGCGCCATCGCGATGCCCGGGAGGATGACCCGCATCGCGGTGCGCGCGGCGTCCAGCGCGACGAGCCCTCCGCCCACGACCACGACGCGCTTGCCGATCGGGACGCGGTAGCCGCGGTTGATGTTGAGGAGGTAGTCGATGGCCTTCATCACGCCGTCGAGCTCCCCGCCCTCGATGCGGAGCCCGCGGCCGCGATTCGCGCCGATCGCGAGAAAGATGGCCTCGTAGCCCTGCGCGCGCAGGTCCGCGACTCCGAACTCCGCCCTCAGCGGCTGCCCGTAGCGGATCTCGACGCCGAGCTCTTCGATCTCCGCCACCTGGTAGTCGATCACCTCGCGCGGGAGGCGGTAGCTCGGGATGCCGTAGCGCATCATGCCGCCGGGAAGCGGCATCGCCTCGAACACGGTGACGCGATGGCCGCGGAGCGCCAGGTCGTGCGCGCAGGCGAGCCCCGCCGGCCCGGCGCCGACGACCGCCACTTTGCGTCCCGTGCTTCCCGGTGCGCGGCGGCCGAGCACGACGTCCCCGTGTCCCGGCGTCGTGCTGCCGCCGCCCATGCTGCCGCGCAGCACCTCGGCCAGCGTGGCGGCTGCGCCCGCAGATCGAGGCGATCGGGTTCGGGGCGCGGGCCACCCGGTAGGCCTCGGCGAATCGGCCCTCGGCGATCAGCTGCACGTAGCGGCCGGCGTCGGTCTTGACGGGACAGGCCTCGAGGCAGGGGATGTTGGCGCGGAACCACCAGAGATCCCGTGCCTCGGCTCGGAGCGGCCGGGACATCGTCGTTCAGTCGGACGCGGATGCTATTTGGTGCACAGGCTCCGCACGTATGCGATGAGGTCGTGAATCTCGTCGTCGTCCATGCCGTCCTTCCATGCCGGCATGTCCTTGCTCAGGTGCACTGCCTCCCCGCCTTCCTTGATCGCGGTGAAGAGCGTGTCGTCCGACATGGCCTTCATGCGCGCACAGTCGGTGAAGTCACGCGGCTTGATCGTGAGCGTGTCCGCCTGCGGCCCGTCGCCCTTGCCCTCGGTGCCATGGCACTTGGAGCAGAACCTGACGAACTCCTTCCGTGCGGCACCCAGATCTGCGGCGGCCGCAGGAATCACGGCGGCGACGGCCAGAAGGATGGCCAGCCGAATGGGTCGCATCGCTTCCGCCCTCGTCACCACGGCGTCCACGCGAGCAGGTAGAGCGTGTTGTTGTCCGACGCGCTGCGGCCGAAGCCGTCGTAGTTGTGCCGCGCACCGTTGAACCTCTCGTAGAACGTGTACTGCACCGCGAACTGCGTCATCGGCAGGGCGGGCCAGAGCTGATGGAACCATTGCGAGAAGGGCAGCAGGTCGAGCTGCACGAATTGGCCCACGGTCTCCGGCTTGCCGTTGCGGCTGCCGCCGACGGCGTCCGGGGCGTACAGCAACGGGTCGCGCCGGCCGTCGATGTCGAACAGGCTGAGCGTGACGCCGGCCCGGTTGTAGTAGTGGTAGGAGGCCCAGACCTGCAGGGTGTGCAGATCGTCATAGCCGTGCGCGGCGGCCCCGGCAGCCTTGGCGGCGGACAGCCCCTGGTTCTCCCAGATGAACGCCGAGCGGAAGGTCACGAAATGCGGCTTGCTGTTCCACTGGTACTCGACGTCGCCGCCCAGGTCGAGGAAGGTGTTGGTGGGGCCGGAGCCTCCGGTCTGGAAGGTCTTGTCGTACAGCCCCACCTGGCCGAGCGAGAGGGAATGGCTCCCCTTGTTCTTGTAGAGCACCAGACGCCAGTAGGGCGATGGACCGTCGGTGACGATCTCCTTCGCGTTGCCGGTCGTGATGAAGCTATAGGCTCCGGTCTTTCCCGAGAGATACGGCGTGACCTCCGCGTAGAGGAAGTTGTCCCAGAAGGCGTACACGCCGACGCCGGCGACCTGCGAGATGAGGTTGCTGATGCTCGGAGAGGCGGCGGGACCCGGCGCCACCTCGGACCCCACCAGCTGGCTCCACGCGGGCAGGGTGTTCCACGCATCCTGCACCGTGGGGCCGTTGTTGAACGTCGCGCCGTACAGCAGCGTGTGCTGCTCCCCGAGGGTGAGGATGTCGGTCAATCGGATGTCGACGTTGTCGGTGACCCATCGGTTGTCGGCCCCGCTGTAGGTGCCCATGATGAAGCCGCCCAGGCGGCCGTAGTAGCGACCGGCCAGGAAGAAGTTCGCCTGCTGCGGGTACGAGAAGTTGTCGTTGGTGCCCGTCGAGAAGTGGACGGTGGGCAGATTCTCGAGCCCGGGCTGACCCTTGTCGGTGTGCGTGAACGACCACGACTGCGCGGCGGAGACGGGCGGGTACGGCTCGTAGGACTTCTCCTCGTGGGCGCTCCAGATGTAGCCGTTCATCTTGAACATTCGCCCGTAGTTGTTGAGCTCCGGATAGAAGCCCCCCGAGTGACAGCCCTCGCACGGCAGGCCCGTCTGGCGCGCGAAGCTCGGGACCGCGCGCGCGTCGCTTGCGCCGAGCATGACGACGAGGGCGACCGCAGCCACGATTTCAACGAAAACCCGCCACCGCATGGGACCTCCCTTCGTCCGCCTGCCGGGTACCGTGACGGCAAGATTCGTGCCGCGAGATGCTTGTGCGGCGGTCGTCTATCATTCGCACCGCTGGGAATCAAAAGGCGCACGATTCCGACGGCGAGTCCCGCTTGTTGCTCCGGCCGCGCGCTCATCCAAGCTCATTGCTCGGCGGTGGTCGGGGTCGATACCACCCGGGCGCCTGCGTACCCAGCCAGGATGCGGCGGGCCACCACCATCTTGTGAACCTCGTCGGGGCCGTCGTAGATGCGCGCGAGCCGCGCCTGCCGGTAGAACATCGACAGCGGGTGGTCCTCGCTCACGCCGGCGGCGCCGTGCACCTGGATCGCCTTGTCGACCACGCTGTGCAGGACGCGCGCCCCGAAGAACTTGATGAGCGCGATCTCCTCGCGCGCCGCGCTCGCGCCCGCGGTGTCGATCTTCCACGCGGCGTGGAGCGTCATCAGGCGGGCGGCCTGGATGTCGGCCCGGGCCTCGGCGATCCAGTCCTGCACGTTCGCTTTGCGCGCCAGGGTCGAGCCGAACATCTCGCGCTCGTTGGCATAACGGCACATCATCTCGAAGCTGCGCTGCGCCACCCCGAGCCAGCGCATGCAGTGGTGGATGCGCCCGGGACCGAGCCGCTCCTGCGCGACGACGAAGCCCGCGCCCTCGCCGCCGAGACGGTTAGTCACCGGCACGCGGCAGTCCTCGTAGCGGATCTCGGCATGGTGGTTGTCGTCGTCGCCCATGACCCCGATGCCGCGGACGATCCGGAAGCCGGGGGTGTCCGTCGGGACGATGATCTGGGTGAAGCGGAGGTACGGGTTCTCCTGCTCGGGGCTCGTCTTCGCCATGACGATGGCGAAGGCGGCGCCGTGCGCGCCGCTCGAGAACCACTTGTGGCCGTTGATGACGTAGTGGTCCCCGTCGCGCACGGCGGTGGTGCGGAGGAGGCGCGGGTCCGAGCCGGCGACCTCGGGCTCGGTCATCGAGAAGCAGCTCCGGATGTCGCCGGCGACCAGCGGGCGGAGCCAGCGCGCCTTCTGCTCCTCCGTGCCGTGGCGCCAGAGTATCTCGGCGTTTCCCGAGTCGGGCGCCTGCGAGCCGACGCACACCGGACCGAACGGGCTCCGCCCGAGGATCTCGTTCACGAGCACGTAATGCATGAAGGGGATGCCCGCGCCGCCCGCCTCGCTCGGCAGATGGAACGCCCAGTACCCGAGCGCCTTGGCCTTCGCCTGTACGGCGCGCATGGCGGGCGGGTAGGCGGGGTCGCCGACCTCCATTCTCCAGTGCCCGCCGCGCTCGAGCGGGTAGACGTGCTCGTCCATGAAGCGGCGGACGCCGCCGCACAGCCGCTCGATCTCCTCGGGGACGGCGAAGTCCATCGGCGGCCGCTCAGGTCGACGCTGCGCGCATCTCGGATGGCTCAGCCGGTCGGGGCGGAGGCGCGATGGACGGCGCGCACCGCGAACCCGTGATCGCGGAGCGTGCCGCCGCAGCGAGCGGGGTCGCTCACCGCGAGGTGGAGGCGAAACGTCCGTGCCGCGCTCGGGTCGTTCACATGCCGCGCCCCGAGCACCGTGCAGCCGTCGGCCTCGAGGACCGTGAGCGCCTCGGAGAGCGTCTGCGTGGGCGCCGTGAGCTGCACATCGACGTAGCTGCGCGGGTCCTGCTCGCCCGGCCGGCGCCCGAGGAGACCACGCAGCAGGTCGGTCTCGGTGATGATGCCGACCAGTCGACCCTCCACGTCCACCACCGGCAGCCCGCCGATCTTCCGCGCCAGGAGGACGTCGGCTGCCGCCTCGATCGGGTCGTCCGGCCCGAGGGTGAGCGGGCACTCCGTCATGGCGGCCGTCACCCGCGTGTCCCGCAGGTGGCCGTGGTGCTCGCGGAGGTCGCGGTCGGTGACGATGCCCAGCAGGCGGCCATCGGCGTCGACCACCGGGAGGCGGCGAAAGCCACCGCGGTCCATCAAGTCCCGCGCGTCCTGGAGGAGAGTGTCCTGGCGGATCGTCAGCGGCCTCGGGGTCATCCAGTCGCGGATTCTCATGCGCCTCACGCCGATGCCCGCGCCGGCTCCGCGGGTGCCATGCGCGCCGTCGCCCAGCGCAGGAAGTCCTCCTCGGTGACGATGCCGGCGAGCCGGCCGTCAGCCTCGACCACCGGCAGGCAGCCGATCTTGTGCCGGATCATGCGCTCGCCGGCCTCCGCGGCGAGGTCGCCGGGCGCCGCCACGCTCACGTGCGTCTCCATCACGTCGACGACGCGCGCGAGACCCAGGAGCCGGACGCGGTCCTCCTCGAGGGGCACCGTGAGCGAGCTCGACGAGGCGGCGAGCAGGTCCCGGTGCGTGACGATGCCGGCCAGATGACCGTCACGGCCGACCACGGGGAGGTGGCGGATGCGGTTCAAGCGCATCGTGCGGTACGCGTTGGCGAGCGAGTCGCCGGCCCCGATCGCAATCACGTCGGCGGTCATCAGGTCGGCGACGCGCGGCCCGGCGGCGACCGCGGCCGGGATGGCGGGGACGCCGACGCCGAGCGCGTCATGGAGCTCTGTCGCCGCGGCATGGAGGTAAGCCGGGATGTCGCCCGCGTCGGGCACCAGATGCGGCTCGGCTGCGGCAGAGATGGAGAGCCGTCCCGCATAGCTCAGGATCGCGAACTCGAGCCCCATGCCGGAGAAGAGCGGGACGATGGGATGCACCTCGAGGATGCGCCGGCCGAGGAGGTGGCGGGCCTCGCGCGGTCCCGGCACGTTCGTGCACACGGTGTTGAGCGGCGATCCCTCGGGGAGGAGACGAGCGAGCAGGGCGTTCACCGGCGCCGGCAGTGCCCCGAGCAGCTGCATGGCGAGGCCCGCGGCGCGCGGCTGCCCGCGCTCCTTCAGGCGCTGCATCTCCTCGCTCACCCGGCGGAGCCGCTCGACCGGGTCGGCCACGTCGACGGGCAGGCGCGGGAACATGGCGGTGACCAGGTTCCCGAGCGTCATGTGGTCCTCGGCGCGCCGCACGCTGACCGGGCAGAGCGTGCGCACGCGGAGCCCGTCGGGCCGCACGCCGCGCGCCTCGAGATAGCGGCGCAGCGCTCCGGCGATGACGGCGAGCACGACGTCGTTCACCTTGCAGCCCGCCGCACCGCGCATGGTGAGGAAGTCGTCGAGCGCGAAGGACGCCCACACGACCCGGCGCGCGTCCGTGATCGGGGCGTTGAAGGGCAGGGCGGAGGCCGGCTCGAGCACCAGCGCCGCGATGGTGCCGGCGGCCTGGACGGCGTCGCGCGCCCGGGCGAGGAGCGTCGCGGGGCGCAGCGCGTCCAGGAGCGAGGGCGATTCGGTGTGGTGCGCCCCGGCCGGCCGGACGCCATCGACGCGCGCGCACGGCACCGGGTCCGCCATCGCCTCGAGCACCTGGGCGCCGCTCACGCCGTCGATCATGGCGTGGTGCACCTTGCAGAGGAGCGCCGAGCGCCCGCCGGCGAGCCCATCGATCAGGTACGTCTCCCACAGGGGACGGCGGGGGTTGAGCGGCGGGGCGAAGAGCGTGTCGACCAGCTCGTGCAGCTCGGCCTCGCCGCCGGGCGGCGGCACGGCGACGTGGCGGAGATGGCGGCGCACGTCGAAGGTCGGGTCCTCCTCCCAGCGCGGCCAGTCGAGGTCGAGGGGCGGCCGGACCGGGCGCTGGCGGTAGCGGGCGATCGGGCCGAGGCGCTCGCTCATCGCCGCCGCGAAGGCCTCGAACGCGATCGGGCCGTCGAGCAGCGCGACGCAGCCGACGTGCATGCGCTGGTGGGGCTTCTCGAAGTAGAGGAAGGCCGCGTCGAGAGGCGAGAGACGCTTCGCGCGCGCCATCTCACCCTCCGCTGGTGACGAAGCGCGTGTCGAGCGCCGCCGCCTCGTCGAAGAACTCCTGCAGCGTCTGGTTGTAGCGGTAGAAGCGGTCGACATCGAGCTGCCCTTCACCGTCGTCGACCGGGACGAGGCGCAGGGGCCAGTCGGGAAGCGTCAGGTAGTTGAGGGTGTGGCTGAGGTCGGCGTGAATGTTCTCCACCATGTCCTTCCAGGCCGCGTACTCGCCCTCGAGGATGACCGGGTGCTGCCCGTGGATCGCCTCGGGGCCCGTCAGCTCCTCGACCGTGCGGCAGCAGTGGCCCTCGAAGGCGAGGCTGAAGAGCTCGCCGTGGCCATCAGGGAACATGACGCGCGGCACCAGCGTCAGGTCCATGGCGCCGAGCTTACGGTACTTCTCGCGCTGCGCCGCCATGCGATGCGCGAGACGGCGGAACCAGCCAGCAGAGGGGAAGATGGCACTCATTGTGGCAGCTCCTGCGGGATCTCGCTGCGATCGAGTCCCGCGACCTTGAGGCGGCGCAGGTACTCGCACACGTGCTTCTGGAGGAAGGACTTGCGATTCATGGGCATCGTCTCTCGAGGAGAAGGCGGAGCATGTGCCGTGCCACGTGCCGGGCCGGAGGGCCGCACGAACGGCGAGGGCGGCGGCGGCCGCGCTTCTCAGTCTTTCCAATCGGGCGGGGAGGATTCCCACGCGCGAGAAGCGCGGGTCTCCCCCTCGGGCGCGAGCGCATGGTATGTGGCGGGGCAGATCGCCAGCGGGCTCGAGGACGCACGATTCGGAACCGGGCTCGCGGGCCTGGCGGGGCTTGCTCGTGGGCGGTGCAGGGCGGCGGTGACCTGCTCGAGCGGCGTCAGCTCGCCGGCGCCAGCTCCGGCAGCCCGTCCTTCGTCTCGGCCACCTCGAGCAGATGGGCCAGGTGCCGGAGGCAGTCGCTCTCGCTCAAGAGTCCGACGAGCTTGCCGTCCTCGACCACGGGCAGGCACCCGATCCGCTTGTCGATCATGATGTCGACCGCCGCGCGGAGTGAGATCGACGGAGCGACCGTGAAGACGGGCGTCCTCATCACGGCCCGCACCGGAATGCCCGCCAGCCACTCGCGCTCGGCCTCGTACTGGAGCTGCAGGAGCGAGGACACGGCGGCCCGGAAGAGATCGCGCTGGGAGACGATGCCCACCACGTGCTTGCCCGAGACGACCGGCAGGTGCCGGATGCGGCCGAGCCGCATGATGCCATCGGCCAAGTCGAGGTGGTCCGCGGCGTCGAGGGTCACGACGTCGCGCCGCATGATGTTGCGCACGTACATGCCGGCTCGCGATTCAAGTTCCGTGCCGCCCTGGGCACGAGCGTGCCGCGAGCCCGATTCCCACCGCTCGGAAAATCAGGAGGGCCGGTCGTCGCGTCGCCAGGTCGCGAACAGGCTGCCGTCGCGGTCCGACGAACTCGGGGAGAAGTACGCGACCGGCCGCGCGTGGAGCACGCCGCACATCGCCTGGCCCCACGTCCCGGGGTAGCGCAGGTAGCGCTCGAGGCGCTGGAAGGCGAAGTTGATGCGGGTGTCGAGCACCGTCTCCACGGCGCGGCGGACGAGCTGCTCGGGCGGCAGGGCGGCGAGGAGGGCGACCGGGTTGTGGCTCACCTGACGCCAGAGGTCGGGATCGAGGTCACGGAAGATGCCGATCACCTCGGGCTCCCACGTCCACCACGGGTTGCTCGCCAGCTGATGTAGCCGCGTGGTAAGGGAGCCGGCCGGCGTGTCCATACTCCTGCCCCCGCGCTTTCTCACGGGCGCAAAAGCGTCCTGCGAGGGATGCTCGCATCTCGCTCCATGACCAGCGACCCCCGGGACTATGCGGTCGAGGAGATTCTCCGCGACGGTGGCTCGATCCACGTCCGCGCCATCCGGCCCGACGACCGCCAGCGGCTGCTCGATCACTTCCAGCGCCTGAGCGCGCGCTCGGTGTACTTCCGGTTCTTCGGCGCCAAGCGGAGACTCACCGACGCGGAGCTCGACCAGTTCACGCGGCTCGACTTCGCCCAGAGAGTTGCCCTGGTGGCCACCCTGCTCGAGGATGGAGAAGAGCGGATCATCGGGGTCGGTCGCTACGCTGTGTTGCCCGGCAAGCCCACCGCCGCGGAGGTGGCGTTCGCCGTCGCCGACGAGCATCAGGGCCGCGGCATCGGCACGCTGCTGCTCGACCATCTCGTCCACATCGCCCGCGCCCGCGGGGTGGGCGAGTTCCAGGCCGACGTCCTCGGTGAGAATAACCGGATGCTCCAGGTCTTCGCCACGAGCGGCTTCGTGGTCACCAGCTCCACCGAGGCCGGCGTGGTGCATCTCTCCTTTCCGACCGAGGAGACGGAGCGCGCCCGCGAGGCGGCCCACGCGCGCGAGCGGATCGCGGCGGCCGAGAGCGTGCGGGCGCTGCTCCACCCGCGCTCGGTGGCCGTGGTCGGGGCGTCGCGACGGGCGGGCACGATCGGCGCCGCCCTGGTCGCGAACCTGAAGCGGGCCAGGTTCGCTGGACCGATCTACCCGATCAACCCGAGCGCGGGCGAGATCCAGGAGCTGCGGGGCTACCCGCGCGTCAGCGCTGCCGGCCAGCGCGTCGATCTGGCCGTCATCGCCGTGCCGGCGCCCGCAGTGGAGGAGGTGGTGCGCGACTGCGCCGCGGCGGGCGTGCGCGACGTCGTCGTGATCTCCTCCGGGTTCGCGGAAGCCTCCGAGGAGGGGCGCGCGGCCCAGCAGCGGCTCACCCAGCTCGTGCGCGGCGCGGGCATGCGGATGGTCGGACCGAACTGCATGGGCGTCCTCAACACCGACCCCGCCGTCTCCCTGAACGCGACCTTCGCGCCACACTGGCCGCCGACCGGGAACGTCGGCATGCTCTCGCAGAGCGGCGCGCTCGGGCTCGCCGTCCTCGACTACGTCCGCCAGCTGAACATCGGCATGTCGACCTTCGTCTCGGTCGGCAACAAGGCCGACGTCTCGGGCAACGATCTCTTGAGCTACTGGGCCGACGACCCGCGCACGGGCGTCGTGGTGCTCTACCTCGAGAGCTTCGGGAACCCGCGCAAGTTCGCCCGCGTCGCGCCGGAGGTCGCGCGCCGCAAGCCCATCATCGCCGTCAAGTCGGGACGGTCCGCGGCGGGCACACGCGCCGCCTCGAGCCACTCGGCTGCGCTCGCCAATCTCGACATCGCGGTCGACGCCCTCTTCGCGCAGGCCGGCGTCATCCGCACGAGCACGCTCGAGGAGCTCTTCGACGTCGCGGCCCTCCTCTCGACGCAGCCAGTCCCCGCAGGACGGCGCGTCGGGGTGGTCACGAATGCCGGCGGCCCGGGCATCCTGCTGGCCGACGCGTGCGAGGCGCGTGGTCTGGAGCTCCCCACGCTGTCGCCCGACACGCTCGCGACGCTGCGCACCTTCCTTCCCGCGCACGCGGGGCTCGCGAACCCGATCGACCTGACCGCCTCCGGCACGCCGGAGCATTACGCGCACGCGATCGAGGTCGTCGGCGCCGATCGCGCGGTCGACGCGCTCGTCGTCATCTACGTCCCGCCTCTCGTGACCGACCCGGACGAGATCGCGCGTGCCATCGCGCGCGGCGCCGGCTCCGTGCCGACGGACAAGCCCGTCCTCGCGGTGTTCATCTCGTCCAGGGGCGCGCCGCCGCTGCTCGGCGAGGGGCTACGGGGCCACCTGCCCGCGTACAGCTACCCGGAGAACGCCGCCATGGCGCTCGCCGCGGCGGAGTCGTACGGACGCTGGCGGAGGCGCCCGCGCGGGACGCCGCTCGCGCTCGGCCGCCTGGCGGAGAGCGCGATCCGCTCGGTGGTCGACCGCGTCCTCGCCGGCGCCGACGGGCCGTGCTGGCTCGCGCCGGGGGACCTCGGCATGGTGCTGCGCGCCGCGGGCATCACCTTCGCCGATGCGGAGCAGGTCGCTCCGGACGAGGCGGTCGCGGCCGCCGAGCGGCTGGGATTCCCGCTCGTGGCGAAGGCGATCGCGCCCGGCCTCGTGCACAAGAGCGATGTCGGGGGCGTGATCCTCGGGCTCGATGCGCCCGCGGCCGTGGTGCGCGCCGTGGCGACGCTCCGCGAGCGCATGCAGGCGGTCGGCGCACCCATCGAAGGCATCCTCCTCCAGCGCCAGGTGGCAGGCGGCATCGAGGCGCTGGTCGGCGTCACCACCGATCCCACCTTCGGCCCGCTCCTGGTGTGCGGCCTGGGCGGCATCCTGGTCGAGCTGCTGCGCGACGCGTCGTTCCACCTGACACCGGTGACGGACGTCGACGCGTGCGAGATGATCGACCGTCTACGCGCGCGAAGGCTGCTCGACGGCTACCGGGGCATGCCGCCGGGCGACCGGGATGCGCTGGTCGACGTGATCCTCCGCGTCTCGGCGCTGGTGGAGATCGTGCCGGAGCTGCGCGAGCTGGATCTGAACCCCGTCAAGGTGCTCGCACCGGGGAAGGGCGCCATCGTCGTCGACGCGCGGATGAGGGTGGGCCCGTAGCCCACGTGTCATGTCGCCGCGTGCGGCCGCCCCTGCCTCGGAGGCTTGAGCTTCACGCCGGCGCGCTTCCCAGGTTTGACAATTCAAAGGTGAGCGCATTCGCGAGGGTGCGAACGCTGCGCGTCCTGGCCTGGTTCGGATAGCCCCGGTGCCGCGGCACGCGATTTGCCCCCCAAGCGCAGTATGAAAATCGAGCAATGGATGAAACACCCGGTCATCACCGTGAAGCCTGCGGACTCCGCGCGGCATGCGCGCGAGATCATGGAGAAGCGCCGGATCAACCAGCTGCCGGTCGTGGTCAACGGTCGCCTGGTCGGGATCGTGACCGACCGCGATCTGCGCGACGCGTTCCCGTCGGTGTTCGACGCCGTGGAGCGCGGGGGTCGCGGGCCGGCCGTCACAGATCCCGCCGCCATTCCCGTCGAGGACGTGATGACGGCGAAGGTGCTCACCCTCACATCGGACGCACCGGTCGCCGAGGGCGCACGGCTCATGCGCCGCGAGCGCATCGGCGCGCTTCCGATCGTCGACGCCGGACGCCTGGTCGGGATCCTCACCCGCAGTGACGTCCTGGACGTGTTCGCCGCGGCGTCGCGTGGATGATCCGCACGACGCGGACCACGTGCCCGTTCTGCGGCGTCGGGTGCGGGATGGCGCTGGGCGTCGAGGACGGTTGCGTGGTCGCGGCGCGCATCCACGGCGCGGCGCTCGCCCCCTGGGAGCGGACGTCTGCGGGCCGCCGCTCATGCTGCCGCCGGTCGCCGATCGCCTCTGCCGGGCCGGCCTCGAGGCGGCGGAGGTCTAACTGGCGATCGAGCGCTACCTGAAGTGCGGCACCGGGCACTGCGGTCACTGCTACGTGCACCACCGCTACGTGTGCACGGATGGGCCCGTGTTCTCCTACCCCGAGCTCCGCCGCTTGCCCGACGCCTTTCTCGCGCTCGAGCAGCCGCCCGCGGTCGCGGCGGCCGTCTGCTGAGGGCTCGTCCCCCGCCGGTTGCCTCACGACGGCCGACGTGGATCTTGCGCGGCGATGCTGCCCCGGAACCTCCGCCGTGCGCTGAGGCACGCCTCCCCCTCGATCCGAGTGTCCCCTCTGCTCGCGGAGCTCGCCGAGGCCGAGCCAGCGGTCGCCCTCGAACAGCTCGGAAGCTCGCAGGACGGCCTCTCGGAGGAGGAGGCCGCGCGCCGCCTCGAGCGGCACGGACCGAACGTCGTGGCGAGCGACGAACGTCACACGCGCCTCCGTCTGTTGCTGCGGGCGTGCCTGAACCCCCTGGTCCTGCTCCTGGCTGTCCTCGCCATCGTCTCCCTCGCGACGGGTGACGTCCGCGCCGCCGCCGTCATGACCGTCATGATCGTGCTCGGCGTCAGCCTGCGCTTCGCGCAGGAGGCGCGCGCAGACGCGGCGGCGGAGAAGCTTCGCGCGATGATCCACGTCACGGCGACGGTCCTGCGTGCCGGCCGGCCGGTCGAGGAGCCGCTCGTCCGACTCGTCCCGGGCGACGTCGTGCACCTCTGCGCGGGAGACATGATTCCGGCCGACGTCCGCATCCTCACCTGCCGCGACCTCTTCGTCACGCAGGCGAGCCTCACCGGCGAGTCGCTTCCCGTCGAGAAGTTCGAGACGGCCGGGGCGGGGGGCGACCGCACGGCGCTCGAGCTCAAGAATCTCTGCTTCCTCGGCACGTCGGTGGAGAGCGGGACGGCCACCGCCGTGGTCGTCGAGACCGGTCCCCGGACATATCTCGGCAGCGTCGCCAGCAGCCTGACGGGTCCGCCGGTCGAGACCGCCTTCGACCAGGGTGTGAAGCGCTTCACCTGGCTCATGATCCGCTTCATCGCCGTCATGGTGCCCCTCGTCTTCGTGATCAACGGGCTCACCAAGCACGATTGGAAGGAGGCCTTCTTCTTCGCCGTGGCGGTCGCCGTCGGCCTCACGCCCGAGATGCTGCCGATGATCGTCTCGGTGTGCCTCTCGCGGGGCGCGCTCGCGATGTCGGGGAAGAAGGTCATCGTGAAGCGCCTGAACGCCATCCAGAATCTCGGGGCGATGGACGTCCTCTGCACCGACAAGACCGGGACGCTGACGCAGGACCACGTGATTCTCGAGCGGCACTGCGACGTCGCGCGCAACGAAAACGATGGCGTGCTCGCCCTCGCGTACCTGAACAGCCATTTCCAGACGGGGCTCAAGAACGTCCTGGATCGTGCCGTGCTCGAGCACCACGAGGTCCACCACGAGGTCTCGATCCCGGACTGGCGGAAGGTCGACGAGCTTCCCTTCGACTTCTCGCGGCGGCTCATGTCCGTCGTGGTCGAGACGCCCGAGGGTGTGCACCGCCTGATCTGCAAGGGGGCGCCGGAAGAGGTCTTCAAACGTTGCACACGCTTCGTGCTCGACGGCGAGGTCAACCCGGTCAACGAGGTCCTGATCGAGGACCTGAGCGAGGAACACGAGTCACTGAGCCGCGACGGCTTCCGGGTGCTCGCGCTCGCGTACCGGGATTTCGAGCCGCGCCAGAGCTACGCGAAGGATGACGAGTCGGACCTGATCCTCGCGGGCTACGTCGCCTTCCTCGACCCGCCGAAGGATACCGCGTTGGCGGCGGTGAAGGCGCTTGGCGCACGGGGGGTCGCGGTGAAGATCCTGACCGGCGACAACGATCTCGTCAGCCGCAAGATCTGCCAGGCGGTGGGGATCCCGACCGATCAGGTCCTGCTCGGCGGCGAGGTCGAGAAGATGTCGGACGCGACGCTCGGGGAGGCTGCAGAGAAGACGACGCTCTTCGCGCGGATGGCACCTGGTCACAAGCAACGGGTCATCCAGGTGCTACAGGAGCGGAGGCACGTCGTCGGATTCCTCGGCGACGGCATCAACGACTCGCCGGCACTCCGCGTCTCCGACGTCGGCATCTCCGTGGACACGGCGGTGGACATCGCGAAGGAAGCGGCCGACATCATCCTCCTCGAGAAGAGCCTGCTCGTCGTCGAGGACGGCGTCGTGGAGGGCCGCAAGGTCTTCTGCAACATCCTCAAGTACGTACGGATGGGCGCGAGCTCGAACTTCGGCAACATGTTCAGCGTCCTCGGCGCAAGCGCGATCCTCCCCTTCGTGCCGATGGCGCCGATCCAGATCCTGACGAACAACCTGCTGTACGACTTCTCGCAGGTCCCCATCCCGACCGACGACGTCGATCCCGAGCAGATCGCCGCGCCGCGACCATGGTCCATGCGCGATCTGACCCGCTTCATCCTCTTCATCGGGCCCAGCAGCTCGGTCTTCGACTACACGACGTATTTCATCATGCTCTACGTGTTCGGCTGCTGGGACCCCGGGCGTGCGTCGCTCTTCCAGACGGGATGGTTCGTCGAGTCGCTCCTCACGCAGACGCTGATCATTCACGTCATCCGCACGAACCGGATTCCGTTCCTCCAAAGCCGTGCCAGCGTCGCACTCATCGCGACGACGGTTGGGATCATGCTCGTCGGACTCTGGCTGCCGTCGTCGCCGCTCGCTCCCGCCCTCGGCTTGACGCACCTGCCGCACCTCTACTGGCCGCTCCTCGCCCTGACGCTCATCGCGTACATGACGCTCACGCAGGTGGTGAAGACGTGGCTTCACCATCGCGGGTGGATATAGGAGAACCATGATGAGACCGTCCCGGCTGGCCACAGCCGCGCTCATCCTCTGCTCCGCGGCCACTCTGCTCGCCGCGCGTCGCCTTCCCAAGGAGGTCACCGAGGGCCGGGTGCTCTACACCCGCTACTGCGCTTCGTGCCACGGCATGGCGGCCGATGGACGAGAGCGCTGTCCCGGCCGCCGAGCGACCTCCGGCGCCTCGCCGAGCGCTACGGGACGCCGCTGCCCTCCGACCGCGTCGCGTGTTTCATCGACGGGCGGGAGGATGTCGCCGCGCACGGAGCGCGGGACATGCCTGTTTGGGGCGAGCGATTCCGCGCGCCGGAGCCGGAGCAGGGTGGGCGGAGGCCGGCGATCGATCCGCGCGTCGTGGCGATCGTCGCCTACCTGGCGTCGATCCAGACGCCGGCAGCGTCGCCGGCGCGCTGAGGAGGGGCTCAGCGCTCGGACAGCCTCCCGGCCGCGGGCAGGGTCACGGTGAACACCGTGTTCAGCCCGGGGGTGCTCGTCAAGCTGATGCGCCCGCCCATGCGCTCGACGGCGAGCTTGCAGAAGGGCAGGCCGAGGTCACGGTGAACACCGTGTTCAGCCCGGGGGTGCTCGTCAAGCTGATGCGCCCGCCCATGCGCTCGACGGCGAGCTTGCAGAAGGGCAGGCCGAGGCCGGTATCGCCGCCGGGGTCGTCGCTCGGCGAGCGGCGCACGGTGCGGAACTTCTCGAAGATGCGCACCCGGTCGCTCTCGGCGATGCCGTGGCCGTGGTCGACGACCTCGAGCATCACGTCCGGCGGCGCCCAGCCGCCCTGGATCGCGACCTCGCTGCTGCCGCTGTGCCGGAGGGCGTTGACGACCAGGTTGACGAGGACCCGTTTCAAGAGCGCGCGGTCGCCGCTCGCCGGCGGCAGGTCGGTCCCGACCGCGATCCGGAGCCGCCGCCCGGCCTGCTCGGCCACCGGCCCGTACTCGCGCGCCACCTCGTCCACCATCTCGGCGAGCACGATCGGCTCGCGTGCGACCGGCATCTTCCCCTCCTCGATCTTGCTGATCTCGAGGAGGTTCTGGATGAGCCGCATCATCTCCCGGCAGGTGCGCTCGATGTGGAGCAAATACTGCCGCTGCGGCTCGGGGAGATCGCGGCCCTTGCGCAGCGCGAGCTGGATCATCATGGCGATGCCGTTGACCGGGTTCTTGAGGTCGTGGACGACCATGTTGGTGAGGTCGTCCTTGAGGCGCTCGACCTCGGCGCGGGCCTGCAGGGCCTCCTCCGCCACCCGCGCCGCGCGCTCGAGCTCGGCGGCGGCCTCCCGCTCCACAAAGCCGCCGTAGATGTAGGTGTCCATGGCCAGCGACATGTCGAGGAAGATCGCCTTGATGAGCGCCTCGGCGGTGGGGAGGATGCGGGCGCCGTCGCCGGTCGCCTCGACCAGCGCACGCAGCGCGAGCCGCAGGTAGAGCGCGAAGGCTCCGATGTACCACACCGGCCGGAGCCCGATCCGCTGGTGCGCATCTCCCACGCGCAGGCGGCTCTCGAAGTAGTCGGGGTCGAAGCGCCCCTCGGAGAGGGAGAGGAAGTAGGCGCGCTGGAGCCCCTGGAGCTTGGCGATCCGTCCCGGCTCTGCGCGGAGCAGCTGCTCGAGCTCGGGGACGCGAAGCAGATGGGCATAGAAGTCCGACACGATCCGGTCGACGGTCGCCTCGGCGAGGGGCCGGTAGTCTTTCAGGGCCCCCGCGTCGTCCGGGCCGAGCTCGAAGAAGCCGAGGCGCTCGGCGCGCTGCGCCTCGTCGAGGCCAGTGGCCTCGCCCAACGGTCGGCCGGGGGGCGGCGTCCCCCGGGGACCGTCACTCGAGTCCGATCCCGAGCTCATTCAGCTTGCGGTAGAGCGAGGAGAGCGACAGTCCGAGCAGCTCGGCGGCCTTGCGCTTGTCGCTGCCGGTGCGGCGCAGCACGCTCTCGACGTGGATACGCTCGTAGGCGCGCAGCGCCTCGCGCAATTCGTCGCCCACCGCCGGCAGCGCCTCGTCCTGCGCGCGCAGCGCCCGCGGGAGATCCGCGACAGTGATCCATTCGCCGCTGCCGAGGATCATGGCGTGCTCGATCACGTTGTCGAGCTCGCGCACGTTGCCCTTCCACGGCTGCGACATGAGGAGCTTGAGCG
>WNGD01000863.1_pt1 | contig 38525 bp, 24 predicted proteins | sample 5400671 | NCBI WGS metagenome assembly WNGD01 (sample SAMN13153369, study PRJNA577476) | soil metagenome | isolation source: 40 cm soil or saprolite under grassland replicate 2 | place: USA:California | collected 2016-06-15 | reverse complement strand
TGCATAAACAGGCGGCAGGTTTGGAGAAAAAGCGGAAGTATTATCGTTCTGGCCAAGCATACTTCCTCCACCTGCGTGGGCAAGCAGGTTGAGAAAGCGCAGGTCTGTTCCCGAGTTGTGAAACTCTGGTGAGTAGGGTACTACCAGCCCGGCCGTTGTAGTCAATTCGCTAGAGGAGCCTGTGTTGGCGCTGCTGCGTGCCTGCTCGGTGACACGCAGCAAGTATGCCCCAACTTGTGTAGTGGGGAAAGTCCCTTCCCAGCGACCGGGCGCAGTGGGTTGCAACGTTATTGTTTGCTGCGATAGATCAGGCGCGATAATCTTCACCTGTACTTGCTGCTGATTTACAGACCCGGGAGCAGATGAAGTTGCGGAGGGAAGATCGACAATGATATGTCCGTTTCCACCGACTATCTCTCCATTTACGATGAGCTGACTATCCGGTGTAGATAATGTCCAGGTAACCAGGTTGGCCCACCAACGAGCTGCATTGTTCCAGCGTAACCAGTTAGCCGTCCAGAGGCCGAGTGCATCGCTTGTCCAGGCTACGACGCGGCCAAGACCATACTGCCAGACGGCGAGGACAGGGTCGTCCAGATGACTGGTAAGTACCAGTTGAGCTGCTGGTTTGGGTGTAGTTGCGACGTAGCCATTTAGCTGCGGAAGTGAACCCATGCCTGTTAAGATAGGATGAGACCCAACGATGGCGGGAACAAAAGTGTCTTCGATGATTGCTCGCCGGGCCGCCTGTCGTGTCTCATCTAGTAAAATGCGTGGGATGGTGTTTGGGTCATCGGCCTGGTAGAAGCGTCCCTTACCCCAGGTAGCGATCTGTTGCATCATCGTTAAATCTTGAAAAGATCCTATGTTCGTGCCGACTACTGATACGGATATGTGTTCGCTTGCCATTTTGAGCACCTGTGTTGAATAGCTATCCGTAGCATCACCGTCGCCCAATAGAATCACATGCTTGATTTTTGCATCTGTATGCAGTAACGCTGTTTCTGCAGCGGCCAGATCTGGTATATAGCTTTCAGGATCCTCAGGTAGCATTGTCTCAATAGTCCGCTCGATTGCTGCTTTATTTGTGACATGCTCCATAGGAATAATCAGGCTACCATCCGCTTTTGAAACGCCTATGTAATCGCGTGGAGTTAAGAGACTAATAACCTCCTTGGCGGCCTCTTTAGATATATTGACTTCAGACGCGTTCTCCAGACTCTCGATGATGAGGACGACGGCGATAGTGGGGGTATCTTTGTGCTGCGGTATATCCATTCTTACTGGTAAGGTTTCTTCCAGTGGTGTGCCCGCGTAGCCGCCGACGCCATAGCTGTTTTCGCCTCCACTGACAACGAGGCCACGCCCAAGATCACGCACAAATGACTGGAGTACCTGCATGCGCGGAAGACCCAGCTCTACTGATGGCACATCAGCCAGCACAACTGCATTGTAGCTAGCCAGCCCTTCCAGCGTTGTTGGTACATCAGAGGGGATACCAACTGTGACGTTGATCTGTGTAGCCTGAAGTGCGGCGGCAATGTTGTGCCCTGAATTCGGTTTACCCTCAATGATGAGTACATGTGGAGGCCCCTGCACGTTGACAAAGGCAGCGGCTTCGTTATTCTGGCTGATCGTGTCTAGTGGTGCATCCACGGTGATGCGATAAGTGTGGAAACCTGCTGGAGGGGCGACTAGGGTGAATGTGACCTCTTGCTCACCCACGCCCAGTTGAAGCGATTGCTGTAATAAGAGTGCCTGGTCAAGGTACAGGCGAAGTGTGACGTGCTGAGCTACAGTACTGAAGAGCCGGACATGAAGTAGAAAATGCTCGTTAGTATGCAGTATAGTTGGAGCATTAAGGCTGTCAATGCGTGCCTCCGGACCATTAGATGTAGGGAGGGGAACAATATCCAGCCGAATCCCTTGCTGTTGCAAGAGCTGCGCTTCCTGTAGCGCGTCCTCCAGATTCTGCTGGCCATCGCTCAGGAGCACGATGCGCCGCTCGCTGTCTTGTGGGAGGATGGCTGCCGCCAGTCGCAGTCCAGCAGCGAGGTCGGTGTAGTTCGTGTCAGGGGTGGACTCAAACTGGGAGAAGTCGATCTGCGTATTGACCGACTGCTCAACCAGCGCATTCCGTCCTACCGCTACGATGCCCACCTGATCTGTGGGTCGCTTATGCCGGATGGCGTCGTTGATCCATTGTTCCATAAAAGCTTGTTGTGGCGTTGTACTGGCTGAGAGATCACCGACAAAAACAACTGCCTGGCGTGAGATGGGTTGTGACACTGTTGCGCCAGCCAGGGCTAAGATAATCAATGTGAAGAGCGCCAGCCGTGAGGCCAATATAATGTAGCGCTGAGTTCTGCGAAAGGGTAGGGACATCCGTCGCCAGGTAAGAAAGACCAGGATGCCAATAGGGATTAAGAGGAATAGCAGCAGTGGCTGCTCAAATACTAGCATTGCTCTTTCCTTTCGCTACGGGCGCGATAAATCGGGCCCCTACATACCTTTCAAGCGTTTTGTCATCCTGGTGACACGCTTCCTCATGACTCTATACTGAGTTGCTAGCTGGTTCTGAATAGTGGCAATTGCTGCAAATTGCTGAGATTTTTTAGAATAACCGGCGATACGTGCCTGCTGTGCTGAAGCTGGACGTTCCAGGGTTGAAACGCCGCGCATTGTATAGTTGCGGCTGAAGAGCCACCATTCCGCACAAAGTACGAGTAGCAGGAAAGCTGCAATCCAGGGCCAGATTTCGCGAACCGACCGCGGCACAGCAGTGCCTCCCGAGTCAAATAGTGTGCTATGGGATATTGGTAGCAGGGCTGCCGGCGCCAGGCGCGATTGTAAGGGGTCAAACAGGTTAATGGCGAAGGCGCCATTTCGCTGCTGATCCAGGGTGGATTGTGTCACATTGTATATGCCGGTCTTATCTGTTTGATTAAAGGCTGTCGCTGGAAATGGAGGAGCAACAGTGACAGGTTGCTGGCCTGGAGCAGTGATTGTTATACGTTTTGCACCTGGCCATGCCTGAATGGTTACGGGTGTATCGGGTGCTATCTGCCCATTTCCTGGAACAGGAGATGGCAGGAACCAGTTGACCAGGTTATAGATGAGGATGGGGAACGTTGGCTGCAAGGGCAGATCAGAGTCATGCAAGTTAAAGCTCAGTACCGCCATGCGCCTGTTATCTTTCTCTCCTGCTATCAGCAGCGGAGTTGCGGGCGTCACAATGACTGATTGCATCCATGATGCCGGGGTGATTTGATGACTGACATGCAGCACATGGATGCTACTGAGATCGACCTGGTTCAGTAGAGCCTGGCTGTCGCTGCCCATGCTGATGTGGCTGATATTTATCTCGGGACCTGACTTGCCGAAGATGTAAGAGCCTGCTGGTGGGTCGATGAAAAATATATTGCCAGCCGGGAGGTTGGAAGGGACAAAGCCATCGAAGACAGTCAGGTCAAAATTGCCAGCGTTTACATATTTATCGGGAGTCGTCTCGAGGAGGTCGATATTCGGTTGTATACGCAATGCAGCTTCAAGAAAGCTGTTGCCCCTGGTTACCAGCAGTACGCGACCATGCATCGATCCGCCAACGATGGCCCATGCTTCGTGATCAACTGTCATGGCATCCTGAGAGATGATGTGTGCGTGCAAGAAGCGAGTTGTTGGTGGCAATGGACCCCATTGGAGCGCTCCACTGGCTCCGGCTGCCAGGGCTGCGGTTTGTACACTTACCAGCTTGCCGTCAGCGTACAACTCGACTGGTATTGATCGCTGCTGGTGGCTATAGTTGGCGATCTGGGCCAGGGCGACGAGATGGCTCTGGATAGTTTGCGAGGCGAGCGCTAGAAGAGCTACGTTCGGAGCATCGGTACCTACTTGCAAGTAATGCACGGGAAAGGGAGCCACGAGTGCCTGGTCAGGTGGCAGGACATGCCCATCTCCAACTACTACTAACTGTTCATCTGAGTGACCTGCGGCCAGTGATGTTGACAGTGAGAGAGCCTGTTCAAGATCGGCATCCTGATTTGTGACTTTTGCACGCTGTAGCGCGGCAGTGAGCTGGTTTTTATCTGAGGAAGAGGCGATCACTACTTGAGGTGTACGTGCCATGGCAATTATTGAAAGATGGTCACCGGGTCCAAGCCCATCGATCAAATCTGCGATGAGGCTTTTAGCTTCCTCAAACCTGCTGGGCGGCACATCGGTGGCCTGCATACTGGCCGATGCCTGTAAAATGATGATGGTGTCGCCACCGATGGGGCTACGTATAAAGATTGCTGGCCGTGCGAGTACAAGCACGATCACTATCGCTGCCAGTACCTGCAAGAGGAGGAGTGGTGTGATACGCAGTCGCTGCCAGGGACGGCTGGCTTGCAGGTCCTGCAAGGCCTGCCGCCAGAGGAGTGTGCTACTAACCACTCGTTCTTGCCGTTTAGGACGCATGAAATAGAGCAGGAGGATAATGGGTATGATGATGCTAAAGGCGAGTGCCGCCGGAATAAGTAGGCTCATATCACACCTCCTGACCCGTAGGGTAGATCACCAGCATCGTTGGAGGTGTGGCTTTCAATGTTCTCATTTGACAATCTCTACCTGTCTTAGCAACCTTTGTACGACATCATTAAGAGCAGTATCGCTGGGAATCATGGCATAGCTCATGGCGTGAGCATGCGCGAATGAGGCCAGTTCCTGCATAAATGTGAGCACTCGCTGCTGATATGCCTGTAGTACACTGGGGGTGCTGCTTATATCGATGCTGCCAGCGCCTTCGCTATCACGGAGATGCCAGTCACCATGTAAGTCTGGCTCGATCTCATCCGGTGCTAGAATCTGCAAGAGGGCCACTTCTTGACGTAACTGGCGCACGGCGCGTAGTCCGGTCTGGTAGCCCCCAGGTGCCAGAAAGTCAGAGATCACGATGGTGAGTCCCGGGCTAGCTGCTAGCCTGTTGAGATCATACAATGCGCGATTCAAGTCGGTTGTGCCGGAATGTGGCAAGCGACTGAGAAATTCACCGACTGCCCAGATAGCATGTTTGCCGCTACCTGCTCGGCGATATGCTGCAAGTCGATCAGTGAGTGCGCCAACGATGACGCCATCCTCACACTTGAGTGCAATGTATGCTAACGCAGCCACTATGGAGATCGCCAGTGAGGCTTTTGATGGCTTTCCATACTGCATAGAGTCGGAACAGTCGACCAGGAGCGTTACTGTCAGGTTTTCCTCGGCTTCAAATACACGCAGGAAGAGTCGATCCAGCCGTGCATATGCTCGCCAATCGATACGGCGGAAGTCATCGCCTGGAGTGTAGCGACGGTAGTCTGCGAACTCCATCGATGAGCCTGCTAGCGGAGAGCGGCGCCTGCCTGGGCGTCCTGTAGCCATCGCTTTGCGCGTGATGAGTGCCAGCGTATCCAGGCGTTGAAGTGTATCAGCATCAAGTGGAAAACGAGCTGTGACGTTCTCATCAGGCATTGTTGATTGCTCCTCCCCTTAGCCTGACGCCCACAAGGGGTCTGACACAGGTAGGTTTTGTAGGAAAGGAGTCCCGGTGCCGTAGGGGCAAGGGGTGGTCTCTCTGCCCGCCCGACCCTGTGTTGTGACGGCGGGAAGCGGGCGAGGAGGACACCCGCAAGGGGCCCCCTACCACCTCCCAGCCACCCCTGTCCCTACAGTTCTGAAGACCGCTCCCCTCAATAAACCTAGCCGTGTAAGCCTCAAGGGGTGCCACTACTTGTCCTCTGGTGCTCCCCATGTCTTGATTTGCTCCCATACGTTGTCGATGACTTCAGTTACTTTTGCGAGATCGCCTGCTGTGAGGTCGTCAACCAGCTCTTTCATGCCGTATCCTCTTTTGGAGACGTCATGCCAGATGGTGCGTTCGCTCTCATAGGGTTGACGGTCGTGTAGTGCAATATGCATTGCTGCAGAGAAAGCAAATCCCCAGCCCATATGGATGGTTCGTGGGTGATCTTGCGCTAACTGGGCATTCAACACTTTGCCACGCATTTCGTAGACATCCCACCAGTTTTCCTGCTGTTCCTTAGCGAAGGCTTCCGGCGGTAAGTCGTTGGCAACAGTCCACAAGCGCGGAAAGAACTGCTCAGGGTCCCAGATGACGAGATGATGGCGATACTGGTCTGCCTGGATACCCCAGCGCCTAGCTACGCGTTGGGCAGCAGCGAGCATGCTAGAGGCAGGCTGCATGTCGCAATCGACCATGATACCCTGCTCGAAAAATTGTTGCCCGTTGGCTGGCACAGCGTCATCTGTGATGAGGAGCATCTCAAGATCAGAATATAACTGAGCAGCATTGTGGGCTACTGAGCCATAGCATGCAGCGGCAATGAAATGCTCGCCCAGTTCTTTTCGTTTGCGCTCCACGATTCGTTGGGCTATTTCGATGCGTATGCTATTGGGTGAATTGTGCTCTATGATGTTTCAATCTCCTCAATAACGGTCTTGATCAAATCCTCTGGAGTGACGCCATCGGCCAAGCCATCGAAGTTGAGGATAATACGATGGCGGAGCGCGGGGAAGGCAACAGCCTGCAGGTCTTCCAGGGAAACATTGTAACGGCCTTCGAGCAGGGCGCGGACTTTACCTGTCATAATGAGTGCCTGCAGACCACGAGGGCTGGCCCCGTAGCGAACGAATTTGCGTACCTGTTCAGGTGCATCCTCCTGATCTGGATGTGTTGCCAGTAGCAAATGCACTGCGTGCTCTTTGACGTGTGTCGCTACTGGAACGGCGCGAGCGGTCTCTATTAACTGCATCAATTGTTCGCCAGAGGCGACCTTCATGGCGCGCAGTGCCTGCGTGCCAACGGTAGTATCGATAATGCGCATGAGGTCCCTGGCAAGGGGAAAACGCACGAGAACTTTGAGCAGGAAGCGGTCAAGCTGTGCTTCCGGCAGAGGATAGGTGCCCTCCATCTCCAGCGGGTTCTGCGTTGCCATTACAAAGAACGGGCTGGGCAGAGGGCGCGTGGTATCTCCCACACTGACAGTATGTTCCTGCATGCCCTCGAGCAGAGCCGATTGTGTTTTGGGCGTCGCCCGGTTTACCTCATCGGCTAAAACAATATTGGCAAAGATGGGACCCGGTTGAAAAGTGAAGACACGCCGGCTGCCTGCAGAGTTGCCGTCTGATTGCTCAGTGACGATAGTTGTGCCTACAATATCGGCTGGCATCAAATCTGGTGTAAATTGGATACGCGCAAATTTCAGAGCAAGCGCGTCCGATAGCGTACGCACAAGCAATGTTTTGCCAAGGCCAGGTACCCCTTCCAGCAATACATGGCCGCCAGCAAGTAAGGCCAGGAGTAGTTCTCGGATAACCTGTTCTTGTCCGACGACGATTGAGCAGAGTTCGTGTTCCACCCTCTGGGCGATATCGATGAATGCCTGGATATCAGCCTCGTCGGGTCCCTTTATATCTGAAATCGCGGCCTCATTTTCAATTTGCACACCGAGGTCTTCAGGCTGCGCTTTAGGTGTTGGATTTACACCGGTCTGTGGTGAAGTGCCTTCACTTTTCTTTGCCATTCGGTTATTGTTGCCCTTCTAATGAATTGTAGTAACCCCGAATAAGGTTTTTCAAATCAGGCGGTACGCTACTATTGCCAATGGCGTCATGAGCCATTTGTTGGTACTGTGCAATCACTTGTGAGTAGGGAACAGGGCTGCCAGATTGAACAGTGCCATTCTCGCCGTTGGCGGTTATAGTGCTGGTGCCACTACCAACTTGCCCTGGAACATATACCTGTTCGTTCTTCCCCTGTTTGTTTCCTGCATTATTCTGCCCACCAGTGCCGTTAATGCCTTGTCCCTGGCCGGGCGCCTGACCTTGCCCTGGATTCTGTCCCTGGCCAGGGGTCTGAGTTTGACTAGAAGACTGGCTGTTGCTGTTGTCGGTGGATGATGCGAGAGTATTGGCTACATTTTGTAGGGTTTTAGACGCCTGATCGATACTGCTGGTAGTGGCCTGATTAGCACTATCATGGGCTGCAGCAGTCTCGACGGCCTTATTTGCGTCAGAAATCTCGCCCGGGCTTCCGTCAGCAACAGCCTTTGCGAGCTGGTGAAGAGCAGAATTGAGCGCGGGGTTGTTGAGAGCTTGATTAGCTGACTGTTCAATTTGCTGTGCCAATTGTGCACGCTGCGCAGGAGTCATGCTACTTATCTGGGATGCAAGCTTTTGTAGAGCAGCATCCAGGCCATTGTTGTCCCATGTTGCAAGCGCCTTACCTGCAGCGCTTACATTAGCATTGGAACTCTTTGCCAGTGATGAACTGGCCGCTGCACGTGCCACCGCTTTGCTGGTTGCTTGCGGGTCGCGCAATTGATTGAGCTTTGCCTGAGCCTGAGCAAGGACCTGTTGTGCCTGGGCTCCGTTTTTTGCCTGTTGAAGCTGGTTCATGGCCTCACGTAAGATTTTATCGATCTGATTGCGTTCCTGGGCTGAAATCGCTGCCTGGTTATCGATCTCCTTACGTATCTGGTTGATTGCTGCTATCTGGCTGGCTAGCTGGTTCTGAAAGGCAGCTTGCTGCTGGAGCAAAGTATTCACCGGGTTGGGTAGCAATAAGAGCAAAGCGAGAACGATAACAACAGCGCCGAATGTAACGAGGCGAACACGCTGTGGCCATAAGGTGATTGCTGCACGGGGTGTATGTTTGCCCAGTTGCCTGAGTGCATCGCGCCGTTGTAGTACAGAGATGGTGGCTGAATCGTCGCGGAACTCCCAGGCCGTACTCAAGCGATCATGTAATGCCAATCGCGTATCAACCAGGTGGGCGCTGCGGGCGAAGGAGGGACGATACCATAATGCAGCTCCTGATGCAAAGAGCAGGGAAGCTGTAGCGACTCCAATGGCCCAATAGATGGCGTCAGCCCAGGGGGTGAGGCGCGAGATGAGTAGCAGGAGGCAAGCAAGTGTGATACCGGCAATTACTCCGTTTTCTGCCCAGCGTAGCATCTGCTGTATCCATAAGCGTCTACGCCATGAGCGTAGGACTTCGGTCAGGCCTTTACCAGTAGGGACACTTTGAGAAAGTGCTGTATGACGTGGAGGTGCAATAGTTGCCATAATGCTCTAGCCTTTCATAAACGTCGATGGTCTAAATTTCTTACCCAGGAGCCGTAGCGAGGACAGGAAGCGGCCAAGCGGGTTTGGTTTGACGAACAAGATACTAAGAAGAAACAAGACGATGGTTACCATAAAGCAGACCAGCGTATAGGCTACCCAGGGAGCGAAGTGAAGACGGAACAAAGAAAAGCTAGCGACTCCAGCTTGTAAACCACTCACTATGCTATTGAGTGCTGAGATTGGATTCGAGACATTCAACCACTGAATCCATACAGGCAAGCGAGGGCTGATAAACAATGGGCTTCCTATAAGGAAGTACACGATCCAATACGAGAACATCCAGAAGACACAGAACGTATAAGCTGTTGCCGTCGAAACGGTAGGGCGACGCAGGATTGTTGAACAAAATAGACTAAATGTACCGGCTACAATGGCGGTCATAACAAATACAACTAACGTGCTGAGGACCTGTGTTGGGGAGACTCCTCCGAAGAAGAAAACCAGGCTGAACAGGGGAATAGATGCGGCAATCAGCAGGAGTACGTTGACCAGCCCTGCAATGAGCTTTCCTGCAAGAAGTGAAAAGGCAGAAAGCTTAGAGCACAAGAGCAAGTCAAAGGTTTGGCGCTCCTTCTCACCATTAATAGTAGTAGAAGTAAAGGCAGGGGCAAAAAACACGATCAAGAAGAGTTGTACAAGTGAAAGCAGGGCATAGAGTTGTGCTCCAATCTGACTAAGCAGGTAACTCTGGTATGCGGGGCTGAAAGCGTTTTGTCGCTGGAGGTAGCCAAAGGCTAGTAATCCCATTATCAACAAGTAGATAATGATGACCCAGACGAAACGCTCACGGCGCAGGTGCGAGCGCAGTTCTTTGGCGAGCAGTGCTGTAAAAGTCATAGGGAGCTGACTCCTTCTGTAATGCTCATGTAAACTTCTTCTAGACGGTCAATGGTTCTATGTGGCGCGAAGGAAACAACGGGTATATTGTGTGCCATAAGTGCGGCAAGGATGCGATGTAACGCTTGATCATCGCCAGTGAATCCCACGTGGATAACTTCAGCATCATTCTCATCCATGATGTTGCTGATCTCCGGCATATCTTTAAGCAACTGCCTGGCGTCTGCAGCACGCTCCAATACCCGCAATTCCAGGCGTGGTCCTCCGCTCAAGTTGTGCGTGACATGCTCAACATCCCCAGCCGTTAGTAGCTGCCCTGCTCGAATAATAGCGATCTCACTACACATCTCGGCCAGTTCGAGGAGGATATGCGAACTGATGACGATGGTTTTGCCCATACCTTGCAGAGTCCGTAGAAGTTCGCGAAACTCCATTCTGGCTCGCGTATCAAATCCCGAGGCTGGTTCATCAAGCAGGAGCACATCAGGATCGTGTATCAGAGCACGCGCCAGGCACAAGCGCTGCTTCATCCCACGTGATAGAGTCTCAACGAGAGCATCCTGTTTCGAGGTGAGGTCAACAAGTTCGAGTAAATCTGCAATAGTACTGGCGCGTTTGCTGCGTGAGATGCCGTGAATACCAGCATAGAATTCAAGGTATTCCGCTGATGTCAGGTCGGGATAGACGCCGAAGAAGTCCGGCATGTAGCCGATTTTGCGCTGTATGGCTGCCGGCGATTGGGTGATCTCTTCATTATCAAACCAGACCTGGCCTGCAGTAGGGGGAATCAATGCTCCCAGGATACGCAACAGGGTAGTTTTACCGGCGCCATTCGGGCCAATCAGGCCATAGATAGCTCCTTGCGGTATCTCAAGACTGAGATCCTCTAGAGCATGAACAGAGCGGTAACGTTTATAGACATGCTGGATTTTAATCATAACTTTGCTATATGCGCTCCTTAGATCAGGCCTGCCGGTTCCCAGGAGGGTTGCTTAAAACAACACCTTGCAGGTTGAGTAAAGGCTTACCGAATGCGAATATACCGAGTGAACTGTCCTTGTTAGCAAGCTGCAACAAGATACGTCCAGCCGGACCAATGTACGCCCTACTATTGTTTGTTGTAAAGGTGCTTTGATTGAGCGAGATAGCATCCCAGGAACCAGAATGCCAATTGTATAAGCGAAAAGGAAAGGAGCCTGCATCTACAGTCGCTCCGGCTTGTGCAAAAAAGCTGATATTAGACGGTTCTGAAATTGTCAGGCCATTGATCTGTAAATTGGCAATATCAGGCACATTGTATTCAAATGTCAGATTCCCGGTTGAAATTGTATAGACACCGGGAAGCGGGGTCTCAATGTTATTGCCTTCGGCATCAATCAGGTGTCCCTCAATGAAGTTGGGCGGGAAATCTAGCGAACCTGCGAGATTGACATTGAGGGGCGCCTGTATAAGCGTCTCATGGAGACCTGCAGGATTAATGTCGTTGACGGACACATTTCCAGCAAAGTCCGGCGGATTCTTAGCCCAACCGATGAGAGTGGCCGGGGAGCCAGGCACAAGAAGTGGGTCGTGGTTTGTTGTACCTGTGTATTCCCAACCAGGAGTAGGTACTACATTTACAGCACTGCCGAATGCCCTACTGATTGTTGCGGGGTTGGTGCCTAGCGGAGCTGGTAGTAGTGGCACGGGTGAACCACATGAGCCTCTACATGGGGATAAGAAAGTGTAGAAACCTACATCATCGAGTGCGTACAGAATTGCCAGGTGACGTTGCCGCTCGGTCTTGGGTGGTGATGCGGGCAGTGAGTAGTAAGGATCAGGCGAGCCGTTTTTCAAGGAAAGCAGTTCCGCGAGAGTTGCATTGGGTCCAAGTGGGGTATTGCTCAACTTAAGCCGAACCTGTTTCGTTTCTCCTGCCGCCAGGTCTCCAAGGCTAAACACCTGGCTGGGCATCAATAAGTAGGTATCACTAAGTGCGTAACCAAGCGTGTTCGTGACCGTGCCCACGAGGATACCATTCTGAAGTGTAAGGTGAGAGAGCAGACCTTTGTGAATATGCCGCTCTTGTTCCGAGAGGATAGCATGCAACGTCCATTTATTGACGTCTTGCAGGCTCACGTCAGTTCCGCCCTGTACCGGTGTAACTGTAGCTGGTGATTGTTCTGTTGGGCTAGTGAGTTCGCCCTGAAATAAAGAGAGGTTATCAGGTGACGGCTGTACCAATCCAGTGCCAGGGATATAGACCTGAAAATCACCCTCATGAGGCACGAATATACCCAGGTAGGTTCTAATGGAGGCGGGAGATCCATTTTGTCCAAGCTGAGCTATTGTGATGCTATTGCTCAAAATGGATGTGCCCTTCTCCTTGAACGCGAGTCCGTAGCTGAGCAAAGTGAAAATGACGATGCTGCTCATTACAATGCGCCAGCTCCAATCGCGGCGTCTCAATTTTCCTACTAGCAGGAGGCGTATGGGTCCAAGCACCAGTAGATAGCCAGCGAACAATATAGCAAGAGTCCACCACGGAGAAGGGATTGTACTCGGGAGCAGCGATTGCAATAACGCGCTCATCCTACTGGCCAAAAGCGATTGCAGTGGGTGATTGGGGCCCAAGATACCAGTGGAAATATTGGCATGGAAGAGTAGCTGATCGCCCAGGCCGCGCAGCAAAAGACTTTCCCAGAGAGCGCTTGTTCCTTGCCATCCGAGGATGGGTTCGAGAGTAGGATCGAAGGCAAGATAAATAATAGTTCCCTGTCCCTGGCGTACCTGTACAATTAAAGGTGCTGTAGGAGATGCGAGGACAACCTGACTCTTGCCGGGATCTTCCTGCCCATTTATTGTTGCTGTACTAATTGTAACCGGGAAGCGGACTGCATCATGCACAGTGTTTTTTCCAGGACGACCTCCCTGAGGCCCACCGAGAGGCAAGAGGGAGGTTCCTGCAGGTATGGTCGTCGTGCCATTCACCATCACTGGTACAAGCCCTGCAGGTAATGCGCCTAGTGTGCGATGCCACTCGGGACCACCGGCAAGGATGAAAGTTCCACCTTGATTGACCCAGGATTGCAGGGCGCTTAACTGTGCTGCACTCAGGCTGCTCGTCGTAAAGTTATCCAGCACGATGGCGTTGAAATTCTTAAGCGCTGCAGCTATGGTGGGCACAGTACTCGCATTCAGAAACTTTATGATGACCGAACCATTCTGGTTGGGCATTGGAGCCAGACTTAGTGGGCTAAAGCCTGAACTCTGATCAGAAAGGATGCCGACAAGAACATCCCCGGACATAAGTGGATTGAGTGTGGCAGTCTGAGATCCAACAAGACTACCGCTGCTATCGAGCAACTTCACTACTACGCTTTGTACATCGAAATAGAGTGGCACATACATTGTCACCTGTTTCTGGGCACCGTTAGCCAGTGTAATGGAGACATGGTAATTTAATGGGATGCCCTGATTGCTACTCCCCAGCGGAGTGGGTGCAGTGAGTGAAAGGGTACCGGTGAAATCGGGGCCATCATTGCGCACTGTGACCTGCACTGGGACCCAGTTCCCATCACGGTAATGGGTGTCAAAGCCAGCATTCACCTGAAACGAGGGTCTCCCTCCCCCTGTTCCTGCATATGCCTGCACTGATGTGGGAGAGACAAAGAAAAGTAGAGCAAGCACAAAGCAAGACCCAGCTAAAGCCAGGATATATTTGGTGCAATGTCGTCGCTCATGTATGCTGGTCATAAACTTTGTCCTTTTAGTTGACACCATCGTTCAGGCTCAATGCTGGTTTGCCAAATAAAATTGTCCCCGGAGAGGTACTCTGATCAACTACTTGTAACAATATATGGCCATCAGGACTAGTGTACGCTTTAGTGTTCGCTGTTGTAAAGGTATTATTCTTGAGAGCAATCGTATCCCAAGAACCGGTATCCCAGTTATACAGGTGTACTTGTATAGGACTGATCGCACCAGCACCGGCAAGCCGCGCAATAATAGGCTCGCTAATCGTCATGTTGTTGGCCTGTAAGACCCCTGCATTGGGTAATGTGAATTCAAAGGTAATACTACCTGTGTTCATAGTATAAACATTGGGCAGAATAGTTTGCACTTCATCCCCCTGGGCATTAATTACCTGTGCGGAGATAAGGCCGGGGGGAAGATGCAATGAGGCAGAAAAGTCGACATTGAGTGGCATCTGTATGAGACTATCGTGGGTGCCGCCAGGACTTGCACCATTAATGATCACATTATTAGTTGCAGCCAGAGGTTGATCGGCCCAGCCGATCAAGGTCGCTGGTGCCCCTGCTATTAATAATGGATCGCTCTCGTCATTGTGGCTCATATTCGGCACACTAACAGACGGGCTAGTTATCACATGTTTACTGACGATGGCTTGAGTGCTACATGAGCCACTACAGGGACTGGAGGAAAAGCCCTCGCCGCTGAGAGCCGATAAAATTGCCAGATGACGCTGGAAATCATTCTGTGGCTGTGAGCCAGTGGCGTATGGAATATAAGGGACATGCAGGTGATTGTTCCTTGCGATTTGATCAGCGAGGGTGGTGCCGCTATTAAGCTGCGGGCTATTTAGCGAGACGTTCACCCGTTGGGTTTGCCCTGCTGGGAGACGACCGATATAGGCAAAGCTGTGAGACATTAAAATATATACATCGCTGAGAGGGGTGTCAAGGGTATTTGCGATAGTTCCTGAAAGCGTGCCATTGCGAAGTGCCAGGTGGGAGAGAAGGCCACCATGCACTTTTTGGTCCTCCTCCGAAACGATGGGATACAGTGACCATCCCCTTGCATGCAGCAAGTTTACATTTGTCTCGCTCTGTCCAACTGTAATGGCGGCCTGTTCGTCACTATTTGATACACCAGAGTTACTTAGAAAAAGTTCTTTAGCTATTGGCTGTGTCAGACTTCTAGCAGGGATATTGACCTGGACCTTGCCCTGATCAGGAATAAGAGCACTAAAAAATGTCGTCACATGAGCATGGTTCCCACCCTGATTGAGCTGGATAATAGAAATGCTATTGATGGATGCTTCCTTTTGCAGATAGGCAAGTCCATAAGTGAGAATTGAAAAGATAACAATATTACTTAGTACAATGCGCCAGTTCCAGGCAGGGCGTTTCAGTCGTTTCACAATTAAAAAACATACTGGCCCAATTAAGATGATATAGCCGAGCAACAAGAAAAGAAATTCCCAAACTGGAAGAAGCGACCTGGGTTGGAGGATTTGCAATAATCCTCCCCGCGAGAACAATTGTCCAGGACCATTGCTGTATGTGAGAGCAGTGCCGGGAATAAGGGACTGGTCGCCAAGAGTTCGCACAAGTACGCCTTTCCACAATGCGATAGCTCCAGGCCAGTCAACAAGAGGTCCGGTTGTCGGGTCGAAAGCAAGATAACAGATGACTCCCTGTCCTTGATGTGCCTGCACGATTAACGGAATATTGCCAGATGCAAGTACGGTCTCAAGATTGGAAAGCGCCTCCTGCCTGGCATCACCTTTCTCAGGGAGGGTTGCTGAGCTGATCGTTATGGATTTCTGAAGTGTACCTGGTAGTGGTTGTTGTCCGGTCTCTGCTATGGTAGGGCTACCAGCAGGCAAGAGGTGACTGCCAGCCGGGAGGGTATCTATGCCATGGATAACTACTGGCAAGAGTTGAGGTGGCAGCGTGGCAAGTGTGCGCTGCCATTGCGGACCGCCAACCTCGATCAAGACCCCACCCTGGTTAACCCATGTCTGCAAGGCGTTTAGTTGGGCGGAGTTGAGGGTGTTCGTATTGAAGTTATCCAGTACGATAACATCAAAGTTGCCGAGGAGCTCAGCCATATTTGGAAGCGTGCTGGCGTCCAGAGTTGCCATTTCGATGGGCCTGATCGGATCAGGTAGCGAAACAGCACTGAGGGGGTTAAACCCTGCAGCCTGTGCAGTCTGATCAGAGAGTATACCGATAAGGAGAGTACCTTGTCTTAGCGTGGCCGGTACAGCCGTTTGGGTGACAATCACTTTGCCGTTGCTTGCGCTAAGTGTTGCTATGATGCCTCGTGGAGTGGATGGGCTTTCGTAGAAAGGAACGTACATGTTGATCTGTTGCTGTGTGTTATGGGGCAATGTAATGGGTTCCTGGTAACTCCAAGGCAAAATGCTACTAACAAATGATCCAGACCGTAATGGGCTTGTATATGTTGTAGCTGAAATGACGCCTTTGAAGTCAGGACCATCGTTGCTCAATGTAATCTGTACCGGGATCCAGTAGCCAAGCCTGGAGTAATCATCGAACCCTGCGACTACCTGTAGCGTCGGTTTCCCGGTGGAGGTACTGTTTGTAGGCCTTGTGCGGGCCGATACCCGGGCAGGAAGGAGGAAGGAGGCAAGCATGAGTGACATGCACAGACAAAAGATGAAGCAGGATTTTCCCCATGGCAGGCTCATACAGTATATCCTGAAGCTAGTAGGCTTATGGACGGAATGACGATTGCCGGCATTTTCACTAAGATAGTGGCTGGTAAGTTTTTATCATACCACATTGTAGATTTACGTTCAGAAGGTCAAGATACTCACAAGGCTATTTCTTCCCCTGATTTTGATACATTTCGAGCAACTCATCCACTGTCGTTGCATCCTCGGGCTTTTTGTCTTTATCTCTGAATGAGACGAGCCTGGGAAATCGCAGTGCATAACCCGGCTCATTTCCAACTTTTCCGGCGGTATGAATAGGAGAGCGTGTAATCTCGTCTGCCAACACTTCGATAACAATTTCAGGTTCGATCCAAACGCTTGGTATAATAAGCGATGAGACACGGGCCGGTTTATGATCAACAACCAGTCCTTTTGTGCGCTCCCTGATACTTTGCCATTCTGTGTCGGATAAACCAGTGCCAATTTTTGTGACAGTAACAAACAAATCGTGCTCTTTATCATACACACCGACAAGGAGTGCGCCAACTCCAAACGCCGCGCGCTTGCCTCTTCCAAAAATGTATCCCAGAAGGACGCAGTCAATGGTGTCTTGTAATTCTCCACGTGAGTGCCTCTTTAATTTCACCCAGTTGAAACTTCTTGCGCCTGCTTCGTAGGGGCTTTCCGGCTTTTTAAGCACTACGCCTTCCAGGCCTTTGCTGATTGCTTCTTCCAGTAGAAGCGATAATGTTTTTGCATCGCTGACTATGTGATTGCTTGCTGGAATCAAGATATCATCCGGTTTAATGGTTTCTTTCAGGATGTTTTGACGTTCAACCAGAGGCATATCAATAAGCGACGTTCCATCTTTGTATAAGATGTCAAAAACAAATGCTTTAAGCGGCACTTGTTTTGCCATTTCTTCGATCTTATATTTGCGCCGTCTTCTGGTCGTTTCCTGAAATGGCAGAAATTCTTCTGATTCTGGATTGTAAGCCAGCGCTTCTGCATCAAGGATTACGCTATCAGCTTGCACTTGCTTAAGTGTTCCTTCAATAAGTTCCGGAAACATATGCGACATATTTTCTAAGTTGCGCGAGAAGATTGAAACTTGATTGCCGTCTTTGTGTATCTGTGTGCGAAGGCCATCATATTTATATTGCGCATCCACTTCACCCATCTTCTCAATTGCTTTTTCGGGGCTGGGTAGGCGTTCGCAGAGTTCCGAGCGGATGGGTTTGCCAACTTGCACATTCAATGTTTCAACGGCGTGTAGCGCATCTTCCTGCGAAGGATACTGCCATAACGTTCTGGCAATAAGCCCCAGGTCTGATGTTTTGTTATAGGCATTCTCTAAAAATTTGCGATTTTGTTTAGCGCCAAATTTTACCGTTGCCAACGCGTCAAGAATGGTCGCATCGCCAATGCCAAGCCGCAGGTTCCCCAGAGGAATTCTCACTAAATATTTAGCAGACAAACTATTTATGTGTGTGAGTAGTTCAGCTAGCAGCGAAGTCCGTTTTTCAACAGTTCCCTTCCCCGATGCTTGCGCAATGCTTGTTAAAACCTGAAATACCTCGTCTATACTTAATTCGTTATACCCTTGTAATACTTCCTTACCAAGTTGTTCAGCAGCCAGTCCAAGGTCTCCAAGGGAAGCGTAGAGTGATAAAACTTGTTGCGGCGATGTGTTATACGCGATGGCAATTGACCTGGCAACACTTTTCTCTGCCATGCCAATCTCCAACGCTTCAAAAAACGGCGCAATCCTTCCTTGAACAAGGTAGCAAACTTTTTCTATTTCATCCGGAGTTTTGATCAAACTAAATAGTTCTGATAAAATCGCGATCAAAGACAGCCTGGAGCTTGTTTGTTCTAGTTTTTCAAAATATTGCGCAAGTTTTGCGAATTCCATCTAGCCTCCTTAAATTTAAGGAGATATGGTTTGATACACCATATACCCCTCAAACGTATACTGCCTAAAATGTAGATTCGATCCAAGTATTTGACGCTTCAATAGATGCACCTGCTTCGATCCAAGCGAAAACACAAAGGAAGGGTGAGGGTCTGCTCTTACAATATAACGGTAGGGTGGATAGCGATCATATCCCGGGTTTAGTTGGTCATCCAGGGCACTACAAATGATCTTCTCCTGGCTAAGGAAGGTGAGTACATTGCAGGTCCAGTAATCGGAGTACACACGAGTTGCACGAACCTGCTGGAGCTCTTGAACAAGGGATTCCCAATACTGATACGAGGCCTGGGCCGTCGGGATCTGAAAGAGCGTCCTAATCGTCCCGTTCACGAATGTCGCAGTCACCAGCAAGAGCAGCCCTCCTTTCAAGAGCACCCCTCCCGTAATCCGCCAGTTGGAGATCTTCTGAGTGATCAGACTTTGCCAAATGGGCCATAAGAGAGCAGGGATAGCAAGCAACAGGCAGGTAAGATAGCGAAAAGTGGTATCGGAATTAGTGGCAGATGACGGTGCAAGGGCATAAAGCAAGAGCGTCAAGCCGACACTTGCTAACAGCATCAGTCTGCCACACTGGCGAATCACCTCCTGTCGGTCCTCTAAAGAGGTGCTTTGTGTCATGCCAGAGCGTACGTGGCGACGGTATCGCCAGATGACGTAGACTGCCAGGCAGGCCGCCATGAACCATAGGATGAGATAGCCAATCCCCCAGCTACTCTGAATCAGGACACAAGGAAGCGTTGCAAGCGTTGGCGATCCAGAAGGCGGGATAGCACTTAGTGGGCAGCGCAGGCCGCCTCCTGTCGCCATAGGTAGGGCAACCAACAGCGTCCCAGTGAGCTGGTTTACCCATGTCAGGTGCCTCAACGCCATGTCAGTGGCACCTGCGTGATGGTTACTCATCAGAATAAACAAAGAGTTTTGGGCCAGAGGCGCAGTCAAATTGTAGTAGATTAGCGGAAACGCACCAACTACGATTCCAAGCAGGAGACTGAGGCCGGGCAATCTCAGAAGTTCCCGGCGGCAGAAAAGCAGCAGGAGCAAACCTCCCGTTGCCACGAAAGGCAGAATCAGTAGATCAACCCACAGTGAGATTCCCATTATAAACCCAAGGAAGCCATAGATTAAGATGCGTTTCCACCTCTCCTGCCGGCCTTGCTCCTGGCTGGGCCTGGGTGAAGAGAGTGCAAGCCAGGCTACGAGCAGGCAGGTGAGCGCTGCGAACATCTCTATTTCTGGGTATTCACCAGATGCCCTGAGTTGAAGGAAAAACACATCAGGCGAACCCAGGGCAAGAAGGATCACAGACGCCAGGGCAAATTTCTCATTATAGAGGAGGCGAATCAGGTAAAAGATGCTGATCAGAAACCCGATGAAGAAGAGCACCAGCGGCAAGCGTAGGGCGAAAAGCGAAGCCCCGAAAAGACGGAAGAGCGGAGCAGCAGCGTAGCCCTCTAGCGGTCCCAGGTAGGATGAGCCATAGAAGAAAATAGGGTGGTCTCCCTGGTAAGCTACGTGGAGAGCTACCAGGCCCATGTTTGCTTCGTCACTATTAGTTGTAGGCCAGTTAAAGTAAATTAAGATAAAACGTACCAGCGTGGCTGCTATTACGACTACGAACATCCAAAGCTCAGTATGATCAATGTACAATCGTTTCAAATGCATGTATATATCCTCGCTTAGAGAAGAAGGTGTGAAGGTCTCCCCAAATCGTGAATGAACTCAGTCAACCTTGCCTGGGCACGCTCGAATGCTGGTAACGGTATGACAGGTCTACTGATGTGATCTGGGAGTGGTAGGGTATCTGCAAGAGCTAGCAATCGCCACAGCACTGCTTCGCGCTCATTCGCTGAGCCAGTGCCCTCAGGACTATAGAGCATGCTTGTTGCCAGTCGCAAACGGAGTGTCTCTGGCCGTTCGCCAAACACAGAACCTGGCAAAGTAGCTATATCCCACTCTTCCAGCAGGTAATGTGCCAGCTCCTCACTTGTGCTAATGCCTCGTTCCATGAGCGTTGGACGCCAGGAAGAGAAATCTGGATAGAGGTAGAACGCTCCTGCTGGACGCGGGCAGGCAACTCCAAGATTCACGAGTGTTTGGTAGAGCACACCAGCAGAATAACCGTGAATGCGTGCCGAGCGCTGTACATACAACTCAATTTCTGTATTCGGAGTGAAGGCGACGATGGCTGCTTCCTGTACAGGGGTGGCGGCAGCTGACCAGGCTTCACTTGCAAATGCACGTAGGGCTGCGATTGCCTGTGTCCCTCCTTCGCCTGGCGGTAGCGCTGCATACCCGAGGCGCCAGCCGCCAGCGGAGAATGCTTTCGAGAGGCCTCCGGTGACAATAGTACCTTCAGGATAGAAGCGTGCCGGTGAGATATGTTCGCGCCAGCCATGAGCAAGCTCAGCGTAAATCTCATCGCTGATCAAGGTGATGCCTGTATCACGTGCCCACAAGGCAATCGCCTCTACGTCGGGGTGGTCAAACATGCTCCCAGTTGGATTACTCGGTGTATTCACGAGCAGGATAGCTGGATTGGCTCCATCGCTGAGGGCCTGGTCCATAGCCTGCGAAAGCGCTTGAGGAGTCAAGCGGTGGCAATCTTTTGGGTCGGTTTGCACGCCAATTACTCGCCGGCCTGCAAGCCTTGCCTGGGGAGCATAGCTAACCCATGAGGGAACGGGCAAGAGCAGATCCCCTTCGAGGATGTGCAGCAGCGCATAGAGCAATGGTTTGCTTCCAGGACCCACGATAATCTGGTCAGGGGAGTAGGTGAGGGCACGTGTCCGTGCCAGGTATTCAGCAATTGCCTGCCGAAGAGCAGCCAAGCCAAGTACTGGAGCGTAGCCAGTCTGACTAGTCGCCCTGGTCAAGGCTGTGTGTAGTAAAGGATGCAATGGAAATGTGGCTTCGCCGAAACCAAGGTGAATTGTCTCACGTCCTGCAGCCCGCCGCTTCGCTACTAGCTCGTTCATCGTCAGTGTAGCAGAAGTGGCAAGTGTTCGCATGGCAGGAGCCAGGCGTAGTGGAGAAATAGTCTGCGCATCCGGTTGCTCATGATGTGCTGGTGGATGCTGAGGATGTATTGTGCTCACAGTAATTATCCATCAAGAAACCATTTTATGGTCATTTGCTCTCATCCTGTCGTGGGAATATCACGTCTTCATAGACTGCACTGACTGGAAAACGCACACCGAGGTTGACCAGTTCTACATCTTCTTCCAATCGAAAGGCGCGCAGTATCCAATTGATATCCGCGCGTCACCAATATCTCAAAGTATAGCATACGCTGCTACATTTTTATTTTCTAGAAATTCTTCTTCTCAATCTCTCTAAAGGATAGTCGAGAAGAGCGTCGTGTCGGGAATAGTTGGGATAAGTTTTTCTAAAAGGGCATCATTGACAGCTCCCCCTGCTGCCTCTAATGCAGTGAAAAGTACACCGATGATCGGCTCAAAGCGGCAGCGAGTAGGCTGCACTGCCGGTGAGGTCGTTCGTACTCTTTCAATGATCGCATCTGCTAGCAGCGAGGAGGGATGACGAAAGACGCCTCCGGCGAATACCAGCGTGAAAGCTGTTCCCTCTATTCCAACACGCCGGGCTGCTGCCAGCGCATAATCACCAAGCGCCCAGCCGTGTTCCTGAACTATACGCATGGCAACACGATCACCTGCCTGGGCTTCATCTAATAATATGGGGGTCAACTGGTCGACGTTTTCAGGGACCTGTGTCACACGGCTTGTAAAGAGATGGAGTACCTCTTCAACTGTATTCAGGCCATAGAAGTCGAGCACCCTTGGTATGAGCGTTGTTGGTGGTTCTATTCCAAGCTCCGCGCGGTACACCGCGTTTAGCGTCTTGCGGCCCAGGTGTGCGCTGCCCTGCACCTGGTTTTGCCAGGTGCTGGAATGCCATACACGGCCATCGGCTGCACGCGCTCCGGTAGCGGCTCCTGTTCCACAGACAACTGAAACACCAGTGGCATCAAGAGAACCCGCATGTAATACACCCAACGCGTCGTTCTGAACATGGATAGTGCGTCCGAATCCTCGGTCCTCCATTGCGGCCTCTATATATGCAAAATCTTCAGGCCAATCAGCACCGGCCATGCTGAATACGGCAGTAACCAGATCAGATGCTTTAACGTGCGCAGCTTGTAACGCAGTCAGAACTGCATACTCGATATTGGCAATGGCCGCAGCAGCAGAATCAGGCCAGGCGGTGCCAGCCTCCGCATTGTAGATGTCACCACACCCTCCACGTCCAGCTCCCAGGATGGTCCCATCAAGGGCGGCTACAAGGGCGATAGTTTTCGTATTCCCTCCATCAACACCTAATACGCATTGCATGCGGAGCCTCCTGATTCACGGGTGTGTATAATTGCCTGGCACTGTTTGCAGCGACACAGTATCATCAACGATAAGATCATGCCCTCGTAATCATTGGGTACAATCAAGTGCATGCGCTTCTGTATTTCTCCCTATCTTAATAAGCGCTGAGGTAAATATTGCCTGTGTGCAGCAGCCATTTCGTCGTAAATTGCTTCAGCTTTATGCAGTGAGAAAACTAACGGGTGACTTGCCAGGGCACGAATAGCATCTATGCGACTGCCACTCCACGCAGCTTCAGCAGTCAAAGCCTGGTATTCGCCGAGCATATTCACTAATCCCACCAGGTGTCGTGGCATATGCCCCTGTACAAGGGGCACAACGCCATTGCGGTCTACGTACCCTACGACTTCGACCACCAGGTCATCAGGGAAATCCGCAATTGCACCACAATTGGGAACGTTGACGTACCAGACTTCTTTGCGATCGTTATAGATGGCGTCCATCACATCGATAGCCAGTTCCAGTTCATGCAGCCCTCCACGTGAGCGATCAGGGTTTAGTTCGGGCATATCGTATGCTGCCTGCTCACGGTAATGCGCCCAGTAGTCCGGCACGCTCGCCATAATATCCTGCGCTCGCGTGGTTGGTTTTGCTTGCAGTTCAGCCAGAATCTCGTCTTTGAAGTAGTAGTATTGGAAGTAGTGATTTGGCAATGAGTTCATGCGGCATGCCAGCTCTGTCATACGCAAATCATAGGGCGGCGTTTCAGGATTGCGGCGCAAGCGTTCATACGTTTCTTGCAGTAATGGCATAAAATCCTGTCCATCATACAAGTGGCGCACCGACCAGGAAGCATGATTAAGCCCTATTGATATAGCATCGAGCTTATCGGGGTCCAGTCCAACCGTCTCAGCATAGCGCCGGTGGTCCATGATTGGCCCTTCGCAGAACGAAATTGTGGGAATAGACGTATGGTGGGTGACAGCTTCCGAAAGGATATTAATTGGATTGGTATAATTGAAGAGGCTGGCCACGGGACAGACCGATTCCATATCTGCAATGATGCTTTTCATGACATGGATCGAGCGCAACGCCATGAAGAACCCACCAGGACCCTGTGTTTCCTGGCCAATCACCCCATACTTGAGCGGAATGCTTTCATCAAGATGACGGGCTTCAAATCCACCAGACCGGAAACTCGTTAGAACAGCGTTACATCCCTGCAAGCCTTCACGTCGATTTGTAGTTATGGTAACAGTCAGATCTAAGCCCCTGGCACGGGCCATCTTCTGCGTGATCGTTTGCACGATCCGCAGGTGTTCTTCATTCAGATCAATAAGCACGACCTCGGACCCGGCGAAATTTTCTCCCTGCTGGACGAACGAGGCCATGGTGCCAGCAGCACGGGTACTGCCACCACCAATGTACGCCAATTTTATACGTGCCATGAGACGCTCCTATATACTTTGTACGGCAAGGGCACCCGCAAGGGGTGCTCCTACATCTTGGAGATGTAGGGGCGGGGCTTGTCCCCGCCCGGCTCCTGCGCATTGCCCAGCGAATTGACAGCAAGATCGGTTCCCCCGTCGCCGTAGAGGAAACAGTGAGTCCAGTGGCCACCACCGAGTTCAGTGCGTTTGGGAAAATGCTGGCTGCACACGGGCATTGCATGTGGACAGCGCGGGTGGAAGCGACAGCCGCCAGGCGGATTGATGAGGCTAGGAATCTCACCACGCGCTGGAAGCGAAGACCGGCCACCCGCAAGGGGTGCCACTACATTTCCATCTGGCCCCAGGCGATCAGGGTCTGGTGCTGCCGAGATCAGCAGTTGGGTGTAAGGATGCCTGGGCCTCGAAATTACTTCCTCGCTAGGCCCGCCCTCAACCACCTGACCGGCATACATGACAAGTGTGTTCTCGGCAAAGTAGCGAGCGCTGGCAATATCGTGTGTGATAAAGAGCAGGGCCAGCTGCTCCTCGTCTTTGAGGCGCAAGAGCAGGTTGAGAATATCCAGGCGGATCGAAACATCCAACATCGAAACAGGTTCGTCAGCCAGCAACACCTCTGGGTGTACAGCTAAAGCACGAGCAATGGCAACGCGCTGCCGCTGACCCCCACTCAATTGGTGCGGGTACTTTTGTATGAACTGCTCGGCCGGGCTTAGACTCACACGATTGAGTAGTGCTAGTATCTGCTCCGTCTCCTGTGCATGAGTATGTGCGTGACTATGCAGTCGCAAAGGACGACTCAGATGATAGCGCACGTTGTGCACTGGATTGAGCGAGGAGTAAGGATCCTGGAAGACCAACTGCACATGGCGACGATAGCCTTTCAGGTCGGCTCTCCTAGCGCCCTTTACAGGTTCCCCACGGAACATAATCGTGCCAGCAGTAGGCTCATAGAGGCGAGCTAGCATGCGAGCCACGGTGGTTTTGCCGCTGCCACTTTCTCCTACCAGCGCCAGGGCGCGACCAGGATAGAGAGCAAGCGATGTATCCTCGACAGCGTGTACCATATTGCGTTGCCCAAGCGGATTGAACTGGCGCACAGGATAATACTTACGCAGGTGTATTGCTTCCAATACAGCGGGTTCGCCTGCAGGGCCGCCCATAGAGGCGTCATTGAGTGCGATAAATTGAGAACCTGTACCCATGTTTTCAGTACTCATTGTTCCTCCCTACTTGCATAGCCTCATTACGCAGCCACCTCCCCGGTTTTGCTGTTTTTAGCAATCTTTGACCTGGGTTCTTTACGCAGGCGGGGGTTGGCTATCTCGTCTATACCAAAATTGATGAAAACGAGCCCGGCTCCCAATAAGGCAATGCATAAGCCAGGGGGCAAGATCCACCACCAGGCACCCAGTAAGATGGCATCATTGTTGCCCGCCCAGTAGAACATCGTTCCCCAACTTACTGAAGCGACATCGCCTAAACCCAGATACTCCAGCCCCGTCTCAGCAAGGATGGCGTAGATAATGGTTCCCAGGAGTTCTGCCGCCACAATCGCAATCTCATTCGGAAAAATTTCAAAGAAAATGATGCGCGTCGATGGTTCTCCACTTGCCTTTGCTGCTTCCACGAAATCGCGGTTGCGCATTGAAAGCGTTTGAGAACGCAGTACGCGGGCTCCCCATGACCATCCGGTAATCACAGTTACAAAGCCGATTGTCAATGGACCCTTGTAAGGCAAAAAGGCAGCCAGAACAATGGCCAGGGGCAGAGCGGGCAGCACCAGAAAGACATTGGTAACCAGGGAGAGGACTTCATCAATCCACCCCCCAAAGTAGCCTCCAGCAAGACCAACAATCACAGAGATGATCGTTGCCACGAGTCCGGTGACAAAACCCAGGATGAGCGAAGCACGAGCACCAACCACAACCTGGAGGAAGACATCTTGCCCAGTTTGCGTTGTGCCCAGCCAGTGTGTGGCTGATGGCGGCGAGAGGATATCTGCGCTGAAAGCATTGGGGTCCCCGGTAAAAATGACCGGCCCGAAGATAGCAACCAGCACGAAGAAGCCTACAATACTGAGGCCAAGGGCAACTTTGCGATTCAGACTGACCAGACGCCACATATCACGAAGGCGATGCACCTGGGAAGAAAAGGCGTTCGTTTCAGGAGAAGGCAGGCTTACCTCTTGAGTGGGAATACTCATAGCTATTAATTCCTTTCCAGGCGCACGCGAGGGTCAAGGGCAACATATGCCAGGTCTGCCAGGAAGTTTGCACCCAGCACTGCAATAGAAATAATGAGAAAGCAACCCTGTATCAAGGCGTAATCAAGGTTCTCGACAGCTTGATACAGTGCGTAGCCAATACCGGGATAAGAAAAGACGATTTCAGTGAGTAAGGCTCCACTTACCACAAAGCCAAGGGAGAGCGCAAAACTTGTAATATTGGGCAGAATGGCGTTACGTGCCGCATATGTGAGCATGATTCGTCGCTGGGCGAGTCCTTTGGCCTCAGCCATCAGCACGTAATCTTCTGAGAGTGTGGTGATCATCGCATTGCGCATTCCGAGTAACCAGGCAGCGATAGAACTGATGACGATGGTGAAGGCCGGCAAAATGGCGTGCTGGATGGCGCTGAAGATGAAGTCATAGCTCCATCCTGGCACCGTTGTGGTAGCGTCATAACCACCATTGATGGGGAACCAGCTGAGCAGATAACCAAGGATGTAGAGCACAATCAGAGCCAGCCAGAAGTAAGGGATAGCAGAAAGGAACGTAAAGAGAGGGGAGAATAGACTATCTAGAGTAGAGTTACGTCGCCAGGCCACAACCATGCCTAGTAGCGTTCCCAGTATGAAGCTGATCACGAGTGAAACACCCACAAGCATGAGTGTCCAGGGCATCTCCTGGGCGATAACAGCAGCGACGGGCGTAGGGTAATAGGTGATCGAGATCCCCAGGTTTCCATGGAGCAGGTTGTTGAGGTACTGTAGATACTGTGACCACAAAGGTTCTTTGGTAATGCCAAATGCAATCTCTAACGCATGCAGTGACTGTGGAGAAACTTTCCCATGCAGCCGGGCCATCATGGACTCGGCGGGGTTGCCGGGAGCCAGGCGCGGAATGAGGAAGTTCAGGGTGACTGCTGCCCAGAGCGCGACAAGATAAAAGCCGATGCGACGCAACAGGTGACGCATCCTACCCCCTTTCCAGAGATGTTTGCTAAGGGGATGACCTCGAAGGTCATCCCCCCCATATACTATACGGTCTATCCTTTCCAGGCAACGACCCGGAAGCCAACCTTGGCGGCTAATCGGCTTGTTTGAGGTTCAAGAGCACGACCTCATTGTCTGGGGCCATGAATGGTGAAGGCACAGCATACTGATGACTGGGATCGGGCCAGCCGGTATAGTGAGCCGTACTGTACTCGTACCAGTATGGCTCATTGGTCAATGGAATGCTCGGCATCTGCTCAACCATGATCTTCTGGATCCCCGCTATGGATTGCTGCTGAACAGTCGGATCGGTCGTGCTGGCAAACTGATCCAGCAACTGATCTGTGTTCGAGTCACTCCAACGCTCCCAGTTCGAGCTTGCTTGCTGGCCAATCGGAGCAGTGTTCGAGCTTCTTAGCAGCCCGTCATAAATGTAATACGGCGTTGGGCCAGGGTTTGTCCAGGACATTGCGACGCTAAAGTCTCCCATCTGCAAGGCGCTATAGTAGGCATCGAACGATATCGTGTTCACGGTCGCATTTATGCCAACGGCCTTGAGTTCACTCGCCATGATCTGGCTATCGGTAATCCAGTCGGTAAAACCGGTGACGACATCGATGCCAAATGAGATTTTTTTGCCATTCTTGTCCGCATAGATACCGTCGGACCCCTTGGTGAAGCCAGCACTTTCAAGCAACTGAGCCGATTTGCTGGTATCAACCGTAAATGCAGTACTGGCATAGTCGGGCGAGAGATAATTCTTATATGTCGGCAATAACAATCCAGTAGGGCTGGCAGCTGGCTCGTAGCCGCTCTCTCCAACCCTATTAAGCTGATCGCGGTTAATGGCGTAGCTGATTGACTGCCGTACGGGCAGCAGGTTAAAGGGATATTTCCCTGTGTTTAGATAGAGAATGACGATATCGCTGGGTGGAAACCAGTAGTGATTGTGAGCCGGGTCGCGTTTCACATACGTCTGCTGGATGTTTGGGATGTACAGGCCAGCCCATTCAAGCTGGCCTCGGTTGAGGGCCAGTTCGGCGGTCGTGTTCCCGTCGAAAGCCGGAAACGTCAACTCGTTCACTACGGGCTTGCCAGGCTGCCAGTAGTTGGGATTTTTGACCAGGATATAGATCTGCGGCGTGAACGATTTGAGCAGGTAAGGACCTGTGCCGACGGGATTGGGGTCCTCGTACTTGCTCCCATCACCCACATTGGACCAAAGATGCTTGGGCAGAATCCAGGTTTGTCCAGCCACATACCACAGCACCGGCGTAAAAGGTTTAACCAGCGTTACCAGCACCGTATTCGCATCGGGCGCACTCACGCTCTTGATGAATGTCCACTCACCATTATTATCCATTGCGGGATATTTCTTGAGCAGATTCAACGTAAATACGACATCGTCGCTGGTAAGTGGCTGGCCGTCAGACCACTTAACCCCCTGACGCAAGGTAAACGTGATACGGGTGGCGTCGCTTGAAAATTGATAACTTGCAGCCAGCCAGGGTTTCACGCTCCCATCAAGGCGATTGAAGAAGAGCAAGGTTTCGTAGATCAGGCCATCCGATCCATAGTAAGTGGTAGTACCGAGGTTATACGGGTTAAAGACCCTGGTATAGTCGCCACCATTGTTAGGATTAATCGCAAGAGGAGTCTGCGGATGGGATACATGCGTCTGAGTACCACCACAGGCAGCGAGTCCAATAGCAAAGATCAGCAGGAATGAGAGGGTTAGCAAGCCCTTTTTTGACTTCCGAGAAAATAAAGCGCAGGGAGCCATAGATTTACCTCCTTAGTTGATGCTCTGATCTGAGAACGTTGAGACCGAGATATGGTAGTGAGCTCCACAGGATGCACGCACTACAAGGCTGGTAGGAAGTTGAATGCGCATCGGCTGGACATCGATTGGGCGCTTTCCGTCTGGTGCGCCAGAAATCCACTTGCTGCTTGTAGGATTAGCAGGAGTGTCGAGCATGGATAAGAGCAACTCGATACCTTTCTGACCCATCTCAAAATTAGGCTGTCTGATGGTGGTGAGCGGCGGACGGACATGAGCAGAAGGGGCATCATCATCAAAGCTAACAACAGCGACATCTCGTGGGACAGAGAGGTTATACTCCTCAGCCGCGGCGAATACGCCGTAGGCCATCTGATCAGCCGCTACAAAAATAGCCGTTGGCCGCTTCTCTGGTGGAAGTTCAAAGAGCTTACTGGCACATGCACGTCCTGAGGGCGGCATGAAGTCACCCTCAAGCACCAAGGTATGGTCAGGGGTGATGTCCGCTTCGAGTAATGCCTGACGATAACCTTGATAGCGATCATGCGAGACAAGGTACTCATGCGGCCCCTGGATGTGGGCGATGCGGCGGTGACCGAGGCTGATCAGGTGACGAACGGCAAGATAGGCCCCAGTAACATTATCAGTTCCCACCCACGGAGTAGTTTGTTCTCGCTGGTCGTCAATGATTACAACTGGAAAACCCTGCTTGTAGAGCCGCGTCAAATCATCAGACGCTTCACCTGGATAAACTGCTAAGAGGCCTGCTGTCAGTTGTGTCGCAAGCACACGATTGATGACTTCACTGCGGATTTTCTTGAGGTTTGTCTCTTTGATGCTATAGAGAACCAGTTCATACGGTGTTTGTTCTACAACCTCAGCTACCCCGCGCATAAGCTCAGGGATCTGAGGCCAGGTAAATGAAGGCACAAGCATGCCTATTAAGCTACGACGACCACTCGCCAGCCCAGCTGCTGCAATGCTTGGGACGAACCCCTGCTCCTCAATAATTCGCAGAATGCGCTCACGTGTGGCCGGGTCAACATCGGGCTTGTGATTCAATACACGGGAGACGGTCGTTTTGGAGACGCCTGCTAAGCGCGCAATGTCACCGATTGTAGACTTTCCTGGCATGGGTTGCCTCTTCATTTGCTAGTCTCTCCGGCGTTCCGTAACCGATTACGTAACCGGTTACGGATAAGTGTACTGATGAATCTTTGTATTGTCAAGGGGGGAGAAACTTCTATATTGATTTTGGTAAAGAGCCAGCAGGCCCGGCGCAAGCACTTGAGATGCACTATCCGGGAGAGATTGCATACCGACATCTGGGTTTAGTTTCGTGTGAGGAGTCTCATCTTCATCCATCCATGGCAGCGACTCGAGCATGTAGACCAGGAATACACACGGGTAAATGGCCCTGCGCCTGGCTCTTATCAAAAAGTGCGCGTACAGCGGCGGCCAGGGCTGGTCGGGTATATTCATAGGTGACAAGATAGGTACGAAGCTGTGGGAATGCCACCAGATCATATGGATTACGCACTGCTATGCCAATGATGCACCGGCCTGACGATATCAGGTAACGCACAAGTTCTGCCTGTTGCTCATCCAGGTGTGCGTTTACTGTCGCTACAATGAAGATATCAGATTCACTTGTTGTTTGTAACAGGCTATCATAGTAAGAGTGCCTTTTGCGGGGGCCCTGCGATAGAACGGGCAAAGTGCTCACGTTGGTGTGGTACTGCTCTATGATAGCAGCAAGTGTATCATCAGAGTAATATCGATCTTCCACCATCGTCGTGGTGTTTCTCTGTGGAGAAAGTACCACGATGCGCTCCCCTGCGTTCAGGTGCAAGGGGAGGAGCGCGTCTTCGTTTCGCACCAGGGTAGTGGATAACTGATAAGCCTGGTTCTGTAGTTGTGCGTGAGCCTCGCATCCGATGTACGCAGGAAATGTTGTTGAGCCCAGTATGTCATTCCAGGAGAGAGCACGTGCTTTGAGTCTCAGCACTCGTTGCGCGGCCTGTTGAACTGTTTGTGGGGGAAGTTTATGTGCTTGCACCGCCTGCTGTACCGCCTCAATACTTCCTCGCTGCTGTACGTAGTGATGAGATACCAGCACCAGGTCGATGCCAGCCTGCAGGGCCATAACCGCCCCAAGTTGCGTGCCGAACGTCTCTGAGATGGCCTTCATCTCCAAACAATCAGAGAGTATAAGGCCAGTGAAGCCAAGTTTTTCGCGGAGCAATGCCTGGACGATGGCAGGTGAGAGTGTGGCGGGTAGCATATCATGCTGAGTCAGCGCAGGGAAGGAAACATGGGCTATCATTACGCTTTCAGCCCTGGCCTCGATGCCACTTCTGAAAGGTAGCAGTTCCAGAGCTTCCAGCCGTTGAAGTGCATAGGGAATCATGGGCAGCGCCAGATGCGAGTCTACAGCCGTATCACCGTGACCAGGGAAATGCTTTAAACAGGAAACTATTCCTGCCGTGTGGTATCCTTTAACTATCGCAGCACCGAGACGAGCGACCTGCTGCGGATCTTCACCAAACGAGCGCACGCCGATAACCGGGTTAGCAGGATTATTATTAACATCAACTACCGGAGCCAGGTTCATATTAATGCCGAGCGCTTTGAGTTCGCGCCCTGTCGCCAGCGCCACCTTGTAAGCAATCTCCTCTGAACCGATAGCGCCCAACGCCATGTTACCTGGAAATATGGTCGCCGTCTCCCCAAGCCGCTGCACGATACCGTTTTCCTGGTCAATGGCAATGAATAACGGAAAGCGATGTCCTGCCTCCTTCGCAATCATCTGCAAACTCTGAGTAAGCTCAAGAACTTGACATGCATCGCGGATATTGCGTGAAAAGAGGATGATATTCCCGACCTGGTAGCGTTGAATCAGGTCGATAATTTCCTGCGAGGGAGTGCTTCCCCAGAATCCAACCATCAGCAATTGGCCAATCTGCTCCTCCAGGGTCATTCCATCAGTGTAGTTGTCCAAGTTTAAACCTCATTGCACAGCTTCCAATGCAGCCCGAAGAACATAACCATGAGCGGCTAGCCTTTCCCTGGCTTGCTCTGGCGGAAGATTGGTCCATGCTAGCAGAATAGCCGTTTTGACTTCGCCTCCTGAAGTCTCTAATAGTGTTCTCGCGACATCTTCGTTCAGTCCGGTAGCCTGCTGCACAATTGACAGGGCACGTTGTTGCAATTTGTAGTTCGTCGCCTGCACATCTACCATCAGGTTGCCGAAGGTTTTCCCCAGCAGTATCATAGTGCCTGTACTGAGCATATTAAGTACCATTTTCTGTGCCGTACCCGCTTTAAGACGTGTTGAGCCACTAATCACTTCTGGCCCAACAAGCGGCGTAATCATAATCTCGACTTCGCGCTCAAGTGGAGTGTTCGCGTTACAAGCAAGACCAATCGTCAATGCACCTCGCTCTTTCGCATATGCAATCGCACCCCGCACATAGGGCGTTCGCCCACTGGCGGTAATGCCAACTACTGCGTCCTGTTCAGAGACGCCAAGTCTTGCCACGTCGACTTGCCCTGCCTCCGCGCTATCCTCGAGAGCTTCGTATGCGTGGCCCAGTGCTTGCGGACCTCCTGCATTGCAGGCGAGCACCATTTCTTGCGGAATGTTGAAGGTCGGTGGGCACTCAGAGGCATCTAAAGCTCCTAGACGACCAGAGGTACCCGCCCCGACATAGATGAGCCGCCCGCCACGCTGGAGCCTTGCGGCAATTGCTTCAATCGACGTGGCAATATGTGGCAATACTTGCTTGATAGCCTGTGCTACCTTCGCGTCCTCGGCGTTGATTACCTCCGCAATCTCCAGAGGACTCATACGGTCGATATCGGTTGTTGCCGGGTTCACCTTTTCGGTATCCAGCATGTCTAAAGAGCTTTCAATGGGCGTATCCATGTACCTGACCTCTGGTCTGTGCAGTAGTTTATGGCAGCAGTTGCTCTCGCTTCATATGGGTATAGAACGTGTATTTGTTCCCACAATACACAGCTTTGGCGTATTCAATTGGCTGATTGCGTTCTGTGTAGGTAAGGCGGCGCGTGAAAAGTACCGGGCTACCAGCAGGGATTTTAAAACTCCTGGTCAGCCTCCATGAGTAGTATACCGTATTGTGTCTCTAGAATACGGTAGAGCGAATTGTGTTCCAGATCCTCTTCCAGTAACCTCTCGCAACCTTTGAAACTAATCTGGGATAATTCAATGGCAAGAGGTTCGCCATCTGCAAGTCGTAAGCGTTGCAGGCGGAAGATGAGCGTTCCGGGATTAATGTGCAGTTTTTCAGCGGTAGCCTCATCGGCCGGTCGCATCTCAGCGGAAAGCACTTTCGTGCCGGGCCGTTGTCCACGCGCGCGGATATCCTCGGTGAACCCGGTAAGAAGTATCAACTGCTGGGTGATTTTACGCTGGCTTACGAATGTGCCTTTCCCCTGCTCGCGATAAAACAGTCCCTCATTTACCAGATCTGTGATGGCCTGGCGGGCCGTCATGCGACTGATGCCATACTTTTCGCTCAACTCTCGTTCAGAAGGAATAAGATCGCCCGGCTTCCACTCACCAGAACGGATTCTTTCCCGCAGGATCTCTTTCAACTGATAGTAGCGGGGCAGGGGGCTGTTTCTGTAAATAGCATTCATATATTTTCCTCAATCTTGTCAGGTATGCTCACAAAACGTACTTCTATCCTGATGATGCCAGGAACATCACTTTATAGTGATAATTAATACATGTTGTGAGGAATACGTCTAGAACCTCTTGCTTTCCTTTCTGAAATATGTTACTACTTAAGTCAGTGGTATAATTGGCATATTGTATATACCACCTTACCTGGTTATAATAATTCCATACTTTTTCGTCCCTGTCAAGTGTTCACAAGGAGGTAAACAGAGGATTCCAGGTTAGACGGTCAGTTGGGACGAAAGGAGAGCTAGTGCTACTCACTCAGGCGGGATGCAAGGAGTAGGAAGGTAAAAAGAATCAATGCGATTTACGTTACGTGATGCTCACCTCATAGATGCCACAACAGATATTGCTCACGGTGCCATTACCATTGATGCCGGGCACATCCAGGCTGTGGGGCGCTCAGAAGACTTGGTTGGTGAACAAGACGATGTCATCGATGCATCGGATATGATAGTGATGCCCGGATTCATCGATGTGCATACACACGGAGGAGGCGGTTATAATCTGCACACAGCGGATGCTGATGAGATTCGAGCCTATGCACACTGGGTACCTGAAACAGGGACCACATCATTTCTTATAGCCATATTGGGCGTGCCTGGCTCAATACCGGAGCAACAGTTAAGAGCAGCCGTCGAGGTGCTGAATGGCCAGGTGATGGGAGCCGAGCCTCTGGGAATTCACCTGGAAGGACCTTATATCAGCGTGGCAAGGCGTGGAGCACATCAACCATCCTGGCTGCGTATGCCTGACGAGTCAGAAACCGAGCAATTGCTTGCATTAACGGATGGGCATCTGCGCCTGCTTACACTGGCACCTGAGCTACCAGGAGCTTCAGCTATGATCCGCCGGCTTGTAGATGCAGGCATCACCGTGAGCATGGGCCATACTGATGCGACCTATGAGCAGGCGCAGCAGGCGATACAACTGGGCATCACGCATGTAACCCATTGCTTTAATGCCATGCGGCCGCTGCTGCATCGTGCGCCAGGCCCGCTCGCTGCGCTAACCCAGGCCGAATGGGTGCGTGGAGAATTGATCGCTGATGGCGTGCATGTGCACCCGGCAGCAATGAATGCGCTGGTGAAGCTGCTAGGGCCGGAGCGAACCATCGTGATTACAGATGCTGTCGCGGGTGCAGGTGTTCCCAATGCCAGCTTTCATTTTGCTGGTCAACCTGCGCAGGTCATACGTGGCGCTGCTCGTCTAGCTGATGGCACGATTACCGGTAGTGTATTAACCATGGACCAGGCACTGCGTAATGTGCTCCAGATGACGGAAGTCTCGCTCCAGCAGGCGGTGGGCATGCTAACACTCAACCCGGCTCACGCTGCGCAGGTCTCACATTGTAAGGGGCGCTTACAGATCGGCTACGACGCTGATTTGCTCATTTTCGATCACTCGCTGGCATTGAAGGCTACCATCTGCCGTGGGGAGGTCGCATTTGCAACTGAGGAGTGGCGAGAAAGGTTATCAGCTTTATATGTTCTCTGAGATTCTCACCACCTGAAAGCGAAGAGTCCAGATAGAAAATCTGCTTTTATCTCCCTTCTGCTCCTACAGCGTCCTCGTCACCTTTTGTAATCCACGTGGAACATCCGGGTTCAACCCTTTCGCTAGTGCAAGGTGCAGCGCAAAAAGCTGTCCAGGAATAATCGCGGTAAGAGGACTGAGCCACTCTGGAACCCCAGGTGCGATTGGAAAGGCTGTCCTGGAAAGTGAGAGCGCCTGTTTTGACTCGGAAATTACCAGTAACTCAGCACTTCGCTGTTGTAGTTCTCCGGCCAGGTTGAGCATGTCATCGAACGTAGCATCTGCCGGCATGACCAGGAAGACGGGTGAGCCACTTTCGATAGTAGCAATGGGACCGTGACGGAAGTCTGCCGAAGAGTAAGCAGTAGCCATCACATAGGTCAGTTCTTTCAGTTTGAGTGCCAGTTCAAAGGAGGTAGCGTAGTTGTAACCGCGTCCAATAATAACGCAGCGATTCATATAGCGGTAGCGCTCGACACGCTGAGCTATTTCTGGGGCTAGCCGCAAAGTGGCCTCAATCGCTCCAGGTAACTGCTGGAGCGGGGCCAGGTGTTGCGAATCTCCGCTCAAAGTGGCTGCAAATAGTGCCATCACGGTGAGTTGAGCCGTGTAGGTTTTCGTGGCTGCTACGCTCCGCTCTGGTCCAGCGTGTAACTCGACCACGTGATCAGCCATGGCAGCCAGGGGGGATGCTCCATCATTGGTGATTGCCAGCGTGGGCCGCCCCTGTCTCTTGCCTTCTTCCAGCACCTCGATAATATCGGGTGACTGGCCTGACTGCGAAATACCAACAACCAGCGCTCCTGCTAGGCGCGGAGCAGCCTTATACATTGTCAGTATTGAGGGCGCGGCAAGTGCGACGGGGTAGCCAGCAAGGGTTGTCCAGGCATATTTGGCGTAGGTAGCAGCGTGATCTGATGATCCGCGAGCAGCGATTAGCACGTAGTCAAATGCCGGCAGTTGTGCCGCGATCTGTTCGATATGCCTGGTTTCACGCTCGAGCAAATGGGCGATAACTTCTGGTTGACTCAATATTTCCTGTTCTAGCAAAGAGGTCATAAGTTGCTCCAATCACTTTAAAGGCGCGATAATGAACCTTAATAAATTATGCGGGATAGCGGAACAGCCATCGAAAGCAGATAAATCGACGATGGGCGCGATAAATCGGGCCCCTACGATTCTCCCGATTATTTTATTAATCTCCTAAATCGGGCCTCTACTTTGATCAATATACCTCGCTTTTTAAGAATTTTACAACAATCCTGTATAGTGGTCTAGATGTCTTGACAAATGAACCAGAAAAAGGTACAGTATTTCACAGAGATGATCTGGAATTCCTGTAAACAAACGTGCTGTATTCCGCCGAAGCGAATTGATAGCGGAAAGGAGGGCGTAGCCAAAAGAAAATTTGTGATCAGTAAGCGTCTTACTTGTACAGTTGTACAGTCCCAGAATATTTATCAGGATCATTGAACAGGTCCGTTTATCCAGACGGTAGGAGGTTATACATGGCTCCCAACTCACTCTTTGTGGCACCTTCAAGGGTGAAAAGCAAGACCACGGCGATGGTATTCACCCTCCTTGTCATCTTTACATTGATACTCACGGCTTGCGGCGGTTCCCAGAGCCAGCAAGCCACCAGCAAGCACGTTCTCAAGATTGCTGCCCAATCCTACGATTTTGCTCAATCCGGTTTCAACCCCTATAACGGCCACCCCAATGCAGGTATTCTGGGTTTGGTCTATGAGACGCTGTACTTTGTCAATGTAAACGACGGTTCGTTTACACCGATGCTGGCGACTGGTTACCAGTGGAATAGCGATAACACACAAGTCACCTTCACTATTCGCCAGAATGTGAAATGGAACGATGGCCAGCCGTTCTCGGCAGACGATGTCGCGTTTACTTTCAACACGATGAAGCAATACCCGGCTGCAGATGGTCTTGGTGTTTGGAGCTTCCTCAAAGATGTATCCGCACCTGACGCCAATACGGTCGTAATGACCTTCCAGAAGGCTTACCCGCCTGTGCTGGTGAACATTGCCGGGAAAGTGTATATTATTCCGAAGCACGTCTTTGCCTCAGTTGGCGATCCGACCAAGTATCTCACTGACAAGCCTGTCGGTACAGGCCCTTTCACCTTGACCAGGTACCAATCAGACCTGGCAGTGTTCGACAAGAATCCGAACTACTGGCAGGCCGATAAGGTGAAAGTTGACGAGATCCGCTTCCCAGAATACAAAGACAACTCGACTTTGCAGCTGGCCCTGCCAAAGGGTGATATCGATTGGGCTGGCTACTTCTCGCCAACGCTCCAGCAGGACTTCGTAGCGAAAGATCCGGCGCACTTCCACATCTGGATGGACCCAATCAACCTGTACTCTATATGCCCGAACCAGAAAGATCCCTTGATTGGCGGTCAGGCTGGCCTGCCTGTTCGCCTGGCGCTCAGTACCGCGCTTGATCGCAACGCCATTGCCGCGCAGGCTACTGCTGGTCTGGAACCTCCTGGAAGCATGACTGGCCTGGTGCTCCCAACCGCGCAAAGCTGGTTGGACCCGCAGTTTGCGAACATGCCGACGACTGCCGATATCGCCAAGGCTCAGAAGTACCTGACCGACGCGGGCTTCACGAAAGGCTCGGATGGCATCTATCAGAAGAATGGAAAGCGCCTCTCCTTCACGTTGAGAAGTGTTGACTCCTATTCTGACTGGAATGCAGCGGCAAAACTGATTGCGGACCAGGCGAAGGCTGTAGGAATCGAAATCAAAAACGTGACGGTCGGTGAGGACAACTACTATACCCTGCGCACAGATGGGAAGTACGGCTATCAGTTAATGTTCTGTGGTATGGTGGGTGGCCCCACTCCGTATTACCTGTACAATCAATACCTGAACAGTGTTCAGATTGGCCAGGGCAAATTCAACTTCGTGGCCTGGAATGATTCCACAACCGACAAGTTCTTGAACCAGTACGCCTCAACCACTGATCCTGCTGCGCAAAAGCAGGCTATCGCGGGTATCGAGAAAGTCTTCGTCGAGAACCAGCCCTTCATTCCCTTGTGGACTGGCGCTGACTACGACGAGTACTCCACCAGGAACTTCACCGGGTGGCCTGATGCAA
>WNGD01001151.1_pt1 | contig 38638 bp, 26 predicted proteins | sample 5400671 | NCBI WGS metagenome assembly WNGD01 (sample SAMN13153369, study PRJNA577476) | soil metagenome | isolation source: 40 cm soil or saprolite under grassland replicate 2 | place: USA:California | collected 2016-06-15 | reverse complement strand
GCTCACACGGATACCGGTATCCCACAGCACCCAGAGGATAGCGCGGTTACGCGCTGCGTTGCGATCAGCAATGAATCCCTTCTCTTGAGGAGGGGCACAGACTGCAAGCAACACCTCGAACTCATCGAATTCAATGATGCGGATGAGCGGTTTCTCAAGCTTGGGAAGCTCTACCCGCTCTGCTGGATTCTCTTCTATATATTGCTCAGCGTACAGCCAATTACAGAAGGCATGCATCGACTGCCCATACCAGCGACAGGTGCGAGCCGTGCGAGGAACGCGGGACTTGCCTCGGATACCTGGCTCTTTCGCTAAGAAAACCAGCCAGGCCCGCAGATGGACAGGCTCAAGCATAGAGAGGTGCGTCACTCCATGCTGAGTTTCTAAGAAGTTGGCGAGATGGGCCAGCGATGTTCTGTGCTGCACCAATGTCTTGTGGCTAAGATTCCTGCTCTCTCTATCCAGCAGGAAATCATCGATGGCGGCACGAATAGTCTTGCCAGCATAACGGGAACGTGTTGAGGTGCTACCCTTACCGGCAGCCTTGCGCGAAGTTTTAGACTTGCGAGTAACCACAGAGAAGCCTCCTGTTCAACTCGCGCCCTGGTAACAAGCCGGTTGGTCACAAACTGCTTATGTGCAACCTCACCGCAAACACTATAACCGCTTGCTTGTTACCATAGCGCCCTGGAACTGGCTTCCTGGGCCTTAGCTCCCCGAACAGGATTCGAACCTGTAACATCCCGGTTAACAGCCGGACGCTCTACCGTTGAGCTATCGGGGAAAGTATGCTCTTACGGACAACTGGAGTATACACCAATCGATGGAGGTGCGTCAATAGTTTTTTCATGATGCACTTCTTCACACGTGCAGGAGGCCAATCAGCCAGAGTGCAGCCATAAGGAAGATGCTCAAGCTCACGAAAGCAATGATCGGGTCAAGCAGCGGCGCGCTCACCAGGCTGCCGCGCAGGTGTAGTCTCTGGAAGAGTGTCGGTAGGATCAGGCCGCAGATGGCCGCTACCAGTAGCGTAAAACCAAAGCCAAGGCCAATAGCTACCCCTAATGTCCATGAACGAAAGAGCAGCCAGACTAATAGACCTACAGCTATCGTTGCCAGCACGCCGCCAATGGTTCCTAACCGCAGTTCGCGAAAAATGCCCACCCAGAAATCGCTGCCCTTGGCGGAGCGAAGTTGCCAGCCTGCTACGCCAAGCGCCTGTGTGCCGACGCTGCCTCCCGCCAGCAGCAACATTGGGATGAAACAAATCACCCCGTTGAGAGCCACAGGTGAGTGTAAGCCACCAATGATGCTCGTCGCCTGGACGGGCACGAAGTTTTTACTTAACACGGGGCCAAAGAGTTGATAGAGCAGGAGAGCCAGCGCAAAACCTGCCACGACATTCACCGCGAGCCACGTTATGCGATTAGCAACGGCCCGCCAGGAAAAATGTTCCTCCTCTTCGAGTTCTTCGACACTGGCGCCAGCGATTTCGGAAAAATCCTCCGCCTCCTCTTCGTGGAGCACATCGATCACATCATCAACGGTTACCAACCCCACGAGGTGATTCTCGCTATCCACGACTGGAACACCCAGCAGGTCATACTTAGCAATAATGCGTGCCACTTCTTCCTGGTCGGTGTCCGTGCTCACTTTGATGACATCGCGATCCATCAAGTCTTCCAGGTGCGTGGCCGGATCAGCCACCACCAGCTCGCGCAGCGAGACCACACCCACCAGCCGGTGCTCGTCGTCTACAATGTAGAGGTAGTAGATCATCTCTAAGTGCTCGGAGGATTGCCGCAGGTAGACCAGCGCCTCCTCGCAGGCGAGATGCTCTGAAAGTGAGAACACCTCCGTGGTCATAATCCCACCAGCCGTCTGCGCCCCATAGCGCAGTAGTTCGCGAATGGATTGCGCGTTCTCGGCAGGCATCAGGCTCAGCAAACGCTCCGCCTCCTCGCGAGGCATATCCGCCAGGATATCGGCGGCATCGTCTGGAGCGAGCTGCTCCAGCAGGTCTGATGCACGCCTGGGGTCCAGTTCACTCAGAAGTTCGGACTGCAGCGGTGTTTCAACTTCATTCAAAGTATCCGCTGCCGTTTCCGTGCTCAAGCGGTCGAGTACGGCTCCCGCCTCTTCAACATCGAGCTGCTCCAGGATATCGGCGATGTCGGCCGGGTGCAGGTCGGCCAGTTTTGTATGGCTCACGCTGAGCTGGACTTGTGACACAACGCCAACCGCGCCTGCTCCTGCTCCGGCCAGGGCGGGTATCAACTGCCCTGTTCCGGTCTTTACCACCTGGATCGGTTCGACGTAGTTCCAGGTAATAGTTCTCTCGGGAAGGCGGACCGGTAACACACGTCCCGCCAGTTCTACCGGCGCCAACAGCCCCAGACGGCGCAGCAGACCGCTCAGGCTAATATCGACGCCCACCAGTCGCGCTGTTTTCTTGATCTGGGCCAGTTTCAGATCGTTGACCTTGACCACGCGAAAGCCCTGGGTATCGACTATTTGCTTGTCAAGGATGTCACGTCCCAACAACAGGGTATCTGCACCCGGTACATAGGAAGTGAGTTGCGACCGCTTCACCGTCAGGTATATCTGCGTCTCTTCTAGATTGTCTACCTGGGACCAGGGGATAACGATATCATTATTGCTCAGCGTGGAACGAACGACGAGCGCTGTTACCACGGGAAAGGTTTCATTCAATGCGACATAAACATCGCGCAGCACGCCCAGGCGTCGCCCTTCGAGATCATAGACGCTCTTGCGCAGCAATGTGCTCAAAAAGATCATGGCAATCACCGCCTTCCTCAAAATCCGTAGGATATCTAAAAACTTATCCACAAGAATGTGGACGAGTGTGGATAACCAATCCACCCTTGTCTTGCATACCACAAGACAATACCTGTTCTGAGGCATGCATAGAGAGAGCATGCCATACAAAACATGGTTTTAATGCAGGGGGACTGCTGCACATAGGAGCAGGTGGAACTCGACATGAAAGCATCATGTGCTTCTAATGCCGGTTTATGGCTCCCAGGATACGCAGCGGACTTGCTGGCAGATGGGGAAAGTGCTTACTCGACATCAACTACAATGCATATTCATCGAGTGAAGCGACGGTGATGGTCCACCACTGGGTGAACCGGAACCAGGAGGATCAATGATACAAAAATCCAGTTACTATACTCGATGAGGAGAAGAACAATCCCGCGAGCAGGCAAACGCTAACCACGCGCCTACTTTGACTAGGGCCAGCGTCCATATGTCCCTCACCTCCTTTTAATGCGTACGCTCGACGGAGCGACGACTGCGCCCGGCAATTGCATCTCTCGCCAATATGACATACTGGGCAATGTTTAAGCCCTCAACTGGCGGGGCCTGGCAACTGCGGGTTCCTGTCCATGGGACAGGCAATAATACAACTAACTGCTACACCGACTACACTTACTACTCTGAAGTATAGCACGCCTGTCCAGCCCCAGGGCAAGGGAACAGAGATTTGGGGGCCAAAGGTGCTATAATGAAACGTGCAACCACCTGTCAGGCTGACGAACTAACTGCAATACCCAGGGTAGTCCAGGCCCTCATCAGAAGGCAGCAAATGTTATGCTGACACCATTTAGTAAGCCGGTTGTCTGCCCGGTACTCATAGACCGCGTCAATGACCTCGCAACTCTCCACGCGCTGATTGATCAGGCAAAAAGTGGAAGAGGGCAGGTCGTCTTGCTATGTGGCGAAGCAGGGATCGGCAAATCACGGCTCGTGGCCGAGACAAAAACCTATGCTGCCACGCAGGATTTTCTTCTGCTCCAGGGAAACTGCTTCTCGGCTGATATCTCTTATCCGTACGCTCCTTTGCTTGATCTCTTGCGCTCCTCCGCCGCCAACCAGCTCGCTGCAGCAGGAGCCTCCAACCTGACCCCCTTTGCGCGTGAATTGCACCAGTTATTGCCAGATATCGTGCCCTTACCACCTGAACTGGCCCCAACATCTTCACTCGATCCCGAACAGCAGAAACGCCGCCTCTTTACGGCACTGGCCCAATTCTTCATTAATCAAACCACCAGGCGGCCAGTGTTGCTCATCATTGAAGATATTCATTGGAGCGATGATACCAGCCTGGAATTCCTCCACTACCTGGCGCGGCGCTGTCCTGCTCATCCCTTCCTCATCCTGCTGACCTATCGCAGCGATGAGGTGCGCCCGGGCCTCAGACATTTCCTGGCGCAGTTGGATCGCGACCACCTGGCCCAGGAAATCCCGCTTGCACACCTCGCGCGTAGCGGTGTCGATGCAATGCTGCGGGCCATCTTCGTACTTCCCCGCTCTGCCCACCTCGAACTACCCGACTCCATCTATGCCCTCACGGAGGGCAATCCCTTCTTCATCGAAGAAATCCTCAAATCGCTCATTGTAGCAGGAGACATCTTTTATGCGGATGGGCGCTGGGACCGTAAGCCGCTGGGCGAGTTGCACATCCCGCGCAGTGTGCAGGACGCGGTACAGCAGCGCACCGACCGCTTGAGTGAACGCTCCAGACGTGTGTTGATCCTGGCAGCGGTAGCTGGAAGGCGCTTCGATTTTGCCCTCTTGCAGCAGTTGACACAGCACGATGAGCAAGAACTGCTTTCCTTGCTGAAGGAGTTGATCGCCGCTCAATTAGTGATCGAAGAGTCGGAGGAGCGCTTTGCCTTCCGCCATGCGTTGACACGGCAGGCGGTGTATACCGACCTGCTGGTACGCGAGCGTAAGGCCCTGCACCGCACCATTGCCGAAACGATGGAGCGCCTCTACGCGCCTGTCCTCGATGCGCACATAGCCGACCTGGCCTATCACTTCTACGAGGCAGGCGCCTGGGAGCAAGCCCTGGAATATGGGCAGCGGGCCGGGAAAGAAGCTCAAGCCATGTACGCCTCGCGTGCCGCCATTGAGCAGTTTACGCGCGCCCTGAATGCCGCACAACAAGCAGCGATTCCGCCCCCTGCAACGCTCTATCACCTGCGTGGACGGGCCTACGAAACGCTGGGCAACTTTGAGCGGGCGCGCGGCGATTACGAGCAAGCATTGCATATCGCCCATGATGCTAGTGAAAGCAAGATCCAGTGGCAGAGCTTGATAGACCTTGGCTTCCTCTGGGTAGGACGTGACTATCAACAAGCAGGAGTATTTTTCCGTCAAGCCCTTGCACTTGCACAAGATGGGCGCGAGGGACACCCCTATGATCCGATCATGCACGCTCACAGCCTCAACCGTCTGGGCAACTGGCTGGTCAATACAGGGCAAGCCGCGGAGGGCTTGCAGGCACATCAACAAGCGCTTACCCTTCTGCAGTTCCAGCAAGATACGCAGGGGATAGCCGAAACACTGGACCTGCTTGGCATGGCGCATGGCATCTACGGGGATGGGGTTAATGCGGTGAAACACTTTGGACAGGCCGTAGAATTGTTTCGCGTCCTGGGAGATCACAGGGGTTTGATCAATAGTCTCGTTAGCAGGGCCGTATTTGCCAGCCCTGCTCAGGCCGAAGTTATCTTCACCGCTCTAGGTAATCCCGCTGAATGCGAACGTGACGCGGCAGAGGCGCTACATCTCGCACGTCAGATGGATTGGCCGGCTGGCGAAGCTTATAGCGGACTTGGTAGTAGTTTAGTCGCTGCCTACTTCGGGAACTTCGGCTTGGGACTCGCGTCGGCAAAACAGATGCTCCGGATTGCAACTGAAATTGAACACCAGCAGTGGATGGCAGCAGCATATTGCTCTCTGGGAGAAATCTACCTGCTTATGCTTGAACCCGCGTTGGCATTGCAACATCTAGAGGCAGGGCTGCCATTGGCACAGCAACTTGGATCAGCATGGTGGATTGGGAACATCGTATCATACCAGGCACTGGCCTACCTGCTCAAAGGCGAATTCATGCGTGCAGAGGAGGCTCTTCGAGCGCTGATGCCACCAGAACAGTCTCCTCGCAATTTGCCTGAGCGGCGTATAGTATGGACTTGGGGTGAGTTGGCACTTGCGCAAGGCCAGCCGGGTATTGCTCTGCAGGTCGCGGAGCAGTTGCTCCAGTCTGCTCCTGGTGCTGCGAGTGTGATCGGCACACAGCCAATCCCCCATCTCTTGAAATTAAAGGGCGAGGCGCTCATCATGCTGAAACGCCTGGATGAAGCAGTGGGGGTGTTAGAGGAGGCGAAACAAGGCGCATTAGAGCGCCAGGAAACGCCAATCGTATGGCAAATGTATCGCGCACTTGGACGAGTATACCAGTTACTCCGGCGCGAAGAAGAGGCCCAAAGTGAATTCGCTGCCGCGCGAAGAACGATTGTATCTCTTGCTGAGACGCTTGACGATGCGCACCTCCGTGAACACTTCTCGCTTGCTGCACTTAAGTCTCTCCCAAAGGAAAAATCGATCTCACCAGGCCATGCTGCTAAGCAAGCTTTCGGGGGATTGACCGCACGCGAGCGAGAAGTGGCTGCATTGATTGCACAGGGAAAATTCAATCGTGAGATTGCCGAAGAGTTGGTCGTCAGCGAACGCACCATTGAAACGCATGTGAGCAATATCATCTTCAAACTAGGCTTCACTTCGCGCAGTCAGATCGCCGCGTGGGCTGTTGAAAAGGGCCTGACGGCAAATCGCTAAGTGTGTACTCGAGGTTGCATAGGGCACGGAAGAGCAAGCGGCTGCCATCTCTTCCAGGCTTCACCATTTTCTCCGTACTACCCTACCTGATATCTCCGTACTGCTTTCTGACATTCTCCCTACTTTCCACGATGGCACGGCAATGCATCCTGGCTACAATGAGAGAGTCGATCAGGATTACAGCAATGTGTACCATTTAACGATCGGCACCGATGAGGAACAGTACAGACAAGGAGAACACTACGATGCTGACATTCAATCCAGGCAGCGACAATAAGATGACCCATGACAGATGGCGAGTTGGTACTGGAGCAGTACACACTCTCGCCCTGTACCTTACGAGCCGGGAACGAGAGGTGCTGCGCCTGGTGGCTCAGGGTCAGACTGACCGCAAGATTGCCGAGTCACTCGTCATTAGTCCGCGTACAGTCAATCGACACCTGAGCAACATTTTTGTCAAATTGGAGGTGCCAGGCCGTGCTGCCGCTGTCGCCTGTGCTGTTCGACAAGGCCTGGTGTGATCATGTTTACCATTCCTAAGCATGAGTAATCTTGCCGATACTTTTGTTCATATCTCCGTGTAATCTAGAACCAGAGCAAAGATGGTGTAGCGCAGCTTTTTATATAAGAGAGCGATCGAGGAGAAAACATGGCGAACAACCTCAAATTGATGTGCGTGTTAGCACATCCCGACGACGAATCATTGGGCAATGGCGGCATCCTCGCGAAGTATGCCGCCGAGGGAGTCGAAACTTACCTCGTCACAGCGACAAGAGGAGAGCGTGGCTGGTTTGGTAACGAGAGCGCTTATCCAGGCCCACAAGCGCTGGGCAAGATACGTGAGGCCGAGTTACTTGCAGCAGCTAGAGTGCTTGGTATCCGCCGCGTCGATTTCCTGGATTACCTGGATGGTGACCTGGACCAGGCTCCTCCGGTCGAAGTGATCGCGAAAATCGTGGGACAGGTCCGCCGTGTGAAGCCCGACGTGATAGTGACGTTTGGACCAGATGGCGCGTATGGGCATCCAGACCATATCGCCATTTGCCAGTTCACCACGGCAGCCATCGTTGAAGCGGCCAGCGCAAGTTCTTTGTATCATCGCGACATGGCTCCCCATGGTGTCTCGAAGCTGTATTACATGGCTCCAACGCAGCAATTAGGCGTCGCGTACCAGGCCGTTTTTGGTGAGGTGGTCATGCATGTAGATGGCGCGGAGCGACGTGGCATGGGCTGGCCGGATTGGTCGATCACCACGCGCATCGAAACGACAGACTACAGGCAGACGGTATGGGAAGCGATCTTGTGCCACGAGTCACAATTGGTCGCCTATCGCCAGCTTGAGCACGCGTCACAGGAATATCAAAAGGACTTATGGGATGCTCAAACGTACTACCGGGCCTTCAGCCTGGTGAATGGAGGACGCGGGGTAGAGGATGATTTGTTTGAAGGACTGCGTTAGGGGTATCGAGAAGGAGACAACACGAAATGGAAAATAGAGATGCTCTTCGGTACCGGATTGCGCCACTCGAGATGACTCCCAGTGAATTTCGCAAGCTGGGGTACGAGTTGGTAGAGCGCATTGCTGAATTTCTTTGTACACTGCCAGATAGGCCTGTGACTCCCAATGTATCACCCCAGGTGATTCGGGAAGCGCTCGGCACTGGTTCGCTGCCCGAAGAGGGGGCCGAGGCCAGGAGCGTGCTTGAGGAAGCTGCCAATCTCTTGTTCGACCATTCAACCTTCAATGGTCATCCTCGCTTCATGGCAGTGATCACCTCGTCCGCCGCGCCGATTGGTGCGTTAGGCGATCTGCTGGCCGCTGCAGTGAATCCGAACGTGGGGGCCTGGTTTGGCGCTCCGATAGGTACCGAAATCGAGACGCAGACGGTGCGCTGGATCGCTGAGATGATTGGCTACCCGACCGGTTGTGGTGGTCTGCTGGTCAGTGGCGGCAACATGGGCAATTTTGTGGGCTTTCTCGCGGCCCGCAGAGCCAAAGCCGCCTGGGATGTGCGCACCTCTGGTATGATGGGCAAGGATAGTCGCCAGATGCGAGTCTATACCTCGAGCGAGACCCACACCTGGATTCACAAGGCGGCCGATATGTTTGGCTTAGGCACCGGTGCCATTCGCTGGATTCCGGTGGATGAGCAGCTTCGTATGGACACGACCGCGCTCAGAAGCCAGATTCAAGCAGACATCGAAGCTGGAGATGTGCCGTTCCTCGTCATAGGGGCAGCAGGCACGGTGAGTACTGGCGCGGTCGATCCCCTTCCTGAAATCGCTGCAATCTGCCGGGAGTATAACCTGTGGTTTCACGTCGATGGAGCCTATGGCGGGTTCGCTGCTGTGCTCCTCAACGAGGACAAGGTTCCGGCAGACCTGCAAGGCATAAGCCAGGCCGATTCGGTCGCTGTGGATCCCCACAAGTGGTTATACGCACCACTGGAGGCTGGATGCGCGTTAGTGCGTAACCCCGAAGCTCTGCGTGATGCCTTCAGCTATCATCCACCGTATTATCACTTTGCTGAGCAAGCAGAACCAACCATCGATTACTATGAGTACGGACCGCAGAACTCGCGCGGCTTGCGTGCCTTGAAAGTCTGGCTGGCCTTACGCCAGGTCGGGCGAACAGGCTATGTCGAGATGATTTCTGATGACATTCAACTCGCGCAGGAACTGTACCGGCTGGTAGAGGCGCGGCCGGAACTACAAGCCTTCACCCAGGGTTTGAGCATTACGACATTCCGTTATGTGCCACCCGATCTCACACCTGGCTCGGAACGTGTCGAAGCGTACCTCAACCAACTGAACATGGAGGTGTTGAATCGTGTGCAGAGAAGTGGTGAGGCAGTTGTTTCTAACGCCGTTGTCGCAGGAACCTTCTTGCTGCGAGCCTGTATTGTCAACTTCCGTACCTCCCTGGAAGATATTGAAGCCTTACCAGGCATTGTTCTCCATATCGGCAAGGAGGTAGACGCCGCCATGCGACCGGTGGAACTCGGGGGGCTGTTGCAGGATCGGGAATAAGCAGGAGTCCAGGGGGCGGCAGCCTCCTGGCGGAGCGCGAGGGACCCTGCCTGGGGGGCAGGTAATCCTCGCTCCTCCTCACTTCTCTGCCGCCGCAGGCGGCAACAAGGGACGTTGCAACAGCCCTGGTAGGGGAAGGCATGATAGGCAACAATGGGTGTTCCCAGGAGGGAATAGGCTGAAGTCATCAAGTGTTGGAGGTATTGAGAGCTTATCATGAGCAGGTGGTATGTGGAATGAATATGGTCAACAGGACCTTTACACATATCACTAATCGAAAGGAAGATTCCCATGGCGAATGGACTACCCGTTCAGAGTACTGAAAGATGGAGGTTTCACCTGCATTTGGCGCAAACCTTGCAGTTCCATATTACCTCTGAGCAAAGCGGTCAAATTCTCATTGAAGGCCACGATATCAGTACGCTGCTCGATTACCTCTTTGACAACCGGGACCTGATCTATGATGCAACACACGACCAGGAGACACACCGCTTAGAAGCAATGGAGTCAGTTGATGATCCGCTTGCTACCCGGCTGGAGCAGCCGCGAGTCGAGCCTATCCTCTACCTGGATGATGGGATACAGCGCACGAGGGCTAACATATAAGGCTATCTCACCCTGGTCTTAGGACGACTATGCGTATTTGTTTTCGTTAGATGCATATGCCCGTCTCATATAGACGTGCTATACTGAACAGGAGGAAATGCCAGGAAAAACCGCCCAGAAAAAGCAGACAGAGGAGTGACCTCATGCGCGCATTGGTCTACCAGGATACCAGGCTTGTGCTAGATCGCAACTATCCCATACCATCTCTGGTTGAGGGCGAAGCCCTGATTCGCGTCACTCACGCGGGTATTTGCACCACCGACCTGGAGATCGTACGCGGCTACATGGCCTTCCAGGGCGTGCTGGGTCATGAATTTGTCGGAGTCGTCGAAGCGGTACATGAAGACCCAGGAGCGACTCCTCTCACCAACTTGATCGGCAAACGTGTCGTTGGCGAGATCAACGCCGCCTGTCATCGTCCTGACTGCTCTTCCTGTCGAAGCGGCATGCCCACCCATTGTCCCGATCGTACCACCCTCGGTATTGTCAACCGTGACGGAGCGTTCGCCGATTGCCTGGTGTTACCCACGAGAAATCTACACCTCGTACCTGACAACGTGAGTGACGAGGAGGCGGTCTTTGTAGAGCCGCTGGCCGCCAACTTTGAGATAGTAGAACAGGTGCATCTCAAGCCAACGGACAGTGTCGTCATTCTTGGTGATGGCAAAATGGGCCAACTGGCAGCCCAGGTCCTCACCCTGAGCGGCTGTGAGGTGATGATGGTTGGAAAGCACGAAGAAAAGCTGGCATTGGCAGGAAAACAAGGAGTGCGTACCTACGTGCTTGATGACGTAGAGAAATTCACGTTAGAGCATGGGCGGCGTGCCGACGTGGTTGTCGAGTGCAGCGGATCGGCACAAGGGCTAGAGATGGCAATGCGCCTGGTTCGTCCTCGTGGAAGCATAATCTTAAAAAGTACAGTCGCGGCTAAAAGTACATTACACCTGGCCCCCATCGTGATCGACGAGATTCGCGTGCAGGGGTCACGTTGTGGCCCATTCGCTCCGGCACTGCGTGCTTTGAGCCAGAAGCTTGTCGATGTACGCCCGCTGATCAGCGCGCGATACAGCTTGGATGAAGGGCTGGCGGCGTTTGAGTATGCCGGGCAAAAGGGCGTGTTGAAGGTGCTGGTGGGCGCGTAGTTATTCTACTACCCTTGATGCAGTTGTTGGAGTGCGAATTGTTCGCACTCCAACAACTGCAATAGCCTACTTGTCCTTCTCGCCTCCCGTCAGTGCAGCCTGGGCGGCTGCCAGCCGGGCGACGGGTACGCGGAAGGGCGAACAGCTCACATAGTCCAGTCCGATCATATTGAAGAACTCAATGCTATCGGGGTCGCCGCCATGTTCACCGCAGATGCCCACCTCCAGGTGCGGGTTCGCCTTGCGGCCATTCTCAACAGCCATGCTTACCAATTGTCCCACGCCGTCGCGGTCAAGCGTCTGGAAAGGGTTGAACGGTAGAATCTTCACTTTGCCCTCGATGCCTGGCTCTTCCAGCCCATCCACGTACTTGAGCAGGAATTTGCCCTCGGCATCGTCGCGGCTGAAACCAAAGGTCGTCTGGGTGAGGTCGTTGGTGCCGAAGCTGAAGAACTCTGCCACGCTTGCAATCTGGCCAGCAGTGAGGGCTGCGCGTGGTAGTTCGATCATCGTACCGAATTTATAGTCGATAGCAGCGCCGGCCTGCGAGGTGCTATCCTTTGCCACTGCCTCTAGCTGCCGGCGCACTTCCTTCAGCTCGTTGACGTGTCCAACCAGTGGAATCATGATCTTGGGCTTGAGTTTCTTGCCTTCTTTCGCCAGTTCAAGTGCAGCTTCAAGAATAGCGCGTGTCTGCATGACGTTGATCTCAGGGAAGAGCAGCCCCAGGCGGCAGCCGCGCAGGCCGAGCATCGGGTTCATCTCGCGCATCGCCCCCACGGCTTCCAACATCTCGCGTTTCTTTTGCAATTCTTGCTCGTTGCCGCCCCTGTCCTCCAGGCGCGTTACCTCAACCAGTAGCTCCTCGTAGGAAGGTAGAAACTCGTGCAGCGGCGGGTCGATCAGGCGAATGACGACAGGATAACCCTCGCCAGTCTGCGGGTTGACCATCGCCTCGAAGATACCTTTGAAATCGCTGCGCTGGAAGGGAAGCAGCCGGTCGAGCGCTGCCTGCCGCTCCTCTTTGCTCTTTGCCAGGATCATTTGCTGTACAATGGGCAGGCGCTCCTGCTCCATGAACATGTGCTCCGTGCGGCAGAGCCCGATACCTTCTGCCCCGAAGGTTACTGCGCGGCGAGCATCGCGGGGATAATCCGCGTTGGCCCAGACACCCAACCTGCGGAACTTATCGGCCCAGCTCAATAGCTGCTTCAAATCCACCTCTTCGTCAAAATCGGGGTCGACCGTCTTGATGACGCCCGCGAACACCTCGCCGGTGGCGCCATCGATGGAGATATCATCCCCCTCGCGGATAACGATATCGGAGTCAACAACACGGAAGAGCCGCTCCTCGTCATTGACGCGAATGCCTTCGGTGCCTGCTACACAGGGCAGACCCAGGCCGCGCGCTACCACTGCTGCATGACTCGTCGCGCCGCCGCGAGCTGTCAGGATACCCTTCGCCACCAGCATGCCATGCACATCATCGGGGCTCGTCTCCGGTCGAACCAGCACCACCGCTGTACCTGCTTTGCCCATCTCTTCGGCGCGATCGGCGTCAAAGACCGCCTTACCGCTGGCTGCTCCCGGTGAGGCGTTGAGTCCTTTTGCCAGCAGTTTTCCTTCTTTCCCAGCACGTACCTTCTCGGCTTCATCGAAGCGTGGCAGCAGCAATTGATAGACCTGGAAAGGATCAACACGCTTGACCGCTTCCTGCTCGCTGATCAGGCCCTCCTTGACCATATCTACAGCGACCTTGACGGCTGCCTGAGCCGTGCGCTTGGCTGCACGCGTCTGAAGCATGTAAAGGCGACCTTTTTCGACAGTAAATTCCAGGTCCTGCATGTCGCGATAGTGCTTCTCAAGGCGGTGCGCGATGTCCAGGAACTGCTCGTACACACGTGGCAGGTCCTGCTGCAGCCGGCTGATCTTCGAAGGAGTGCGAATACCCGCCACTACATCCTCACCTTGCGCATTGAGTAGATACTCGCCGTAGAGCTCCTTCTCGCCGGTGCTGGGGTCGCGCGTGAAGGCAACGCCGGTACCGCTGTCGTTGCCCATGTTGCCGAAGACCATACTCTGCACATTGACGGCCGTGCCTAAATCATGGGGAATCTTGTTGAAGTTGCGATAATCGATGGCGCGTTTGTTGTTCCACGACGAGAAAACCGCCTCGATAGCCTTGTGCAACTGCTGGTAAACATCGGTGGGAAATGGCTCTCCCGACTGGCGCTGGGCGACCTGTTTGAATTCGACAACCAGTTGCTTGAGATCGGCAGCAGCGATCTCGGCGTCACTCTCGACTCCCGCCTTCTCTTTATATCGCTCGATCAATTGTTCAAAGTCCCTGGGATCCGTGTCCAGCACAATTTTGCTGAACATCTGGATAAAGCGGCGATAAGCATCGTATGCGAAACGCTCATCGCCTGTCAGAGCTACCAGGCCCTGTACCGTTTCGTCATTTATACCCAGGTTCAGCACGGTATCCATCATGCCGGGCATAGAGAACTTCGCGCCGGAGCGCACTGAAACCAGCAGCGGATTGTCCTTCTGGCCAAAGCCTTTGCCGGTCTGCTCCTCTACAATCTTTAATGCCGCCTGCGCCTGTTCCCACATACCCTCGGGAAATTGCTTACCTGCATCATAATAGACATTGCACGCCTGGGTAGTGATTGTAAAACCGGGTGGCACTGGCAGCCCAGCATTCGTCATCTCGGCCACACCTGCGCCTTTGCCGCCAAGCAAGTCGCGCATCTTGGCATTGCCCTCGCTAAAGAGATAAACCCATTTGCGTGGTGACTGTTTCACCACTTCCTCTAGTCTCGAACGTGTCTGTGTCACAAATATCCTCCAAAAATCTAAATATTGCCTGCTGTATACGGGCGACCCCCTCTAGGAGCACTTCTATGGGTTGTAAGCATGGTGCTATCCTGACTCACTATCAAGTAAGTAAGATGATATTCCTGGCCCATTTCAATACGTGACGAGCATGCTGTACATAGACGCTGGCTTGCTCCGCAGGAATCACTTCGTCGGCTTCCTCGGGAGGCGTACCGGCATAGAAGGCTTCTGGATGAAATGGAGTCAGTAGAGCCATTTCGTCTTGAATCTCCTGTGGCGCACCCACTAAAGCTCCCAGCGCTCGTAAGTCATGATCATACATGGATCGACGGCCAAAACGCAGCAGGCTGACCGCTTGCGCGGCTTTTTCTACTGCCTGGTTGCAAAAATCTACACAGGCGAAGTGCCGCCCTAGACTGAGTTCTACTCCTGCGGTAGCCATATCCTGCGTGGCCTCAGCAAAAAGTCCTAGTGCTCCTTGAATATCGCCGCTTGTGGGAACTTCTGTGTGCTCTTCTTCGTCTTCACTATCAGGGGGTATGATCGTATTCCGATCATAGTGAAGTCCAGCGGCGCGACCATCGCGGTCGTCCACAACAGATTGGGCACCCACAGGAGATGTTTCTATACCCTGGATAAGGAGTCGTTCCAACTCGTCCTGGCTGTTTTCACCGGGGTTGGTATGCGATTGTGACATTGTGTGTAATCCTTGATTGGTTAGAACCTGGCTCTCACGACGAATACCGGGCAGCGCTCTATTTGGACGCCGTGTTTAATATTATTCCTGTTGAAACACTGTGTCAATGTTGTAGGATAAACTTTCCTGGTTGTAAGGAGTATGCGTATGGAGACACAAAATACTGATGCTGTGTATGCGCAAACCACGTCTTCACATAGAGCCCATTTTGGACCTCACCGGTGGCTCGCGGGTGTTGTCGCCTTGACCCTGGTAGTCGGCCTGGGTACAATAGCGTGCTCACAGTTGGGGCAGCCCCAGAATACCCCCAGCGTTCCGGTGCCCTCCCCCGGCAATTGGGTGCAGGTGCTTACTGGCTATTCACTCACTTCTTTAGAAGCCGCGCGTAGCGACCCCGCCGTTATCTATGCATGCGCTACCAGGTACAGACAGGCGGGAAATGCTCGTACCCCCATCGGCTACGCGTTCTTGCGCAGCGCTGATTTTGGGGCACACTGGCAAAATATTGGAAGTAGGCTCGCTTTGAACGGCACTTGCCAGTTTGCCATCAATCCTGCTGATAGCAACGATCTTTATTACGTGACTGTATCCAACAATCGCCAGGGTTCCAGTGTAATTCTACACAGTGCTGATGGTGGGCAGACCTGGAACACTATTACACCTGTTTTCCAGATTCCTGGCCTGAAGTCCCCTGTGGTGTGGGCTCCTCAACAACTCGAAATGGAAGGGAACCAGTTATTCGCATTGCAGGCGGTGCCATCAGGCACCTTGTCTTTGCCAGGTCAGTCAACTTCACCTTCCAGCTATCCTTCACTACTACACCTGTTAACAAGTGTCGATGGTGGATACAACTGGACGGCCCTTGACAACTACATCAACAGCGCTGCGCAGGATGTGCGCAGTTTTGCCGTTGATCCTTCGAGTACTGATACTATCTATGAAGTGATAAGTGGCCTGGTATCACCCATTCAGCCAGTGGGTCGAACTCAAAGTAGTGGAACTCCACTTCCTGTGCCGCGCCTTACACCCGGTAGCGCTCTTTACAAAACGACCGACGGCGGTTCAAACTGGCAGTTATTGCAGCAGGGACTTCCCACTATAGCTCAGGTCCAACTTGCCATTGACAAACCGAACCTGATTTACCTGGGTACCACGTCGGGAGGTGCTCGCCCCTTACAACCATCGAGCATAGTCGGTCCGAGCAGTACGGGCAGTGCCTTCCAATTAAGTGTGAGTAGCGATGGAGGCACAACCTGGAGTAGTGTGGCACTCCCACCTGCAGCCGCACATGTACAAAGTTGGTTCGTTGGAGCAGATGGGCATGTTTATCTCGAGACAGGCGCGTACATTGCTCCTTCCGTGGTCATTACAGTAACAGCAATTGGTGTACCTCGACATAGATCGCCGGCAAATACACCCACACCGCAAAGTACGCCTACTCAGGGCTTGCCTGACATAAGGCAAAATCCAGCGACAGCGAATGATACTCCAACGCCAACCCCGGGCGATATACCCATAGCCTCGACGGTGACCGTGCCTGGAACACCTCCATCTGCTGGTCCATCTCTACCTCCTCCGACACTTCAGACCTATAATCCCGCCTCTGGCAATTGGAGCACGGTGCCAACGCCACTCAGCAATGTCCTGCTGCTGATAGTTACACCCGCCGGTTCCAGCAGCAGCGCCGTAATGTGGCTTATTAGCGTCACCAATGGGAACGATATAGTCTACAGAAACATCGTGTAATTCGGCGCACTGAGTAGGGGCTGGGCCTTGCCCCAGCCCTGGGGCGGCTTTTCCCCTGATAGATCAGAAGACTGATTTGACCGTTCTCTATGCCTTGGGCTACAATAATTGGAGAAAATGACCAGTAGTATGTTCACTTCCACGATGATGTGGAGATCCCTACCAGGAGCACAAATCATATGGCAGAGCGCATTCCTGTTATCGCCGGTGCGGCAAGGACGCCAACCGGCAAGTTTCTTGGCAACCTTGCCAGTTTTACTGCACCCCAATTGGGTGCTATTGCGATAAAAGAAGCAGTACGTCGTTCGGCAGTAGCACCGGATTCTATCGACGAAGTCATCATGGGCAATGTTGTCTCCGCGGGTATCGGCCAGGCTCCTGCCCGTCAGGCAGCCATTGGCGCTGGCCTCTCGGTCGACATCCCAGCGTTTACAGTCAATAAAGTCTGCGGCTCCGGCCTTAAAGCTGTCATGCTTGCTGCACAGGCTATTCGCGCAGGTGATGAGCAGGTATTCGTCGCAGGCGGTATGGAGAGCATGAGTAACACTCCCTATCTACTGCCCAAGGCTCGCACTGGCTACCGCATGGGAGATGGCAAAATCGTCGATAGCGTGGTGCATGATGGCCTGTGGTGTGCATTTGAAGACATTCACATGGGCAACGAGGCCGAGATCATTGCCGAGAAGTTTTGTGTCACACGCTCAGAGCAAGATCAGTTTTCAGTGCAAAGCCACCAGCGGGCCGCCGCTGCCACTGATGCGGGCCGCTTCAAAGAAGAGATCGTTCCCGTTGAAATCAAGCAGAAACAGGGCATTTCAGTGGTAGATACCGACGAGCCTATCCGTAGGGATACCACGCTGGAGTCATTGTCGAGGCTCAAGCCAGCGTTCCAGCAGGGCGGCACGGTTACTGCCGGCAATGCCCCTGGCCTGAGCGATGGAGCCTCGGCCACCATCGTTGTAGACCAGGACGTGGCAAAAGCAAACGGATTGACCATCCTGGCGCGTATCACCGGCTATGCTTCAGCCGCCATCATGCCCCGCTACATCTTCGCGGCTCCCACTCGCGCCGTCAATCGCCTGTTGCAGCGCGTTGGCCTGAAGATCAACGATTTTGACCTGATTGAGGTAAATGAGGCTTTCGCTGCGCAGACTCTGGCGAACGGCCAGGAACTTGACTGGGATTGGTCCCGCGTGAACGTTAATGGCGGCGCTGTTGCCCTCGGCCACCCCATCGGCTCCAGTGGTTCGCGTGTTCTCATCACGCTCATCTATGAATTGCGCCGCCGTGGAGGCGGTCGCGGCCTGGCGACTCTCTGCCTGGGTGGTGGAGGAGCTGTTGCCATGTCGATAGAGGTCTAATCATTTTTGCCCGTAACCTCGACGAGGAGGAGCCAATCATAATGCTTGAGCAGAAATCGCCTGAAACGCAACAGCCCGTTATTGAACAGGGCACACTTTTTGATAAAACCGAATTAGAACATCTGAAGGTCGAGCGGCGTCACTGGGAGGAAACCACGGTCCGGAAAGCCCAGGAAAGCGTGCTTGAGCGCGATAACCTCGTGACCACCTCCAGCGTGCCGGTCAACCGTATCTATACACCCCAGGACAACGAGGCACTGGACTACAGCCGTGATATTGGTCTTTCAGGCGCATACCCCTATACACGTGGCGCGCAGCCAACCATGTACCGCGCGAAACCGTGGACAATGCGCATGTTTGCGGGCTATGGCACCGCGGAGGATACCAATGCGCGCTTCAAGTATCTGCTCCAGCAGGGTCAGACGGGCCTCTCTACGGCGTTCGATATGCCCACGCTCTACGGCTATGACACCGATCATCCCCTGGCAGCGGGTGAGTTTGGCAAGTGTGGCGTGGCTGTCTCCTCGCTGGCAGATATGGAAGTGCTCTTCGCCGGCCTGCCGCTCGATAAAATCACCACTTCCATGACCATAAATAGCCCGGCCGCCGTGATCTGGGCCATGTATATCGTCAACGCGGAGAAGAACGGCTACTCCATGGCTACTCTTGGCGGTACGCTGCAAAACGACATACTCAAGGAGTACAGTGCGCAGAAGGAGTTCCTTTTCCCACCCGAACCATCGCTGCGCCTGGTCACAGATACCATCGAGTTTGGCACGCGCTACATGCCGCGCTGGAATACTATCAGCATCAGCGGTTACCATATTCGCGAAGCCGGGGCAACTGCTGTACAGGAGCTGGCATTCACCATCGCAGACGGCCTGGCTTATGTAGATGCTGCCCTCAAGCGAGGTTTGAAGATCGATGAGTTCGCACCGCGCCTGTCCTTCTTCTTCGATATACACAACGACTTCTTCGAAGAGATTGCCAAGTTCCGCGCCGGGCGGCGCCTATGGGCAAAGCTTATGCGCGAGCGCTACGGCGCTAAGGACCCGCGCTCCTGGATGATGCGCTGCCATGCGCAGACGGCGGGCGTCTCGCTCACAGCTCAGCAGCCCGACAACAACATCGTTCGTACGGCAATTCAGGCCCTGGCGGCCGTGCTCGGCGGCACCAATTCGCTGCATACTAACTCCCTGGATGAAGCGCTCGCGCTGCCCACGGAGAAGGCTGTACTGATCGCGCTGCGCACCCAGCAGATTATCGCCAGCGAGAGCGGCGTCGTTAATACAGTCGATCCTCTTGGCGGCTCCTACTTTATCGAAGCGCTGACCAACGCGACAGAAGAGGCCGCGCTGGACTACCTGAGACGTATCGATGATCTGGGCGGCGTATTAGCCTGCATCCAGAATGGCTTCTTCCAGCGTGAAATCGCCGAGTCTGCTTACCGTTACCAGCTGGAGATCGACCAGCACCAGCGTACTATCGTTGGCGTGAACGACTATATCATGGATGAGCAGATCAGGGTGCCTACCCTCTACATTGATCAGGTAGGCGAGCGGGCACACCTGGCACGGCTCGACCATATACGCAAAGAGCGCGATCAGGCTGCTGTGAAGCGCAGCCTGGCGAACCTACGCCGTGCTGCAGAGGGAACTGAGAACACCATGCCGGCCATCATCGAGGCGGTCAAAACCTATGCCACCCTCGGTGAGATCATGGATGTCTTCCGTGCCGTTTTCGGCGAATATATGGAGCCCGCTGTCTTTTAATCAGGAGAGAATCTTTCACATGCGTTGGTTGGAACTGACAGTGCAGTCGCACCCGGAAGCAGTAGAGTCGGTGAGTGAACTGTTGAGCCGCCACGCCCCCCGGGGCGTGGCTATTGAGGAACCGATTGAACTGATCGACGAGGGGCAAGAGTACCGGGTACTGAGTGGACAGCCCGTACAGGTTCATGCCTACCTGCCCGTCGATGGAAACGAAGAAGAGGCCCGGCAGGCCGTGACGGAAGGACTCTGGCATCTATCCAGCCTGGGATCACACTTTGTGGGCGATCTGCAAACGCGCATTGTAAATGAAGAAGACTGGGCCAATGCATGGAAAGACTATTATCATGTGACACGTATCGGGCAGCGGCTCGTCATACGCCCATCATGGCGTACATATACGCCCAGAGATGACGAAGTCGTGCTGGAGCTTGATCCGGGCATGGCCTTTGGCACCGGCCTGCACCCCACGACGCGCATGTGCCTGGAACAGGTAGAACAGCGTACACGTGCTGGTATGCGCGTTCTCGATGTGGGAACAGGTTCGGGAGTTCTCGCGTTAGCAGCGGTCAAGCTGGGTGCGGCTACTGCCCACTGTATCGATAACAGCAGCGTAGCAGTTGAGAGTGCAGCGGCCAATGCTGCTGCTAATGGCTTGAGCGACCGCATAACGGTGAAATTGGGCATGCTTGATGATGCAGAAGCTGCGCGCCTGGAAGGACAGTATGATCTGGTGCTGGCCAACATCATTGCGCGAGTGATCGGTTCGATTGCTCCGCACCTTGCCCGGGTTTTAACTCCAGGAGGATTACTCATAACCAGCGGTATTATAGAAGAGCGCCGTCACGAGGCGGAACAGCCTTTGCTGGCGGCAGGCCTGCGGCAGGTTGATCAAATAATGATCGATGATTGGGTAACGCTGGTTATGGGTAGATGAGGGCGCATGCATCGTTTTTTTGTTTCTCCGGAACTATTAAAAGAAGCCGGCGCTATTGTCTTTCTCCCCAAAGAACTTGCGCACCAGGTACGTGATGTCCTGCGCCTGGCAGTAGGAGAACGCCTGGTGTTGCTCGACAATAGTGGTGACGAGGTTCTGGCCGCCTTGGAGGAGAGCAGCCGCTCCGCAGTAGCGGTACAGTTACTGGAGCGACAGGTGGGTAAAAGCGAATCCCCCGTGCGCATCATCCTCTGCCAGGGACTGCTCAAATCGGCACGTTTCGAATGGATTCTGGAGAAAGGCACGGAATCAGGTGTGGCGGTCTTCGCGCCAACCCTGTGCCGCCGCTCCATGGCTGGCCTGGCGGATACGGGTCCAGCCAGGATACAACGCTGGCAGCGTATTATACGGGAGGCGGCGGAACAATCTGGCCGCTCGCGCCTGCCAGAACTCTTGCCCATTTGCCCTCTCATGCATGCTCTCAACGCTATTCCCCAGGATGCGCTCGCCATCATGCCATGGGAAGAGGAACGCAATCAACCCCTACGTTACGTGTTGAACTCCACCGTAGGCAAGAAGAATACAGTTTCCCCCGCAATGAGCGCCGGGTCAATAGCCCCGCCACCAGTTACAGTAGTGCTGTTTATCGGCCCGGAGGGTGGATTTATGGCCGAGGAGGTCAAGCTCGCGCAGCGCTACGGTGTGCAGGTAGTAACGCTGGGGCCGCGTATCCTGCGTGCCGAGACCGCTGCCCTGGCCAGTATAGCGAATGTAATGTATGAGCTAGAGTGAATCGCTTGCATGATTGCTTGGGCATGTTCATTTTTTGCTTCAAGTACGGGATGGCAGATATGATAGGAGCGCTCCCAACGTCGTATAGTAGTGGCACCCCTTGCGGGTGCCATGAGAATAAACGGGTGCCATGAGAATAAACGGGTGCCATGAGAACAAACGGGTGCCATGAAAATGAATGGGGGCTATGTCTTGCCTTGCAAAAAAATGCAACGCATCCTGATTGCTTCTTGCGATTGACCCTGTCATCGCTTCATGCTATTATACAACGAACAATTGGCCCGACTGTGAACTATTGTAGGTGCAAGTCTATGGATAATGTCGTACCTGGCGCGCTGCGGCACCTGCGTGAAGCAGATATTATGAGCATGGCGGGGCTGGAGTTGGCAGCGCTGGGGCAGGAGTATTATCGTATAGGTGCAGTGCATTCGACGATACGTCAGGAAGTACAACTGACTGGGATCGTTGAAGTGCCGGGCCCGGCTTTTGAAAAAGCTGCATCACCGACAAATGCGGTTGAGGAGGTGCAAGAGACAGGACATGTAGAGCCTGAACCGGGTCGCTACCCGGTGAAAGTCGAAATCCATGGACGCAGCACCTGGAGTGCTACCTGTAGTTGTAATGTCCCTTCAGACTCCTTCTCTATTTGCCCGCACGCGGCTGCTCTCCTTTATCAGTGGTTGGCTCACCCGCTGAGCTTCATCTCCCCTTCCTCGGACTCGAATTTCCTGGAGACGCCTTCTTCACAACAACAGGCCGAACTCCTGAATGGAGATCAGGAGAGAGAAGTTTTACCTGAGTCAACAATTGAACGGCATGCAAGCCAGCTGGAGCAGACCTTTGAGCCGCCCGGAAGTCCGCCTGGAGGGCAGGTTACTGTCCCGCTTGGCAACCTCACTGAAATGCTGATCCAATTGGGATTGAGCGAGCTGCGGGCTATTGCGCGAGAATACGACGTCACAAAAACGGGCCTAAGCAAACAGCAACTCGTGGAAGCCATCGTGGAATTACTTAAGCAGCCCGAGATAGTGCGACGCGTCGTGGGAAGCCTGGAGAAACAACAACGCCAGTTGTTAGCTGCCATTACGCTGGCCGGTGGCGCAGTGACTGACGATGAACTGCGCGGCCTCTTCGAGCGCTTCTCTCTTGGCTATCCCAACCAGCTACAAGGCGCTCTTGCCGCATTGCGCAGCAAATGCCTGCTGCTGCGCACAAGTTTCAACGCATCGTTGCAGCAGCGCATGAGTCTGGTAGGTTCACTACTCGAGGTAGGCTGGTATGTGCCATCAGAGGTGCGTGCTGCGCTGCATGTCACAGTACCAGTAACGCCTTTCGAGGTGCGCCCGGGTAAAGATGGCGAGGCCGGAACTGCAAAGATTGAACAGGCGCGGCCCTATGCCTTGCTGGAAGACCTGCTGCTGGTAGCCCGCGCACTGGATGGCTACCAGCTTGGGAAGGAAGACGAAGAGAGTGACCATAGCGTGAACCGGGGTGAACTGCGTGGGCATCTTATTGGATCACCCACCGTTTCCACGAGTAGACTGGTAACACTTCCTCCACCACCGGGTATGCCTTCGCCCGCTCTGCTCGCATCTTTACAGGCAGCTGTTCCCCGCTCTCCCGCGTTTTTGCGTTTCGCCATACGTCTTTTGCGTTTGGTAGATATCCTCTACAAAGAGGATGCTGAAGCGCACTACTTGCGCGCACTGCCCACTATTGCCCGGCTCCTGCTCGGGCCAACTCGTAAAGAAGTAGCCCGCGATCTATTCAAACGCTGGCTTACTCAGCCTACTTATGCAGAACTGTTTGACCTACAAGAGGAAGGTCTGCGCCTGCGTTTTCGTACCGGGCCACTGGGTCGCCCCGCGCTGCGTACAGGAGAGCTGGAGACAGAAAATAGCGAGGCCAGGCAAGTGCTGGTGACATTGTTGGCTAAAGCTCCGCTCAACCAGTGGATCAGCTTTTCAGCATTTGCGCGTTTTGTCTATCGCTTAAACCCGACATTTTTACAAAGGCGGCAGAGTATATTTTCTTTACCGACCTGGTGGCTGGAGCGAGAAGAGGGTCGCCCGCTGCATCCCGCGCAGCTGAACGATTGGATGCGTGTCGAAGGACGCTACTTAAACCGGCTATTGTGCGGTCCATTTCACTGGTGGGGATTGAGTGATCTTGCTCTATCCAGCGCGGGACAATTGCTGGCATTTCGGTTCACTCCCTTAGCGGGCCTGCTATTAAATGGAACAATTGGCAGTCGTCATGTAATTAAGGAGGATGATCAGGCGCCTGCAGCTATGCTCAAAATCTCGCAGACGGGTGATATATTGATCTCTTGCTCCTCGCCTGCATGGCTGTTGATCGAATCGATAGAGGACTTCGCGGAAGTAGCCGGAGTTCAATCTGGATGGCTCCGCTATCGATTGACGGCAAGATCACTGGGCGATGCTTTCAGCCGGGGCTTGCATCCCGGCGATTTAATGCAGGTGCTCCGTCAACATGCCGCTGCCGGTGATCCGCTGACCAGTATGCTGGAACGACTCGAGCAGCGCATAGCCAGCTACGGACGGCTGCGTCTCTACACTGATGTCACGTTGTTGGAGGCGGCGGATACACCAGTTATGCGTGAACTCGCTGCCACTACGCCGCTGGAGGAGCAGGTTGTGCGGGCGATCCATCCCACAGCATTGATCCTTAAAAAACAGGGAGCGGAGCGTATTGTGCAGGACCTCAAACGGCGTGGACAAACTCCCCTCCTGCATGAAGAAGAATCCTTCCTGTCCGGCGGATGGGGACAGAGCACCGCGCACGCAGCATCCTTCGTGCCCAATAATTCTGAGAGGCGCTATGGAGCAGAGTGACCTCGATTTGTTACACATGGTACCACCCCATCACCTGCAAGCGCTGGTAAAATCACGGCGCCTGCCGCTCTCCCCGAGGATACAGAATATCGATACGCCTGCTGGACCTTCCTCGATAGCCATCACAGAGATTGCACAGCGCCTTTTTGATCCTGCTGCTGTCAGCGACGCATTGCGCGCCCTGGATGAAAGAGAAAACTTGATCTTGCGCGAACTGGTGGCGTGCGGTGGACGTGCCAATAGCCGCGACCTTGCTCTTTACCTGGCGAACAGCGGCCTGCTTGGCCATGGAAAGAAAGCCGAGACTGACTCCATGCCAGCCCCGTATAGCGGACAAGTGACGCTGGATCACCCGCCGGGAGCGCCTCAGTATCCTGTTCCACACCCACATGGAGTTTTTGAGCTGGCGGTGCGTCATCTGCTGCTACTTGGCTTGCTCTTCTGGGGCAAGCAAACCAACTTTGGCGGGCGCGACTATGCGAGCGGCGTTTATGATGGAGTATTGATCGTACCGCAGGCGGTAATGGAGGTAGTGAATGCATCATCTGAGAACCTCCCTCCTACTGGAGGCTTGCCTGCTGGAGCGGAGATAGAACTAAATCCGGGCGATGGCCTCTACAGGCTGCAACGCACACTCTATCTCTACTGGTCGTTTGTAGCAGCCGCGCGTGATGGACTATCCCTGGTGAACAGCGGGTCCCTCTCGCGCTATGCCCTGCGCCAGGTAGTCGAGCAACTGGGTTCGAAAACCCAGTCCGAGTATATACGTGCAGAGCATGAAGTTCCCCGCCTGCTCTTCACCAGGTTGCTCCTCATGAAGCTGGGGCTGTTGCGTGAGCGCCAGGGAGCGCTGCGTGCGGCGCCTGCCGGTGAGTTTTTTGCTCTCCCATTGTTGGAACGAGCGCGCCGCTGTTATCGCATCTGGCTCGAGTCGACATTCTGGAACGAACTGCTACACGTACCGGAAGTAATCATACGTCCCGGTCCTACTGCTCTTGAGCCTGCGCATGAGGAAGTGGTGCAGGCTCGTCAAATAGTAGTGGAGCGGGTACTACACGAGCAGCCGGAGGTGTGGTGTGAGTTCTCCACGTTTGTTGCCCGCACCAAGTTGTACGCACCCTATCTCCTGTTTCCGCGCCGCTTCGGAGCGCGTGCCGATCGCTACTCCATGGGCAGCAATCCATATGGCTGGGATTTTCGCCTGCGTCGTGGGTGGCTGACGCACCGCGAGGGCTGGCATCTCATAGAAGGCGGCTTTATACGTACTCTGCTCTCAGGACCGCTGCGCTGGTTGGGGCTGGTAGATACCGACGATGAAGATGCACCTACAGCTTTTCGCCTGACTGCCGGAGGTCTGCTGGTCATGAGCAATGCATCCCTGGATGTTGAGGAACCGCCAGTAGGGCGCTTGATTGTCCAGCCCAATTTTGAACTGGTAGTGCTGGCCCCCGTCTCTGAAGTCCTACTCATCAGCCTGGATTGCTTTGCTGAGCGTACCGGCCTGGAACGCATTGCGCAGTATCGCCTGACCAAAGCCAGCGTCACGCGTGCCATTCAGATGGGGCTGCAGGCCGAGGCTATTCGACAGGTACTGGAACAAGCCTCTGGCGCGGAGATCCCGCAGAATGTCGAGTATTCATTGATGGAATGGGAGCGACAGGCGCGGCGTATCGAACTATGGCGTGGGGCGGTCCTGCTCGAGGTCGATGATCCCGCGCTGCTGGACACACTTTTTGCCGACGAGCAGGCGCGTCCATTGTTAGGGCGCCGCTTAACTCCCGTGCTGCTAGAAGTGCCGCGCCATCAACTCCTGGCGCTACAAGAAGCGCTGTGGCAGCGTGGATACTTACCGGCGCTTGTTCCGGCATCGCTGTATGATCACCTGTTAGAAGATGTGAGCCTGCCAGTGTGTGAACCACAATGGCACCTTCATGACGATGGCTTGCTGCAGCCTTTGTATGCTGTGCTAAATCTCTACCTCGTTGCGGAGCTCGAGCGTATGAGCGAACTTGATGCGGCAACCGGCTGGCGGCGCATCACGCCTGCATCACTGCAAAGCGCCTCCGGCGTGGGCATTACGCTAGAACACATCGTGCGCTTCCTGGAACGTTATTGTGAAGGAGGAGTGCCCACTTCGTTTCTCATGCGCCTCAAGCTGTGGGGCGGTGGATATGCCGGTCAATCCACCATCCAGGTGGAGCATGCCCCTTTGCTGGCCCTCTCAGATCAGGTCCTACAAGATTTGCGCGCCGACGAGGAACTGCGCGATCTACTGGGTGCCGAAATTTCACAGCAGCAGCGCCTGGTACATGTGCCCCAGGACAGGTTGGAGCGCGTGATAGAACTGCTGCACGAACGCGGCTTCGAGATCCGCTAGGAAGACAGGTCCTGGGGCTGACATCCACTCATACTTGCTTCTCTCCCTCCCCGGGGAGACCCTTCAGCCAGCAGAGGAATTATGACCGCAGTCATCCCAGGGTTTTGCGACAGTCGCCTTTTGGTACAAAGCGGCCCGCGTGCGGGCTGCCTTGCAATATACTTGTTGAGTTTGTGGCGGGCTGTCAGCCCGCCACAAACTCAACAAGTATACCTCCGCTAGCGCCGCAGGCGCGAGCAAAGAGCTCGAGAGGTGACTGTCGCAAAACCCTGCATGTCATCCAAAAGTTGTTGACAATTCGTCTCCGATGTGGTAACTTTATCATGCGAAAGCAATTGTGATGCGGGAGTGGCTCAGTGGTAGAGCATCTCCTTGCCAAGGAGAAAGTCGCGGGTTCGATCCCCGTCTCCCGCTCCCATTCCGGGCGACGTCGCCAAGTGGTAAGGCACGGCTCTGCAAAAGCTGCATCAGCGGTTCGAATCCGCTCGTCGCCTCCCAAATATGTGGTCAGGTAGGCCACATCCCCCACTTTTGAGATGCAAACCCATGAGACACCAGCGTAGCTACTCCACAGAAGCCATCGTGCTCAAACATATGGATTTGGGCGAAGCCGACCGTATTTTAACCCTTTTTACCCCCCACAAAGGTAAAATACATGTCATCGCCAAAGGCACGCGCCGCCCCATCAGCAAACTGGCGGGCCACCTGGACCTGTTGAACCGCAGCCAGCTCCAACTGGCGCTTGGCCGTAATCTCGACATAGTGACCCAGGCCGAAGGGCGTGAGAACTTTCTCCACCTGCGCACAGACCTCTGGCATATGACCTGCGGCTTCTACCTTGCCGAACTGGTAGATCGTTTCATCGAGGAGCATACGCAGCACGCCAACCTCTACCGTCTTCTACTGGATACCCTGCGCTACCTGGATGCCGATGCTCAAGCAGTACAGGGCCAGCGCTCCCAGGGCATACTCTCTACAGAAGATGAACGCAGGCGCTCGAAACTCCTGCTGCGCTACTTTGAACTCCACCTGCTCTTCTATGCCGGCTACGAGCCTGCCTTGCAAAACTGCGCGCATTGCGCAAGCGAACTACGGGCAGAAGTGAATGGTTTCAAAGCTTCGCTCGGCGGGGTGCTCTGTCCCCAGTGCTCCCGCTTCTGGGAGCGTTCGTTATCGGTCAAGGGCCTGAAAACGTTGCGCCTGCTGCGCAGCACTCCATGGCTGGATATACCATTCCAGCGCCTGGACACACACTTGAATATTCACTTAGAGAATGAGTTAGAGGCCGTCCTGCGCGGCCTCCTGCGCTTCCACCTGGAGCGCGACCTGAAATCCTGGAGTTTCCTGGAAATGCTGCGTTAATCCGCACTGGATAACCTCTTCCGTATCGGTTAAGAAACCTCGACTTGAAGGCCCCAATTACAACCACATGATTACTGATATCAATATGCGTTCTAACTGATTACATTGCGCTGCCTTTTATGCGTAACTGGCCATTCAAACTTGTCACTTTGAACGCGGATTGGTATGAATCACAACTCCTCGCCCGCGCGTACCCCCCTTATATTCTATACTTCTATTGGTGCCCTTCACGCTTCTATCATGTAACTGGACGCTTTTCACCTGTGGACCTGGTTATCACGTTGTCGCGCTTCCTACTGTTCTCGCTTGCTCATTACCCTGGTACTTGAAGTACCGTGCTGCTCTTATGAATTTTAGCGCACGACTCAAGGTCTGTTCCGTGCGTATCTGCGCGATAATGAAACCCAAAACCGGGCATGTCATGCTGAGCGTAGCGAAGCATCTCTGTGCCGATCGAGCCAGACCCTTCGCGAAGCGAGGGGTGACACCACCTGACCGATCTTGTTCGTGAAAACTCATTATCGCGCCTCGTCCGCCTCCAGAAGAGGTCTCCGGCAATTCTACCGGAGGGACTCAGAGTATTCACCTGGTGCATCGCCACGTCATGCCTGTGACCGTCGTCCTTGTAGGTCGTCACCTGAGTTCTCTATTGTTTGCTCATTTTCATGGAGGATCATCTATGAAGTACCTGACCTCATCCTTCCGCGTGCGTTTGCCCTTCATCTTCCCGCTCCTCGTGCGTTACGTCTTGATCACACTCCTGCTCACCGGCTTCGTGCTGGGCTGCTGGAGCGCCATCACCCCAACCGCCCACGCCGCCAGCCATGCTGCCGCCGTGCCCAGGCATGCCGCCCATCCCGCCGGTGTCACGCCGCTGAGCACGCCCCAGCCGGGCAAGCACCGGCACCGGCATCCCCTGACCGTCGGCACCGGTCCCGTCAACGGGTTCGGCCTCCTGCCCTTCTACACCTACATTAGCCAGCGCCTGACCGACCACACCAGCCTCTCGGTCAACGTCGCCAACGGCAACCTGGTCATCGATTCGCACACCCTCACCATCGCCGGGATGATCCGGTGAATGTGACAGATCCGAGTGGAGCGTTTCACCTCGGTTCCGCATGTATAGCGGCGATTATTGCGGCATTAGGTGCAATTCTTGCTGCTTTGCAAGATTTTTTAGCTGAGACCCAAGGAATAAACGGCTTAGCTCTTCTTGATAGGACTTTTCGATCCGTCTCTTGGAAGCATAGTACATACTAGGAAAGAAGGAATGGAACACGCATGAGCGGAGTTTTCTCTTTTGCCCTCCTTGCGCTTGTTGTTGCTATCATATTTACTATCGTCACTCAAATTGAGTATAAACAACGGCGGATAACACGTCTTGAAGCCAGGATCAGGCAGATGGCCGCATTGTTCGTTTGCATTCCGTGTGCTATTTTCGCAAGCATTGCTGCTTATTTTCATATCTCTCTTCTGTTTGTCTTGCTCGCTCTTGTTCTTCTCAGCATTGTGATAGGAGTAATTGCCCATTTTGTCTTTCGAGAAAAGACGCCGAGCCGTCGGCAACCAGAACAGAGGGAAGAATCCGCCCCTCCGCGGCAAACTTTCAGGTCGCGTCCCCAGCCAAAGGAGGCGCGAGAAGCATACAGCAGTAATGGCAAATTGTGCCGGTTTTGAGCTATCTTTAGCTCTTAAAGGAAGCATACTTCCCTCTTCCCACAATGTATGGTATGGTGATATCGGCATATTCAATCCTGGCCTCGCTTATCGTCAGCCAATCATTCATCTTCCAACCGGAGGTGTCCATGAGCGATGTTGCTCCACGTGCTGATGCCAACCTGGAGGTTCCCAGGCAGAGCACCAGCCGTTATGCTAACTACGTCTTCATCATCATGTTTGCCATCAGCTTCCTCAACTACCTCGACCGCAACGTCTTCTCGGCCGCCGCCAACGTCATTGGCACCGAACTGCACCTGCATATTGACCAGGTCGGCTTCATCGTGTTCGGCTTCACCATCGTTTATACCCTTGGCACTGTCCCGTTGGGTATCTGGGCAGACCGGGCGAAACGCAAGAATGTCGTTGCCCTCTGTGTCTCTATCTGGAGTTTAGCCACGGCTTTCACCGCCCTGGCGAACAGCTTTTTGACACTGTTCATATCGCGCATGGTGCTGGGCATCGGCGAGGCGGGCTATTTTCCTGCCGGCACGGCGTTAATGAGTGACTATTTCAGCCGCACAAGGCGGTCGCGTATCATGAGCTGGTGGAGCTGTGGCCAGCTCGTCGGCATACTCGCCGGCTTTGCCATAGGCGGTGTAGTAGCCGGCCTGTATTTCGGCAGCTGGCGGCTCGCCTTCATCTTCACCGGCATCCCCGGCCTGATCCTTGCCTTCCTTGCCTGGCGACTGCGCGAACCACGCCGCAACCAGGCCGACGAGGAAGCAGCGGCGCTGGACCCTTCCTCGCTGCTTAACGAGATGGCAGATGCTCCTCACATGGCCACTGTTCCCAGGAGTGTCTTTGCGCAATTTGGATCTTTGTTGCGCATCAAGACGCTCGTCGTGCTGATTGTGATGCAGATCTTCGCTTTCTTCTCCCAGGGGGCCGCCGTAACGTTCCTGCCTACCTACCTGCAGCAGCGCGATACGCTTGGCTTGAGTTCCGGTTTTGCAGGCCTGCTCGCCGGTGTCGTGATCGTAATTGGAGGCGGCATCGGCACGATCGCCGGTGGCTACCTCGCTGATCTGCTCAACCGCCGCAACCCGAATGCGCGAGTGCTGGTCGGCGGTATCGGCTTCCTCATCTGCGCCCCGTCCTTTGCCCTCGCGGTGACGGTCCATAACCTGGCTATTTTCCTGGTCTTCTTTTCCCTCACCTCGGCGTTAATCCTGCTCTACACCGGACCCTGTACAGCCGCGACGCAGGATGTGGTGCCGTCAGCTCTGCGTGCCTCGTCAGTAGCAATTTCGCTGCTCCTGGCACACCTGCTCGGCGATGCTTTCGCTCCTGCCATCGTCGGGGTGCTTGCCAATGTCTTCGATCCCACGCATGGGCAGCACTTCGCGCATCACGTCGCGGGCAATGATCTAAGTCTAGCCTTCCTGCTAACATGTGTTCCCACTCTTGCTATTGCCGGGCTTGTCGGCATCTTTGGCGCGCGCTGGATGAAAGGAGACATCGCGGCGGCGGAACTTGCCGATCGCGCCGAAAAAATCGCTAAAGGATAAATAATGAATTTTCACCACCACAACCGGTCATACCCGCCAGTCATCACTGCCCTGGCTGGTCACCCTGAGCGCAGCGAAAGGTGACAGCAGGCGGGACATGCGATCGGCGAGGAGTGCCGATCTTGATCGTGAAACTTCATAATGTAGGGGCGACCACAAGGGTCGCCCTGCTGGCTCAGCCGGAGAAGTATACATGATTCATTTTTACGAACTATCTTCTATGAATGCCGATCAGCGTGCGCGCCTGCTGCGTCGCGCTGAGATGCAAATCGATGATCTGATCGAGCGCGTGCGCCCTATCGTGCAGGCAGTGCGCGAACGTGGCGACGCTGCGCTGCTTGACTTCACTTCGCGTTTTGACCACGTGCAGTTGACCCGCGAGCAGCTGCGTGTCGGCCAGGAGGAGATAGATCATGCCCACCGGCTGCTTGATCCAGCGGTGCGCGCTGCCATCGAGCATGCCATTCGCAACGTGCGCACTTTCCACGAGCGGCAGATGCCACACGAACAATGGTTTACCCAGGTAGCGCCAGGAGTGATGGCCGGAGAGAAAATTACTCCCATCAGCAGCGTGGGGCTGTATGTGCCGCGTGGAAAAGGCGCCTTTCCATCGGTCATGTATATGCTCGCCACACCTGCGAGCATAGCGGGCGTCCCTCGCATCGTCGTCTGCACGCCCCCGGGACCAGGTGGCGAAGTCGATCCTGCATCGCTGGTGGCCGCCAGCCTGTGTGGAGTGCATGAAATCTATCGCGTTGGTGGTGCGCAGGCTATTGCCGCCATGGCCTACGGCACGGCCAGCATAGCCCGCGTGCGAAAAATCACCGGGCCTGGCAGCGGTTACGTTGCTGCTGCCAAACGCTTGCTCTATGGAACGGTAGACGTAGGTCTCCCGGCAGGGCCCAGCGAGGCGATTACGCTGGCCGATGCAAGCGCGAATGCCGAACTTGTGGCGTGTGACCTCTTGATCGAGGCTGAGCATGGCCCGGATTCCTCCAGCCTGCTGGTGACTGGCAGTCGAGCCTTAGCTGAAGCTGTGATGGCCCTGCTGCCAGCTAAAATGGCGGCGCTGCCGGAATGGCGACGGGCGTTTTGCCGTACCGTATTTGAAGCGCCTGAAGGCACTGGTGGTATTGTACTGGCGGCGAACATGCGTGAGGCAGTCGATTTTGTCAACGAATATGCTCCAGAGCACCTCGAGGTGCAGGTGCGCGAGCCGTTTGCTTTGCTGCCGGAATTAAAAAATGCCGGTGAGATTTTGCTTGGCCCGCATACGCCGTTCTGTACGGGAAATTATAGCCTGGGGACGAACGCGGTACTTCCTACCGGCGGTTTTGCCCATACCTTTTCCTGCACCTCTGTCTACGACTTTCTCAAGCGCACGGGATTGGCCTACCTCACACGTCAGGGGTACGACTCACTCAGTGAAACAACTCGCTGCCTGGCGGAGTTCGAGGGCTTCCCCGCGCATGCTAACGCGGTAACGCGGCGCGGGACGTCGCCTCCACCAGCAAATGAATAAAAACCGGCCTTTCATCATTTGTAAAGGTGCAGAACTGTGAGCCATATCCCACCTGGACTGTGATAAACTCTACTGCTCACTTTCGCAAGAATATGTTATAATGCGCCAAGTAAGGATTTAAAATCGAATAGCAAGATAAAGAGTTTTTCCCTGGGCTTCAGCACCATGTGGAACAGGAACAATGTCATTATGGGACGGCTGCAGAGCCCAGGTCAGTATAATGAGCGGTGTAGAAAAAATGGCTAGTAATTATCCATCTGAACCTAAGAATGCTGGATCCGTTAGTAATCCTGCCACGCCAGGCAGTGGCCCTGGAGGCACTGTACCGGATATGCCGCTGCTATCAGTAAGCTCGACACCGGACTCTGGAGAGTCAGGGCGTGAAACACCTTCCGGTGGAAGCGGTAGTGGGAGCCATCGTCGCCTGGCTCAGGGTACGTTACTTTCAGGAGACCGCTATAAGATTGATAAGTTGTTAGCGGCCGGTGGTATGGGGGCTGTGTATCGTGCAATAGATGGGCGTTTCAACCGTCCATGCGCTGTCAAAGAGATGCTCGATGAATTTCAAAATGATACCGAACGCAACCAGGCAGTAGAGTGGTTTGGGCGCGAGGCAACCTTGCTACTCGACCTCAGTCATCCCTGTATTCCCCGTGTACGTGATTTCTTCGTCCAGGATGGCAGGCATTATCTGGTGATGGATTTTATCGAGGGGCGCACGCTTGGTGAAGTGCTGGAGAAGGAAGGCAATATATCCGGCTTGAATGGCGCGCGTGGAGTGTCTGAGGCCCGCGCACGAAGTTGGGCGCAGCAGGTATGCAGCGTGTTGAGCTATTTACACCGCCAGGCACCGCCCATTATCTTCCGCGATCTTAAGCCATCAAATGTCATGGTGACAACTCGTGATGAAGTCAAGCTCATTGACTTTGGTATCGCCCGCACCTTCCAGTCCCAGCGCCAGGCAACCATCATTATGACGGTCGGCTATGCTCCCCCCGAGCAGTTGCACGGCATGCCGGAACCCCGTAGTGATCTCTATGCGCTCGGGGCGACCTTGCATCGTGTGCTCACACATCACGATGCAGTCAATAATAAACCCAGCATTTTCTCCTTCCCGCCGATTCGCTCACTGCGGCCAGATATCTCTCCAGCCTTCGAGCAAGTGCTGATGAAGGCTCTGTCGCCCGCGATTGAACAACGTTGGGCCTCTGCTGCCGATATGGAACGAGCAGTCATCAATCTGCCTCCCATCATAGTACAACCTGTAGTGCAGCCAGCAGGTCAGGGTCAGTTTCCCCAACGCCAGCCAACATCGGGACCAAACCCCCCGACGCCCAGCAATCCCATATCCAAGACCCCGCCTTCGCAGGTATCGGCCGGGACAACAGGCCCCGCTGGTACCTATATCAACGCTGCTCTGGGACATATCAACGCAGGACGCATCGAGGCCGCTTATCAGGCTATTCAACAAGCCTACGCCTTCGAGCCGAACAACTCACTCGTCCATAGAACCTTTGGGCAGGTGTTTGCTCGTCGCCAGCCTCCCGAGATCGATCCCGCGATGCGAGCATACAATCGTTCATTGCAGCTCAATCCCAATGACTCCGAAACACATAAATTGGTCGGTGACATCTCTCTCTTCTTGCGCAAGCAGCCGCTCCAGGCCGTCCCCGCCTATATTCAGTCATTGCGCCTCAAGCCGGACGATTACGAAGCCCACCAGCGCCTGGCACAATGCTATGAGGAGACCAACCAGCTTGAACCGGCTTTGCGTGAGTACCAGGAGGCGGCGCGGTTAGCGCCGCAGGCAACTGCAGTGCAATTTGCACTCGGTCAGCTAGCTAAGCGTATGAACCAGTTGGCGCTCGCCGAACGTGCTTTTATACAGGTGACCACCGCTAGCCCGGCGGATCACCAGGTCCATTTCTTGCTTGGTCAAGTCTACGAGAACGAAAATAAGTTAGACGATGCTCTACGAGAATACCTGGAAGCGGCGCGGCTTGCTCCCCAGAACCCTGCAGTGCAATTTGCACTCGGTCAGTTGGCCAGGCGCATAAACCAGTTTGCGCTCGCCGAACGCGCTTTTGTACAGGTGCTCACCATCAATCCGGCAGATCATCCAACTCGTTTCTTGCTCAGCCAGGTCTATGAAAGCGAAAACAAGCTAGACCTTGCCCTGGAGCAATGTAATTATGTGGTAAGGGCAATGCCAGGTAATCAAGCAGCGCAGGCTATGCGACAACGTTTACAACTCCGGCTAGGACGTTAATTAAATGCTAGCTCAACGTCAGGGAGAATGAGACAATGAGTACAAAAAGCTTCATACCTGAAACGCGAAAGGGCATCGGTCCGCTCGTTTTACTTGGTGGGATACTCATCGCCCTACAGCTTGCGCTGCCTGCCGTCGCCTTCGCGTCTCCCGCTCGTGCCGCTGCTCCCAATCCACCGGCTGACCATGCCTTTGCCTTAGCAGAGGTATCCGTGGTACGACTCGTTGTATCCTATGCCTCCAACACACAGCCTGTCGGGCACGCATCCGTGCCTGCGGTGGAATGTACAGGTCTTGGTGTGCTGGTTGCCAGTTGGGCAACAACCAACCCCAGGGAAGAGAATACCTGGGTATTGACCGATGGCGATCTCGTCAACCCGAGTAGCGCAACGTGCGCTCAGCGGCCCGCTGCCGCCCAGATTGCTGCCCTGCAAGTATATGCGAATAACGTTTATACAGCCAATCCTCAAGGTCTGCTGCTCAACACTTCCGGCTTCGTACCTGTGAAAGTACCCTGCTCTGATACGAAGATATGTGGTAGCGGCGCAGTTCTGTTCGCTTTTCATACTGATCAACCCCAGCCTTTTCTGGACGTTGCTTCGTTGACAACGAGTCAATCGACGCCATTTGGCATCGAATTGACCAGGGATGGGAGCCTCTCTGCCTTCCCCCCTCAGTCGAATACCACCCCGCAACAAACTCGTCAGTATCTGCAACAGATGCCCCAGTTCCTTACTCCTACCAAAGAGCCATCTGGCAGCACCCTGCCGAATGCTACCCCTGTTGAACTTGGCATGCCTCTGGTGGATAGTAGTGGCAATCTGACAGGCATACAGCTCAATACAAAGGGTGTCTTCTCTGCCGCGCAGATTACCCCGTTTTTGGCTGCCCAGCCAGAACTCCGGTCTTCATCGGCGCATACAAACGATCTGAATAACAAATGGAGGCAGGGGATTCAGGATTACTACGCAGGTCGCTTGGGTAACGCCCGGCAAGAGTTGACCGCTGCGAAAAGTACAGCTTTTACGGCGCCATCGCTATATCTCTCGTCTATAGCAGCGAAGACATCTGGTAGTTCCGGCGGTCAGTCAAGTACCCCGTCTTCATCCGGCGAGGTGAACATCTTCGGCATGCAATTCTCGGTACTCACGCTCTTGCTCTTGAGCGTTGCCGGGCTTGTCTTGCTCATTATCATCTTAGTGCTGGTGAGCCTGCGTTTTGGCGCCGCTCGCGCAAAACGCCGGGAAGAACTGAAGCGCTTCAAAGCCGACGAAGCGCAAGCGCAGCGCATTGCTGAGATGGAAGTGCAACGCCAGCAGCAGTTGCAACAGCCAAAGCCGGCCCTGGTTGTGAATAAAGCCTCGACGCCACGTTCGCAGTCTCCGGCAACCTTGCCTTGTCCAAACTGCCATCAGCCTGTACCGGTCGACGCGGAATACTGTCCCAATTGTCGTTACCTGCTATCGCCCAGTGCTTCGGGATTACACTTGCGGGCCAAACCTCCCCTGGCGTCGGCAGCGGATGTCCCTACGATCAAAAACCCGCCTGTGTCACCCATACCTCAGCCAGCGGCACAGGATGCACCTTCGATGAGCGATATGCCAACTGTGCAGTTCCCACCTGATGGGCAGTCGGAGACGGAGATAACAGAGAAGCCATATAAGGTGGAGCGGGTTACAGGCCGCAACCTGAGCCTGATGGTAGGAGCGCTTACAGACCCTGGCATCAAACGCAAGCATAAACCAAACGAAGATAACATGTTTGCCATGCTAGATGCTCGTACTCACAGCGCCCAACCGGAGCAGTTCGGGCTGTTCGTCATAGCAGATGGCATGGGGGGCCATGCAAATGGCCAGGATGCCAGCCGCCTGGCCATTCAAACGATCATCAATTATGTGTTGCCGATCCTGTCGGCAGGCGATAAAATGCATGACGAAGGATTCTTGAAACTGTTGTCGGATGGAGTGCAGCAGGCCAATCAGGCTGTGCACCAGCACAACCAGGAGCGCCGGGCCGATATGGGCACAACCATGACCGCCGCCCTGGTTGTCGGCTCTATGGCTTATATCGCAAACGTAGGGGATAGTCGTACCTATCTGTATCGTGAGCCGGAAGGCCTCTCCAAAATCACTCATGATCATTCGGTTGTCGCCAGCCTGGTTGACGCTGGTGTCATCAAGCCTGATGATATCTATACCCATCCTAAGCGCAACCAGATCTATCGCAGCCTCGGTGAGAAGCCGGTTGTTGAGGTAGATACATTCAAAGTGCAACTCCAGCCAGGCGATAAGTTACTGCTCTGTTCAGATGGACTCTGGGATATGGTACGCGACCCGGAGATCCAGCGCGTGATGCGTGCGCCTGCATCCGACCCCTCTCAGACGACGAGCGGGCTTATCAAGGCAGCTCTCAACGGCGGTGGAGAGGATAATGTCAGCGTGATTGTGGTGCATGTGACCGAGGCCACCCGCCGCACTGGTGTCGCAGGCGTCCAGCTTCTCGCCAAACCTGACACTGTCAGTGTCCCCAATATGTAAGCCTTGTCATGCCTGATCAAATATGCTATACTGGCCCACGGAGAGATGTCAGAGTGGTCGAATGTGCCGCTCTCGAAAAGCGGTAGGGTGAATAGCCCTCGTGGGTTCGAATCCCACTCTCTCCGCTGCATGGAGGAGTCTCATAGTGGCCTAGTGAGCACGACTGGAAATCGTGTAGGGTGAATAGCCCTCGTGGGTTCGAATCCCACCTCCTCCGCCCATCCCCTCGACTGGCTCCAATCCTCGATTCGCCTGAACCCACGACCCGGTTGACAGCAAAACTGACAGCAAAACGCGAAAACGTCCCTTCACGCACGACCTCAGCAGCAAAATCAACTTCCCTTTCTCCATCGTCTATCGCCATCCGGGTCCCCTACCGAGGTTTGACAGCAAAACAAACCTGCCTATCCCTGAAGTACAGCGTTGAGCTTGCTCACCGCCTCCACTTGCATCGTTGGCAGGACATGGGAGTAAGTGTCCATGGTCATGCCGATCTGACTGTGGCCCAACATCTCTTGCACCACCTTTGGATGGATGTCCAGGCCGAGCAACATAGTCGCAGCGCTATGGCGCAGATCGTGAAAACGTATATCTGGCAGATCTGCCTCTTTTTCACGCCTGTCCCCTTTCATCCTGAGAGCCACTCGTACTCACCATAAGCGAACCCAAGAGAGCTTTTACTGTAGCTCATACCTCTACATTAAATTCCCTTCTATCGTTCTCTCGATACCTTGCTGAGATTATGATGGATAGGAAGCAGGCAGTTTTCCCCAAAGGAGACACTGTTGGGAAACTCCTTTAAGCGGCATGGTAAAGCCTCTGGAAAGCCGAGACGCGTGTGGGAGCGAGTTCATCCCCATCGAGCCATGCCACCACACGCACCACATTAATCGCAGCGGCAATACCAAGGTGTTGCA